>OKWH01000001.1_pt1 | contig 319771 bp, 304 predicted proteins | sample 1607021 | NCBI WGS metagenome assembly OKWH01 (sample SAMN04414076, study PRJEB24778) | human gut metagenome | material: faecal | host: Homo sapiens | reverse complement strand
TCCGGGAGCGTCTGGGAGGTATTTGACAAAACACTGTGGGAGAAGTAGACTATGAGAAAACGATCTGGGCAAGTTCATAGCAGGGAATCTTCTGCGACTCTCCAACTGACAGTAAGTTTACTCTATCGAAATGCCATATCCGGCTTGACAACGCAAAAAAATGAGATATATAATAGCGGTATATCAAAAATGCATTGACGAAGAGAGTAACTTTTCCGCAGAAAGGCAAAGCGAGCCGGTGATGGTGAGAGACCGGTGCGAGTAGGGAAAAAGTGAAAATCACTTCTGAGCTGTCAGAACAAAAGCCCAGGTCAGTAGTTCTGAACGGAATCCCGCCGTTACCGGGAAGCATATCACTCCTGTGAGATGACACATGTGGAATCATATAGGAAGTATGTTGTAAGAGGTGGTTAACGAATGCATGAGCTTCGTCCTGTTACGGGACGGAGCTTTTTTCATCCTCAGTTTCAGAAAAGAAAGGAAGCGCACTATGTACAAGCAGGTACCCACAAGCCTGAATTTCGTAGACCGTGAGAAAGCTGTCGAGAAATTTTGGGAAGACAACAACATTTTCAAAAAAAGTATGGAACACCGTAAGGAAGGCGAGACCTATACCTTCTACGACGGACCGCCTACCGCCAACGGTAAGCCCCACATCGGTCATGTAGAGACCCGTACCATCAAGGATATGATCCCCAGATACCGTACCATGAAGGGATATATGGTTCCCCGTAAGGCAGGCTGGGATACCCATGGACTTCCCGTAGAGCTGGAAGTTGAGAAGTTGCTGGGTCTGGATGGCAAGGAGCAGATCGAGGAATACGGTCTGGCACCTTTCATCGACAAATGTAAAGAGAGCGTTTGGAAATACAAGGGAATGTGGGAAGATTTCTCCCGTACTGTTGGTTTCTGGGCTGACATGGATAACCCTTATGTTACCTACGATGACAACTTCATCGAGTCCGAATGGTGGGCACTGAAGACCATTTGGGATAAGGGACTTCTGTACAAGGGCTTCAAGATCGTTCCCTATTGCCCTCGCTGCGGAACCCCGCTGTCCAGCCACGAAGTGGCACAGGGCTATAAGGCAGTCAAAGAGCGTTCCGCTATTGTACGTTTCAAGGTAAAGGGCGAGGATGCATATTTCCTGGCATGGACCACCACCCCCTGGACTCTTCCTTCCAACGTGGCACTGTGCGTGAACCCGGAGGAGACCTACCTGAAGGTGAAGGCCGCCGACGGTTATACCTATTATATTGCAAAGGCACTGGCAGACAAGGTTCTGGGACGTCTTGCAGAAGAAGGCAAGGATGCTTACGAAGTACTGGAGACTTATGTTGGTAAGGATCTGGAGTACAAGGAGTATGAGCCTCTGTACAAGTGTGCGGGAGATGCCGCCAAGAAGCAGAAGAAAAAGGCACATTTCGTAACCTGCGACGGTTATGTAACCATGACCGACGGTACCGGTATCGTTCATATCGCACCGGCTTTCGGTGAAGACGACAGCCGTATCGGACGTAATTACGAGCTGCCCTTCGTACAGTTCGTAGACGGCAAGGGTGATCTGACCGCAGAGACCCCTTATGCCGGAAAATTCGTAAAAGATGCAGATCCTCTGGTACTTAAGGATCTGGATGCAGAGGGCAAGCTGTTCGATGCACCGAAGTTCGAGCATGATTATCCCTTCTGCTGGAGATGTGATACTCCGCTGATCTATTATGCAAGAGAGTCCTGGTTCATCAAGATGACCGCTGTGAAGGATGATCTGGTACGTAATAATAAGACCATCAACTGGATCCCCGCTTCTATCGGTGAGGGACGTTTCGGCAACTGGCTGGAGAATATTCAGGACTGGGGCGTATCCCGTAACCGTTACTGGGGTACTCCGTTAAATATCTGGGAGTGCGAATGCGGACATCAGCATTCCATCGGCAGCCGTGAAGAGCTGTACAAGATGAGCGGCAATGAGAAGGCGAAGACCGTAGAATTCCATCGTCCTTACATCGACGAGATCACCATCACCTGCCCCGAGTGCGGCAAGCAGATGAAGCGTGTTCCCGAGGTAATCGACTGTTGGTTCGACTCCGGAGCAATGCCTTTTGCACAGCATCATTATCCGTTTGAAAACAAGGATCTGTTCGAGCAGCAGTTCCCCGCTGACTTTATCTCCGAGGCAGTGGACCAGACCCGTGGATGGTTCTACTCTCTGTTGGCAGAATCCACCCTGCTCTTCAATAAGGCTCCTTACAAGAACGTTATCGTTATGGGTCATGTACAGGATGAGAACGGTCAGAAGATGAGTAAGAGTAAGGGCAATGCGGTAGATCCTTTCAACGCACTGGAGACCTACGGTGCAGATGCCATCCGTTGGTATTTCTACACCAGTTCCGCTCCCTGGCTGCCGAAGAGATTCTCCGGCAAGGCCGTACAGGAAGGACAGCGTAAATTCATGGGTACCCTGTGGAACACCTACGCATTCTTCGTACTGTATGCAAATATTGATAATTTTGATGCTTCCAAATATACACTGGAATACGACAAACTGCCCGTAATGGATAAGTGGCTGCTGTCCAAGCTGAACTCTACCGTTGCAGAAGTAGACAGCAATCTGGACCAGTACCGTATCCCCGAGGCTGCCAAGGCTCTGCAGGACTTCGTCGATGAGATGAGTAACTGGTATGTAAGACGCAGCCGTGAGCGTTTCTGGGCAAAGGGTATGGAGCAGGATAAGATCAATGCCTACATGACGCTGTACACCGCACTGGTGACCATCTGTAAGGCAGCCGCACCCATGATCCCCTTCATGACAGAGGATATTTACCAGAACCTGGTAAGAAGCAACGATGCAAATGCACCCGAGAGTATCCATCTGTGTGACTTCCCGGTAGTGAACAAGGATCACATCGACAAGAAGCTGGAAGAGGATATGGAGGATGTACTGGATGCTGTAGTAATGGGGCGTGCATGCCGTAACGAGGCTGCCATCAAGAATCGTCAGCCCATCAGCAGAATGTATATCAAGTCAGACTTCACCTTAAGTGAGTTCTACCAGGAGATCATCGAGGATGAGTTGAACGTCAAGGAAGTCGTATTTACCGATGACGTACGTGACTTTACCTCTTACACCTTCAAACCCCAGCTGCGTACCGTAGGACCCAAGTATGGCAAACAGTTGGGCGGCATCCAGAAGCACCTTGCAGCACTGGATGGCAATGCAGCAATGGATGAACTGAATGCAGACGGCGCATTAAAGTTCGATGTAGACGGTGTGGCTGTGGAACTGACCAAGGACGATCTGCTGATCGACATGGCACAGAAGGAAGGCTATGTATCTCAGGAGGACAATCGGATGACCGTTGTCCTGGATACCAACCTGACACCGGAACTGGTAGAGGAAGGCTTCGTATACGAGATCATCAGCAAGATCCAGACCATGCGTAAGGAGAGCGGCTTCGAAGTGACCGATCACATCCGCGTATCCATCAATGGCAACGATAAGCTGTCCGAGATCGCACAGAAGAACAAAGAAGCCATCAGCAGCAAGGTTCTGGCTGACGAACTGACAAGCGGTGCGGAATATGGCGTATCGAAGGAATGGAATATCAACGGCGAGAACGCAGTGATCGCTGTGGAGAGAGTATAAAGATAAAGATTCTGTGGTTTTTCCGGAAGGGGGACCGCAGAATCTTTTCTGTTTCGGAAAAACATTTACGAAACTTACGAAAACCGGCGAAAACAGTTGGAATGCGCATGGAAGTTTGTTATAATATTACCTGTATTTGGTTAAGAATATGGATGAAATCATAACGCTATCCGGTGCGGAATATCTTGAGAAGAGTACAGTACCGGAGAGGTAATGGAGAGGAGAACATAGGTGAAAAAATCAGTAGCAGCCAGCGAGAAGCCGGTAAAGGCAAAAGAGTTCGATAAGGAGCTCTTCAAGAGAAGTGTGGAATATAATGTGCGCACCCTGTATCGTAAGAATCTGGAAGAGGCAGATGCACAGCAGATCTTCCAGGCAGTATCTTATGCGATCAAGGACCGTATCGTAGAGAACTGGATGGAGACCCAGAAGGCATATGAGAAGGAAGACCCCAAGATGGTCTACTACATGTCCATGGAGTTTTTGATGGGAAGAGCACTGGGCAATAACCTCATCAATTTAAAGGCATACAAGCCCGTAGCGGAAGCTCTGGAAGAACTGGGACTGGATCTGAACCTGATCGAGGACCAGGAGCCGGATGCAGCACTGGGTAACGGTGGACTGGGACGTCTGGCAGCATGTTTCCTGGATTCTCTGGCAACGCTGGGATATCCTGCATATGGCTGCGGTATCCGTTATCGTTATGGTATGTTCAAGCAGGAGATCCGCGACGGTTATCAGGTAGAGGTTCCCGATAACTGGCTGATGAATGGTAATCCTTTCGAACTGCGCAGACCTGAGTATGCGAAAATTGTGAAATTCGGTGGCTATGTCAGTGTGCATACCGATGAGAACGGCAGAAACGTATTTACCCAGGAGGGCTATCAGTCCGTTAAGGCGGTTCCGTTTGATTTCCCCATCGTCGGTTATGGCAATGGCATTGTAAACACCCTGCGTATCTGGGATGCGGAGCCCGTAGAGTGCTTCCAGTTGGATTCCTTTGATAAGGGCGATTACCAGAAGGCGGTAGAACAGGAGAACCTGGCACGTAACATCGTAGAGGTTCTGTACCCCAACGACAATCACTATGCAGGTAAGGAGCTGCGTCTGAAGCAGCAGTATTTCTTCATCTCCGCATCCGTACAGGAAGCTGTAGAGAAGTACATGAGAAAGCATGATGATATCCATAAGTTCTATGAGAAGGTTACCTTCCAGCTGAACGATACCCATCCTACCGTAGCCATTGCAGAACTGATGCGTGTGCTGATGGATGATTATTATCTGACCTGGGAGGAAGCGTGGGAGATCACCACCAAGACCTGTGCTTACACCAACCACACCATCATGGCGGAAGCATTGGAGAAATGGCCCATTGAACTGTTCTCCAGACTGCTTCCGAGAATCTACCAGATCGTAGAGGAGATCAACCGCAGATTCATCATCGATATCCAGCAGAAGTACAGCAATGTACCCGGTGTGGATGTACAGGAGAAGATCCGTAAGATGGCGATCATCTACGATGGACAGGTGAAGATGGCACATATGGCAATCGTAGCCGGATATTCTGTCAACGGTGTGGCAAGACTGCATACAGAGATCCTGAAGACCCAGGAATTAAAGGACTTCTATGAGATGTTCCCGGAGCGCTTCAATAATAAGACTAACGGTATCACCCAGAGACGTTTCCTGCTGCATGCAAACCCGCTGTTAGCTGACTGGGTAACGGCTCATGTAGGTGACGACTGGATTACCGATCTGCCTCAGATCTCTCGACTGAAGATATATGCGGATGATAAAAAGGCACAGCAGGAGTTCATGAACATCAAGTACCAGAATAAAGTACGTCTGGCAAAATACATTTTAGAGCACAACGGTATCGAAGTAGATCCCAGATCCATCTTCGATGTACAGGTAAAGCGTCTGCATGAGTACAAGAGACAGCTGCTCAATATTCTGCATGTAATGCACCTGTATAACGAACTGAAGGAGCATCCGGAACTGGATTTCTACCCCAGAACCTTTATCTTCGGCGCGAAGGCAGCAGCCGGTTACCGTAACGCAAAGCTGACCATCAAGCTGATCAACTCCGTAGCGGATGTGGTTAACAACGATCCCGCTATTAACGGCAAGATCAAGGTTGTATTTATCGAGAACTATAACGTATCTAACGCTGAGATCATTTTTGCGGCAGCAGATGTCTCCGAGCAGATCTCTACCGCAAGTAAGGAAGCATCCGGTACCGGTAACATGAAGTTCATGCTGAACGGTGCCCTGACCCTGGGAACCATGGACGGTGCCAACGTGGAGATCGTAGAAGAAGTGGGCGAAGAGAATGCCTTCATCTTCGGCCTGTCCGCACAGGAGGTTATCAACTATGAGAACCATGGCGGATATGACCCCATGGAGATCTTCAACAATGATCAGGATGTCCGCAAGGTACTGATGCAGCTGATCAACGGAACCTTCGCACCGGGAGATCCCGAGCTGTTCCGCCCGCTGTACAATTCCCTGCTGAACACCCAGTGCACGGCCAAGGCAGACACCTACTTCATCCTCAAGGACTTCAAGTCCTATGCAGAAGCACAGAAGAGAGTGGAAGCCGCTTACCGCGACGAGGACAACTGGGCGAAGAGCGCTATTCTGAATGTGGCATGCTCCGGCAAGTTCACATCTGACAGAACTATACAGCAGTATGTGGATGAGATCTGGCATCTGGATAAGGTAGTACTGAAATAATTAAGAACTTAAAAAAGAAGTCATACCGCCTGGAGAGACTGTTGCGCTCTATAGGCGGTATTTTTTTACGTACACTCAAGTGCAAAAACATCCTATAAGATCATTGCATCTGAGAAAACAATCCAGTATAATGAAAGAAGTGCACACAAGATGCACTCTATCTATGCATAAGAAGTGGAATAACAGGAGGACGAGCATGATTCAGTTAACACAGGGCGGCGCTTACCTGGTAAACGGTACAGATATTGTAGCGGATACCTCCGAAGCAGCCAGACAGATACAGGCGAAGACCGGCATTACGATCTCCAGAGAAGAAGCAGCGAAAAACACCATGGCATATGGTATCCTGCGGGAGCATAATACTTCCGGCAATATGGACAAGCTTAAGATCCGCTTCGATAAGCTTACCAGCCATGATATTACCTTTGTAGGTATCATTCAGACCGCAAGAGCATCCGGACTGCAGAAGTTCCCCATGCCCTATGTACTGACCAACTGTCATAACTCTCTGTGTGCCGTAGGCGGCACCATCAATGAGGATGACCACATGTTTGGCCTGACCTGTGCGAAAAAGTACGGTGGTGTCTATGTACCCCCTCATCAGGCAGTTATTCATCAGTTCGCCAGAGAGATGTTGGCCGGCGGCGGCAAAATGATCTTAGGCTCTGATTCCCACACCCGTTACGGTGCTCTGGGTACCATGGCTATGGGTGAAGGTGGTCCCGAGCTGGTGAAGCAGCTGCTGAATCAGACTTATGATATCAATATGCCCGGCGTGGTAGCCGTATACTTAAAGGGTGCTCCCGTGAAGGGTGTCGGTCCTCAGGACGTGGCACTGGCGATCATCGGTGCCGTATTCAAAAATGGTTATGTGAAAAATAAAGTAATGGAGTTCGTAGGTCCCGGCGTGGCATCCCTGAGTGCTGATTTCCGTATCGGTATTGATGTCATGACTACAGAGACCACCTGCCTGTCCTCTATCTGGAAGACCGACGACCAGATCCGTGAGTTTTATGAGATTCATGGACGTACGGAAGATTATAAGGAGCTGAATCCCGGTCAGGTAACCTACTATGACGGTCTCATAGAGGTGGATCTGGACAAGATCCGTCCCATGATCGCCATGCCGTTCCATCCCAGCAATACTTACACCATTGAGGAGCTGAATGCGAATCTGATGGATATTCTGGATGAGACCGAGAAACGTGCGAAAGTAAGCCTGGACGGTGCCGTAGACTTTACTCTGAAGAATAAAGTAAAAAATGGCAGATTTATCGTAGATCAGGGTATTATCGCAGGCTGTGCCGGCGGCGGATTTGAGAATATCTGTGCAGCAGCCGATATCCTGAAGGGCAGATACATTGGTGCGGATGAATTTACTTTAAGCGTATATCCCGCATCTATGCCCGTATACATGGAGCTGATCCGTAACGGTTGTGCTGCGACCATCTTAGAGACCGGTGCAGTCATGAAGACAGCCTTCTGCGGCCCCTGCTTCGGTGCCGGAGATACCCCTGCCAATAACGCATTCAGTATCCGTCATTCTACCAGAAACTTCCCGAACCGTGAAGGCTCCAAGCTGCAGAACGGCCAGATCGCTTCCGTAGCTCTGATGGATGCAAGATCTATCGCTGCTACCGCAGCTAACAAGGGCGTGCTGACTCCCGCAACAGAGTTCGACGGCGACTTCGGAAAATATAAATATCATTTCGACAGCAATATTTATAAGAACCGTGTATTCGATTCCCACGGTGTGGCAGACGAGAGCGTAGAGATCCAGTTCGGTCCCAATATCAAGGACTGGCCCGCTATGGGTGCCCTGCCTGAAAATCTGGTATTACAGGTAGTATCCGAGATCCACGATCCTGTAACCACCACCGATGAGCTGATCCCTTCCGGTGAGACCTCTTCCTACCGTTCCAATCCTCTGGGACTGGCAGAGTTCACCTTGAGCCGTAAGGATCCGCAGTATGTAGGACGTGCCAAAGAGATCCAGAAGGCAGAGAAAGAGCGTATGAACGGCGGACATCCCTGCCAGGCGGTTCCCGTACTGAAGGATGTCATGGGCGAAGTGAAGAAACAGTATCCTGAGGCTGACCGTAAGAACACCGGATTCGGTTCCACAATCTTCGCAGTGAAGCCCGGAGACGGTTCTGCCCGTGAGCAGGCTGCTTCCTGCCAGAAGGTACTGGGCGGCTGGGCGAACATCGCCAACGAGTATGCTACCAAGCGTTATCGTTCCAACCTGATCAACTGGGGTATGCTTCCCTTCCTCATCCAGCCCGGGGATCTGCCTTTTAAGAATCTGGATTATCTGTTTGTTCCCGGCATCAAGAAAGCCGTGGAAGACAAGGCAGAAGAGATCAAAGCTTATGTGGTAACACCCGGAGAGGGCATGAAGGAATTCTCCCTGAAGTTAGGCGAACTGACCGATGAAGAACGCCAGATCATCCTGAAGGGCTGCTTAATCAACTATAACCGTGTATAAGGAGCAATAATATGGAATTTAACAAACCGGTATCCAACCCCATGATGGTAGGATCTATTGAATTATTAAAAGCAGAAGACACACCGGAACACAGACAGATGTTCCTGGAGGAGCTTCAGAAAGCAAAGTTTCTGGCTCCGGTAGTGATCGATCCTGCGCCCCAGGCGGATGAAAAGGGACAGGTGAGAATTCCCCGTGATGCAAAAGTCCAGTTCCCCATGTTATCTACAGAGGACGGACGGAAATTCTTCATGGCTTTCACAGACTGGATGGAATTAAAAAAGTGGAAGGACGAAGAGAACCAGCAGACGTTCGCTATGAGTTTTGATGATTATGCGGGAATGCTGCTGCGCAAGGATGCACAGGGCAATAGCAGTCCGGCACTGGGATTTGTCATCAATCCCTTCGGTGGCAATATCGTGGTTACCAGAGAGATGGTAGCCGGCATGATCGCCGCGAAGCTGAAAGCAGCCGGGAAACCGGTACCTCCCGCACCCGGTGCACCTGCTGCACCCACACAGCAATAAATTCAGACTAAACAAAACGCCCTATATGGACGATATAAGTAGCAGAGAGGTGACAAGGCCGGTCACTTCCTGCTACTTATTTTTTATATAGTTTGATAACGACACCACGGATGGTAATCGGATAGAATAATATTAAAATATTCTGTTCTGTTACCATTTTTTTGACTTAACCGTTCAGCCATGCAATATCACATGTGGTAGCGAACGATTAAGCTTTACAGGAAGCGCGCCCTGTATGGTGAGGTCGGGGAAAGGAGAAAATTACAGATTTGAGAATTGATTCCGCAAGCATAGGAATGGATTCCGCCAGAAGTTATCATACTTCTAAGACAAGCGTCAGACGCTTTGAGATAACGGATTATCAGACAGGGCTGACAGATGTATCCACGAAGGGACAGAAGACACCGGAAGGAGAGGATACAGCACAGAACACCGGGGAACAGGAGAATGCCGCAGAGAATACTGCCATGACCGCAAAAGACTGGCAGAGCCGTTTTCTGGTATCCTCGGCGAGGTGGAATATGCGAAGCAGCGCCAGTGAACAGACGCTGTCCACCATCCGGGAATATACGGTACGTTATATTTTTGATTTATTGTTCCCATCCCGGAACAGTACTCTGCATGACTGGATGCAGGAAAACGGGTGGAATGCGGGCAATAGCGTTGATAACGCCCGGACGAATTCCGGCAGCACTCAGGGAACGGCAGCACCTGCGTCGGATACCTTCTATCCGGTTGCAGCCCGCATGAAAGTATTGAACTATGTCGGGGAGAGCTGGAGCATAGAGCAGGAGGACACCAGCTTCTCTACCGTGGGAACCGTGCGTACCAAGGACGGCAGAGAGATCAATTTTAATGTCAATGTAAATATGAGCCGCAGGTGTGAGGAATACTACAGAGAAGAACTGAATGTAGCGCAGTTTGCCCTATATGATCCGTTGGTGATCAATCTGGATACCGATGCGACGGAGCTGTCGGATCAGACCTTTTATTTTGACCTGGATGCCGACGGTGAGGAAGAAGAGATCTCCATGTTAAAGGGCAGCGGTTATCTGGCACTGGATAAAAACGAAGACGGCATCATCAACGACGGCAGTGAACTGTTCGGAACCGGGAACGGTGACGGATTTGCGGACCTGGCACGGTATGATGAGGACGGCAACGGCTGGATCGATGAGAATGATTCCATCTGGTCAAAATTAAAAATCTGGTGCAAAGATGAAAAGGGCAATGACGTATTGTACAAACTTTCCGACAAGGGTGTCGGTGCAATCTGTCTGCAAAATGTTTCCACAGATTTTACCTTACAGGGAGACAGAACGGCCCGGGACGGTGCGACAGAAGCCAATGCAACGAACGGAGCGATCCGTAAGACCGGTATTTTCTTATATGAAAACGGAAATGTGGGTACTGTGCAGCATGTAGACATGGCAGCTTATGCCCAAAAAGCGTAACACCAATAAAGATCAATGGAAAATGCATCCTGAATAAAACCTTCGAATCGGGCAAGACTATAGGATAAACCAGGGAAAGTGGTTGAAACGATTGTATAGCAGAAAGTTGGTTCAGGGAACAGGAAGGATGCGGATATGAGAAGAAATAAAAAAAGCGGTATTCATAAAGAGCGTATTATAATGTTGGCCTCTTCGGCCTTTGTTCTGGCAGCGTTGACCATGACGGGGGTCTATATGAAGGGGCAGAATGTGGAGTCCAAGGATGATGGCTATACCTTGGACTTCACTGCACTTGAAAACAATGCGGATGACAAAATGCAGGAAATATCCGAATATAATGAGGAGCATTTGCTGAAGGAGGAAGAGAATATTCCGGAACTGACCGCGAATAACACAGCCGGAAATGAGATCGCGGCAGCACCGGTCACGGAGGATGATCTGGATTATCTTCCCCAGGAGGTGGGCTCCGGCCATGTGGAGATCCCGGGACTGACAGATCAGGAGACCTTACAGGAGGCTGCGGAGGCAGAGCAGCAGATGCCGGAGCTGACAGTAGAGAAAACGCTGCATTTTACGGAAAGCGATGGAATGCAGAAACCGGTACAGAGTGATATTCTGATGCATTACTCTATGGACAAGAGCATTTACTTTGCCACACTGGATCAGTACAAGTACAATCCGGCTACGATCTTTTCCGCGGAAGAAGGCATGACGGTAACCGCCTGTGCGCAGGGAAAAGTAACTTCGATTTTTGAAAATGAGGAGATCGGCAAGGCTGTGACGCTGGATCTGGGAGACGGCTATGAGGCCACTTACGGACAACTGGCGGAGATTACCGTCAAGGAAAATGCTTATGTGAATCCGGGTGAAACGATCGGCAGTGTAGCAGCGCCTACAAAATATTACAGTGCTGAGGGGAGCAATGTGTATTTTGCCCTGACGCATAATGGGGATCCGGTAAACGGGGAGGCATTGTTCCACTGATGTATATATAGAATACCTATGGAAATTTTCATGTGGACCGTTTATACTATTATCAATGGAAAAATCGTGTACTGTAATCTCCCGGGAGATTGAGCGGAGGACCAATTTGAAATACAACAGAAAATATGCAGCAATATTGTCGCTGCTGTTCATCGTGAATATCATAGGGAATACCGCCTGTGGCAATACCTCTGCCGAGACGGGACATGTCAGTATTGCGGATATGGCAATGGAAAATACCCCGATAATCAATTATACCATTCCGACACTTACTCCTAATGTACTGGTGGATCAGCAGGGGTATGCAGGAGACGGAGAAAAGCAGGCAATCGTCAAAAGCCGGGAACCGGTGGAAAGTTTCCGGCTAATCGATAAAGAGTCCGGAGAGATCGTATATCGGGGGAAGGTAAAGCAGCCGGAGTACAACGAGGATCTGCAATTATACATCGGGACAGTGGATTTTTCGGAATATACCAGCGAGGGAAGCTTTTATCTGGAATGCGACCGGGTGGGGCAGTCGCTCTCTTTTTCCATCAAGGAGAGGTATTATGAGGAATTGTTTCATGCATTGTGCGAAAGGGTGCATGAAAGCTGCCGGGAGCGCAGCATTACAGAGGATGAGATCCTGACACTATTGGAGGCATGCGAATGGTATTCGGAAGTTTTTACGGACGATAATCGGAATGAGATTCCGGATATGCTGGAATATATTGCGGACTGGCTGGAAAAAACTGTCAATGAGACAGAGGATAAGGAGCCGGATACCATGACGTATGTGGCTGTCCTGGCAAAATTCAGTTATCTGTATCAGAAATATGATGTACAATATGCAACGCAATGTCTTCAGCACGCATCCGCAATCTACACAAAGCTGGCAGCAGCATCCGGCAGAGATGCGGAGAAATTCATGGCTTTGACGGAACTGTACCGGGCTGCGGGACTTCCTTCCTATCGTTCGCAGATTTTGGAGTATAAGGAATTTTTCGAAGATAATACAAGCTATCTGGAGGAAACTGCATATCTCTACGGTTCCATGACATATCTGGCTACCAGACAGTCGGTGGATATTGATCTGTGCACAGCATTCATGGAAGGTATCAGAGATCAGGGAGAGGAACTGGCAAAACGTTCCGGTAAAATGATCGACGCCGTGACTTCCGTCAACAACGGTACGGAAGATCTGCTGAAGCGGGCGGAGGAACTGGCCTGTGCCAATTATATCTTATACAGTTATCAGTATACGGAGATATTGGAAGATTTTTTACATTATCTGATGGGCAGAAACAGAGATTCCGTGTGCTATTATCCGGAAGAGGGAAAAACGTCGGATTATCTTCTTCTGATCGCCCAACAGGTCTCCCTCACCGGAAAACATTAGATATTAGATCAGTTCTTTGTTTTTGAAATAGGTCTCGGAGATTATATTCTGTACATAGGTGCCCATGCTCTTGCGGATCTCCTTGTCCAGATCCTTCATATAAATGGGCTTACCGTATTCAATGACTACGGTGGCCTTTTTTATTTTGGGAAAATGGTCTTCAAAAATAGCGGCAGAGTTCACAATGGTCATGGGAATGATGGGAACATTGCCTTTTTCGGCGATCTTGAAGCTGCCTTCATGGAAAGGGAGGAAAGTATCCTTGGTCTTATTCCGGGTACCTTCGGGGAAAATACAGATAGAAATACCGTTTTTCACCTTATCAATGGCAGCCAGGATCGTTTTCAGCCCGGCCTTGATATCCTGGCGGTCCAGGAAAAGACAGTGCAGATCCTTCATCCAGATATTTAACAGGGGCCATTTCAGCATTTCTTTTTTCGCAACGTAGCCGGTAGGTCTGGGAACGCGGACGTAGGTCAGGACCACATCGAAAAAGCTGCGGTGATTGCCCACATACAGTACTGCAGTATCGGTGGGAATATTTTCTTCACCGATGGCGATCACTTTGGTACCCGCCAGGCGGATCACCTGACGGAATGCCCAGTTGACAATGGCCAGGGAACTTTTGTCCTTCAGCCCCGGATTGAACTTGCCAATGATCCATTCCACCAGCATAAGCGGAGTGGACAGGATCAGGAATAATACAACAAATAATACAACGAATATAAAACGGATCATAAATACCTCTTTCTAATTCATTTGCTCTAACAATATCATTTCTCGATAAATAGAACGCCCAGTGTACCGGGTCCGCAGTGGCTGGATATGACACCGCCGGCTCTGGTCTCCAGTATTTCGTTGAAAATACCGAGGCTCTCCAGATAGGAACGAACCGACTCTACAATTTCACGATCACAGCCGGAGTGCGTGATGAAGACTCTGTCGGGAACCGCATTTTTCAGGTCTTCTTCCATATCTTTTGTGTAGGACAGAATGACAGAACTCAGCTTACCACGATATTTTTTGGAGGCATCCATGGCGCCGTCTTCGACTACGATCCTGGGATGAAGCTTTAACATGGTGCCTGCCAGAGCTGCGACAGCATTACATCTTCCTCCACGGTAGAGGTAGGTCAGAGTATCTACGGTGAAGCTGGCACGTACTCTGGGGCGGATCTCTTCGATGGCAGCAGTGATTTGGGCTCTGGTTTTCCCCTCTGCAGATAAAATGGCAGCCTGTATTACCTGCAGACCGATGCCGGTAGACAGGTTGGCGGAATTGATCACAGTTACTTTATCAGAAGCTTCCAGTTCTTCCGCAGCCAGACGCATGACATTGCCGGAGGTGGACATGCTGTCGGAAATAGAGAAACAGATGATCTCACGGCCTTCATCCAGAAATGGCTTCATCACTTCCATGGCCTCGGTCATGGAAGGCGCAGAGGTCTTCGGTGTGGTCTTATTTTCATCGGACCATCGGAAGATCTCTTCCGGGGTAATGTCCACACCATCACGATACTCTGTCTCCCCTAACAGGATGTGCAGGGGCAGGATGGAAATGTCATATTTTTCCAATAAATCTTTTGACAGATCGCAGGTACTGTCAGAGATGATCTTAACTGTCTGTGCCATAGAATATACCTTCCTTTTTAGCGTTTTATCTTTCATTATTATTCATTGCCTTTGACGATCTGTCTGGCTACATAGACGCCGCTGGCAGATGCATGGGACAGGGAATGGGTCACGCCGCTGCCGTCACCGATGATATATAATCCCTTATGACAGCTTTCCAGGTGCTCGTCCAGTTCTACTTCCATGTTATAGAATTTCACCTCCACACCGTAGAGCAGAGTGTCGTCATTGGCGGTACCGGGTGCGATCTTGTCCAAAGCGTAGATCATTTCAATGATGCCGTCTAAGATACGCTTGGGCAGTACCAGACTTAAATCGCCGGGGGTAGCGGACAGGGTCGGTTCTACCATGCCTTCGGCAATACGTTTTGCGTTACTGCGGCGTCCTCTTACCAGATCACCGAAGCGTTGCACGATAACACCACCGCCCAGCATATTGGAGAGACGGGCGATGCTTTCGCCGTAGCCGTTACTGTCCTTGAAGGGTTCGGAGAAATGCTTGGCGACTAACAGTGCAAAGTTGGTATTCTCGGTCTGTTTGTCGGCACCTTCGTAGCTGTGGCCGTTGACGGTGACGATGCCGTTGGTATTCTCATTTACTACGATACCGTGCGGATTCATACAGAAGGTACGCACGGAATCTTCGAATTTCTCGGTTCGGTATACGATCTTGCTCTCATACAGTTCATCGGTCAGATGAGAGAAGATGACAGCGGGAAGCTCCACGCGGACACCGATATCCACACGGTTGGACTTGGTGTTGATATCCAGATCCTTACAGATCTGTTCCATCCATTTGCTGCCGCTGCGGCCTACGGAGATGATGCATTGGTCACACTCGTAGGAGGCGTCCTCGCAGCTGATGCGATATCCCGGATCCAGTGCTTCCACAGTTTTTACCGGAGTATCGAAATAGAAAGTCACTTTATCTTTGAGTTCTGCGTACAGATTCTCCAGCACGATAAAGTTGATATCGGTACCTAAGTGACGGACGGAAGCATCTAAGAGGGTCAGCTTGTTCTGCATGCAGAGCTTTTTAAAAGAGGTACCTGCGGTGGAATACAGTTTGGTGCCCTCTCCACCGAATTTCATATTGATGTCATCCACGTATTTCATGAGATCGATGGCTTGATTTTTGCCGATGTATTCATACAACGTACCGCCGAAAGCGTTGGTGATGTTGTATTTTCCATCGGAAAAAGCACCTGCACCGCCGAAACCGCTCATAATGGAACAGCTCTTGCAGTTAATGCAGCTCTTGATCTTATCTCCATCGATGGGACAGTGGCGCTTCTCCAGAGGATGACCGGCTTCGAAGACGGCGATCTTCAGGTCGGGATTCTGCTGTACCAGCTCGTAAGCGGAGAAGATACCGCCGGGGCCGGCACCGATAATAATGATGTCATATTTCATAGGGAATGGTTCCTTTCATAGTGTTCTTTTTTCACTTCTGTAAATTCCAAAAACATCCAAAATATGATGTCGGGGTCAAAAGCCCCCGACTCTGATGCCTACGGATTGTTCCGTGCTACGCACTCTCACAATCCGACCCTCTATTCGCATATCGTGGGATTATCATCCCACTTTTATGCTCATATCGGGGCGGGTCATAAGGTCTTTCACCCACTTATGAGCAAGCTCATGTGGGTTTAGACCTTTTGACCCTGGCATCAAAATATAGTATACCATATTTTTAGTAAAAAAGGGGAATGGAAATATAGCAAAATATGTGATAGAATCATAAGTCATAGGCTTGTACGGAAATGGATGGAAAGGTATCTGAAATGGAAGCAGTACAGAAGAAAAATAAATATGAGATAGATATGTGCAACGGCACGATCATGGATAAATTAATATCCTTTGCCCTGCCGCTGATGGTGTCGAGTATTTTACAGCTGCTGTTTAATGCAGTGGATATTATTGTGGTCGGGAGATTCACCGGAAGTCAGGCACTGGCGGCGGTGGGATCCACCACGGCACTGATCAATATGTTTGTGAATCTGTTCATCGGGGTCTCGCTGGGTGCCAATGTATTGTCTGCCAGATTCTATGCGGCAGGCAAAGAACGGGAGATGAGCGAGACGGTACATACGGCGATGACTTTTGCACTGATCAGCGGTATCGTCATGGTATTTGTGGGACTGTTCTGTGCCCGTGGGGCACTGGAACTGATGGATACTCCGACAGACGTGATCGACCAGGCAGCTCTATATATGAAAATCTATTTTTGCGGAATGCCTTTTTTTATGCTGTACAATTACGGAGCAGCTATTCTGCGGGCAGTGGGCGATACGAAGAGACCTCTTCTGTTCCTGATCATTTCGGGAGCTGTTAACGCTGCACTAAATCTGTTTCTGGTCATTGTCTTTTCCATGGGAGTGGCAGGCGTGGCCATCGCTACGGTGTTCTCGCAGATCATCTCCTGTGTGCTGGTGCTGGGATGTCTGTTTGGCACGGACAGCTGTTACCGCCTGCAGATCACAAAGCTGGGAATCAAATGGGAGTATCTGGTGCAGATCTTCCAGGTGGGAGTGCCTGCCGGAATTCAGAGCGTGGTGATCAATTTTTCTAACGTATTGCTGCAGTCTTCGGTGAATTCCTTCGGATCCATTGCCATGGCGGGATACACGGCGGCGAACAACATCTTCGGATTCCTGTTCGTATCGATCAATTCCATCACGCAGGCGTGCATGAGCTTCACCAGCCAGAACTACGGAGCCGGGAAGAAAAAGCGTATGGACCGGGTACTTGTCGACTGCATGATCCTGTCAGTGATCGTGGCGGTGACTCTTGGTGGCGGTGCCAATCTCTTTGGCCCCCAGCTGCTTCATATCTATACTACGGAGGCGGATGTGATCGCCTGCGGTACGGAAATCTTATTGTATACGACACTGACATATTTTTTATGCGGAATCATGGATCTGATCCCGGGAGCCCTGCGTGGAATGGGGCATTCGGCGGTTCCTATGATCTTATCTATTATCGGAACGGTAGGTACGAGGATTTTCTGGATCTATTGGGTGTTCCCCATGCACCGGTCACTGATGGTACTGTTTTTATCCTATCCGGCATCCTGGACCGTGACGATATTGCTACAGGCAGTGTGCTTCTATTTTGTGAGGAAAAAAGTACACAGTACCATGCCACAGGAAGAAACATAAGTACATAAGACAGGCGGCTGCAGAGTGTGGAAGACTCATGACCGCAAGGCACAGACAGTGAAAGAATTGAGGGATAGTATGTTAACTAAATTCAAGAAAAAATATATCGGAAACTGGGAGTTCTACCGCAGATATCTGCTGCTTGCAATTCCCATGATCCTGCAGAACGCCATTACCAATCTGGTAAGCTTTTTAGATAATATTATGGTAGGACAGCTGGGAACGGAGCAGATGTCCGGTGTCGCTATCGTGAACCAGCTGATCTTTGTATACAATCTGGCAATCTTCGGAGCCGTATCCGCAGCCAGCATCTTCGGTGCCCAGTATTTTGGCAAGGGCAATCATAAGGGACATATGTATTCGTTCCGTTTTAAATTATATGCGACCCTGTTGGTGACCGGAGGAGCGATATTACTGTTTTTGACCAAAGGTTCCGCACTGATCTCCCTGTATCTGACGGATACGGTGGGGAATGGAGCTACGGATGTGGCATTGAAATACGGTCAGGAGTATCTGGCGATCATGATGGTAGGCCTGATCCCTTTTGCGGTGAACCAGTCTTATGCTACGAATATCAAAGAGACCGGGCAGACTTTTATTCCCATGTTAGCCAGCTTCGTAGCGGTGGGAACCAACGCATTGTTAGATTATCTGATGATCTTCGGCATTGGACCTTTTCCCAAGATGGGTGTGCAGGGAGCGGCCCTGGCTACGGTGATCGCCCGTTACATTGAGGCATTGATCGTGATCATCTGGGCACACATGCACAGGGCGAAGAACCGCTATCTGGAAGGAGCCTATACCGGCTTCGGTATTCCTTTTGCGGAACTGAAAGCAATTCTCGTCAAGGGCTTCCCCCTGATGGTGAATGAAGTAATGTGGGCAGCGGGTATGACCACCGTGACCCAGTGTTATTCCGTCAGAGGACTGGATGTGGTGGCGGGACTGAATATCGCATCCACCATTACGAATCTGTTCAATATTGTATATCTGCAGTTAGGCTCCTGTATCAGCATTGTGGTAGGACAGTATCTGGGCGCCGGCAAGCTGAAAGAGGCGAAGGATGCGGACGATAAGATGATCGTATTCAGTGTCTTCTGTTGTGTGATCATGGCAGCATTGATGTTTGTGGTGGGAGGATTTTTCCCCGGTATTTATAATACTTCGGAAGAGATCAAGGGACTGGCTACGCAGTTCATCGCAGTCTCCGCGATCATCATGCCGTTCTGTGCATTCAGCCATGCCTCCTATTTTACCCTGCGTTCCGGCGGCAAGACGGTGGTAACGTTTTTGTTTGATTCCGTATTTACCTGGGTGATCGTGGTACCTGCAGCTTATCTGCTGGCACACTTTACCGGGCTGGGGATCGTAAGCATCTATTTCCTGGTGCAGGGTACGGAGATGATCAAGGTCATCATCGGCTACTACATGGTGAAGAGTAATGTGTGGGTAGTACAGATGGTATAGAGCGGAACCACGGAACAGATGTGGAAGAAAGGCATGGAATTTCGGGAAATGAGGGTGTTTCCGCTGGTGAGAGCAGAGCATCCTGCGTCCCAGGAGTTTCAAAATCTGTGTATTGGAGCCGGATGGTCTCAAAGATACGGTTGAAATCCGATTCCAGAGTATACCAGTCTGCTAACGGAAGTGTGGATTCCAGCTGCAGGGTATTTCCCTGCAAAGAGATGTCGGGATCGGACAGGGTAATGTAAATCCAGTACTTTTGCTCGGTCTGGTAGATCTCGGTGTGTTTCCAGCCATTGAGGCCGCTGTCTGGCAGAGTAATCTTCTCACTGGTGACACCGGTACCGCAGATCCCCGGTACGGGAGCATAGACCAGAGTAAAGGTATCCTCCGGATATGCGATGTTCCAGAAGACGATGGCATCGGTAGTCATCTCACTGGTAGTTACGTTGCGGATTTCATAGTCCCAGGTCTCCGGAAGAGACAGGGAGAACCGTACCGATCCCAGGTCGCAGAGAGCTTCACTCCCTATGGCTATCGCCAGATCATCCTCAGCTCCGGATTCCGGGCACTCCGTCGGAGCGAGAGATTCTGCAATCACCGGAGCGATCGGGCCTGCGGCTTCTGTGGGATTCTGTGAATCTCCGGAAGCTCCGCAGCCGGTGAACGACAGCACAAGTAAAGTGCAAAGCGATAACAGCAAAATATTTTTCTTCATATAAATACCCTCCCAAAGTTGTGAATAAGTAACATGATCTATACTATAGAACGACTTCCGGGAGGGAAAGTTTCAGAGAATTGAAAGTTAGTTGAATACATTGGCAAAATCCACGAACTCCCGGAGCATGCGATACACATGTCTCGATGTAAGGTCTCCGGATGTGAATTTTCTACGAAAAGTGATGAGTAGTTCTTGTCATGACGGGGCCGCCTACAGTCGACATCCATGTCGACAATCGGCTGACGCGGACATCGTGTCCGCTTTCCCCCTGTCTTTCAGCACTTTTCTAGAAAATATCAACATCCTCCGACAAACATCTTCGACATGGCACCGCATACTCCGGGAGTTCTGCGTTTTGAAAAGCTTTCAAAAACCAGTAGCCCTGCCAAGGGCTATTAGTTTCATAAAAAGATACTTATTTTACTATATTTATGAAAAAAATTCTTAAAATACATTCCTTTTTTTCATAAATTCTATAATATCTCGAATTTTATGAAATTTATTAGTTTTGAAACATAAAAGATGGGGATATTTTTCATAAAAACAACATTTATAACAGTTTTTATGAAAATCCAAAAAAGTTCCTAAACCAGGGATTTTTGTACGGAATTTCTTCATTTTGCCCGTTCAGCGAAAATAACAGCTTTTTACATGGCAAAATCTCATGTTTTTGTATTTTTTAGAAAAAATTGTCAGCAGTCCACGCCAAGCTTGCGCAGTTCCTTTTCCGCCTGCTCTTTGGTCAGGAAGTGGATGCCATGGATTCCCTGTTCTTCGGCGGCTTCGACGTTCTTCAGGGTATCATCCAGGAATACGCTCTCTTCTGCCTTCAATCCATAACGTTTCAAAAGCAATTGATAGATCTCCGGTTCCGGCTTGATCAGATGCTCCTTATAGGACAGGATACCACCCTCCATCTCCGGCAGGAAATTCAATGCGTCTGCACACTCTACCTCGGCCTTGTGGGAAAAATTAGACAGATAATACACATGGTATCCTTTTGCCTTTAATTCCTGCAGCCAGGGGATTGCATATGCTCTCGGAGTTACTATTCCGGCAATACTCGTAAATGCCTGATACAGCTCCCGCTCCAGCTGTGGTGCATCTTTTACAAACGCAGCCAGTACCTGTTCATCCGTCCAGGTACCACGATCATACTCTGCCCATGCCGGATGCATCACGGATGCTTTGGCAATCTTTTGAATCATCTCCGCATCGAATCCTTTGTCTGCCAGAAATCCTTCCCAGCGATAATCAGTCAGTACATTTCCAATATCAAATATTATATTACGTATCATCTTATCCCGTCTCCTATCTGTTTGTACATTCTCTTGCATACACCATCTGCATCATTTATATCGACCTCTTTATACCTCTTGCATACGCATCTGCATCATTTATATCAGTCTCTTTATACCTCTTGCATATGCCATCTGCGCCATTTATATCGGCCTCTTTATACCGTAGCAGCTACCGCATCCAGTTCCATGACCTCCAGCAGCTTCTCCGCCGCCGGCGCCATAGGCATTTTCGTATTCCTTACAACACAGAACTGTCTCTTCGGTATCATTTTATTGAACCTGAGTTCAAAAAGCAGACCGGATTCCACATAATCTCTGGCGAAATCCCGCATCACACAGCCCACACCAAGATTCCTCCTGACAAACTGCACGATCATATCACTGGTGGCCAATTCAAACTCCGGCTGTACATAGACACCGTTGCCCGCAAGGAATTCATCCATATAACTTCTGCTGCTGGTATTTTTCTCCAGAAAAATAAGGGGCAGGCTCTCCAGTTCCTGAAAATCCAGCATTTTATTTTTATACCCGAAAAATCTTCTCCCGGCCACAAACACATCCTCGATCTCCCGCACGGGGATCATCTGAATATCCGGTCTGTCTGGAAAAGGAGTGCTGACGATTCCGAAATCAATCCTTCCCTCTCTTAGAGAATTCAGTGTCTCCGGGGTGGGAGCATTGGATACGATTACTTTAATGCCGGGATACTTCTCATGAAATTTTTCAAGATAGGGAAGCAGATAGAACTGCAGTGTCATATCGCTGGCACCGATCCGGACTTCACCCAGCTCCATATTCTGCATCTGGTGGACCTTCTTCACCCCCAGTTCGATCTGTTCGTATCCTTTTGCCACATAGGAATATAACAATTCTCCCTCACCGGTCAGGCGCACACCTTTTGCCGCCCGGTGAAAAAGCGACACATCCAAAGTGTTTTCCAGCTGCTTGACAGCCTGACTGACCGCCGGCTGTGAAATGGACAGTTCCCCTGCCGCCTTCGTCACACTTCCGCATTTTGCCACATAATAAAATACTTTATATGCCTCCAGGTTATTGATCATAGTGCCTCCCATCAATCCCGCAAACCGCTTTGAGAAAAAAGGGCATAGGCTGCATCTTCTGCCGCGCCATGCCCTTTTCCTGCATTACTATAAATCATAAGCTCACGAATTCGTGCTATCGCACTCTACATCCTGCTTCGCAGGGTATTTCGTATTATACTCTATCATTATTTCTTCAGAGGACTCTCACGATAAATGATATCTTCTCTTCCGGGGCCGTTGCTGACCATGGTGATAGGGAAGCCGATCTGCTCCTCAATGAACTCTACATACTTTCTGCAGTTCTCAGGCAGATCCTCGAATTTTCTGATGCCGCGGATATCACACTTCCATCCGGGGAGCTTCTTCAGTACGGGCTTAGCCTTCTCCAGCTTGTAGGTTACAGGGAAATCAGTGGTCACTTCGCCATCGATCTCATAGCCTACACATACAGGGATCTCCTCCAGATATCCCAGTGCATCCAGTACGGTAAATGCTACATCGGTAGCGCCCTGCAGACGACAGCCGTACTTGGTAGCTACACAGTCGAACCAGCCCATACGTCTGGGGCGTCCGGTGGTAGCGCCGAACTCACCGCCGTCACCGCCGCGGCGGCGCAGCTCATCTGCCTCGTCACCGAAGATCTCGGATACGAAAGCGCCTGCTCCTACTGCGGAAGAATATGCTTTACTTACAGTAACGATCTGCTTGATCTCATAAGGAGGGATACCTGCACCGATGGCACCGTATGCTGCCAGGGTGGAGGAAGAAGTTACCATAGGGTAGATTCCGTGGTCCGGATCCTTCATGGTACCTAACTGACCCTCTAACAGAATGGTCTTCCCTTCCTTCAGTGCCTTATCCAGGAATGCAGATACATCGCATACGAAAGGTGCGATCATGTCACGATACTCATGCAGGGTATTTAACAGTTCTGCGGGATCGATCAGCGGCTTATGATACAGATGCTCTAAGATGACATTCTTCATCTCGCTGACACGCTGTACCTTTTCCTCTAACAGTTCGTCATCAAATAACTCACTTACCTGGAAACCGATCTTCGCATACTTATCGGAATAAAAAGGTGCAATGCCGGACTTGGTGGAACCGAAGGACTTGCCACCCAGTCTCTCTTCCTCATACTGATCAAATAAAATATGATAAGGCATTACCATCTGTGCACGGTCGGATACCAGAATCTTAGGCATGGGAACATTTCTGTCTGTGATAGACTTGATCTCCTTCATAAGGATGGGAATGTTCAATGCCACACCGTTACCGATCACGCTGGTGGTATGATTGTAAAATACACCGGAAGGAAGGGTGTGCAGAGCAAATTTACCATAATTGTTCACGATAGTATGTCCTGCATTTGCGCCGCCCTGAAAACGTACGATAATGTCCGCTTTCTCTGCCAGCATATCTGTGATCTTTCCTTTTCCTTCGTCGCCCCAGTTGGCTCCTACAACTGCCTTTACCATGTTTTCCTCCATTCTTTATCACAATTCGTGATAAATCTAACTCAACTCTCTTACTCTTTTGAGAGAACAATGTTTCTCTCACACTGTCTCTTAGTATACAACACTTTATGATATAAGTAAAATCAATATTTATTATATTTTATATAATCTGTGATTATTGTGCTCCATCCCAGCAATAGGTACAGAGTTTGTCTCTTCCGATCCCCACAGACTCGATCATATCATCCAGTCTCTGGAACTGCAGGGTAGTGAAGTTCAGCTGCCTTCCTATCCTGCCTACCATTTCTTCATACTCCGGCGTATCCGGATCCACGTAGTTCTTCAGGTCGATCTGTCTGTCTTCCTGCTCCATCTCCTTGATCACACGGCGGGTGATCAGATCCATCTCGGAGGAGGATCTGGAGAAGTTCAGATACTTACAACCGAATAACAAGGGGGGACATGCCGGACGGATATGTACTTCCTTCGCACCGCTCTGGTATAAAAATTCCGTCGTCTCTCTCAGCTGTGTACCGCGGACAATGGAATCATCAATGAGCAGCAGGCTCTGATCCTGGATCAGGTCATGTACCGGAATTAATTTCATCTTGGCGATCAGATTTCTCTGGGTCTGTATCGTCGGCATAAAAGATCTCGGCCAGGTCGGTGTATATTTGATGAACGGACGGGAGAAAGGAATCCCCGAACGGTTCGCATATCCTACTGCATGGGCGGTACCGGAATCCGGCACACCGGCTACGATATCCGGCTTTACATGATCACGCTCCGCGAGCTTCGCGCCACACTGATAACGCATTTTTTCAACACTGATTCCTTCGTAAGAGGAAGAAGGATATCCGTAATATACCCACAAAAAGGTACAGATTTTCATGTCTTTTCCCGGCTGTACCAGCGTCCGCACGCCTTCTGGTGTCACCACGACGATCTCTCCCGGTCCCAGTTCACGTACCGGTTGGTATCCCAGGTTCAGATAAGCAAAACTTTCAAAGGAAACACAATATGCCCCTTCCTTTTTGCCCACGGCCACAGGAGTACGTCCCATCTTATCTCTGGCCGCATAGATTCCCTTCGGTGTCATGATCAGAAGCGTCATGGAACCTTCAATGATCTCCTGGGCGTACTGAATGCCCTCTACCAGGTTATCCTTCTGATTCACAACGGCTGCCACCAACTCCGTGGCGTTGATGTCTCCGCCGCTCATCTCCAGAAAATGGGAATGTCCTTTTGCGAACAGATCCTTTATAATGGCATCAGTATTATTGATCTTGCCAACCGTGGTGATGGCATAAGTTCCGTGATGGGAACGCACCATCAGTGGCTGTGGTTCAAAATCTGAGATACATCCGATACCGAGATTGCCCCGCATTTCATTGACATCCTTGTCGAATTTGGTACGAAACGGCGCATTCTCGATGTTGTGAATGGCTCTGTTATAACCTTCCTCTTTGCTGTAGACAGCCATTCCGGCGCGTCTGGTTCCCAGATGGGAATGATAATCTGTTCCGAAAAACAGATCAAATACACAGTCTTCTTTTGCTGCGACTCCAAAAAATCCACCCATTTTTATCTATCTCCTGCTCTCTCTGATATTTCTCCGCAACGCAGAAAACCGCCATTGGCTCTCCTGGTCAAATGACGGATTTCTGTAATGATATGATTTCTATTTATACATTGATCTCTGCCTTTACGCCCAGAAGATCTTTGTTGGCTTCCAGAATCGGATGGATCACGTTCTTTAAGAATGCTTCCACCTGTTCCTTAGAACGTCCGATATACTTAGAAGGATCCATGGATGCCTTCAGTTCCTCAAGCCCCATGGGGAATGCAGGATCTGCGGCGATCAGCTCTAACAGATTGTTTTCTTTTCCTTCTACCTTCACGTTGCGACCCGCCTCCATGGACAGCTCACGGATACGCTCATGCAGCTCCTGACGGTTGCCGCCTAACTTTACAGCATCCATCATGATATTCTCGGTAGCCATGAAGGGCAGCTCACTCATCATATGCTTCTCGATCACCTTAGGGTATACTACCAGACCGTCCACAACATTCAGGCACAGATCCAGGATGCCGTCGATGGCAAGAAAGCCTTCGGGAATGGACAGTCTCTTATTTGCAGAGTCATCCAGAGTTCTCTCGAACCACTGGGTAGCGGAAGTGATCGCGGGATTCAGTGCGTCCACCATCACATAACGGGACAGAGACGCAATGCGCTCACTTCTCATGGGATTACGCTTATATGCCATTGCGGAGGAACCGATCTGATTCTTCTCAAACGGCTCTTCCACTTCCTTCAGGTGCTGTAACAGACGGATATCGTTGCTCATCTTGTGTGCGGATGCCGCAATACCTGCCAGTACGTTGGCTACTCTGGTATCCACCTTACGGGAATAGGTCTGTCCGGATACGGGATAGCACTCCTTGAAGCCCATCTTGGCAGCGATCATGGGATCGATCTTGTCGATGGTCTCCTGATCCCCGTTGAACAGTTCCAGGAAGGATGCCTGGGTTCCGGTGGTTCCCTTGGAGCCTAACAGCTTCATGGTACCCAGAACATGATCCAGATCCTCCAGATCCAGAGAGAACTCCTGCAGCCACAAGGTTGCTCTCTTACCTACGGTCGTAGGCTGTGCAGGCTGAAAATGAGTGAATGCCAGGGTAGGCTGTGCCTTATACTTATCTGCGAAGTCAGCCAGCTCCTTCATGACATTGATAAGCTTTTTTCTGACTAACTTCAAAGCCTCTGTCATCACGATAATATCGGTGTTGTCACCTACGTAACAGGAGGTTGCACCCAGATGAATGATTCCGGCTGCCTTGGGGCACTGCTGTCCGTATGCATATACATGGCTCATAACATCATGACGTACCAGCTTCTCACGCTCTTTTGCCACATCATAATTGATGTCCTCTGCGTGTGCCTTCAGTTCCTCGATCTGCTCATCTGTGATGACGGGTTTCCCGTCCTGGGACAGTCCCAGCTCTTTCTCCGTCTCTGCCAGTGCGATCCACAGTTTTCTCCATGTACGGAATTTCATATCCGGGGAGAAAATATACTGCATCTCCTTACTGGCGTAGCGTTCGGATAACGGGCTCTGATATCTGTCTGTACCTGTACTCATTTGTCTGCTCCTCTTATTTTATTCTCTCTTTGTTTTTATTTTCTACTTGTCGAAGTCTCCGCGGATATCTTCCGCAGGCGGTTCCATAGGGTATTTCCCGGTAAAGCAGCCCTTGCAGATGCCAAGCTTACCGCCCACCAGTTCTTCCAGTCTCTCGATCTTCAGATAGTCCAGACTGTCTGTCCCGATGAGGTCACTGATCTCCTTCACGGAACGGTTATATGCGATCAGCTGGTCTCTTGCCGGAACATCTGTGCCGAAATAGCAGGGCCACAGAAAAGGCGGTGAGCTGACTCTCATATGGACCTCCTTCGCTCCTGCCTCCCGCAACATCTTCACGATACGGTCGGAGGTGGTGCCGCGGACAATGGAATCATCGATCATGATGACACGCTTGCCTTCCACGGCTTCCCGGATAGGATTTAACTTGACCTGTACACTGCTCTCTCTGCTCTTCTGCTTCGGCTTGATAAAAGTTCTGCCCACATAGGCATTTTTCACGAAGCCCATACCATAAGGGATTCCGGACTGCATAGAATATCCCATGGCAGCGCAGTTGCCGGACTCCGGTACGCCGATGACCAGATCCGCATCCACCGGGGAATCCATAGCCAGGAACTTTCCTGCCAGAATACGGGAATCATACACGCTGATCCCATCGATAAAGCTGTCAGGTCTGGCGAAATAAATATACTCAAAAATACATCTTGCGGTATCCGCAGGCTTCAGCACATGGCTGGTGTCGGACTCGATCCCCTTCTCCGGAGATATGGTCACGATCTCACCGGGTAACACATCCCGGACAAATTCAGCTCCTACCGTATCCAGAGCGCAGGTCTCACTGGACAGAAAATAGGTATGGTCTCTCTTACCGATACATAACGGCTTAAAACCATAAGGGTCTCTGGCGCCGATCAGCTTCCTCGGAGACATCACCACCAGGGAGTACGCTCCCTTGATCTTCGTCATGGCTCTGCCCACCGCTTCCTCTACGGATTTGGAATTCAGACGCTCTCTGGCAATATGGTATGCAATGACCTCGGAGTCAATGGTGGTCTGGAAGATAGCACCGGTGTACTCTAACTCTCTCCGCAGTTCCGGAGCATTGATCAGATTACCGTTATGTGCCAGTCCCAAAGTACCCTTTACATAATTCAATACCAGAGGCTGTGCATTTTCTCTGGTAGAACCGCCCGCCGTGGAATAGCGGACATGTCCCACACCAATATCCCCCTTTAACTTCTCGAGGTGTTCGGGTGTAAATGCCTCATTGACCAGTCCCATATCCTTGCTGCTTAAGACTTTCCCTTTCGGTCCGTTTGTATCGCTGACGGCGATACCGCAGCTCTCCTGACCTCTGTGCTGTAATGCCAGAAGTCCGTAATAGATCGTAGATGCCACATCGTGTCCGTCAAAGTCGTACACACCGAAGACACCGCATTCTTCCTTTAATTTGTCGTTATTTTCTGTCTGGATATAAATGTTGTCCGTCACTTGTAAGCCTTACCTTTCCTGCCTGCCCCCGCAAAAAGGAATACCCAAAATTATTATTTACAGATCCTTTCCTGTCAGCATCTTGTATGCCTGAAGGTATTTGCCGATGGTCTTCTCCACGATCTCCTCCGGCAGCTTCCAGCCCTTTTCGGGATTGGCTTTCAGCCAGTCACGGGCGAACTGTTTGTCAAAGGAAGGCTGGCCATGTCCGGGCTCATAGCCGTCTACCGGCCAGAAACGGGAGCTGTCGGGAGTCAGCACTTCATCTCCCAGTACCATATTGCCGTTCTCATCCAGACCGAACTCGAACTTGGTATCTGCAATGATGATTCCTTTGGTCAATGCATAATCCGCACACTTTTTATAAATAGCGATGGTATAGTCACGAAGCTTGGCAGCATATTCTGCACCCTTTCCGGGGAAACGCTTCTCCAGATATTCCACACTCTGTTCGTAGGAGATGTTCTCATCATGATCTCCGATCTCCGCCTTGGTGGAAGGGGTATAGATGGGCTCAGGAAGCTTATCTGCCTCCTTCAGACCTTCCGGAAGCTTGATGCCGCATACGGTACCGTTCTTCTTGTAGCTTTCCCAGCCGCTTCCGGTAATGTATCCACGAACGATGCATTCGATGGGGAGCATGTTCAGCTTCTTGCACATCATGCTGTTACCGTCAAACTTCGGCTGTCTGAAAAATTCCGGCATATCCTTAACATCAGCGGATACCATATGATTGGGGATCACATCCTCAGTCATATCAAACCAGAATTTTGACATCTGGGTCAATACAGTTCCTTTCTTCGTTACTGTGTTGTCCAAGATCACATCAAAGCAGCTGATACGGTCAGTTGCCACCATGATCAGGGTATCTCCGTTGTCGTAGATCTCACGAACTTTGCCTTCCTTGATCGGTTTCATTTCCTGTACGCTCATACCATCAGTCCTCGCATTCTTATGTTTTTCAGTCTTTTATTGAAACAGGTGTGGGCAAGATACACCCACACCTAATAGATAAACAGATTTGCGAAAAAAAATCAATATGTTTTTACTGCAACTTACCGATAAATTCCCGAACCCGGGCATTTTCCGTTGTAAAAAGTGCTTCGGGAGAACCTTCCTCCACGATCACACCCTGTTCCATGAAAATAATGCGGTCGGATACTTCTCTGGCAAACTGCATTTCATGAGTCACGATGATCATGGTCATATGTTCACTTGCCAGCTGTCTGATCACCTTTAATACTTCTGCCGTCAATTCCGGATCCAGTGCTGAAGTCGGCTCATCGAAGAACAGGATCTTGGGCTGCAGTGCCAGTGCCCTGGCTATGGATACTCTCTGCTGCTGTCCGCCGGATAACTGGTAAGGGTAGGCATCTGCCTTATCCGACAGTCCCAACTGTGCTAAAAGCTTCTCCGCCCTCGCCACGGCTTCTGTGCGGCTTACCTTATCCACATGGATCGGCGCATCGATGATATTTTTCATCACCGTATAATGGGGAAAAAGGTTAAAATTCTGGAATACCAGTCCAAAACATTTACGGATATTATGTAATTCCGCCTTCGATGCATATTCGCACTGTACTATGCCGTTTTTATCCGTTTTCTCTGAAGCTGCCGTCTGCCCTAAATAGATCAGCTCACCACCGTCCATTTTTTCCAAAAGCGTTGCACAGCGAAGCAGTGTGGACTTCCCGGAACCGGAAGGACCGATGATGGAGACCACCTCTCCCTTTTTCACGGTCAGGGAGATATCCTCCAACACTCCGTTTCCATCAAAGCTTTTTTTCACATGATTCATTTCTAAGAGGATTTCTCCGTCTGTCTGTTCCATATACGATACTCCTGTCTGTCGCCTATCTGTAATAAGATGTCTTCTTCTCCAGGTATTCCATGAAGGATGCCACAACGAGATTAAAGATATAATAGAATACACCTGCCGCCAGCAACGGAACCACACTGGTCTGTGCCGCTCCGATCTGCTTCGCGACTGTAAACATCTCCGCGATGGAAATGGTAAATGCCATAGAAGTATCCTTGACTAATGTGATAGTCTCATTGGTCACCGGCGGAAGCACCCGCTTCACCACCTGCGGCAGAATGATCTTCACGAAAGTCTGTGCCTTACTGTAGCCCAGTACCTGCGCAGCCTCATACTGTCCCACCGGAATAGATTCGATCCCCGCACGGTAGATTTCAGCAAAATATGCTGCATAGTTGATCACGAATGCCACGATCACCGCCGGGAAACGATACCCCGTTCCCACGTGCATGCGGAACACATAAAAGGGTGCGAAATACACCACGATGATCTGCAGCATCAGAGGGGTTCCTCTCATGATGGATATGTAAATTTTAGAAATAATGCGGATCACCTTACATCCCGACATTCTTCCGAAGGCTACGATCAACCCAAGAGGAAGGGAGAATAAAAGGGTCAGTACAAATATTTCCACCGTTATCAGAAAGCCCTCTGCCAGCTGGGCACTCATGGTCAGCAAACTCATGAAATCTACTCCTTAATTATCCTGACTTACATCCATTATCTTTTGTTATTTACCGAGGCAGACACTGTCGGTCAGTCCCCACTTTTCAGCGATCTGTGTGAAAGTACCGTCTGCTGCCATCTCATCGAGGGTCTTCTGCACGGTATTTCTTAACTCATCGTTACCCTTTAAGAAACCAACGGCGTACTGCTCTACTGCCAGCTTGTTGTCCTCACCCTGCAGCATAACGAACTTCCCTGCTTCTCTCTGGGCGATCTGGTACTGTGCCACACCGATATCGATAGCTACGGCATCTACCGCACCCTGCTCCAGATCCATGAATGCAGTGTTATAATCCGCATACTCGATCAGCTGTGCAAAGGAATCACGAAGTGCAATGTTATCGGTGTTCTCTTCATCATTCAGTGCAGCCAGTGCGGAAGAATCCTTCTGTACCGCTACAACCTTGCCTGCCAGCTCTTCCTTATTCTGTACACCGGAAGCTGCTGCTACGACGAACACCTGGCTGTTATCCACATAGGGCTCGGTCCAGGTGTAGGCATCCTCTCTGCCGTTCATGGTGAACCCGTTCCAGATACAGTCAATGGCTCCGGAAGAAAGCTCCATATCCTTTGCATCCCAGTCAATGGGTTGCTTTACCAGTTCCCAGCCCTGTCTCTTGCATACTTCCGCTGCCAGATCCAGGTCAAAGCCTACATATTCTCCATTGTCATCACGATATCCGTAAGGGGGAAATTCCGCATCAAAACCTACGGTAAATGTCTTATCAGATCCTTTAGAACCACAGCCGGTAAGAACACCTGCTGCCATGCTGATCGCCAATAATGCCACTAATACTCTTTTCATAATACATCCTCCCGTTCTGCCACTCACTGTTGGCCGCATTGTATACTTTAGCATGGTAAATTGCTAACACGGTGTCATAGTAACATAACGGGAAGGTCTTGTCAATTCTTTATCGGTCGTAACGCTCCACCATCGAGAGAATTTCCTTTGCATATCTGGGGTATGCTGCTGCTACATCCTTCACTTCGTTCCTGGCAGTCTCCGCCACCTCCTGGTTGTAATCCATCTGTTTGCGGAGCGCCTGTCTTCTCTGAATGAGTTCATGTCGGATTTCCACCATTTCGCGTTTATCCAAAAGAGCTGCCGTCTGACCGATCCAGCGTTCCGGCATCTGTACCCGATAGTTAGACAGCTGTTCCACCAGCTGCTTCTGGTAATATTCGATCTTGGCTTCCGCCTCCGCGAACTGTTTCCGTTCTTCCTTTTCATCCTGGTACATTTTCCACAGCTTTTCCAGTCTGGCTGCACTGTCCGTATTATATTTCAGATACAGATATTCCATCAGCTGACAGTTGTTCACATACCGGATCTTTACTTTGTTCTGCAGCTGGATCAGTTTATTGATGGTCTTCTCAACACGCTGCAATTCCCTGTCACTGTCCATGTATTTGATACACACATAGGAGATTGCCACTGCGCCGGCGCCTACCGCCAGGAAATATCCCACATAAGTATCCATTTCAAATGCAAACTGCAGAACAGCCAGCATGATCACGCACACGATCAATGCCGTCAGGAAGATCACCGCCATTCCCCTCTGATTGTTCATCAGATTCTCCAGTTCATTTCTGCGATATTCATAGGCATGCCGTTCTCCATCCAGTCGATGCAGATCCTGTCGTACCAGATTGCCGTATTTTTCGCCTTCCCGGATCTTCTGAATCCCTTCTTCGATCTCATCTTCTCTTTTACGGATGGCATAATAATCCGCATCTTTCATCCGGTTTTTCTTCTCACGATATTTACTGCGTTCCTGTTCCAGCGCAGATATTTTACCTGCGGTACGGTTGATCTCCCCTCTCTGCTGTGCAGGTAACGCCTCAATCTCTTCCATATCCGTCAGGTACGATGTTACCAGTGTATATTCTCCGGTGAGCAGATCGATTTCCCTGGAAGCTTCCGTTATCTGCTCCAGGCAGTTCACAATGTAACGCTTCCGCTGATCTTCCTCTTCAAAATTTACACCGTTACGTGTATAGACCACCTGTTCCCAGTCATCCTCTTCCACCGGCTCTGTTTTTTTCTTAAAAAAGCGTTTCCACCACACCATAGTTTTCTCCTGTCCGTTCTGATCCTGTTATATGCTGACACTCGTCCGATAACTGTTTTTCAATGCTGTGATGAGTCTCTCATTTTCCGCATCGTATTTCTGTCTGTCATTTGCGCGCCATTCTCTTCGCAGTTTCAACTGCCGGAATTCCGGCTGCTGTTCCCATTCTCTCCCGAATTGTTCCATACTTTTCTCCAGTTCCAGAGATTCTGTATAGAATTCCGGATTTCGGGCCGCAAATGCCACATAAGCATCTTCTGTAAGCTCCATGCGTTTTGCCGCAAGATAAGCATCCAGATGGCTTCTGTCCGGATCCGCCTGCCATGCCTCACGAAAATACTCTGCCGCCTTATCATAAAGCATCAGTCCGGTAAGGGCCACGCCTTTATTATGCAGGATCGCCGCCCTGACTTTTCCGGCCGGGAGCTCTCTTCCTTCTCTCTCCAGATCACTCCAGGTTTCCAATAGCATATCATATCCGCGAATGGCCGCGGCATATTTTCTTTTTTCCACCATATAGTCGATCTGGCTCTTACGTTTCTCCAGGTTGCTGAGTCCGGATCCCTGCTTCAGCACCTGTGCGACTGCCTGCAGCTCTTCTTCCCCATAGATTCCCACATACTGCAGAATCGTCAGTACGAAAACACTCAGTGACCCCTGTTTATGTACCATGGGGTACAATTGCTTTGCCAGTTCTCTGACCCTGCATTCCTCTCCGATCCAGTCCACCAGTTTATCATTCATGATAGACATATCCAGAAGAAACGCATTTTCCTTCAGGCAATAGCACAGTTCCTCCATGCAATAGACCCGGATCTCCAGTTCTTCTATATTATAGGCTGTTTCACAATATTCACCTACACACAGACTTGCCTTCATTTCCATTCTCATCTCCATCCATCTTCATCTCCGGTCAGAGTTCGATCTCTTCCTTCCAGATGTGATGTGTTGCAGCACGAAATGTGCCAAATCCCAAATCCTCCAGTTCCACCTTGAGGTGCGTGTCATCCCGCATTTCCACGCTGATCCGCAGGCGGATGATTCCCTCCTGTAATTCTTCCGGTACGATTCTGGCGATCCGGTTCCCCTTGCCGGTCAGGGAAGTGATCAGGATCTCCACAGCTCGTCCCTCCAGCAGATAGAATTCCATGGTATTTTTGGCTTCATACCAGTTGATTCCGGCATCCAGCAATGCCTGGTAGGATACCTCTCCCCGCCTGAGAACCTTCATTCCGATATTGGATTTGAGTTTATCTTTTCCCAGAAACACATGATTTTTACCTGTTTCCCCGGGAGTCAGTCTCTCCATCATGCCATAACAGGCACCCTTGCTGAACAGATTATTGCCTTGGAAAACTCTCCTCCCCTTACACAGATAGCGCAGGGATTCCTTCATCCAGTCCCGGGAAAAAGCTTCACCGATCAGATATACCGAAGATATCATCTGATTTTCACACAGTTTTTTCGCGATCTCCTGCATTTTCTCATCGGATTCCGGTACCGGGAAAGGAAATTCCCTCTCCTCCATATATGCCACTACAGGTGTGGTATGCCGGTTGCATTCCATGCAGTAGGTACGTATGGAAGCATCTCCATATTCGCATAATATCGTCTTATGCCGCCACAGTTCCTCCGGCTGGTACAGATTATAGTAATAAAAGCTCTCCACATGACTTTGGAAGCAGATCTGATCCGTCTTCAGATGAAGTCCCTCTGTGGCTGCTGTCAGCACTTCCAACATCCGATGATCCAATTCTTCGCAGGTGATCATCAGGGCACCGATACGTTCCGTATTTGTCACCTGAGATAAAAGACCCAGACTTCGTTTCAGGAAAAGCGTCAGCAACGCAACCGGATCAATCGGTGCGCCGTCGATCTGCACCGGTTCTCCGTCCCTGGCCAGCTTCAAAAGGTTCTCCACCAGAATTCCTTCTTCCTCCCCGGCATATCGTATTGCTTCGCTTCCGTAAAACCACTGGTTGACTCCCTGTCTCTTACTGAGCGCCAGCGGAATGGTATAGACCGAAGATCCCGCTACGGAAGACAATGTTCTGATCTCTTCCTCACTACCCGTAACATAGCAGCTGATCTGCGCATATTTGTTGCCAAGATCATATCCGACGATTACTTTTTCGCTTCCCGGCAGTCGCATCTTCCTTCCGCCTCCTCTCTGTGGTCTGTCTGATCTTACTGCAGAGTGAACAGTCTGTGATCCAGATATTCTCTGCGGTAATATTCCTCCAGAAGATGATCCAGTGTATCATCATCCTGCAGCGACATACTGATCATCATATCATTGACAATCTCGTATTTACTGTCTGGATTATCATTCATGATATCACTCTTCTGTAAGCTTCCGCTCTCCGTCAGTTGTTCTCCGTTTGCGGATTCTTCCATAATATAATACTGAATATTCTCACCAAAAAAGAGCACAAACTCTTTGAAAAATACTCCACTGTATACTTCCTGCATGTATTCCGACAGATAATCCTCCGCCTGTCCGTTCTCATGCAGCATCACATAATGAATTCTTGCCCGGACACCGCCTCTGGTATGATACTCCACAATGGTCTTGTCCTTTAGTTCCTGCAGCTCGGGAAGGCAGTCCTTATATTCCCGGAAAAAGTTCAGATGAATATGCTCTTTCATCATTTCCTGCAGGAAGTCCCGGATCAGCAGCTCATCTTCTCTCTCCAGCCTGTCTCTGTTCTCCGCATAGAATTTCAGATATGCCAGTTTACAGATTCTCTGTGTCTCTTCCCCCCGCAGATAGCAATTACGGATTTCATGAAAAATGTATTCCTCCGTCAGTTTTTCTCTGCAGAAGTAATCATAAGAGCTCTGGATCAGAACCGCCTCTTCGATCTCCTGTCCGGCTCCCTGGGATACGTAATAGCGGAAAATATCCAGCCGTTCTCCCACAAATGCACCGGAAAACAACATTTGTACCAGAATTTTCTCACTGAGTTCATAGCAGTCTACTTCAAAAGATCTGGCTGCTTTCCAGATATCACGCAGCTCTTTCGTCGTTCCCTGTACATAATGAGACAGATACTCCAAAACATTTCCGTTGTATTTTCCTCTGCGAAAAACAGACAATGCCGCCGCATATAAGGCAGGTTCTCCATCATGTACGGACTGTGAGATCAGCGCATCCGTCAGGCGCAGCAATATTTTGGCTTCCGCAAAATACGGTGTATACCGTTCGATCCACTGATATGCCTTCTCATAATTCCCCCGCAGTATCAGGAAACGAAGTACGGTCTCCCTCTGTTCCACCGTCAGATGTTCTCCATCAAACTCCTGCAGATATTCATCCAATGCCTGCACATCATCGGCATCAAAATAAGCCTGCGCCAGCTCTACCGCTATTTTATGCCGCAGCTTCGGCTCCACGGCATCGGATGCCGCAAGTCTTGCCATACGCATTAACTTTGCGGAAGGCATAGCTTCTTCTCCTCTGTCATTTTGTGCAAAATACAGATCCAGTTCCACAGTATCCGGCACATAATGTTCCAACAGCCGCAGATATTTTCCGGGCACCAAAAGCTTTTCCAGCGTGTATTCTACATTTTTCAGGAATCTGTTCCCATAGGCATCCTCAAATGCAATGGTATAATCATTTCCGTAGATTGCCACCCATGCGATACCGTTCTGCAGTAAAGTCTCCGTCATTTTCAGGTTGCCCGGCTGACCGACGATCACCTTGCGTATTCTGTTATCTTCCACCCGTACCAGATGTGCAAACAGAAGACGGGAAAGGGGCTTTGCCATTGTCTCCGTCACAATCGCGGGTGTCAGGAATCCCTGATACAGCACCGCCAGATGTCTGTTAATGTGCTGTTTCTGAATCTGATCGATGACAAACCGTTCGATACGCGGTTCGTAATGTTCATACAATTCTTCGTATTCCGCCCTGTGTTTCAACAGATACGCATATAAAAAGGCACTGTGTTCGTAATCCAGGTTGTTCTGGAACGAGAAATACATCAATATTACCTTCGGCAGTTCCGTTACGGAATCCATATCTGTCGAGGCCATATAATATTCATACAGATTGGTGATCCGCAGATGGCTTTCCACACCCTTCTCATACCAGCCAAAAGCATCCGTACCGGTCTTGCCTCCTTTGATCAACAGACTGCAGATTTCCTGCAGGATACGTACATCTTCTTTTTTCCCATATACTTTTTTCAGAATTCTGCACAAAAGCGGCGAATATTCCCGCACTCTGCCTGACAGATACAGAAGCTGCTCTAACAGGCTGTCACTGATCGCCTCCTGTCTGGCGCCAAAATGCAGCACCTGCAGTTCAAAACCGTTCAGCTTCCGCAACAATGCAGGATTGCTGTTCAGAAGTGCCAGTGCCTCCAGATAGATGACCGGACTGGTACATCCATACTGATATTGCTTCTCCAGGAACAGCCATTTTCCGGAAGCAGACCGGTTATACTCTTCCGACAGATACAAAAGCAGCCACGCCACCCGCCATCTGGTCCTGTCATAGCGATAGATCTGCTCCACCTGTTCCGCCATCTGCCTGGTATACTGGGGATCTCTGTGGATCAGTGTCGTCAGATACAGATAATATGCCCACAGATCCCCGCCGGCAGCTTTCTGTTCCTCCAGCATATCCGCTGCATGATCCAGGATCCAGCCGGCTTCATTGTATCTCTCTTCGGTAATCAGAAGTTGTGCCTGAAACAGTCTGGCCGATGCATCCCGTTCATCCATAGTCACCATACGTTCCACCAATTTGCCGGTCTCTGCCAGCCAGGTACCTGTTCCGATCTTACGTAATCTGAAATCCTCATAATATTTCATGATCTGTGCTCTGCACTGCATATGACTGTGGTCCGCATGCCGCACCGCCGTCATATCCCCCAGCTGTACCGTCACCGGGATCTCCAGCGACGTATAAGCATTGTATATATAGATCCTGCCGAAATTTTTACCGGGCCTGCATATACTGCTGTCGATATAGACTGGGAGTCTGCACCGGTTTCCCAGAAAATCGTCATCACTTAATGTTTCTTTTTCTGTGAAGACAAACTCTCCCTCACATTCGATCTGTAAATCGGTATATCCCCAGCCGTTTCTGACAATATTCAGGCTGTTCTCCGTCACCCCGTAATTACCTTCCGCTCTGGAAAGCTTTTTCACCAGTTCCTTTTCCTCTATCAGAAACTCTATCTGCTGCTTTTTATTGATACAGATCAGAAATTCCTCCACGTTCTGCTCATTGCCCTCATAGGCGGACAGCATACGATAGCAGCCATAAAAATGTTCATCATTCCCCTGGAACAGACGCCGGAAATCCGGATCATAGAATAACCGTACCGCTTCCGCCCAGTTACTTTTCGCCAGATTAGCAAAATGAAACAGATTCCTTATGGTACCGATGGAAGAATTCAATACGCCATGCTCCACGGTCACCACGAAAGGCAGATTGTATTCTCCCCTGTTGCTGACTACAGAAAAAGAGCCCTTCACCACATCCCCTTCCTCCAGATTCTCTCCATGGAAGCAATAAAAAATTTCTGCATCGGAGCCGGTAAACTGGTCTGTTATGCATTCCATCAGCAGATGGTCCGATATTACAGATCCTTTTACATAGCCTTCCGATGCAGAAAGGATGTGAAAAGAGCCTTCGTACGCTGTTCCCTGAGACAGGGAAATCTCTATTTTAGAGCAGGAGAATTCCAAAGAACCATTCTCATAATCGAAGTTTCCTCCTAAAATTCTATCAAGTATCTCCTGCATGTACCTTCACCCGTTCCCTGTTGTCAATTTGGATTTATTATACCAAATTTCGTACGTAAGGGCAAGGTGCCATACCTGTTAGTCCAGGTTTAATTTTTTATTCATGATGTAATAAGATACTCCGTACATGATCGCTGCCAGGAGCAGGCTGGTGATCACATTAATGTCATAGGCCGAATTGGCATTCACCGAGATTCCACTCTGACTGCTCATGACATTTGTACCAAACATGAAAGCACTCTGTACCGTGCTGCCGATGATGGAAGACAGGATCGTCACTCCCGCATAGGCCAGGATTCCCATGAACCCTTTATGTTTAGAAGACAGCTGACCGATCGTCAGGGCTCCGAACAGGGTGACCATAGCAATGAAAGGTCCTGCCACATAGGTTAAGAGCAGCGTGATCCCATAATGCAACAGATTGATCCCCATCTCTTCTTCGTATGTTCTGCCAAGTTCATAAAAAGCATCTGCCAGAAATTCCCAGATATTCCCATTATATTGTGTCAGTACACTACTCAGTTCACCGATATTTAAAAGTCCTGTCATCAGAGACACGATCAGTGCCACCACAGAGATACCGATGCCTATCGTAATGAACAGATACCAGACACCGGAGACCAGTACCTTGCTTAAAAACAGCTGGTTAGCTGTTACCGGCAGGGTGTGGGACAGATAGCCTTCATCCGTATACATACTGCGGTAAAAGCGGATTCCCAGAAAGATCAGCATTCCCCAGGTGGACGCCAACAGCATGATCACATACAGGATCAGTGTTGCCACAAAGGAAGAGACTACAAACCAGCTCTGTGCCGCATTTATATCATTGCCGTCCGCAATCTCCGCTACCAGCCCTCCCGGCATGCGTAATACCACGCAGCCGATCACGGTGACTACAAACATTCCCAGAAGCATCAGTGTACCTGCTCTCCAGATATTTTTCCATTCATATTTCATCAACTTTCCTAACATGCGAATACCTCCCTGAAGTAAGCATCTACAGACTTACCCTTCTCTTCTCTGATATTGTCAACGGATGTATATAACACCAATTGACCGTAGCGCATGAAGATCACTTCATCCAGCACCTGCTCCACATCCTCGATCAGGTGAGTGGAGATCAACACGGTAGCTTCCGGATTGTAGTTGTTGATGATGGTGCGCAGGATGTAATCTCTCGCTGCCGGATCCACACCGGCAATCGGTTCATCGAGAATATACAGGCTGGCATTCCGGCTCATCACCAGGATCAGCTGTACCTTTTCCTTTGTACCTTTAGATAAGGTCCGCATCTTCACCGTGGGGTCGATTCCAAGGCTTTTTAACATTTCTTCCGCACGTTCCCTGGAAAAGTCCGCATAAAAATCCTGAAAATAATCCAGGATCTCCCGGATCGTCTGATTCATAGTCAGGTAAGTGCGGTCCGGGAGATAGGCCACCTTACTCTTAGTCGCCGGTCCCACGTTATTGCCATCGATCAGAATGGTTCCTTCCGTCGGTGTCAGCAGACCGTTCAGCATTTTGATCAGGGTCGTCTTACCACTGCCGTTGGGTCCCAGCAGACCAATGATCTTCCCCTTGGGAAGACTTACGGTCAGATGATTCACGGCCACATTGGTGCCGTATTTCTTGGTTAAGTTCACGATTTCCACCAAATTATTCATTTATTTTCCACCTCTCTTGATTATTTACCGGAATCCCCGGTCTCTCAGGACTGCATTTTAGCCAAGAGCTCTCTGATCTCCCCGGTGTCATACCCCAGCTCCTGCATATTGTCTATAAAGCTCCTCATATGACCGGCTGCCAGCTTCTCCCTCGTATTGGAGATCAGTTCCGTATCCTCCGTAACCGTTCTGCCGCTGGTCCTCTGCGTCATGATCAGACCACTCCGCTCCAGTTCCGCAAATGCCTTCTGCATCGTGTTCGGATTCACCGCTGCCACCGCCGCCAGATCACGGACGCTGGGGAGCTTCTCTCCCGGCTGATATTTTCCGGATACGATTTCCCGCTGGATCCGTTCTACCAGTTGTGCATAGATTGGTCTGTCAGCATCTAATTCCCACGCCATTCCTATCATCCTTTCTTAATAATTTTCATTTCGTTTTTACTTTTTCATATCTATTGTTTTGTTGTATTATTTGTATAATACAATAGTACGACATTCTTTGCATTCTGTCAAGAGGCTTTTCTTTTATAACAGTCTGGGAAAATTGCTTTCAAAAAACAGGAACTCCCGGTCGGAAGCAGTATCTGCCTCCAGCCGGGAGTTCTTGTTTTTACCGATATTGAAACAATGAACAGATCATTTCCAGATTGCTGTCAGGACATGTTCTCCTGTCATTTGGACAACGGTATCTGCGGTGATCGTCTGTCCGCTGTATTCCCAGCCGGCAAAGATGCTTCCTTCTTTGACCGGTTCCGGAAGTGTGCCATAGGTCTCACCAAAAATCACCTGCTTGGATTCCGTGACCGCACCGTCTGCATCCGTGCCACCGTCATAGTCAAATTTCACTGTGAACTGTGCCGGTATCCAATGCGCGGTCAATGTCATATCGCCGGTAACTTTTTCCGACTGGAAATACCATAACACCGTCTCGCCTTCCTTTTCCGTATACCATCCGTCAAAGGTGTATCCGGGCTTGTAAGGTGTCTCCGGCTCCGTAATGAACTCACCGTAGCGGATCTTCTGTGCGGGCACTTCGCTTCCGCCATCCGTATCGTACATAATGTTAAATCCACCGCGTACCGCGAAGAAAATGATCATTCCCACAATCACAACGATCAAAACACCGATCAGGCCGTCCAAAATGCGGATGGGGACATCCTTGCTTCCGTAGATACCGCGGCCGAACCATTTTCCCTTCGGGCGGACTGCCTCCTGCGTCTGTCCCGCCATTTCTGACGATGCGGTGACCTCTGCTGCCTTTTCTTCTGTATTCTCTGCTGTCACTTGTTCCTGATTCATAATCTTTCCTTTTCCAAATCTATCATAAGCAATTTCTATGTGCTGCGCACTCTCGAAATTGCAACCAATATTCGTATTCCGGACTGTCGTCCTTCATACTCATATTGTTTTACTCCCCACATAGAAAACATCCTTTGCCTGCAGGCAGGCGCGGATGTTTTCTATGGGTGAGTCTTATGTCATTACTTTCTTACCAGATACTTTCTCATATCGATCGCACAGGCAACCAGAATAATAAGTCCCTTGATCACATACTGCATGTTCATGTTGATGGACAGGAAGTTCAGTGCTACGAAGATGATTCTTAAGAGGAATACACCCAGTACAACACCGCTGATCTTACCGGTACCACCTACAAAGGATACACCACCGATAACGCAGGCTGCAATAGCATCACACTCATAGTTCAGACCGGTGTTGGCGGTATTGGAACCGATACGGGAGGACTCGATGAAACCGGTCAGACCGTACATAGCACCTGCCAGAGTATGCACCAGAATGGTAGTACGCATTACGTTAACACCGGATACCTTCGCTGCTTCCGGATTGGAACCGACTGCGAACATATTCTTACCGAAGGTTGTCTTGTTCCAGATGAACCACATAATGATAACAATGACAGCTGCCAGCCATACATAGTTGGGAATGGCGATTCTTGCTCCGCCGGCATTAAAGGATACTACGCTTCCTTTTACCACATCATTGAAATGCTGATCCAGACCGGACAGAGGCTGGCCGTTATTGCCGTTGATCATGATATACATTAACAGTAAACCATATACGATCAGCTGGGTAGCCAAAGTTACAATGAAGGGATGTAACTGGAACTTCGCCACGAAGAATCCATTGACCCATCCTACGATACCACCGACCAACAGTACGATCAGGATCACCAGAGGGATCGGAAGTACCGGAAGGTTCGGGAACATCTTGGTCGCATAGGTTACGGACTGCATCAGGGATGCGGTAATACATGCGGTAAGTCCTACCACACGTCCTGCGGACAGGTCAGTACCGGTCAATACGATACATCCCGCAATACCACAGGCAATGGGAAGGTTCGCTGCGGACAGGCTGATAATGTTGACAATGGAAGCCGCCGACAGGAAATTGGAGTTCTGGATGTAAGTGTAAATAATTGCTACGATCAGCAGGATGTACAACGCATTGTTCAGTAAAAACTCTTTCCAATAAGTTTTCTTGTCCTTGCTGTCCAGCTTCTTGTAATCTGCAAAATTTTGCTTTACGCCGTTAATTTTATTTTGAATTGCTTTGCCGGGATTCATACGCATATCCTCCTATACATATTTTGCAGCAAGAGACATGATCTCTTCCTGTGTCGTATTTTTGGCATCTACTTCTCCTGCCAGTCTGCCGCCGCTCATGACAAGTATTCTGTCACATACACCCAGCAGCTCCGGCATCTCCGAAGATACCATCAGGACAACTTTGCCCTTGTTCGCCAAATCGATGATCAGCTGGTAGATCTCATATTTTGCACCTACGTCGATACCTCTGGTAGGTTCATCCAGCATCAGTACCTCAGGCTCTGTGAGAAGCCATCTGCCGAGGATAACCTTCTGCTGGTTACCACCGGATAATGACCGGATCTTCGTCTTCTGGGAAGGTGTCTTGATGTGCATGGCATCAATAGCCCATGCGGTGTCCTTCTCCATGGATTTATCACTCAGATAAAATCCTGCTCTCTTATGCTTCTTCAGACTGGAGATCACCGTATTCTCCCGGATATTCAGGATACCGAAAATACCGGTAGCACGACGTTCCTCTGTCAGAAGTGCAAAGCCGTTTTTAATAGATTCTCTGGCATTGCGGTTCTTCACTTCTTTGCCGTCTAATTTGATCAGACCGTTTTTCCTGGTAGCAACGCCGAAGATATTCTCCAGAGTCTCCGTTCTGCCGCTTCCGTCCAGTCCGGCCAGACCCACGATCTCACCCTTTCTGGCTTTAAAGGACACATCCTGCAACAGAGAATACCTTGCAGTCAGATGTTCCACTTCCAATGCCACTTCTCCGGGTTTGTTCGTCTTGGGAGGGAACTGATTGGTCAGCTCACGTCCTACCATGAGTCTGATGATCTTATCTGTGGTCAATTCTTCTGCAGGCTCCGTTGCGATCCAGGTACCGTCACGCATGACGGTTACTTCATCTGCGATCCTAAGGATCTCTGCCATCTTGTGAGAGATATAAATAATACCGCATCCTCTGTCTCGAAGCATGTTGATGATCTTAAACAGATGCTCCACTTCTTCTTCCGTCAGGGATGAAGTAGGTTCGTCGAATACAATGATCTTACTGTTATAGGATACCGCCTTGGCGATCTCAACCATCTGCCTTTGTGATACCGGCATCGTACTCATAATTCTCTTGGGGTCTACTGCGATCCCCAGTTCTTCAAAAATCTTATTGGTGTTTTCCAGCATTTTATGCTCGTTGACCATAATACCTGCTGTCATGGGATAACGGCCCAGCCAGATATTATCCATGACATTTCTCTTCAGTGCCTGGTTCAGTTCCTGATGAACCATGGCCACTCCGTTATTCAATGCTTCTCTGGAATTTTTGAAATTAACTTCCTTGCCTTCCAGTTCAATCTTTCCTGCATCCTTACTGTAGATACCGAACAGACACTTCATCAAGGTGGATTTACCGGCGCCGTTCTCTCCCATCAGCGCGTGTACCGTTCCCTTTTTTACGGTCAGGGATACATGATCCAGTGCCTTTACGCCGGGGAATTCCTTGCATATGTCTGTCATCTGAAGCAATACTTCCTGTCCCATACGCATCCTCCTATACATAAAGAGCAGCTGCTGCCCGATGCAGCAGCCGCTCTTTTTATTTACTTGTTATTCAGATCATTCTCCGGTATAAGTAGCGTAAGGGATGTAAATCTTGTTGCTAACCTTCTCAGAGATGTTGAAGCTGTCGGTATCTGCCATCAGCTCCTTACCGGACTGGATATTCTTAGCCAGGTAAGCAATACCGTTTGCCATACCTTCTGCATCCTGCTTGATGGTACCGGTCATCTTGCCATCTGCGATCAGCTGCTTAGCTGCGTCAGTTGCGTCAACGCCGAATACAGGAATGGTGGTGCAGCTGCCGTCGCCTAAGTTGTAGCCCTTGTCATTCAGAGCGGAGATAACGCCTTCAGCCATACCGTCGTTGTTGCAGATTACCAGCTCGATCATGTTACCAGCAGACTCATTGTACTGAGACAGGTTGGTAGTCATGTAGTTGTTAGCTGCGGTTGCGGACCAGTTACCGTCCTGGTCAACCTGGTACTTATCAGTATTGGATGCATCGAAGTACTCCAGAGCGGGCTTGCCTGCTGCGGTGATCACTGCGTCTGCATCTTCTACGCCGTACTGGGTACGATAGATTGCTTCTACGTTACCTAACTGACCCATGAACATTGCGTAGCTGATCTTGCCGTCGCCGTTTAAGTCGATAGCATCAAAGTTATCTACTACGTACTGGCCTACCATCTTACCCTGCATATGACCTGCTTCGGGAGCATCGGTTCCTACGAATGCACACTTGTCATAGCTGCCTAATACCTTACCTTCATCCTCATCGGACTCAACCGCACGGTTGAAGAAGATAACAGGGATTCCTGCTGCGCTTGCCTTGTCAACGATAGCCTGGGAAGCGTCTACGGAACCGGATGTAACGATGTTAACGATCAGAAGGTTGGTACCCTGTGCAATAGCGGTATCGATCTGTTCGTTCTGGGTGGTCTGGTTACTGTTACCGTCGTAATTCTGGAACTTGATACCTGCTTCGGTAAGTGCGTTGTCCAGTGCGGTACGTACGCTGGAGATGTAAGTATCACTGTAAGTATAATAGAATACACCTACGTTCAGCTCTCCGCCGTTCTTTCCGCCGTCTTTTCCGCACGCTACGAGGCTGAGCATCATAATGCCGACCAACAGTAGTGACATGATCTTTTTCATACAAAAATACCTCCTTGTTTTGATGAAATTGTATGTGTTTCATCTCTTGATGAGGTAATTATATGTCAGGTTGTACAAAAAAGATATGCAAAATTTTACGCATGGGGTAAGAAATTATACTATTCTGTACATATTTTGTTCATGCTTTGTACATATTTTTACACTTTGCTTATCGTTATCGTAAGATTTTATACAGGATCAATAACCTTCCTCTTCAAAAGAAAACAATATCTTCTGGCTCTCCGGTTCATACATATTCTCTCTGGTGACAATGGTCGTGGCAGTATCCACCACGCTGGGACCGCCTGTCTGTCCGTTCATCAGATTGGCTGCTGTCTCCACTCCGAGATATCCCATAGCATATGGATTCTGTACGATCAGGGCATCTACTTCTCCGGTCTCCAGCATTCCCACAGAGACCACATTGGAATCAAAAGCCACCACCTGGATCCTGTCCGCCCGGTTCAGATCCCGGATCGCCCAGCCTACTCCGAGACTGGTCCATTCATTAAAGGTCACCACCACATTGATCCTGGAATCGGACAATAGCATTTCCTTGGCTCCCGCTCTGGCATCTTCCGTGGTGGAGAGCACATTGATCGTGGTTATATTTTTGACCCTCGGATCCTGCTCCACCGTCTGCCGGAATCCAAGCTCTCTCTGTTGTCCGTTAGCGGAATTCACATCATAGTTCACAATACCGATATATAATTCCTCATCATCCGTGGCAAGCGCTGCTTCCGCTGCCTTTATCCCTGCCTGGAGATTGTTGGTTCCGATACGGCAGCTGACCTGACTGCTGTTCACATCACTATCGATCACGATGATCTTGATCCCTCTCTGTGCCGCCTGATCAATGATCTCGGCATTGGCATTATAATCCACGGCAGAAAATATGATCACGTCCACACCGTCATCCATTGCCCGGCGTACCATCTCATTCTGCGTTTCATAATCTTCCTCCGCCGCCGGCCCATCAAAAGATACATTAATATTGTACTCCGTGGCTGCTGCTCCGGCTCCGGCAAAAACGCTTTTCCAAAAAGCACTTTCTGTAGATTTAACGATCATTGCAACCCGTGTCTTCTGTGTCTCCGCTTCTTGTCCACAGCCACACAGCCCGGCTGCCAGGATTCCCGCAAGCAGCAGGGACAGTATTTTCTTCCTTATCTTATTTCTCATACCTTCTCCCATCCTGCCGCTGCATTTTCTTCTACTTTAGGCATCCGTATCGTAACACAGGTTCCCACATCCAGTTCACTTTCAATGGACAGTCCATACTCTTTTCCGAAATATATTTTGATCCTGTCGTTTACATTTTTAATACCGATACCGGAATTATCCCCCGGCTCCTTATGCAGAATGGATCTGCACTGTTCTTCCGACATACCGACCCCGTTGTCTTCCACCCGGAAAATAACATCCTCACCTTCACTGTAGATCCGGATCTGGATATGTCCCTCATCCACCATGCGGTCCAACCCATGATATATCGCATTCTCAATGATCGGCTGTAATGTGATCTTATTGCAATAATACTGCAGACAGTCTTCTTCTATCTGGAAGTCATAGGAAAACTGGTTCTTATACCGGAAGTTCTGGATCTTCAGATAGCTTCTCGCATGTTCCACCTCTTTTTGAATCGTGATCAGCTCATGTCCCTTGCTGATACTGATACGGAACAGCTTGGCCAATGCGTTGACCATCTCCACGGCATCCTGACATCTTTCTTCTTCACACAGCCAGCCGATGGCATCCAGTGTGTTATATAAGAAATGAGGATTGATCTGTGCCTGCAATGCTTTCAGTTCTGTTTTCCGCAGAGATATTTCCTCCTGACGTACCTGATTCATCAATTTCTGGATTTTTCGTACCATGTGCTCATAGGACTGGGATAGTGCCTCGATCTCCATAGTCCCTTCCACCGGACGATAAACATATCCCGCTGCATCCTTTTCAAACTCTCCCATAGCCCGGATCAGGCGCTGCACCGGGTTCGTCACCAGTCTGGAGACCAGAAAGCTTACCAGCATTGTCACCAGCAAAATAATGGTAAGCATCACGCAGATATTGCCCAAAAGTTCCATTTCCTTGGCTGTCACCAGTTCGCTGATATAACTGACTCCCACAACCTTCCAGTCACAATTATCCAGAGACCTCACGCTGCAGATCAGGTCATCTGTCTCGAAAGAACCGTTGCTGCTCAGATCCAGTCCGGCGGTTGCCTCTTTTTTCAGCCCGGAATATAATAGCTGTTGCTGTGGATGATAGATAATCTCTCCGTTGTTGTCCGTAATAAAGCAATAACCATGTTGTCCGATTCCCACGTTATCCACATAATCCGATATTTTAGAGAAGCGGATATCAATGACAACCCGCATCCTCTGTCCGTCTGCCCCGGTAAGTTCCTGAAGCACCGATACCACCCAGGGATAATAGTCCTGCAGAAGAGACTCCACATGCGGTTCAGATAAATAGAGTATTCCTTGACTATAGGAATCCAGTGCGATATAGGACAGATCCTTGAGGTAATGATCCTTCATCGTATGTGTCCCCGTATAGGAATCCGCAAGCTGTCCCTTCGCATCATAGATATAGACAGCCACGAGATCCGAGCGTACATCGCAAAGCGTCTCCAGGGTCTGGTCGGATTTTCCTCCGCTCTTTGTCAGATTCTTTTCGATCAGGCGCATGATCTCCTGCATGTCCCCGATATAGTTGGAGATCGCATTGGATGCCTGTGTCACCGCCTGTTCACTGCTGGTCTGCGCTGCCTGTTTCATACTGGATACATACAACGATAAAAAGAAAAAGGTAGACCACAGTAAAAAAAGCGTAACCAGTACGACCACCAATATCGTAATGATAAAAGAAAGTGATGCTTTCCGTTTTTTCATAATGATTCTTTCTCCTGACGCATGGCATTGGGAGACATTCCGCAATATTTTTTAAAGCAATAACTAAAATAATGCTGATCGCTGTAGCCGCAGCGTTCCGCGATCTCCCTCATTTTCATTGCGCTGCCCAGTACCAGCTCTCTCGCCGTCTCGATCCGTTTTTTGGTCAGCAGGTCTACGAAGCTGGCTCCGGTCTCCTTTTTGATCAGTGCGCTTAGATAGTTCGGACTTACATGAATGTTGTTGCTGACACCCACCAAAGACAGCGTCGGATCACCATAATCCCTTTCGATGATCTGCATTGCCTTCTCACACAGGATCTGGCTGCTTTTTTTCTTGCCGGCGTTGATCAGCTCCCAGACCTCCAGACATAAGGACGTAAAACGGTCTTTTACCTCTCGCACCGGACCCTCCAGCATGGCAAACCGCTGGAACAGGGCGCTGTCATCCGTCACGGTATAAGCTATACGGATGAGTGCCGATGACATTGTGAAAATCATAAACTTGCATTTTAACTGAGCATCCTGTTCCGACTCCAGTTTTTCAAAAACAGTTTTCAGATACTGCTCCAGTTCTGTGCGGGAACCGCTTCGGATCAGATTCTCCATCTGCACCACGTATTCCGAAGCCATTTCCATATCCATGGAGTTGTCCCGTTCCTCATCCGCGATATAATGGATCCCGCTCTCTCCCGGTTTGCAATATCCCAGTGCACTCATGGCTCCGTGGTATGCCTCGTGACATTCTCCCAGACGCTCTCTGATACGGCTGACACCAATGTGGCAATGCATGTTCAAAATACGCTCCGTACTCTGTACCATCTCACCGACTGCAATATGAAGATATTTTTCAAACGTGGTCCTCGTAGCCGCCAGTATCGTTATGATCCGCCCATCCATGGCAAAGCTGTAATGCTTCATATATTTTTGCAGGATCATATCAGCCGAATGTGCGAGCTCCGGCCGGGTGCAGTTCTGTCCGTCTCTGTCTTCCACCGAGATTGCTAATACAGCATACTCAAACGAGTTATTCCGGTCCTTCAGGAATCCATTCGCGATCGCCTGTTCGATCAGCTTCTCTTCTCTCTCTCCACTGTCGAAATTTACATAATCATCCAATAGCAGCGGTAGAAAAAACTGCTGAAGATTGGGATTATCATTTTTTCTGGTGTCAAATTCTGCAAAAATGCCATCGATCTTAAGCTTGATCTTCTTCAGTTCTTCCGTCAGATCCGCCATAGTAATGGGCTTCAGCATATAACTGATAATGTTGTACTGAATGGCCTGTTGTGCATAGGAAAATTCATCAAATCCGCTTAAGAAAGCAATCTGTGTGGTAGGCCGCACCTCTCTGACCTGTCTGGCCAGTTCAATCCCCGACACAAAGGGCATCCGGATATCCGTCAGTAAAAGATCCGGTTCCATCCGCTCCACCAGCTCCAATGCTTCGATACCGTTTTCAGCTTCTCCCACCACACGGAACCCAGTACTTTCCCAATCAATTTTCCGTATGATCGCTCTGCGTAATTCTTCTTCATCATCTGCAACTACAATCGTATACATAGGTAACCTCACTGTTTTATTTTAAAGTAAGTATCTGCGCGGAAAATGCGATCGGAAGAGAAATCTTCCGTGGCGTGTTTTCTCCCAAAAACAAGATTTCCGCGATTCTGCCGTCTCCTGATATGATCTCACCGGTTCCGTATTTCCGATGCTGCACCTTACAACCGGTAACACATGCCTCAATACATTTTTCCACCTCCTGCGCAGACAATTGTTGTACTTTTTTCTGTACATTTTTATGTATGTTTTTCTGTGCTTTTTCCGGAAGGATCTGTCGCTCCTTCGGCTTTTTCAACACTTCCCCGGAAAACACAGAAGTCATATTCGGTCCAAAAGTAAATATATAAAGCTGTTCCTTTGCACGGGTCATCCCTACATAATAAAGCCTTCTCTCTTCTTCGTAGGCATTTGCCTCCGGAGAGTCCGGTCTGCATCCCCCGGGCGGGATCGCTGCCGGCAGTACTCCGGCCAGCATATCCGCCAGATAGACCCTTGTATATTCTAATCCTTTGCTGGAATGGATCGTCGACAGGATAAATTTGCTCTCCGGATCGCCACATCCTTCCCGGATCATCTCCTGCAATTTCTGTAATCTCTTCGGGAAATCAAACAGACTCTCCTCCCGGTCTCCCAGTACTTTCAGGATCTCTGCTTTACCACTGTCCATACCGTGGCTATCCATAAATTCCTGATATCCCATATAATTCAGGATCCGGTAGATCGCCCTGCCTGCCGTCTCATACCTCATATTGTCCAGGTGCGTTGCCAGCGCCCTGCACTGTTTTCTGGTATAAACGGACACATCTTCCTGCTCTGCGACCATATCCAGCAATGTCAGTCTCCCGGTATTGGCATCAACCGCTTCCATTGCCGCCTTTTTGCTGATTCCGGCACCCATTTTATAATAAATCCTCAAAAAAGTCTCCCCGTCCCATGGATCCAGTGACAAATGAATAAAATCACAGATATCGTTCACGACAGGATGTGAGAAAAAGGTCATATCCGTATTTTTCACCCGATAAGACAGACCCTTTCGTTCCAACATATCAATGATGGGAAGTGCACTCTCATTGTTCCGGTACAGTACCGCTGTCTCCTGTTCACAGTCCTCCGCAACTTTCAGCAGATAGTTATATTGTCCCTGTCTGGACACTGCCCTGATCTCCGTGACACAGCCACCGGCTGCTCTGGCTGCGGTCATGGTCTTCGCATGGCGGTTCCGATTTTTCTGTATCAGTTGATCCGCTGCCCGGACGATCTCCTGTCTGCTGCGGTAATTCGTCTCCATAAGCAGCAACTGCGCCCCGGGATGTCTGCTTTCGAATTCCACCAGTGCCCTTGGATATGCCGCCCGGAACCCGTAAATACTCTGATCTTCATCCCCCACCATGAACAGATTTCTGCTTTTTGCCGCCAGCAGATCCATCATATCATGCTGTATCTTCGAAGTATCCTGTGCCTCATCCACACAGAAATACTGATATTTTTCTCTGAAATACGCAAGCACCTCCGGATACTGTTCGAGAATCCGCAGAGCATAGATCATCTGATCATCATAATCTATCATTTGCATCTGTCTGAGTTTCGCATTATACGCCCGGAAAATCTCCGGGAACTTTTCCACTTCCGTATCCATATCGCGGATTTCTTCCGGTGTCAGACGCATATTTTTCGCGTAAGTGATCTCCAGCTGTGTTTCTTTGATATCGTTTTCCGTAGCATACTTTCCGGTCACTTCCCAAAAGGACTGCTTAACCGCGGTGGAAGCTTCTTTATCTGCCACCTGAAATGGTGTCTTCTGCGTCCGGTATGCAAAATACTGCAATACTTTCTGAGAAATTCCGTTAATCGTACGGAATTCCAATCGCTTTGCATCTTCCTCCCCGAATATTTTAGCAAATCTTCTGCGCATATCCTCGGTGGCCGCCACAGTATAAGTTACGGTCAGAATGGATTCCGGCCGGATCCCCAGGCAATAGATCATATATCCCAGTCTGCTGACCAGCACGGTAGTCTTACCGCTGCCGGGTACCGCAAGCAGCAACACCGGGCCGTCCACTGCCCTCACTGCCCGAAGCTGTTGTTCATTCAATTGAATGTTATATTTTTCCGTAAAATCAGTGAAGTTCAATGTCGCCCCCTGCCTTCATGGGTTTCCCATCCAAGATTGCCTCCCGAAGAATACCGTCATCTCCGTAGGACAATTTTAAGGAGAAAAATGGCCGGTTCTCTCGCAGTAACCGGAAGAAAATCCTGTCTCCCTCCCAAAGATTCAATTCTTCTATTCTGTCCATATCGACCCATTCCAAGGTGCCTTCATCACATTCCACAGGAGTTCCTGAGAATCCATCCGCCGTATAGAGACACATATACTCGTATTCCTCACCGCATACAAATGTGATCAGGCCTCGAAACCGGTAAGAAGTCAGTGTGTATCCCGTCTCTTCTTTTACTTCCCTGAGCACACATTCCTCTGGGCTTTCCCCTGCCTCAAAATGACCGCCTACTCCAATCCACTTATCCTTATTTATGTCATTTTCTTTTTTCACTCGATGAAGCATCAGATACCTGCCGCCCTGCTCTATATAGCAAAGCGTCGTAAGATTACTGCCCTTCTGTTGTATACCCATCAAAGTTCTCCCCCTCACAAATGTCATATTAAAGATAGTATAACAGATTCCGGGTGAGCACACAAATAGAATGTTGAGAGTTACGAGCCATGCAAAGTCAAAACGGAAACAGCGATCTGGGAGCTTGCTCACAAGTCGCTGTTTTTGTTTTTGACTATATACCGTGCGTCCGGCCTTACCGGACACACTCGACAGCCGTCAATGAAATAAATGTGGAGCTCCCTTTGCGACACATTTATGAATTGAGTGCATGGCTCGTAACGTAGGGTTGCCATAGACCAGACGAACGCCTGCGGCGAACGGAATGTCACGCCTTGATGTCACGTCTCCGGGTGTGAATTTTCTACGAAAAGCAATATAGCAGTTCTAATCCGCACGGGCACGGCTCCAGTTGCCATCCATGGCAACGTCCGCCTGTCGTGAACCTCCTGTTCACTCCACCCTGTCTTTCAACACTTTTCAAGAAAATATCAACACCCTCCGACAGACATCGCGGCGTGACATCCCATCCACCGTGGGCGTTCTGTGTTTTGGGTCTATACAGAAAAACTGTGTTGTGAGATACTAAATTTGCTACAAATAACGTATAACAAGATGAATATGGGTCTATAGGGAAAAAACTGGCTCTGAGATACTCATTTTGAAGAAATTGAGTATCTGGCAGGCGAATTTTTCGCTATAGGCCCATATTGTTTCGTTTTTGTTTTTTACCTGTCCCAAAAAGTACCTACAGGACAATTTATCTTCTATAGACCCACGAAGATTTTAGAATAACTATATTCACTAACTCTCAATTTTCTACACATCCGGTTCTGAGATGCGGGTGACTCCCACATAGATATCCGATATTTCAAACCATGTAGGATAATCGACTATACCGGTCTGCGGAAGATGAAATATTTTTTGGAACATCCTGACTGCATCCGCAGTATCGGGTCCATAGATACCGTCCGGGATCAGAGTAGGGATCGCCGGATAATTCCTGGCAATCCGGTTCAACTGCTGTTGCAGCTGACGGACTTTTTCCCCGGAAGACCCAATAGTCAGGTCATATCCCGGCCAGGAGGACGGCACTCCCGATATAATATCCGCAGAATTGATGTACATATCATTACCGTAATAATAATGAATGATATCAATGGCGGAATATCCCTGCTCCGCCAACGACTGGGATCCCCACTGACTCAATCCCCTGCATTTGGTCCGATTGCCGTCACAATATGATGTGAAAATAGGCTGCCGTACGCCGGGTCTGGATAAATAATTGGTAAAAATGGAATCTACCAGATAATCGATCTCTTCGAACACATTTCTGCCATAGATCCATTTTTGGTCATATGCCGTAGAAGAAGTTATTGTAAAGTCATATCCTTTTCCCCTGTACCACTCTGTAAATACACGATTTAGCGTAAACGACTGGATCACCAGTATATTTGCATAGATCGCACTTTCCGGCCAGGTCGGATAAATCTCGCTGGAAGCTACATTTTTAATATAATCCTTATAGCGTACCCAGTAATTTTTGGCAGTGGGATCCTCCGGGTCGCCATCATGTACGATCACGTATTCCGGAATGACCACGCGGCTTAAGACAATCTCCCCTGTCTCGTTCATAGGCTTGATCTCTTCTTCCGGAATCTTAGGAGGATATTCTCCAAACAAGGTATGTGGCGGGATTACCACCACCTTCTCCTCCTCTTCTGTTACGTTCAATGGATTCATTCGTATCGGTTGTAATGAATATGCACCTGCCAGAATCTCAGAGCCGGATACCAGTACTGTTTCAAAGCCATCTGCCGTCACTTGAATGTTATACTCAGAATAAGGCTGCTCCGTAATATCAGGAGTCAGAGAAAGCTCTCTGGGCGGTGCTTTCAGATTGATCTCCGGGGTCTGCCCCGATTCATCGGTAGTAAGTGTCTCTATCGGAGAATCCGGATCTCCGGTATAAGAAATGGTGACCGTAGCACCGGGGATTGGTGACATCCCCAGTGCAGAGACAACACTGATCTGTAGTGTTCCTGTATAAGTAGTATCCTTAACATCCATGGACATGCGTCCTTTCTGCCTATCCCGTACCACATCGTCCTCGTATGTTCGGTCAGGCAATAAATCTTCCTTACAGAATATGCTCCGTTACGCGAAGATGTGCTTAAATGCTAGCTATTCAATGCCATATAAATATGATTGCATGAATTTCTGAATAACTACCATAATTTTTCTAACAAAAAGCAGGAACTATGACTTATGCAAAAACACTCATCACAGTTCCTGTTCTATTTATTGTCCTTCACCGGACCTTCTCTTCATTTACTTCGTCAGCAGCATCATAATGTCATTGCTTCTGGCTACGAACTTAGTCATAGCATCTGCATCCAGAGGGGCATGCTGGAGCTTAGCCAGATCATACAGCTGCTCGCAGATCATTTCTGCATTCTCGCCGTCCTGGTGCTCAGTAATGTACTGTACCAGAGGATGGTTGGCATTCAGGATCAGGGTCTCGCCCTCGCCGCCGAAAGCACTCATATCCATGCCGGGCATGGAGTACATCTTCATCATATCCTGCATACGTCTGCTCTCTTCGGACAGAGTGATCATAGAAGAGATCTTCTTGTTCTTCAGCTTCTCTACCTTGATCGTGATCTTGTCATTCTTCAGAGCCTTCTTCATCAGCTTGCTGATGCTCTCAGCCTGCTCTTCCATCTCTTTTTCAGCCTTCTTGGAAGTCTTGGACTTCAGGGCATCGGTCACATCCGCATCGATACGCTGGAACTTGATTCCCTCGTTCTTCTGCTCCAACTGGGAGATGAAGGGCTGATCGATATTGTGGGTCAGGATCACAGCATCCATCTTGGCAGCCTTGAACATATTGATGTACTGGCTCTGCTGCTGTTCATCCGTTACATAGTAGATGATCTTCTCCTTCTTCTCTTCCTCGGTATTCTCCCCGGAAGCCTCATCTTCCGCCTTGTCCTCTACGACTTCGGCTTCTACCTTGTTGCCGTTCTCGTCTACGGCATTCTCCTTGTTCTCTTCCTCATCCTGAGGCTTGATCTCCAGGCACTCCGGCAGAGTCAGATACTTGCCGTCCAGATTCTTGAAGAGGATGTAATCATTCATCTTCTCACAGAACTTGTCATCCTTCAGGCAGCCGAATTTGATGAAGGGACTGATATCATCCCAGTACTTGTCGTACTCTTCCTTGTCGGTCTTGCACATACCGGCCAGCTTGTCCGCTACCTTCTTGGTAATGTACTCGGCGATCTTCTTGACAAATCCGTCGTTCTGCAATGCACTTCTGGATACATTCAGCGGCAGATCCGGACAGTCGATGACACCCTTTAACAACAGCAGGAACTCTGGAATGACTTCCTTGATATTATCTGCGATAAATACCTGGTTGTTGTACAGCTTGATGGTACCCTCGATGGACTCATACTCCATATTGATCTTCGGGAAGTACAGAATACCCTTCAGATTGAAAGGATAATCCATGTTCAGGTGGATCCAGAACAGAGGCTCCTTGTAATCCTGGAATACCTTGCGGTAGAAGTCCAGATACTCTTCCTTGGTGCACTCGTTGGGATGCTTGGTCCACAGAGGCTGTGTCTCGTTGATCAGTTCGGGACGCTTTCTGATCTTCAGCTTCTTGGGCTCTTCTGCTGCCTCGGCTTCTGCATTCTCGCCCTCTGTTTTTTCCTTCTTCTCCGGCTCGATCTCTTCGAGGACTTCATCATCGGGAAGCTTTTCCTCTTCCTTGATGATCTGGGTCTCCTTGGTGTTCGCCTTGGACAGATAGATCTCCGTAGGCATGAAGGAACAATACTTCTTCACTACCTCACGAGCCTTATACTCATTACAGAACTCCAGGCAATCCTCATTTAAGAACAGAGTGATAGTCGTACCGACATCGGTCTTGTCTCCGTCTTCCATGGAGAACTCGGTGCCGCCGTCACACTCCCAGTGTACTGCCTTGGCGCCATCCTTGTAAGATAACGTATCAATATGTACTTCATCCGCTACCATGAATGCGGAATAGAAGCCCAGTCCGAAATGACCGATGATCTGATCGGAATTGCTCTTGTCCTTATATTTCTCAATGAAATCCGTAGCACCGGAAAATGCGATCTGATTGATATACTCCTCCACTTCGTCGGCGGTCATACCAAGACCGTTATCCTTGAAGGTCAGTGTCTTCTTCTCAGGATCCACGATGACATCCACACGTCCCTTATAACCTTCGGGAAGAGAATATTCTCCCATCATGTCCAGCTTTTTCAGCTTGGTCACAGCATCGCAGCCGTTAGAGATCAGCTCTCTGTAGAAAATGTCGTGATCGGAATACAACCACTTTTTAATAATCGGAAAAATGTTTTCACTGTTGATTGATAAGCTACCGCTTTTTGCTGCCATTTTTACCACATCCTTTTCTATAATTGCACAGTCATGGCTGACTGTTATCTAACTGATTCTAAGTGTAGGACTGCAAAAATAAAAAGTCAAGACAAATTTAGCACTCATTTCAAATGAGTGCTAACAATCTGTCGAAAATCCAGGATTTATCAGTGTTTCCGCAATTCTAAAATTTTAATAAAGCATATGGTGATCCTAAGAATTACTCCTCCGGAAAATACTTTGCATACACATCAAAAAAGTTATCCGTGGTCACCTGTTCGTCCGTGATCAGAGTGATCTCATCCCACAGTTTGTCATTGAGCTGACGCACCAGCGTATTCACGAAGCTGTCATACTCCTGTCCGAAGACTTCCCTTTTCCGTTCCTCTACAATCTTAAGCTTATTGGCATCGGTTTCTTCTCTGTCCAGGGTATTGGTACATTTGATAATATAATACCCTCTTTCGCACTGGATCACCTGGCTCACTTCATCCGTTGCCAGATTGAATGCTGCTTCCTCGTAGGCACTCTCCGCCTCACCCTTACCGAAAGAATAGGTGATCTCGGAATCATCGCTGTATTTAGAAGCCAGCTCCGTGAAATCATGCTCTCCGTCCACCGCCATGGCTCTCACCTCACAGGCTTTTTCGTAAGCTTTCCGGATAGAGCTTTCCGAATAGGGCTTTAAGTTACCGTCCATATCTGTGGATGCTGTTGCGAAAAAGATCTGCTGCACCGTAATCTTGCGCGCCTCATCATCACTGATCTCCGGATTGATATCCTGAATGATCAGCCGATAGACCTTATCTGCCATGGCGTATTCCCGATACAGATTTTCCACGATCTCCTCCGTGGCACCCATGGTCTCGATCTCTGTGTCATTCAGGGAAGAATAATACTCCTGCGCTGCCTGGACGACCTTTGCTTCCTCGGCTTCATCTAACGTGACCTCTTTTTCCTTTGCCAGCAGATACATGGTCTTGATCTGCGCGATCCGAGCCAGTACCGTCTCCTTGACGTTATCCTCAAGTGTCACACCGTTTAAGGAAGTGTTCCAGATCTCCGTTCCGTAGACATTCGCATACTGATTCTGTATCGTAGTCAGATAGATCATGATCTCTGCCTTAGAGCAGGATTCATCTCCGATACGGAAGACTTCATTTTTCCCGAATCCCGTGGTGAAGACTACTTTCGTGCCGTCAGCCCCACCACAGGCGGTCAGCCCCGTCACCATACTTATGCCTAGCAGTCCCGCGATCAATACCGCGGTGATATTACATCTATTTTTAAAAAACATAGCATTTCCTACTTTCTCAAAGTCTCTGAATTCTGATTATACCCTATTTTTATCTTCCATGCTACGTTTTCTTATAAGTTCAGAAAATTCTAAAAATTCTCCGCCAGTCTGTCCTCTGCGGGAAGCTTTTCCACTTTTACCGCACAGACTTTGTATTCCGGGATTCTCGCATATTTATCCAATGCCGCATTCGTCAGGATATTGGCATTGCCATCCGGGAAATGGAACGGCATCCAGGTCTCCTTCGGGGATACTTTATCTCCCACTCTCGCAGTCGTGATCAGGGTACCTCTCCTGGAGGTAACCCTTACCTTTTCTCCATTTTCAATGCCAAGGCGCACTGCATCCTCCGTATTCATCTCGATGAAGGAATGACCTTCCTTCTCCATCAGTCCCGGAGTTTTTCCGGTCATAGCCCTGGTATTGTAATGGTACAGGATACGTCCCGTCATCATGATAAACGGATATTCCTCATCCGGCAGTTCCGCACTGGGCACATATTCTGCAGGGTAGAACCATCCCAGACCTCTGGAGAATTTACCCACATGCAAAATCGGTGTGCCGGGATGTTTCTTATCCGGGCAGGGCCACTGGATACTCTCACCCTTATCCAGTCTTCTATGGCTGATACCTGCAAAGCTGGGGGTCAGGGACGCGATCTCATCCATGATCTCTTCGGAAGTAAGCTGGGCTTGCGGATATCCCATACGGTTCATCAGGTCGATAAAAATATCGGTATCCAGGCGCATCTCGCCTTCCAGTGTCACCGCTTTACGGACACGCTGTACTCTTCTCTCCGTATTGCTGAAGGTGCCTTCCTTCTCCGCATAACTGGTACCGGGCAGGATCACATCCGCATACTGCGCGGTCTCTGTCATGAACAGATCGGACAATACCAGGAAATCCAGGCTTTCCAGTGCCTTGCGGATATGATGCTGGTCTGCATCCGTTACGACCGGGTCTTCGCCGAAGATAAAGAGTCCGCGGATCTCCTTACGGATTGCCGCAGGGAATACATCCGTTGCATGTACGCCGGGTTTTTTGTTCAGCTCCACTCCCCATGCTTTTTCAAATTTGGCAATAACCTCAGGATTTGTCACTTTCTGATAGCCGGGGAGATCACCGGGCAGTGCACCCATATCGCAGGCACCCTGCACATTATTCTGTCCACGTAAGGGATTGACGCCACAGCCGCTGCGTCCTAACTTTCCTACTAACATCGCCATGTTGGACATGGACATAACACCTTCGGTTCCGGTGGAATGTTCCGTTACGCCCAGGCAATAGATGATCGGAGCCTTCTTCGCCTTGGCATACATCAGTGCCGCCTCCCGCAGGTGGTCCGCATCGATATGACAGATCTCGGCTACACGCTCCGGAGTATATTCTTCTACAATCTTTTTCAATTCTTCAAAGCCTTCAGTCCTGGTGCGGATGAATTCTTCGTCTGCCAGTCCCTCATGGATGATCACATTCATCATACCGTTGGCAAATGCAACGTTCGTACCGGGCTTTAATTTCAGATGAATATCTGCCTGTCTGGACAGACCGATATCTCTGGGATCTACCACGATCAGCCGGGTACCCCGTTCCACTGCCTGACGGATCTGCATACCGATGACAGGATGTGCTTCCTCCGGGTTCGAACCTACCAGCATGATCACATCCACATCATTCGTAATATCACTGATGGGATTGGTCATGGCTCCGCTTCCCAGTGTCATGGCAAGTCCGGCTACAGTTGCGGAATGACAGACTCTGGCACAGTTATCTACATTATTGGTACCAAACGCACAGCGGACCATCTTCTGCAGCATATAGCAGTCCTCGTTCGGAGAACGGGAGCAGGCGAAGCCTGCCAGTGCATCGGAACCATACTTTTTCTTGATCTCTGTAAATTTCGCTGCAATGAGATCCAGTGCCTCATCCCAGGTAGCACGCTCAAACTCTCCGGTCTCATGGTTCTTGATCAGAGGATATTTTAATCTCTCCGGCGAATGTACGAAATGAAACGAGCCAAATCTGCCCTTAACACACAACAGTCCCTTGTTGGAAGGGCCGTTTGCCGGTTCCACATCCACGATCTCGTTATCCTTTACCACCAGATAATACTGACAGCCGGTAGCACAGTGGGGACAGGTCGTCAGAACCTTTTTCACCTTGCCGACCTGGTACTTTTTACGGTTTTTGGCTACCAGTGCTCCGGTAGGACATACTGCCGCGCAGTTACCGCAGGACTCGCAGTCTGTCTCCTTCCAGTCCGGTCCGAACGGAGCATCGATCAGCGTTCTCGTACCGATCTTGCTGTTATGCAGGGTGCCGTTACAGGACACCTTGTTACAGGTGCTGACACATCTCTGACAATTGATGCACAGCTCCGGATAATACGTCAGAAAAGGATTCTCTTTTTTCGCTTCAAATTTGGCTGCACTTCCGGGATAGCAGGATTTCGTAATGCCGTATTCATTGGACAGATCCTGCAGTCTGCAGTCGCCGGATTTGCTACAGGAGAAGCATCTGATATCATGGTTGGCAAGCAGCATGTTCAATACCTGCTTTCTGCTGTTTACCACTCTCTCGGAATGAGTGTTCACCACCATTCCCTCTTTTACTTTTGTATTGCAGGAGGTTACCAGATGTCTGCTGCCTTCCACCTCCACAACACACATTTTGCAGGCTCCTACCTCATTGACATCCTTCAGGTAGCAGAGTGTGGGGATCTTGACGTCCGCCTCCTGTGCAGCTTCCAGTATGGATAAATTCTCATCTACGGAAATCTGTTTTCCATCTATGGTGATCGTTACCATTATACTCTGCCTCCTTCTACCACTCCGCATCCGAAGTGATCACATCTTAAGCACTTACCGCATTCCTGCATCGCCTCATCGTAGGACATTCCGTTTTCCACCGGTTCGAAATTGTTCTTACGCTCTCTTGCGGAACGGTCTGTCAGATGCACTCTGCCGTAATGGGTTCTGTCATTCTCTCTGGGCTCCGGGATCTTAATATCCTCCAGATATTTATGATGATACCCAAGGTATTCATCAATGTTCAGCGCTGCTACTTTGCCGGCACCAATAGCCTTAATTACGGTTGCCGGACCGAATACACAGTCACCACCGGCGAAAAACTTGTCATAGCTCTTAAGTCTGGTGGTATCTAATGTCTCAAATGTCTTTCTTCGGGGATTCACATCATACTCTGCAAAAGGTGCAGAGACAATATCCTGACCGATGGCCATAAGTACCACTTCACAGGGCACCTCGATCTCGGGTTTATTTGCCACCGTTACGGAAGGCTTTCCCTGTTTGTCATACACACTGATGATCTGGGGCTGTGCCACAAATCCACAGACATTCCCCTCCGCATCCGCATTAATCTTCACCGGTGCATTCAGTGTCAACAGTTCCACGCCCTCTTCAATGGCTCCCTGGATCTCGGAAGGCAGTGCTGTCATGTCGATCTGACGTCTGCGGTAGATCACCGTTACCTCTTTTGCATGGCACCGGATGGCAGAACGGGCACAGTCCATGGCTACGTTTCCGCCGCCTACGACCACCACACGTTTGCCGGTATAATCCGGGATGTTGCCTCTACCGATCTCGCCCAACATTTCCACTGCGGAATAGACTCCGTTGCTGTTCACGCCGTCTACGTTTACAGATTTACCTACCTGGGCACCAATAGCAATATAGATCGCATTGTACTGCTCCTTAAGCTGCTCCATGGTGATATCCCTGCCGATGGCAGTATTGTAATGCACTGTAATATTACCGGTAGACAGGATCGCATTGATATCTTCGTCCAGTCTGTCCTTGGGCAGACGGTAATTGGGAATACCGTATCGCAGCATTCCTCCCAGCGCTTCTCTCTCTTCGTATACATCTACCTTATGTCCCATCAGAGACAGATAATAGGCAGTTGTCAGTCCGGAAGGACCTCCTCCTACGATAGCTACTTTTTTACCGGTGGTGACATTACACTCCGGCACCTTTACCTGATCTGCCGCGATCTGATCCACCGCAAATTTCTTCAGGCCACGGATATTGACTGGGCTGTCAATCAGGTCTCTGCGGCATTTTGCCTCACAGGGGTGTTCACAGATAAATGCGCATGCCGTGGGAAAAGGATTGTCCCTGCGGATCAGATTGATGGCATCTGCATAACGATGTTCACCGATCAGCGCAATATACCCCGGAATATCCACATGTGCGGGACAATGGGAAATACAGGGAACCTTCTGTCCCACTTCCGCCTGGCATCTGTGCTGTTCAATATGGCTCATGTATTCATCACGGAACAGCTCCACACTCTGCAATACGATGTTGGCCGCCTCATAACCTATGGCACAGTCTGCCGTATCCTGAATCATTTCCGCCAGGGATACCATATTGTTAAAAGTATCCATATCCGCCTTACCGTCCAGAATGCTACGCATCATATTCTCTACCTGTTCCAGTCCGTCACGACACGGAACACATTTACCGCAGGTCTGACTTCTGGCACTTTGTAAAAAAGAAAGCTGCACTGCGATCGGGCAGACACCGGGAGGATTTCCCTTCACCCTCTTTACAAATTTATCTAGGAATTTTGTTGTCTTTTCATTCATTTCATTTTTGTAAATAATATTCTCGGAATGCATGAAACCCTCCTGTGTGCGTCCTGTCATGATGAGTACTGTATCTCTTCCAACAGGCATAAGATTTTACCGACTACCCCGAATACTTAAAAAGGTATAATGTAAGTGCTTACATTATACCTTCTTGAGAAACATTCTTCAATTAGATTAATTATTTAACAAACCTGTTATTTTTTTAGCGAAGTACCATTACCGCATTCCCCGTCTTCTCCCCGTAAGATACGGATTCCGTGAGCCAGTGTATCCAGTACTGCCTCCAGGCATTCCTTCACTGCTTTCGGACTTCCCGGCAGATTTACGATCAACGTCCGGTTACGGATGACACTGGCAGCTCTGCTTAACATCGCCCGGGGAGTGATCTGCAGACTGTAATAGCGCATTGCCTCTGCGATTCCAGGTGCATTTCTGGTAGCTGCCCGCATAGTAGCCTCCGGGGTATTATCTCTGGGAGAAAAACCGGTTCCTCCGGTAGTGAATACCACATCCACATCCTCTTCATCCGCAAGTCTTACCATTTCCCGGTATAAGCCTTCCGCATCATCAGACAGTACCACCTGACTTACCACTTCATAACCCTGTTTTTCTATGATACTGCGGATAGCGGGACCACTCTCATCTTCCCGCTCTCCTTTGCTCCCTTTGTCACTGGCAGTAATGATCCCCGCATGGAGTTTTCTGGTACTGATCAGTTTTAAGGTATCACCGACATCGATTCTGCCGCCATGCAGTACCCTGGCGAACACGCCCTCTCTGGGCATGATGCAGTCCCCCACCATATGGAAGATCTCGCATTCCGAATGGCATTTTTTCCCTATCTGCGTGATCTCCAGCACCACATCATTACATTTGAAAATACTTCCCACCGGGTAAGATTTAAAATCATATCCTTTCACCAGCAGATTTTCACCAAAAGCTCCATCTGCCACGTTCGCGCCTCGTGCGCGGAATTTTTCCACCTCTTCCCAGGATAACAGGCTTACCTGTCTGTGCCAGTTGCCCGCATGGGCATCCTTCTCCAGTCCCCAGTCTTCTATAAAGTTACAGCTTCCGATATTTTGCTTGGCTGTTCCTTTTTTCTCACTGATACATACTGCTGCTACTTCTCCTGCCATAACTGTCAACCTTTCTTTCCCGCCCGGTCCGTTCTGCCTGTCCGCACCGGTCATGTTTTGTATCTATCCGCCGATCTGTACCATCTTGCGCTGTTCTTCCGCTCCATCCGTCAGACCTCCGTCAGCTGCCTTTTCCCGGAAATGATGCTCTGACGGTTTCTCCCGGACAGCAGCAAGAATCCGCTCCCGGATCTCTTCATCCAAAGCTCCGCTTCGAAGCAGTGGTTTCAGCTCCAGTCCCCTGTCATAATGCAGGCAGAGCTTTAATCTTCCTTCGCAGGTCAGGCGGACTCTGTTACATTCCCTGCAGAACTTGTGGGAAATCGGACTGATGAATCCGATCCTGCCGGAAAATCCCGGAAACTGATAATATTCTGCCGGACCGTCCGTTTTTCCGTAAGGATCTGCTGCACGCCAAGCCACTGCCAGCGACGATTTCCCCGGAACTGCTATTGCTGCTCCAAATCTTCTCTCCAGCCGACTTAAAATCTCCTCCGAGGAAATTCCCGTATAATCTTTTCCACAGCCAATAGGCATCAGCTCGATGAATCGGACATCCACGGGCCTGTCCGCTGCCAGTGCGGCAATTCCTTCAATATCCTCTCCATTCATCTCCACGCAGGGAACGCAGTTGATCTTCACCCTAAGCTGCTGCTCCAGCGCCGCATCGATTGCGCGGAGCACACTGTCCACACCTGCCGCACGATCTGCTCTGTCACAGCCTGTGATGCAGCGAAAACGTTCCTGATCCAGCGTGTCCAGGCTGATGTTCACTGCCGTAAGTCCCGCTTTGCGGTACACCTCTACCTGCGGTGCGAACAGCGTCCCATTGGTAGTCATGGCGATCTCCCGGATTCCCGGCAATCCATGGATCTGCTCCACCAGCCACGGCAGATTTTTCCGTACCACGGGTTCCCCACCGGTCAGACGCACCTTCCGGATTCCCAGTTGTTCCATGATCCCCACCAGCCGGAAGATTTCTTCCAGCGTCAGTATCTCCTCATGGGCTAACGGCGTGATCCCTTGCGGCGGCATGCAGTATCTGCACCGGAGATTACACTTGTCCGTCACCGATATCCTCAAATAATCAATTTCTCTTCCCAGACCGTCCTGCATTATGTACTCCTTTTATTTTTCCAGCCATATGATCTGTTCCGGCGGCATTTTCAGGTACAGTGTTTCTGTATTTTTCAGTGCCTGCCATTCCTCCTTCGGCAATTCATAGGTCAACACCTCTGACGCATGTTCCCCTGTCCGGTTACCGTTACAAAACAGTACCACTGTGGAAAAGGTATCCTCGATCACCCGCAGGATGTGACACTCCAGCACATTCGTTGCCTCCATTGCCGGAACGACCTGAAAATAGTGTGCCCGGAATGCCGCATATTTGTAGCTGCCTTCCTCGGACGGCGCAGACAGGCGGATTCCCCAGTCCGCTGCCGCATATCCGCTATCAGATTCAGCCTGCAGCATCGAGACATTTTTACATCCGGTCAGAAGTGTTGCCGCCAGAGACGCCGGATTCTGAAAAAGCTCCTCTTTCGGCTGCACATCCAGGATCTGTCCGTCTTCCATGACTGCGATGCGGTCCGTCATACGATAGGCCTCGTTCCGGTCATGGGATACGAACAGTACTGTCTTCCCATAATCTTCCATAACATTCATCAGTTCCCGCTCCAACTGCATCTTCAGATAATTGTCCAGTGCTGTAAAGGGCTCATCTAACATCAGTATCTCCGGTTCCCCCGCTAACATCCTTGCCATGGCGGTACGCTGCTTCTGTCCACCGGACAACTGCGCCGGGTACAGCTGCTCCTTACCTTCCAGGAAAAAGCGTTTCACATACTCCGATGCTTTCTTCCTGTCACCTGCACCGCACAGGATATTCTGCAGCACCGTCATATTCGGAAAAAGGGCATAATCCTGAAATAAATAGCCTACTCTCCTCTTCTGTACCGGCAGATGGATCCGTTTTTCCGAATCAAAAAAAACTTTATCATCCAGCCGGATCACGCCTTTATCCGGCTTTTCGATTCCTGCGATGCATTTGAGTGTCATGCTCTTGCCGCAGCCGGAAGCACCTAACAGCCCCAATACCTCTTTTTCTGCGGTAAACTTTACTTTCAGTAGAAAGTCACCACATTTTTTCTCAATATCCACATACAAAGCCATTATCTTTTTCCACCGCCTCTCCGCTCCTGATACCCCATCCAGTAATTCATCAGGAAAATGGTGAAAAAGGAAATTCCCATGATAATGGCTACCCAGTAATAGGCCAGACTGCGGTCACCGCTCTGCACTGCCGTGTAGATTGCCACCGACATGGTCTGTGTCCTTCCGGGAATATTTCCGGCTAACATGATCGTCGCACCGAATTCCCCCATAGCCCTGGCGAATGCCAGAATCGTGGCAGCCGCCACACCGGGCCATGCCGCCGGCAGCTGAATCCGGAAAAAAATCTTTGTCTCCGACATTCCCAGCGTCCTTGCAGCATAGATCAGATTCACATTCACCTGCTCCAGGGCACCGCGGGCTGTCCGGTACATGATGGGAAAAGATACCACCACTGCCGCGATCACCGCCCCCTGCCAGGTGAACAGCACACTGATTCCCATTTTTAAGAGCAACCCGCCTAACAGACTGTTTTTCCCGAAGATGATCAGCAGGAAAAATCCGACTACCGTAGGAGGTAATACCATCGGCAGAGAGAAAATGCCGTCAATCAGTGCCTTGCCCGCTCTTAAGGAGAGGACCAGCCTGGCGGAAAGCAGACCTAAAAAAAACGTAAATACCGTCGCACATACCGCGACCTTCAGAGATATCCATAAGGGTGAAAAATCCATTTCTGCTCCTATTCTGCCGCAGAGAATCCGTAGCCTTCGAATTTCTGCATGGTATGATCGGTCTGCAGATATGCAAGGAACTCTGCCGCCGCATCTGCGTTTTCACTCGCCTTCACGATTCCCACCGGATAGATCACCTGTTTACAGGAACCTACGGGAGCCTCGCAGACGATCTGGATGTTCTCGCCCACATAAGCATCTGTTGCATATACCACGCCACAGTCCACAGCACCGGTTTCTACCCAGGAGAGTACCGTGCGGACATCGGAGCCGTAGTTTGCCTTTGTCTTTACCGTATCCAGAATTCCCAGAGAGGTGAAAATCTCCTCGGAGTACTGACCTACCGGCACACTTCCCGGCTCTCCCAGACCGATCATGCCGACTTTATCTGTTGCCACATCTTCGAAAGAGGTAATGTCCTTATCACTGTCTTCCGGAACGATCAGAACTACCTTATTTTCCAACAGCTTCACAATAGAATCCGGATCCATCAGTCCCTCATCGTTCAAAGCTGTCATCTGTTTGGTCGCTGCGGAGAAAAACAGGTCTGCCGGAGCGCCTTCCTCGATCTGTGTCTGTAAGGCTCCGGATGCTCCATAAGAAAAGTGCAGTGTCATATTTGGGTGCGCTGCTTCATACTCTGTCTTGATCTCGTTACATACATCCGTCAGGGAAGCTGCCGCTAAAATCGTCAATTCCTCAGCCACCCCGGTATCTACTGCATTCTTCGTTTCAGATCCACATCCTGCAAGCAGCATTGCTGCCAGGATCGTTGTCATTACTGCTGTCATTTTTTTATTATATTTTTTCAAAATATTCTGTTCTTTGAAAATGTCCGCTCTTGCCACCCATCTTTTCCTCCAGATGGATCTCTCCCATTTCCATGCCGCGGTCCATTGCCTTGCACATATCATAGATGGTAAGCAGTGCCACGTTCACCCCGGTCAGTGCCTCCATCTCCACGCCGGTACGCCCGGATAATTTTGCCGTACAAAAACAACGGATCGTGCAGGTCTCCTCTTCCATAACAAAATCTATGGTGACCTTTGTCAGCATCAGTGGATGACACAGAGGGATCAGCTCCCAGGTCCGTTTGGCCGCCATGATCCCTGCGATCCGCGCAGTTCCCAGAACATCTCCCTTTTTCGCCGTACCGTCCTTCACCGCGTCAAATACTTCACGGCTCACCCGGATACAGCCACTTGCTGTGGCACATCTCTCTGTAATATCCTTGTCTGTTACATCTACCATGATGGCATTTCCCTGCGCATCAAAATGAGTAAAGCCTGACATTTTCGTTTCCTTTCTGTTGTTTACTGCTTCCCAAAACCGCAATTGGGGAAGTGACATACCTCACAGTTCAGGCACAATCCACCCTCTCCGTAGCTGTCCAGATCAGCTTTCGTCAATCGTTCTCCTGCCAGTACTCTCGGCAGTACCAGGTCAAATACCGTGCGTCCCGCATACATCACACAGCCCGGCAGTCCCAGCACCGGGATCTCTCCCAGATAAGATAACAGGAACATGGCTCCGGGAAGCACCGGTGCCCCATAAGACACAATATCCGCTCCCGTAGCTTTGATCGCTCCCGGTGTCCTGTCATCCGGATCCACGCTCATGCCGCCGGTACACAGCACCATGTCTGCGCCCTGACGGACAAACTTAAGAATCGCTGCCGAAATATCCTCCTGGCAGTCATCCAGGATCACCTGTCCCATCACTTCCGTATCATATGCCGCAAGCTTTGCCCGGATGGCAGGTCCGAAAGCATCCTGTATCCTGCCTTTAAATACTTCACTGCCGGTGGTGACGATCCCTACCTTTTTATGGGACATGGGCAGGATCTTAAGAAGCGGTTCCCCGCCGGCTGCTTCCTTTGCCCGGTTCATTTTTTCCTCTTCGATCACCAGTGGGATAATGCGTGTGGCTGCCAGCCTGTCTCCTGCTTTCACCGGAAAATTGCCGTGAATGGTGGCGATCATCATCTCTCCCAGTCCGTTCACCGCACGTAATTTTTCGGAATTGATCTTGAGCAATCCGTCTGCTGCTGCCCGGATCTCGATCTTGCCTTCCTTCGGTTCACTGGCAGTCATATTGTCATTGATGCACAGATCCCGTAAAATTACCGCCGCCTCGTCCTCATGCAGGATACCCTCTTTTTTCTCCCACACATAGAGATGTTCCTTACCCACAGATAACAATACGGGAATATCCTCTTTCGTGACAATATGCCCCTTACGGAACACGGCATCCTTCACTACTCCCGGAATGATCTGGGTAATATCATGGCACAGCACCTGTCCCACTGCATCTTCTGTTCTGATCAGTTTCATCGTAATCTCCCTGATATACCAAAGTATCCTAAAATACAGGCATAAATGCCTGCTATATCATTCATGTCATACACAGGGCAGTTCACCGCATCCTGCGTCACTACATCGGTTGCAACCGCGATCAGATGCTCTGTGGCACATACTTTATGCTCTGACACCGCTCTCCGTACCACTTCAACCTTCGGATAAGCGGAATCCTTCAATCCCTCCAGGATCAGAACATCCACATTCCCGCAGGCCGCTATCATATCCTCTGCGGTCACTTTTCCCTTACGGTTCACAGAGGACTGCGTGTCTGAATAAATAGCACTGATCCTGGCCCCTGCCTCCGTAAAACGGTACGTGTCCGTTCCTTCCCGATCCATGGCGTACTCATGCCCGTCGTGTTTGATCACACCTACGCGGTATCCGTCCCGGATGAACTCGTTGATCAGCTTAATGATCAGTCCGGTCTTGCCGCTGTCCTTGACTCCGCTGACACAGAAGATAAGCGGCAGGCTTAAACTTTCATACTCTTCTCTGGTATTGATATTGCGCAGCTGCTTTTTATCAAAACAGCTGCTCTCCAGACGAATGTATTTGGTCCGCACCCTGCGCAGGATCTGCATCAGACGATACTGCCCCTGTTCGATCAGTTCTTCTATCACCGACAGTATTTTTTTCGAATAAATGGCACACAGCGGATGAATATGATCCTCATCTACCATGCAATAGCAGTCATAGTCCGAGGAAATAAATTCTGCCATATACCGCACCAGATCTCCCGTGATAAAGGGCATATCTCCGGCACAGACAAATACATAATCGCAAGATGTATGGATCAGGACCTGACGGATTCCTTCCATAGGTCCGATCTCCCTGTGCTCATCGCAGACAACGGGAAGCCCCAGATCCTCATATTCTCCGGGTATAGCAGCAGAAATACAGGGCTTCTCATCGAACCCCCGGAGTTCCTCACAGATTCTGTCTAAGAATCTGCGGTTCTGATATTCCATTAAGACCTTGTTCTGCCCCATCCGGCTGCTCTTGCCGCCGGCGAGGACCGCTGTGCCAAGGGTAAATTTTTGCATTTCCTGCATGTTGATTTTCCTCCCGTGCAAGCACGTCGAAACGGTTTTTCCCGTCGTTGCCTTTCATGATACCATAAGGATTGCTCCGTGCAAGCACGTCGAAACTATTTGTCTTGTGACCTTTGTATCATTTAAAGTATTGGATCTTCACTTCATCTCCGGGGTGCAGTTCCCGCCCCGGTTCCATATCTATAAAGCAATTACAATCTCTCATGTTGGAAAGCACCGAAGACGCATGTACTGCTGTGGGCAGTGTCACTCTGCCTTCCTCCGCATATGCCCGTACAAAGCGTCTGAGCTTATTCACCTTCGGATAAGGGTCAGAAAGCACCGCTTGCGTTCGTCGCACCTTCAAGGATGCATTCTGTGTCAAATACGCTGCCAGTTCCCAAAAATAATACTCAAAATTGGCATACGCCGCATAAGGATTTCCCGACAGGCTTAAGATGGCTTTACCATCCAGGACACTGCCGATCGTCGGAGTTCCCGGCTGGATGTTGGCATGGGAAAATATTTTTTTCGCTCCCAGTTCTTCCAACACTTCCGGCAGCAGATCCTTTTTCCCCACAGACACACCACCGGTAGTGATCACAATATCCGCTGTTTTCAGGCACTGCTGTATTTTTTCCTTCAATAATTCTTTATCATCTCCGCAGATTTCTGTGAAAGGCACCTGTATTCCCTGTCTTTCCATGGAAGCCCGCAGCATATAAGCGATACTGTTATATATTTTCCCCGGTAAAAGTGGCGTTCCCGGTGCCATCAGTTCTGAACCTGTGGATAGAATACTGCACTTTATCCTCTCACAGACCGGCACCTTGTAAATGCCGAGACTTGCCAAAAGCCCCATATGGAGTGCACGCAGATGTGTCCCCCGTGCAAGGATCTGCTCACCCTCACGGATGTCCTCTCCCACACAGCAATAATTTGTTCCCGCTGTAATCTCCCGGTAGATCTGTACCTGTTTTTCGCCATAATCGGTATCTTCCTGTCGGATGACCGCATCGTATCCTTCCGGCACATAAGAACCGGTCATCACCCGTACTGCGCATCCCTCTTCATAAGGAATCTCTGCACAATCTCCGGCAAATAATTCTCCCACGATCTGCAACGTAACCGGATGTTCTCTGTCCGCACCCGACGTATCCTCCGCCCGTACGGCATAACCGTCCATGGCAGACTTCGGATAGGGAGGAATCATCATCTGCGCCACAATATCCTCACCGAGGATCCGGTCACAGGCATCCGTAAGTGCCACATATTCTGTTTTTTCTATAGGCTTTACCTCTGCCAGTAATGCCTCCAGACATTCTTCCAATTCTTTCATGTGCGGCTCCTCTCACTGTGTTTTATTCCGTGCTGTTCCACCGGAATGAAACAGGCTCCCTGTCCGTTCTCAGGATTATTTTCTTGCATCATGATAGATCTCTATCCGATCCGGCCAGGCTCTGCAGATCAGATTCAGCCGGTACTTTTTTGCAAGCTCTATTGCCTGATCTGTAGGTACTGCCTTGGACGCCAGCACCGGAATCCCGGCAGCGATCACCTTCTGTACCATGTCCGTAGGAACCCGCCCCGTAGTAAACAAAATGCACTCGGACAATTCCAGCTGTTTCAAAAGTGCATAGCCGATACATTTATCCAATGCGTTATGTCTTCCGATATCTTCCATGCGGCATACGCATTTGTCTCTTACTCCGAGATAACAGCTGTGGGTTCCTCCGGTCTGTCTGTGCAGCTCGCAGTCTCCGGCGAATTCTTCCGCCAGGGCAAATATCCACGCATTCTGCCATTCTGTCCCGGGTAATTCCCGTAACTGTCTTTTTCCGTTTTTTTCCAGAAAAGTAAGATTCCCGATGCAACAGGAAGCCTCTCTGTCTGTCGCTATCTGTCTGTCGCTTCCCCGTAAATTTTCCTGCAGAAAAACTCTCGCACTTCTACCGCTCTCGCAGATCGTAATGCTCTCCACATCCCGGACGCTTTCAATCCAGCCTTCCGTGAAAAGTCTCCCCAGTATCAGCTCCGGCAGATGTGTGGCTGTGCAGGTCAGACGAAATGTCAGTTGCTCATCCACATAGACATCCAGAAAATGTTCACAGACAATCTCTCTGCTTCTGCCCCTTTCATGCTTCCCACAGTTCCCGGGACCGTCCGGCTCCACTGCAGTGTAAGTCTGTGAGACTGCATTATGTAGTTGTTCCATACGGTCATTGATCTGCATTTATCGTTCCCTTTTCTTGCTATCTGCTCATGTGGCTGCTAAGTAACATTTTTATGTAAGCACTTACATTTTACATCAAACTCCGGCTCATCGCAAGCAAAAAAAATGCGTGCAGAGATGATCCACACGCATTTTTTCGATTATCCTGTTTTAAACTATTCCAAGCCTTCTGTCAGCGATTACTCGATCACATGGATCCAACCCTTAGGAGCTTCGATCCTGCCCATCTGGATACCGGTCAGGGTCTCATACAGTTTCTTGGTGACAGGTCCCATCTCGGTCATGCCGCTGGGCAGGCAGATCTCTTTGCCGTGGTCAACGATCTTACCAACAGGGGAGATAACTGCTGCGGTACCACACAGACCAGCCTCTGCGAAGTCTTTTACTTCATCCAGGTATACTTCTCTCTCTTCTACTTCCAATCCCAGATATTCCTTGGCAACATATACCAGAGAACGACGGGTGATGGAAGGAAGGATACTGTCGGACTTGGGAGTTACGACCTTGTTGTCCTTGGTAACGAACAGGAAGTTCGCACCGCCGGTCTCCTCTACCTTGGTACGGGTAGCAGCATCCAGGTACATATTCTCATCGTAGCCTTCCTTGTGAGCGGATACGATAGCATGTAAGCTCATAGCGTAGTTCAGACCAGCCTTGATGTGACCGGTTCCGTGAGGTGCCGCACGGTCAAAGTCGGTGACACGGATGGTCAAAGGCTTAACGCCGCCCTTGAAATAAGGTCCTACAGGGGTGCACAGGATACGGAACTGATACTCGTCCGCAGGCTTTACACCGATGACAGGGTTAGTGCCGAACATATAAGGACGAATGTACAGAGTTGCGCCACTGCCGTAAGGAGGCACGAAAGCATCGTTCGCCTTAACCGTCTCAGTAACAGCTTCCACGAAACGCTCCTTGGGGAAAATAGGCATCTCCAGTCTTGCTGCGGAAGACTCCAGACGCTCACCGTTTAAGTCAGGACGGAAGGTTACGATATGTCCGTCTTCTGTGGTGTAGGCCTTCAGACCCTCGAATACGGTCTGTGCATACTGCAGTACACCTGCACACTCATTTAATACGATGTTGGGGTCCTGGGTCAGCTGACCGTCATCCCATTTGCCGTCCTTGTAATAGGACACATATCTGTAATCCGTAGGGATATAACCGAAACCGATATTACCCCAGTCAATGTTCTTCTTTTCCATTTTGTATTCCTTCTTTCCTCGGTTTACCACTCTGCCTGTTGATTTCTCTTAACAGAATTTATTGATTTTCATTATTATACCATTTGTAATAAAAGTCAATATACACATTTATGCTTTCCAGTGCTTTTTTCAGCGAAAATGTGGCTCATTTCTCCTTTTAGCTGAAAACTCAAATTAAATTCACTACAATTATTTTTCTCCGGTAGCTTCCTGATATGCACTGTTCGCTACCACTGACCATCCGGTCTTATCCCCCGCAATGACCTGCAGATCTTCACTGCGGACCGCATAAAACTCCACGATCTGTGCTGCCTCTGTGGACAGATTCTCTTCCGGATTCCGGTACAGCACGAAAATCTCACATTTTCCGTTCTGCGAGGTACGATTGTAGACCAGCGTGTATGCATAGGTCTTTCCCGCCTGCTCCTGTTCTCCCAGCTGCAGATAGAAATTGCCTTTGGCATTGTAGCAGACTTCGAAGGAAAAGCCCTGTTGTTGCAGCACAGCATCATATACTGCCTGTGCGTAAGGCTCTAAGGGATCCTGTACATCTTCCGCGGTTTCCGTCTCCGACGCATAGTATTCCGCAAGCCACTGTTCTTCCATCGCCTGCTTTGCTACCGTTTCTGCATCCTCCGGGTGGGTATTTTCTTCCTTGTCCATCAATTCCGTCAGATAAGTAATGTAATCCTCACCGGCAAGCTCCGTCTCTCTCCGAAACAGCACGCCCTCTGGACGCCAGTAGGAATACCAGTGCCTGTCCGGGAACTCCATCTCTTCCACACTGATCAGATTCTCTGTGAGCCGCGTCTCCGAAGGGATGTCATTTTCAAACCAAATCCAGGCAATTCCGGCAAACGTGACGATCAGGCACAGCACTGCCCACAAAGCAATGCCGATATCCTCCAGCCACTCCCATTTCCCGGGAGTTCCCCACTTGTCCCGTATTTTCCGGTGCAGCCTGATGGGTACTCTCAGATATACATAAAACAGGAGAAGCAGCAGACACAGCAGATCCCCCAGTAACAACACATAACTGCGAAAACTTACGGGACCACCCCACAGAATCATTCTGGCTGCCACATATATTCCTGCCAGAGTAAGCAGTAAAACCGTAACTGCCAAATATATCTTCTTTTTCATCGTTTTCCGCACTCAGGCTTTCTTGCGCTCGTACTTTAAGAACTGATAGGTAATGTCAAAATAGACCTGCTCGTCGCTGTCCGCGGTGATCTCCCACTCGGGATCACTGTCCAGATCCGGGAAATAGGCATCCGCCTCGTAGGCATGGTCGATCTTCGTCACATGGGCCACGTCACAGTAAGGCAGCATCTGGCGGTAAATACTCTCTCCGCCGATGATATAGATATTCTCTTCGTCATATTTCTTCAGTTCTTCCAGCAATTCTTCAATAGAGTGTACCACGATCGCATCCTTGACCTGATAATTCGGATCTTTGGACAAAATAATGTTGATGCGGTTCTTTAAAGGCATGCCCTGCGGGAAAGTCTCCAAAGTCTTGCGTCCCAGAACCACTACCTTACCTGTCGTCTCTTCGCGGAAATGCTTATGATCATTGGGGATACGGATCAGCAGTTCATTCTTGCTGCCGATGGCCCAGTTGTTGTCTACTGCTACAATTAAATTCATGGTGTACCTCGTTTCTGTTTGTTTCTATGATAATAACCGGTTTCTCCGTGCTTCGCACTCACGAAACCGTACTGATATTCGTATTCCGGGCTACCGCCCTACTTACTCATGTCAGATTGCAATCGGAATATCCCTGATCTGTTCGCCGGTCTGGTAACCTTCCAGCTTCACATCATCCGGTGTAAACTGATAGAAGTCCTTGATCTCCGGGTTCAGCCAGAACTTCGGTGCCGGGAAGGGTTCTCTGCTGATGAGTTCCTTAATGGCATCCACGTGGCGGTCATAGATATGAGCATCCGCAATGACATGCACCAGCTCGCCCACGTTCATATCGCAGACCTGCGCCAACATATATACCAGCACCGCATACTGTACCACATTCCAGTTGTTGGCTGCCAGTACGTCCTGGGAGCGTTGGTTTAAAATGGCATTCAGGGTCAGCCTGTCCTCTCCCTTTTTCTGTGTCACGTTAAAGGTCATGCTGTAGGCGCAGGGATACAGATTCATCTCGTGCAGATCCTGATGGACATAGATGTTGGTCATGATCCGGCGGCTGAAAGGATTGTTCTTCAGATCGTAGATCACGCGGTCCACCTGATCCATCATGCCTTCCTTATACTGATGCTTCACCTGCATCTGATAGCCGTATGCCTTACCGATCGAACCGTTTTCATCTGCCCACTCATCCCAGACGTGGCTGTTTAAATCATGAATGTTGTTGGACTTGCGCTGCCAGATCCACAGCATCTCATCTGTGGCGGATTTTAATGCCGTCCGGCGCAAGGTCAGGATTGGGAACTCCTTCGACAGGTCGTACCGGTTCACCACTCCGAATTTCTTAATGGTATAGGCAGGAGTGCCGTCCGGCCAGTGGGGGCGCACTTTCTCGCCCTCCGTACTGGTACCGTTCGTTAAAATGTCATTGCACATATCGATAAAAATATGATCCGCTAAACTCATGTTGTCTCCTTATTCTGATTCTAATTATAAATCGTACCCCCCTTCGTATTCCGGACTATCGTCCTACATACTCAGGGTTGTTTGTGCCGATGGATGCACTTTATATCTCCCACTTGTCGCACAGGGAATTGATCTGGTCCGCGAACTTCGCCATATCCTTGTTGGTCATGACACCCTCGCTCTTCGTAACCAGTGCCAGTAAGCGTCTCGCAGAGGCAAGCAGTCGTTCGAAGACTCCGGTAGCAGGCTTCGTCTTTTTCTGCACGGCAACAGGTGCTGCCTCATAGGTGAACTTATTGACTGCAAGATCGAACTCTGTACCGCTGTAAGGAGCATAGGCTCTCTGCCCATACTCCATCTTCAGGCATTCGGCAAATCCGGTACATACGCTGTCTTCTCCATGTACCACGAACACCTTCTTCGGCTTTTCTTCAAAGGCCTGGATCCAGTCGATCAGACCTTCCTTATCCGCATGACCGCTCAGTCCCGTCATTTTCCGGATCTCGGCGCGCACTGAAACCGTCTCACCGAACAGCTTCACCTCGTCAGCACCCTCTACCAGTGCCCGGCCCAGTGTTCCCACCGATTGATAACCGACGAACAGGATCGTACACTCCGGTCTCCACAGATTATGCTTCAGATGATGCCGGATACGTCCTGCATCACACATACCGGATGCGGAGATAATGACCTTAGGGGTCTCGTCAAAGTTGATGGCTTTGGATTCCTCACTGGTGATAGACAGCTTTAATCCTGAAAAAGCAATGGGATTAATGCCCTCTTTTACGAATTCCATCGCCTCATCATCGAAGCATTCCCACCTGTTCTCCTGGAATATACCGGTAGCCTCTACCGCCATGGGACTGTCCACATACACCGGGAAATCTTCATGACCCTTTACCAGGCGCCCTACCTTGATCTTCCGCAGGAAATACAAAATCTCCTGGGTACGGCCCACAGCAAAAGACGGGATCACCACATTACCGCCCCGGTCTAAGGTCTCCTGCAGCACCTTGGTCAGTTCTGCCACATAATCCAACTTATCCTTCGGATGCAGTCTGTCACCGTAGGTAGACTCCATCACGACATAATCCGCTTCCTTCGTAGGTGTCGGATCCTTAAGTAACGGCTGGTGCTTGTTGCCGATATCGCCGGAAAATACGATTTTTTTCGTATTGCCGTCCTCCGTCAGCCAGACTTCGATGCTGGCAGAACCCAGCAGATGTCCGATATCCGTAAAACGGATTTTTACTCCCTCGCATACTTCCACGATCGTATTGTAATGGCAGGGAACGAACCGGCGGATCACACCATCTGCATCCTCCATGGTATACAGTGGCTCCACCACTGCATTATTCGCAGAACGTTTTGCCTTACGATTCTTCCATTCCGCTTCGGCACTCTGGATATGTGCACAGTCACGCAGCATAATGCTACACAGATCCGCCGTAGCATCCGTGGTATAGATCTGTCCTCTGAAGCCTCTGGCATACAGAAGCGGCAGAAGACCCGAATGATCCACATGAGCATGAGTCAGGAATACATAATCGATCATGGATTCCGCCACCGGCAACGGCACATTTTCAAATACATTGACACCCTGCTCCATACCGTAGTCCACTAAAATATGTTTCCCGGCAACCTCCAGATAATGACAGCTTCCGGTTACTTCATGGTCTGCCCCCACAAACACAAGTTTCATAGCTCTACCTCCGTTTTTGTAATGTTATTTTAAAGCATTGGCTGTTTCATAGAACTGATAATAAATTCCCTTCTGCTCCATGAGCTGGTCGTGATCGCCTTCCTCAACGATACCATCGTCCGTCAGCACCAGGATCCGGTCCGAATTGCGGATACTGGATAGTCTGTGGGCTATGGTCAGGGTCGTGCGTCCCTCCGACAGCTCTCCTAAGGACTTCGCCACCGCAAATTCACTCTCATTATCCAGTGCGGAAGTAGCCTCATCCAGTATGATAATGGGCGGATTCTTCAGAAATACTCTGGCGATGCTGATCCGCTGCTTCTGTCCCCCGGACAGCTTCACGCCCCGCTCTCCCACATAAGTATCATAGCCGTCCTTCAGTTCCATGATAAAATCATGTGCTCCGGCGCGTTTTGCCGCCTCGATCACGTCTTCTTTGGAAGCTCCCGGACGTCCATAGGAGATATTTTCATAAATCGTACCGGAGAACAGATATACATCCTGCTGCACGATACCGATATTGCCCCGCAGGCTCTTCAACGTAAAATGCTTGATATCCTGACCGTCCAGCAGGATCTTTCCTTCCGAGACATCATAGAATCTGGGGATCAGATTGCACAGTGTCGTCTTTCCTCCACCGGAGGGTCCGACGATCGCCACCTTTTCCCCCGCATGGATCTGCAGGTTCAGATTCGTAAATACCTTATTGTGATCATCCGGATATTCAAAGCTTACTTTTTCAAAAGAGATCTCTCCCTTCGGATCTTTCAGTTCGACCGCATCCGGTTCGTCAAAGATCTCGATATCCGCATCCACGATCTGTAGAAAACGCTCGATGCCGGTCATACCCCTCTGGAACTGCTCGGCGAATTCAATGATACGACGGATCGTTGCGATCAGTGTGGACACATACAGCATATATGCCACCAGATCACCTGCGGCTATCTTACCTCTTACCATGAAGATACCGCCTGCCACCAGGACTACCAGATACATCAGTCCGTCGAACAGCTTGACTGTGGTATTAAATGCCGCCATGTAGCGGTAGGTCAGCTTTTTGATGTCCAGGAAAGTACCGTTGTCCTTCTCGAACTTATCATTTTCCACCTCTTCGTTGGTAAATGCCTTAACGACCTTATGTCCTAAGAGGCTGTCCTCGATCCGGGCATTCAGTTCGCCGATCTGATTGCGCTGCTTACGGAAAGCGCTCCGCATCCGGAAATTCAGGATCATGCACACGCCGCACATAAGCGGTACACATAAAAAGATCATCAAAGTCAGCGGCAGATTGATATTTGCCAGAATGACAAAAGAGATCACCGTCTTGATTCCGGCGATGAAAAATTCCTCCGGGCAATGATGGGCGAATTCCGTCACATCAAATAAGTCATTGGTGATCCGCCCCATGATCTGACCGACCTTGGTATTGTTATAGTAGGTATTGGACAATTTCTGCAAATGATTGTACGCATCTCTGCGCATGTCCGTCTCGATCTTCGCTCCCATGACGTGTCCCATATCGGACATATAGTAGCCGGCGATGCAGTCCACGATACGAAGTCCGAAATACAAAATGCCAAGCGTAAATATGGTCTTCACCGACAGAGCAGCCAGATCCCGCAGCCCCTCATTGGTAATATAGCGCATGATCAGTGGCAATACCAGTTCGCAGACCGTGGTTAACGCTGCACAGAACAGATCCATGCACAGGGTAAAACGATATTTTTTAAAATAAGGTGCAAATCTGCGAAACAGTTCGCGGGTAGTATATTGTTTATTCTCCATTGCTATTAAATTCCTTTTTGATCATTTCTATAAATGTTTCTTATAAATATTTCCCCTCTCCCTGATAAAAACGAACTTTCCCTTTTTGTTCTTTCTTCTGTTCATACAATGTATTATCCGCTGCAGACAGGAAATCCCACACCCGGTTTGGTTCCTTCGGAATAGCACAGACACCACCTACGGAAATCGTAAGCCATGATTCCACTTCGGAATCTTCATTGGGAATTTTGCATTCCCGGATACCGGCACACAACGATTCTGCATGTTCCATTACATAGGTCAGATCACGCCCTGTCATCACTACGAGGAATTCATCCCCACCGTAACGCGCCACATAGTCCTCCGGGAATATTCTTTTCAACGTATCTGCCACTGCACAGATTCCTTCATCCCCTTTTCCATGCCCGTACCGGTCGTTTAGTTGTTTAAAATAGTCAATATCCAAAAATAGAATTCCCAGTTCTTTCTCATTTAATTTGCAGGCTTCAAAGACATCCTCCAGATAACGGTTCAGACTTCTCTTGTTGTACAGTCCTGTTAATTCGTCATGCTCTGACTGATACAATAATTTGTTTCTCTTCTTCGTCTGCTCCCGCTGCTCCTCTTCCACCGCCTGCAGGCGCTTACGCAGCTCCAGCATATACATGACCTGATTGCTCTCGATCATTTCGCTGCTTTCCTTGATGTGAAAAAAAGTCTCTGTAGCCTGACGGAATTCCTCTATAGACATCTGTGCGCTGCAATAACGCAGCCGCAACATTAAAAGCTGTAGCAGCAGGCTCCTATTCTGTTCGATCGCCGCCTTAGGCTCCAGACAATCCAATATTTCCTGCAGCAATTCTATATTACCGGTCTTTTCCACGTATTGGAGAAGATTCTGAATACTGTCATATTCGGAAGATACCTGACGCATATCTTCCAATGCCATCACAGCCTGTCTTACATGGTCTGCCGCTTTTTCCCGTTGTCCTTCACTTTCTGCCAGATACGTGAAAAACACATTCGCCGCAAGTCTCGTTTCCCGAATGATCTCTTCGCTTTTTCCGGTTTCTTCCAGTCTGCGGTATACCTCCATTGCCTCCTGATCCATATCCAGATGCAGAAGACAACAGCCATACTCTGACAGCATTTTTCGGAAATTGATCCGGCTGTAAATGCTGTCATCACCTGCTTTTTCAAATTCACGGATGCATTCCCTATAACATTGCACGGCTCTGTCATAGACTCCGATAAGATAATATGCATCCGCCATATTACTTAATACTATACTATGTACCATCTTATCATTGTATTTCGCTGTATAATCCAATGCCCTGCCATACTGTTCCATAGCCAGAGACAGATTGTTCTGCATATGTGCCACGATACCGATCATATTATAGGCCCTGGCTACGTGAATCTCCTGATCCGTTCCCAGCAGGCATCTCACGCTTTCGTCCAGATACTTCAGACACTGTTCCTGATTCCCTGTATCCAGATGATAAAATGCTGCGAAATAACAGATCCTTCCATGGATTCCCTTATCCCTCTTCTCCGTCACAAAGGACAATGCCTGTTCCAGTGTCTCCCAAGTATAAGGGATCCCATCTGCCATCTGTTGGTTTAACCGTTCTGCTGTCTCTAACATCTGCTGTCTGTCTACACTCATATTTGTTCCATCCTGTCAATTCCCCAATGCTTTACTCCTTATCATTGTATTATTTTATACCCCGGTGCGCAAGTTATTTTACGGAATAGATAAAATGTTTCCCTATTCTATAAAAAAATGTTAAAATGAGAATATGTTTCGGAAATAAGTAAGAAAAAGGTATGATTTTTATGGAAAATATCGCAATAAACAAGAGATTTCAAGATCTGCATTTTGACAGCATCCAGGCTTTACGCGGTCTGGCTGCTCTTTTTGTGGTGTTTCAGCATATCCGTTTCTTAAATTTCGGTGCATTCGGGGTAGACATATTTTTCTGCATCAGTGGCTTTATGATCATGTTCACCACAGAAAAAAGTACAAAATACTTCTTCCGGAAACGTCTGATCCGAATTCTGCCGCTGTATTATCTGATGACACTTGTGACTTATCTGTCGCTGTTATTGTTTCCATCCATGTTCCAGCAGACCAGACACAATCTTTCGTACCTGGTCAAGAGCCTGCTGTTTATTCCTTTTGATATCGGTGGTGGAATTATCCAGCCTCTGGTGCGGATCGGATGGACTATCAACTGTGAAATGCTGTTCTATCTGTTATTTTTCATTGCCTTTCATATCAGCATGAAATACCGCGGCCTGATCTGCAGTGCATTCCTGGCAGTTCTGGTAGGGGCAGTCCAGATATTCGCTCCATTGATTTCCTCCTGGCAGTCTCCGATAGGCAGGATGTTTTCTCCTGTTCTTATGTTTTACGGTGATCCTGTCATGCTGGAATTCATTTTCGGAATCCTCGCCTATTATCTGCTGCGTTTTTTATATCACAGGCATTTGGAGCATCCGTTTCCTATGGCTGTAAGTGTGCTGTCTGCGGTAGGCATTCCGGTGATTTTTTGTCTGCTGGCATTTTTCACCCCCAGGATCAATGTGATCGGTTTCCGCAGGCTTCCGCTGTGGGGACTTCCGGCACTTGTAGTGTTGGTTTTAGCTTTTCTGGCCGGACTGAAGCTCTCTCTGCCCCGCTTTTTCATCCTTATGGGAAATATCAGTTATTCCCTGTATCTGGTGCATTACTATCCGGTAATGCTCTTAGACCGGGCGGTGTTCGACTTCTCCACCCTCTCTGTAATGTCTGTCATCGGGGTGATCTTAAGTGTGGCGCTGAGTATCGGGCTGGCTTACCTGTCCTGGATCGTTGTGGAACAAAAATTCTCCGGATGGCTGCGGAAGAAACTGCTGCACTAAGCATTTCCCTTGTAGCACTGCTTCTGTCATTTAATTATTTTATGAATTGTATATGCAATTGTTCAAAAAGATGCACACTTTTTCTGTTGACATTTAGAACACCTTATAGTATATTATAACTTGTCTGTAAGACATGCGCGAGTGGCTCAGCGGTGGAGCACCTCCTTGCCAAGGAGGGGGTCGCGGGTTCGATCCCCGTCTCGCGCTTCTTAAAACCCTTGATTTTTCAAGGGTTTTTCTATTTCATGTTGCATTTTGTGTTGCATCAAGTTGTTTCCTGTAATTTATTTTCTCTGTAAATGGCAATTTACCAAAAGAGTGGAAGCTTATTAGTACAGTAACAACATTAAGTGCTATAGGTTCTGGAAAAGGTCTTACAATACCAGATCTATCGTCATACAAGGAATTATTGATATTAACGACATTAAGTTACTTTGAAACTTCCGAAACGTATCCTATTATTAATGGTCATATAAATGGTACTGGGTATGCCAGACCAGGATGTTATCTGGGATCATCAAATTGGCAAACGTGTACTATTTATATTAGTGATGCAGAAATCAATGTAGTTGATTACGTTAAAAATGGTACTGCTCAAACAAGTGGTTTTTTCGTAACATTCTACATTAGATAATTAATTAATTAGCTTTCCATGAAGTCCAACCGCCACTTGATTTATATCTAGTCTTTAATGACCCATCCTCTGAACTAATTGCAAATTGTGTTTTATAAACACTGCTAGTTCCAATCGTAAAAACCATATTTGAAATTGAAAAGGCATTATTTTTTGCAGTTGGATAGACGTACCCGATGGAATAGAGTGGTAAATCATTGCAATCAGTTAATTCACTACCGCTACCAATACTATAGGCTTTGAAATATGATGATACTGTTTCATTTGTTTTAACTAAATTGCCAGTTAATATAAAAAGAGTGGCGAACACCCCTTCTTGTTCGCCACTCTTTTCCCATGATAAACCATGAGAAGGATTCAATGGGTAATTTTAGAGTATCATACCTTCTGCTGATCCGTCAATTATAGAATGCCGCCTGGATACTGTCGTATCCTACTTTTCCATCTTTTACCAGGTTCAGCTTGTCCTGCACTGCAATGGTCTCTTTCCTTGCGTCTTTTCCATACTTACCATCTACGTTCTGGTCATGTCCTAAGATCTCATTGCAACGTGTCTGCCACCACTTAACTACCGCTCCCCTGGAGCCAACCTTGTAGCTCAGCCCGAATCTCTTCGCCTGCAGGCAGATCTGCTGTTTTACATACCGAGTATTCTTGCCATCTTTGCCATCTTCAGCCAGCTTTCTTCCCTGCTCATCCCGATAACCGTCTGCATTTGCAGCTTTCTGGAAGTTCTGAATATTAATATTACAGGTTTCTTCTCTTTGCGCCGGTACTGATACCATTTCAAAGTCCGTATAAAAGATATTGATATCACACTTGCCACTTATTCCAGGGACAGATCCTGATGATGTATACTGCCAAATATCCGCAAGGTCAATCTCCGCCGCTGACAGACTGGACGTATAGCGTGCATACCATACGTATACCTTTCCCAGTGCTTTTACGATCCGGTTCATGTCAAAATATTTATTAAGGTAATCTTTGTTGGTATAGATCACCGGGAGATAACCGGCTGCTTTGACCTTTTGCAAAAATGCAATTGCCATATCTGTAGCCAGCTGTTTTGTGACATTCACGCCTCTCTTACGCGCATAATTTACAGAGTCGTACTCAAAATCAAATGCAATAGGGCATTTGCTCCAGTACTTTTTAGCCTGAGTGATACAAAACTCTGCCTCTGCCACTGCCATTGCTGCGGTGTAGGCATATGAAAACCAGTAGAGCAGCACCTGCACAGCCAGATTAAAGCAGGCCAATGCATTGCTCACATACTTCTCGTCGACGTTATTTTTTCCGTAACCAGCCCGAATACCTATAGGCTTATATCCGGCATCACGCACTTTTTTGATATTAACATTTCCATTGTGTTTGGAAATATCCGGTCCTTTTGATAATGCCTTTTTCATTCTTCTTCCTCCTCTGATCCATTCAGCTTGCCGTCATCCAGCAGATCCTTCACTGCCTGGAACCACTTTTCTATAACGCTTTCTAAGAACTCATCAGTGACAAAATACTGCAGCCATGAAGGCAACAGTTTTCTTGCCTGACTTACTACATACTTCATCTTCTGCTTTCCGGAACCCGACTCTTTAAATGCATGTTCTGCCTTCAGAAACAGGTGATACACATCCACTCTGATCTCATCAATCGTCTTATCGCGGATGTATACCCATAAAAATGTTCCTACTACCAGTGCCGTCAGCACTGCCAAAATAATTACCATGATTGTACTTGTGCTCATTCTTTTACCTCTCTTTCCAAATCTTCAATTCTGTGATTTGCTACTTTAATTTGTTCCTGCATAACTGCCTGCGCTTCTTCTAGCTTGAATGTGCGTTCTATGACTGTGTTATGCTTATCCACCTTTTTTTCGAGCTGCTCCAACCGATATGTAGTCAATTTTGTATTGACCAGAATTCCGCAGAAGGCGCCTGCCGCACTTCCCGCGCAGCCGATCAGTGCCACAATGATTTCTGTTGCCATCTCAGTCTCCTTAATATAATGAGCCGGTCACCTCCTGAAGGAAGTAATCGGCTCTTGGCTCTTGGTTACTATGTTTTATTGTTTAAGGACCGTCTCTCACTCTCATAAGCAGCCTCCTACTCTGCGGTTGCGGTCAGATCTGCCAGTTGTGTCTCCAATGTATTGATCTGATCCCGGAGAGCCTGTCTCTCTGCATGGACAGCCTCCATATCATACTCGGTCTGCTCACCGAGGAGAGTATACTCATAGGTCTTGATAACCTTATAGTCACTGGCGGCGATTCTGGCCTTGAGGTCATCGATCTGCGCAGTCAGCTGACTGATCTGCTGCTGTCTGCCCAACTCCGTAAGCTCCTCTTCTGTGGGCTCAGGTTGCACCGGTGCAATCGGCTCGGTGTAGACGGATCCGTCATCGGACAACTCATACCAGCCGTCGCCCTCCCGGAATAAAGTAGTGTATGCCTCATACTCGCCGTTGTCCAGCGGGTATTTGCATCCCTCATCCAGATAGAGCCGGAAGCCGTCAGTATTTATTGTGAGGCCGTCTCCGGTGATGCGGATCACATGAGGGCTCTCCTCTGATACGATGACCTTTGATACGGTCTTTTTATTTTTAAACTTTATGTAACCCATGAGGGCTCCTTTCTGGTGCTCTTACGGCTGCACCCGCCGTCTGATCTACTACACTAAATGGCAAGTTACCACAATTAAAAGTACTTAAAATACCGTTAGGCGTAAAAACTACACTAAACCCTGGAATTTTTTCGCTATTATTTCCAACAAAAAAAGAAGGTTATACTCCAATAGCCATTAAATCATGGGCTTTGTTTAACAGAGACGGGGCTGATAATATACATATTAATGGTGTTGTAACAGATCAGAATGTGTCAATAGAGGGTAAAATATCTGGATCAAATCAGATAATTATACCGTCCGATGCTTTTGTCGAAGTATTATATTTAGTCAATTAAATTTATAAATAAGGTTTTAAACAAATTGCGGCAAGAGTTCCTCTATAGGTGAGATCGGATGTTACATTAACAAAGTCATAAGTGGATAAATTGACAGTGGTAGTTGTATCTATCCCTCTTAAAATTACGTTTATACTTCCACCACCGCCAATCATTGATTCTCTAACAGTTTGATCGAAAAGGGTATTATTGTATATAAAATCAGATGATATATTGCCATCAATATATCCAATTATTAACCACAAACCAGGAGTTAACGTTATACTACATACTGTTACATTTTTATTTAATTTTTGGTTTTTATATTGACCTGTTTTTTGTTCTATATTCATTTCTAACTTGCCATTTAACTCAGTATATGCATCTGCTACCGCCTTGGCATCCGGCACGTAGCCGGTCACCTTGGTAGCCAGCAGATCCTCCTTTGTGGTGATCATCTGAGCAAATGCCGGTGCTGTCAAATCGGTAAAAAATTTCTTTATTTTGCCAAAAACTGTAGATACCTTTTCCCCGCTGACAATATTTTCCCGGGTCTCTGAATCCGTAAATGCAATCTCTGAATCTGCCACATCCACTGTCTCTCCATCATAACCTTTGGCAAGATAGATCCAGTTGATTTTGTCGTTCCTGGGCGCTCCGTCCGGTGCATCTTTAATTGCCAAATATGTACTGCCATTGTGATATACCGCATCCAAACGCTCATATACGGTATTGGGGTTGTAATCTCCTTTGTAAGATATTCCGATTTTTCCGAGAGCCTTGTATCCCTCCGGTGCTGCCATAGTTCATTCCTCCTTATGCTACTTTCCAATACAAAACATTATCATCAACTACAAAATCCACACCCACGCCATCCTTCATATAAAGATTCATTATGGCTTCATCCAAGTAAAACTTGGGTTCCGTGATACTGGCATATGATTCTGCACGGTCTGCATCTATCTTGGCCTGTGCTGCAGATGTCGCTGCCGCGGTTGCCTGCTGTGTTGCTGTTTCTGCCTGCACTGTGATGTCTGCAAGATAGTTCGGCTGCAGTTTATCTGCAGTAATGCTGCCGTTCTTGATGTCCGCCTTTACTTTTCCATCATCTCCAATGGACCAGTAAACGGTATCCGAATCGAGAAATTCAAACTGCGTAATAAGTGCAGACAGATCTATGTACTGCTCCGTCCCATCCTTTAAGTAGATGATAAGCCGCTCGGTAACCGGATCGTAACTGAAGTTAATGGCAATCTGTGCCATTAAAGTGTGTAATACACTGGTTGATCCGGAATAATATGTAATCGTAATATCACCTGTATCCTGGTTCAATTCAATACTCTTTACCAAACCATTGGCTTCCGTGATTGATAACTTGGTCAAGTCCAGCGTTATCACACGGTTATCAATCTCACTCACACCCTGACTTAACTTATTCAAATTCGTTTCATTCAACGGAGTGTTAATAGATGGAGTGTTTTCCCAAACAGTAGGATTATACGCTTTCTGCATCCTGCTTCACCTCCTGCTCCTCAGCGTCCCTGGCTTCAATTTCTGCCAGTAACGCATCTCTAGTTCTTTGCTCTTGTCGTGTCAGAACCTCCTGTAATGCAAGTCGCTTGACTTCCTCCGGCAGGCTGGATTCATCCACAAATTTCGTAATGGCCTGACTAAATTCCCTGATTTCTAAATTGCTCATTCTTAATCCTCCGGTCCCAAATAAGTAATAACAGTCCCACTAATGTTTTTTGTTCTCCACGCAACTACTGTACCTTTATAATTCATGTACCCGTTGACACCCATTGCTCGCACACTGACCAGATCCACGCTGGACAGCTTATTTACGATAGTCGCAGCGCTGATTCTGTCCGCTTTAATTACACCGGAGGATGTCCAGTTGGCTACTTCCATGTAATTAGCCTTTACGGTTCCGGCACTGATATAGTTGGCTTCTACCGTTCCCAAACGGGCGCTTACACCATTCAGATCAGAGACTGTCACATGATCCGCTTCCAGGCTCCCCACACGACTGCTCACCGCATTGAGAGAGTCTACTGTAGCCTTGGTAGCAATCAGGTTATTTAACTCCAGTTTGGTCACATTCAACGTCTCTATGGTGGCATATTTGCTGACCAGTTCATCCGCATTTACCACACCGACCAGGTCTATCCGTTCTGCCTTGATCTTGATGCTTTCCGCAGTCTGATTGATCTCTGAAACGATATTGTCCTTGGATACCTTGGTAAGGATCTGCTGTGCATTGATGCTGATCTGCGTGGACAGATTCTGGTTGATATCTTTCATTTCCAGACGAGTTTCATCCACCGTCCTGGTAAGCACATTTGTTTTTCCCTTTAACTGGATAATCTGCTTCTGCAGTCCATTAACCTGTCCGGTCCTGTACTCCTCACCCTCCGCTGTATAACTGTCCCGGAGTGCCTGGATGCCTTTCAGGGTTCGCTGCAGGATGTAAGTGTACACATCTTCACGGGTCGTATGTAACAAAATGCCATCCCCCACCTCCAGGCAGGGATTGCCGCGGGCTTCCACCTGTGCCGGACGGTACCATACGACACCGATCACGCTGAGGACATTGTCTGCGATAGTCTGCAGTTCTGCCGCAGACTTGCCATACACCAAAAAGTTATCCTCTATGATGTAACAGTTATTACCGGTACCGGAGATAGCACCGATGTCGTTCTCTTCCTGCCGGATCTGCAGCTTATCAATATGCTGGCAAATAAAGTCTTCATACTGGCAGGAGATATAATTGCTCCGGGATACCTCCGTGGTGCCCATCGGATCCGCGGGATAAAGATCATCGGATGGATACAGATCATCAGCAGGATATACTCCCTCTATCATCTGCTCCAGCACCACATACCGCAGCTTACCATTTCGACCAATGTGTCCAAAGCAGCCGTTGATTTCGCAGATGGCTTCGATTACCGTTTTCCCCGGGAGTTCTCCCGGATCGATAGTTTTTTCTACCACCATATCATCGTTAATTAGTGTGATCTCTTCCTGTTCCACTCCGGCATAATTGCAAAAACTATCCCGGAACTGCCGAAGAGTTATCGGAAATGTCAGGCTGTTATACCACGCAGCCACATCTGTAATCAGGATGTCGTACATAGCATCGTATGCTACGATATCCCGATATCTTCTATCTGCCGTAGGTACATCAGAATCCACTTTATAAACTCCCATCATAAAAGGAGCCTCATCGGCTCCTTCCAATGTTACTGATACTGATATCTTTTTCCCTGCAAGAGGTACTACCCGTTCCCTGACCCTCAATTTGAAAGTACTCGCCTCACATCTGCCAAAACTTATTTCACTCTCTGAGCATAGTCTCTCTGTGAGTTCTGCGCTTTCACCTTTCCAGTCCTCCTCATTCAGCACACTTCCATCACTACATTCAATCTGCATTTTTTTTGAGACAGATGTGTCATTATAAATATCTTTATATTTGTAATCTACCATGTCTCCTCCTTAATACTCTATAAATGCAACACGCAGAGGTTTATACTCAAGCTCCATGCCGTTCCACGACTTCGTTTCTACTGTATAATTCGGCACATACATTTCTCCCGTCTTATATTCTCCGGTGTTCACATCAAAGTATGTGACTAATGCTTTCCTTTCCTTCACATTTATGTATGCAGTTTCCAGAACCTGCAGAAAATCTGTCATTTCTGCAGACTCCATAGGAATTGTATTGAACTCTATTTTGGTTGTATAATGGTCTGCGACCTCACGGTATAACTTATTCAATCCATTTCTGTCAGAATCCAAGTCTGCTCTCTGTTCCGGGCTTACCTTATAATTTTCGATATCCACATATTTCGAAATATCTGTATCTCCTACTTTTAACAGCCACCCTTGAAATGCCATCCTGCTGCCTCCTTATACATCCAGCAACAGGTAATTTCCAGTTGCTTTAAAGTACTCCCTGTTTATCTTTTTCAATAATTCCGCAAATTTCACGCCATTGATTTCTATCGTATTTCCAGAAGCTATAATTCTGATGATGGTCTCCAAAAGTGTAATGATCTTATCCAGCTTTTCCACGGAAATGGTTCCTCCAGATCCTGCCGCAGCCTGTGCTGCGCTCAGTGCCATTTTCTGTAACTTATCTTCCGGTGATACAATTTCTCCCTGATGCCTGTTATCACCGATCATGGCAAGCTGTGGCGTATTAGCCTTGACATATCCACCATTCCATACTTTAGGTATCTGCGGTGGATTACTCGGCATTTCGAAGCCCCAGTCTTTTCCCACCAGATCTCCTGCCTTCTTTGCTACGCTTCCGATTCCATTTACCACATTGCGTAGTGTAGAATATATCAATGAAATCATTGCATTCACACCATCAATGATCAGATTACATACTCCCTTGATAGATCCCCATATTGCTTGCCAGATTCCATCCGTAATTTTCTGTAAGCCTTCCCATGCCTTTTTCCAGTTTCCAGTAAACACTCCGGTGAGGAAGTCCAACAATCCTCCCAGTATTTTCATGGCTCCAGATATAATGTCTGACACGGTTGCGAATACGGTACTCATGATGTTTATCACAATGTCTGCCACCTGCTTGATTGTCGGTGCCAGATACCCGATAATTGGTTTGATTACGGTACTCCACGCGGTTGCAAGGAAATCGCCTACTGAGCTGATCAGATCAAGAATGTTATCCCATAGTGGTCTTAGATTTTCTTCCCATAATTCCTGTAACGCTTCCTTGGCATGATTCAGTACCGGCATCGCGATATCATTCCACAGTTCTAAAACCGTCTTCTTGATATCATTCCAAGCATCTACAATATTTCCAAAAGTACTGCTTCCCTGAGACTCCCACCAGTCCGTAAGAGAACTACCAAGTTCTCCCACAATCTCTCCTGTCAGTGATGCACATTCTCCACCGAAATCAAACAGATCTGTGAGCGTACCTTCTATCAGCTCTTGATTGTCTTTCATCCACTGGAATGTGTGTTCTGTAGAAATTTCAAACCCTTCCGCGAAGATTGTTCCCAGTGACATTTCAAATCCAGTACAACCTGTCAGAATATCATTGATTCCGTTTACAATATCAGGTCCTGCTTTATCCAGTGCCCCGAGCAGATTATTGTATATCTGCTCATTGATATCCGTAAGATTTGTAAATCCGTTCGCAATAGACTGGCTTACATCACTGCTCCAGGATTCTATCTTTTTCCTGTTGCGCTCCAGATAGCTTGCAATTCCATCCAGCCCTAGGTCTACCGCCTTGGCTGTAACAGCAATCTTATTTCCGATTCTGTTTCCGAGATATCCTCCCAGCGGATCCATGATTGTCTCAATGTTTCTGACTGTAGTTTTGGCCAATGGATCCATCTGAGCCATGATTCTTGAAAAATTATCCTTCAGATTTCCGAAATCAATCTTTTTCAGACCATTGTTGAACTGATCTGCAAAATTTTTGACACCGGGAATCTTGAATGCATCTGAGAGTTTTTTCGAAATTTTATCCACACTGGCTTCAACTTCCTGCGTGGAAGTCTGCAAACCAGCAATATCTATTCCTGAAGATCCTCCGTATGCCGAAGAGGAATCTGTCTTCTGGGAGAGCAAATCCAATTCATCAGTTGGAAGTAATCCACCTAACTTTTTAGCTGCTTTTCCCGCGGCATTAATATTATCACTGATTCCGGCAGACGCATCCTCTGCAGCCGCCATGCCTGTGGCTACATCATTACCCTTCTTCCCGGCAAATTTATCCGTAAATGCTTTAAATACATTCGCCAGCTGTACCAGTTTTCCCATCAGGGTATTGATCACCTTGATTGCCGGTGTCAGGACGTTGATCAATCCCTGACCGATTGCCGCCATAAAAGACTCAGTCTGCAGCTTCAGGATTCTGACCTGATTGGCCCAGCCATCAGAAGTCCGCATAAAGTCCCCAGATGCCGTCGCCAGTTTACTCTGAACAAAGGAATACCGTAGGGCTACCTTTTCTGCCTCCGACATAGCCGCAGTGGTCTTCCCGTAGCCGTTGGCCATAGCATAGGCATCCAGTGCCGTCTGTGTCATGACGACACCAAGATCTTTCAGACTCTCTGTTTCTCCAGTGAATACCGATTTCAGCTTTGTATATGCTTCGTCCTGAGATATGTTATAAAAGGATGCCACATCTCCCGCCAGTCCTGTCAGAGTGGTAGACATATCGTATGCCTGCTTCTCGCTGAATCCGAAAGCCTTGGCCATTGCACCGAAGGTTCCTGTGTACCTCTTGGCCATCGTCTCGGACAGTCCAAATGCAGTTGCGGCATTCTGCGCAAATTTATCTACCTGCTTTGACATTGCCGGGAATGTTACGTCCACAACATTTTGCACTTCACTCAGATCTGATCCTAGTTCGATACACTTCTCACTGAAATCTACGAGCTTTTTTACAGCAAAAGCGGCAGCCAGTTTCTTACCTACTTTCGTAGCCAGGCTCTGGATGCCGCTCATCTGCTTATTAAAGTCCTTTTTATTTACGACCAGATCTAATCCGATCTGTCCAACGCTTGTAGCTTCACTCATAACCAGCCTGCCTTCTAAGACAGGCACATCGGCACAGCGTCTTATAACTTCAACTCAAAAATCTTTTTACAGTCCTTATTTTTACAGCGGAAATAAATTCCTCTGCAATGTGCATCTTCCGTCTGCATTGCATTCACCGGATGCCCACAGTAAGGACACACTACTTTTTTCTTATCTACTTTTTCAATGTATATCGCCCCCTGCCAGAGAAATGAACGCATTCTTCAGTTGATCAAGGACTGCTGCCATATTATCAGGCGCTACCTTTTTTGCTCTGTTTGCACGCCATTCATTCCTGATTCTGTGTTGTTCCGGAGTAAAATGGTCTAAAATATCCTTATCCTCCTCGGCCCTGATTGCTACAATCCGTCCCAGCGGTGTCTCCGGTCCAATTCCAATAAGAAGATCCCTAAACTCATCCCACTTCATGGTATCAATTTCTTTTGACAGCCGGATCCCGTACTGCGCCTGGAAGGATGATACGATCAGACTGTAATCTCCGATCAGATCATAGTACGGGTCACTGCTCTCCCGGCTCTTCGTCTCCCGTGATCATGTCTACTGCTGCCATGATGATTGTCTGGAAATCCTTGAACTGGAGATTCAGTTTATCGATCTTTTTCCGATCCTTCTCATTAAAAATCAGTTCATATACCGCCAACACTTCTTTAGCTGATGCACCCTTCGAAAAAATACCCATGATCTTCAGCACAGTGGCTGCATCGGAATTTACTTCTACGGTAACATCCTTAACCTTCAATACCGGGTTCTCGTCAAAACTCAGCTTTTCTGTAATATCTACGATTTTCTTTGCCATAATAGCCTCCTGTTTTTATGCTGCGGGAGTAATCTCAGGTTTTCCATTGCTCATAATATCGAATTCCAACGGTGCCACAGCTGTAGAGTCTCCTGCTCCAATGTTCTTTACGTTCACCACTGCTCCGGCAAACAGCACCACGGTTCCGTCGGGGAATGTCCACTGGACATCTTTCTCTGCAGAGCGACCGTTTACCCACGCAAGTGCTGCTACAGCATCATTACCGGCATCTCCTACGTTACGTTTCGCAGTTACGGATATGGTAACTCCCTTACTGGTAAGCAGGCGTCTCACCCATCCTTTTTCTGTAAACGGATGCCATTCCTCTACTCCATTATCGAAAGATACACTGAATGTCTCGCAGTCCGCAATATCAACCATTTTCTTTTCGACACCGCTTGCTGCCGCATTGATCTGGAACTGGTTTTCATAGCATGGATATACTCCTGTAATAGGTGTGCTCATTCTTTTTCACCTTTTCCTTTCTCATAAATAACAGCCATCTCTATGACCCATTCGCAGATACCGGCATCATCTTTTCCGACATCCTGCGGTTCATAAAGAGGCTGTATAAATTTTATCAACTGATTGTTGACCGTTACATTTCTTGCAGCCTTCACCGCATCAAATGCTGTCATGGCTGTCTTCTCTGACTCTCTCGGCGAATTATTCCAGTGAATCAACAGGGTGACATATTTTGTCCCGTAAGATACAAGTTGTGGTCCTCCTAATGCTGTCTTATACTCCTGCTGATGTTTGCTGTTATAAACACCGATGGACTTCTCCTGCTTGTCCGGCAGGCTTCCCATATATACATGGTCTGCCAGTTCAATGGATTCCACATAATCCCGCACATCCGATAACATCATAATCCGGCAATCCTCCTGTATATTTGTTTGTATGCCTTTTGGCAGTACTCTGATTTCTTCCCAGAGATCCAGTCCTCATACCATTCGCCTCTTGCATTCGGATTCTCCGTCTTCTGGAAATGATATTCCGGGTGAAAATAAAGCCGTCTTGCATAGGGTGTGCTGGATATGATACTGACTTTTCCCTGGCTGCTCTCCGAATAATCGACAAAAGTGCTCTCGTTTTGCAGATTGCCGGTATCCCTTGGGAACACCTGTGCCTGCACCACATTGGTATGTAATGCCTCAGCGGTCTGCTCTAAAGCCATCACCTGTGCTCTCGTCAATTGTTGGATCTTCGGAAAATTCATCTTTACTGTGGAGTTTACACTGATCATACCAACAGCACCTCCGTATAGTTGACTGTTCCGTCCGGGTTTCTCGACTTACGCCCTTCCAGAATCCTGCGCTTACCCCCAAATATCACAGCACTTCCTCCGGATATAACCGGAAGCTCCGGGCAAATATCTCCTGGAAACAATGCTGCTCCTGTAATCTCTATCAGTTTCTTCTCGGCTGTCAGCACAGTCTTGGCTTTGTCCTGATAGTTACATTTTCCGGAATATTCCACCGGCTTCAATGGCTCCCCGTATTTGTTCAGTCCTTCCTGATCTATCGCAACAGAGATATCTGTCTTGCATAATCTTTTGGGCACCAGACACGGATATTTCATGGAATCACCTCGCAATTCTGCAACACAGACCCGTCTGCATCAGCAACGAATAGACATCCCGCTTCATGGCAATACCTTTTTCCATGAAAATATTCCAGGAACTTCCAAACTGTGCGGATACTCCATTTATGCTATAGCCGGATAAAATCGTATTGATTTCATCTGCATTCTCATATTCGAAATCTGCCTGCATGCAGACAACCTCTTTGATGGTCTCCTTTTGAAAAGCTGTCATATGGTCGAATCCTGCTGCCACAATCCGGTTAAATGTCAGGCTGTCAATATGCCGGGAGGCCTGACGAAGTGCTCTTTCAAGCTCTCCGTCAGGAATCACGCTACCATTATAGCTATCTTTATATTCTTCTTTTCTTACATAAGGTTTGTAGGACATATGCCCTCCTTACTCCCCGGTATACTCCGCGGTATCCACATCTACATAAACGCTATCCACTTTGTTGTCACGTCCATTCGGGAATACAAAGGTATCAGACAGAGATCTGTTCTGGTACAGGTATCCGTCTCCTTCGGTATGTGTTCCGGGATTGAAATAATAGATAGAAGCGATCTTGGGAACCGTCTTACAGGTCTGTCCGCATGCCACCAGTACATTGATCTTATGAGCTCCAGTTACTGCTTCGATATTATGCGTGCTGTCTGCTGCAACTTTTTTCAGAGGAGCAAATCCACCCTCAGCAGGCTCCCAGTCAAATGCATCATAGAAACGCTCATCATCGATAACTTCCATGATGGGTACGCCATCGATGTCTGTCACTCTGGTCTCGATACCAATACCGCCCTCAGCAATCTGTGTAAGTTCAATCTTACGGGTAAACTCAGTGGACTGCTCCAGTGCATCCATAATGGGACTGGCCACATACATAAGCAGGCTGCCATTTGCCTTGTACCGTCTCAACTTACCTTTTGCAAGTATATCCTTCAGCATTCCGAATACCTTTGCCTTGGTATAAGCTGAAATAGCAGTCTCGCTGTGGTATCCCTCTGTTTTCTGTGCCACCTGTGCCACACGGGAGAAGAACAGTGCATCTGTCTCAGGCACTACCTGAGTCTGTTCAAAGGTTTTGGAAATATTCTGCATGGATGCTGTTGCGTTGGTCTCATCCACATCTGCCTTGTCTACCAGGAACTGAACGTCTCTGTCATGGCTTACCGTAAAAGGAACATCTGTCTGATCGAAGGATCCCGTGTTCCAACCACCGGTTCTCTTGTGATTCTTATAACCTGTGGTGCTCATCTGTGTAAAGTGGAATGTCTTCGCATCCAGCCATCTTACATTAGATGTAATAAAGGGAGATGTTAACGCTCCCTGCATCAGGATCTGCAGGAGTTCAGGACTCCACTGCTGTGCATAGTTTAAATTAGGCATATCTTATACCTTCCTTTCCTTAGTTCCACCGATTCCATCTTTTGGTCGGTGTCTGTGTCTGTTGTACAGTCGCCTGCTGCGTATGCTGCGAAGGATCTCCTCCTGTTCCCACATGAAGGAAACCGGTAGTATCTGTCTCCTGCGGCTTTAATGCAGGAATATCCTCCAGCACCTTATTCAGCGCTTCCGTAAGTTTCTCGTTACTGATCTTTCCATCCTGTCCTACTGTCTGGCTGAAATCTGCCATCTTCAGTACATAGGGAATGGATGTTACACTGATTCCCAGTCCGACTGCTGCCATCGTCGCTGCCTGTTGGATCTGTGCCTGTCTTGCCTCAGCTGCTGCGGTTGCAGCCTGTTGTTGCAATGCTTCCACATTCGGCTGATTTGCCGCCTTCTGTTCCTTGAAGGTTGCTATAGCCTGTTCCACCTCCTGTTGGGAAAGCCCCTGCTGCTTGAAATAGGCTTTCAATGCCGTATCCTCTTTTGCCGCAAGCGTTCCATCCAACATCTGCTGGATTTTTCCATAGTCAATCTGCGGTGCTACATTCTGCTGTGACTGCTGATCAGTCTGTTCTCCTGACGGTGCTCCGCCCTGGCTCCCATCAGGGTTTAAGAATCTTCTTACTGTCTTGTAAAACATAACGTACTCCTTTCCATTTTGAGGGTGTCACCCTTACTGCGATCCATTGTCTTCGGTGTCTCCGGCCACGCTGCAGTTTATTGCCTTGCTCGTGTTTGGGCATAAAAAAACACGCAGTGAAGCGTGTTGATTACAGATGATTTGTTGCACCGGTGCAATTTTACTTTTCTACCACACAGATGTCATATTCCTGTGCACAAGTATGTTCAATCCGACATCCCCTCGCATCCTGCCATCCCTCGGCGAAATATGCAATGTCTGCCTGTGCGAGCAGTTCCAGCGATTTTCCCAAAAACCACAACGGCTTTGCATCTGCCGGTGCCCCCTCAAAGAAAGAGTCTATCACCTCCACCGGTTCTCCGACTGCCTGTTCCGCTTCCCTGATAGCCTGCTGCCTCTCTTCCTTGATTGCCTCATCCGTTTTTCCCTTCATAGGCTGGCTGATAAATAATTTCTTCATGTTTTTTCATCCTTTCTTTTTGGCATAAAAATACCACCAATCTACTGACTGGTGGCTTCGTGTTCTCTTATCATTTTTCGCAAACGGTCTTTATAGTCTTCGTAGCTTCTATCTTTTCCAAGGATATAGGCTGCATCCGCTCTGGTCCCAAATAATAGTACCTTTTCCCGTAATTCATGCAATTCCTTATCATTCTTCATCTTTTCTACGAATTCTTTCTTCAGCATAATTATCCCCGTAATATTTTAAAAAATGTTTCATATATCTCTGGTAGTTCATTTTTTATAAAACTTACAGTTTCATCATCCCCTTGATACAATGCTGCAAACACGTCTGCAAATATTTCCAGCTCTGTGTACCCCGGTTTACCTATATATTGTGATTCATGTCCGTATAACCCAATCACCTTGTTGTCTGTTATGCATGACATAATATCACTAACGAAATAATCGTACTCTAAATCCCCATTTTTATCAAGTCTACTTTGATATCTTTCCTTTGATTCCAAAATCCTTTTTTCTGTACTCTTAATTGCTTCTGAGAATTCAGTATGCATAGGACTACCGTATTCATTGTGGTCAATTCTATGGGCTAATTCATGTGCTAATACAGCCCTATAGTTCTCCTCCTCATATTGTGGATGTTTCGGATTGACAAATATCAAATCATTATCAAGATCATACGAAAAGGCATATTCTGACTTTCCATCTATCTGAATGCACTCATCTGTTGTGTACTGATCCATTAAATCTATCATGATCTGCGGAGTATCCGATCTCGGTACTTTCACCTCATCAGGAACTTTATACCGAACTTCTGTTTCCTGACTCCATTCTTTTTCCTTCTCGCAATACTTGCTTTTATTCTCAGGATCCAGTGAAAATGATGCTAATCTATGGAATTTCTTCTCCTGTCTCTCCGCATATTGCTGTCTTGCTTCTTTCCTGTTCTGTTCTTCGATATCTTCTATGTCTTTTTTACTGTATTCATTATCCAAATCCTCCAGTTCTGGAAAATAGGTAGTGTGGCTGTCTCTGCATCTAGGGTGGTATAGTCCTGCCGCGATTGCCGCGCTCATCAGTGGATATGGTCCGTCCTTAGCACTTCCACCGCTCCATACATCATCGATCAGTATCTTACCAACAAACGGTAAACACTTTGGGCAGGGATTTCCACGTTTATTCATGATCACCGTGGATATCCCCCATTCCTGCCTTTTCTGCCCTTCCCCCTGCAGGTATGCACGCTTACTGGCTGTCCGTATTGCCATGTCCGCATAGTCTGCCAATGTGTGCCTGGATCCATTGGCATATTCCACACAGTTAAGACCAGCGGCAATGAAATCCTTTGTAGCCATGTCTACCGCCTTCTCATAAGTCCCTGCTCCACTGTTGGCATATACCTGAGCATTAAAAATAATCTTGCGATATTGGTCATTTGCCATGCGCAGGACGGCTGTCTCAGCCTTTTCCATGTCTGATGTGGTCGCCCGGATCAGCGCCTCCAGCTTCCTCTGGTTCAACCGGAAGAATGCCGCCGATGCTCCCGGACTTACTCTTCTTGCCTGGAAACCTTTCTTTATAGCCTCCAGTATGGCTATCTCCTGCTCCATATCTCCTTCTGTAGCTGCTCAAAATTTTTGTCACAAATTCTCAAAATCGTTGTCAAAAACTTTTTGGAAATAGTTCCCGGAAAACAGACTCAAAAAGAGGGCTTTCGCCCTCTCATTTTTTTGACACATTCGATGAGAATAACGTTACTCATCATCATCGAATTTGACCCTTGCATCTATGCTGTGAAATTCAATTTTATTTCTTTTCAGGTACCGCTCTATCAAGCGGCTGATGTCATTCAGAATCGCACTTGATTCCGGGACGTTTAGCCTTATCTTAATCTCAATACGTCTCAAGGCTGCCTCCTTTATAAAAGCCTGCCAAAGTCATCCGGTCGGTGTGTCCGGATACCGTGGCAGGCGTTTTCACTATTTTGTATAAGCCTCTCCTGTGATTTCCTCGAACTCATCCGCTGTGATAGCTTTCTTCACTACCGCGTTCTTGAGCATCTTGGCATTCCAAAAGCCGTGATCATAATATCCTTTGTACTTTTCAAAGTTTCTGCTGTGTTCCGTCTGTTTCTGTGGTTTCTGTGTTGTCATACTATTGTACCTCGCTTTCTTCCATGCCTGTATCCTGAGTCGGGAGCTCAACATCCGTCATCAGAGCGATATAGTCAATGATGGCTGCCTGTTCTGCGATGGTGGCTCTCATGTTCTCTTTTTCGCGTTCTTCATAAACGCTTGTTTTGATCTGTCGATATTCCATCTTGATTCCTCCATAATTCCTTATAATATGCCTCCATCCGTCTCAAAAGTTGGTAGGAGGTTCCTTTTGCTGCGTGGTCTTTCCATCCGTTGAAGCATTCATCAACTTTAGCCTTTGATAGCTCGCCTTTCTTGGCTTTAGCCACTAGCCTGTATAATTTCTTGCGTTCCTGCTTCACATTTGCCGGATTCAGTCTCATGATTATCTTCCCGGTCTCCGTCAGCCTGTAATAGAAACCAAGGAAGAGGATTTCTTCTGTTATCGGTATCACTTTTGTCTTTTTAGGGTTCGGTTCAAAGCCATATTCAGCCAATTTCTCAATCACCTTGACCTTGCAGTATTCAAGGTACTCAAGGTCTTCGTGCATTAGTAGGAGGTCATCCATATATCTCAGATACCTCTTGATTCCGAGTTGTTCCTTGACAAAATGATCTAATTCATCAAGTACGGAGATTCCTGCTATCTGTATCATCTGACTTCCCGGATTATATCCGACATCGCCCTCATACTGATCTTCCAGTACCGCCTCCGCTCGCTTGTAGATGTCCGGCTCAAGGTGTTTCTTGAACTTGTCCTTTGCGACCTGATGCTTCATGTTGGGATAATATCCATGTACATCCACCTGCAAGACTCCGCCTGCCCGTCCGTACTTCCTGTAATGTCGATGTAGGAACTCATCAAGCACCGCCCTTGCATAGTCCGTGCCCTTGTCTTTCTGACAGGCACAATTATGTTGGATGAAGCTCTTGGTCATTGCCGGATAGATGGCATTATCATTGAGACTTCGCTGATATACTCGGTCTCTGAAGCATATACTCACGATATCCCTCGGCTTAGGGTATGTCACTCTGAACTTCGTTGTCTGCCTTGCTTTATATGTCCCTGTTTTGAGCTGTTTTTCAAGCTTCAGGGTCTCTTCCAGTCCATTGAGGACGTAGTGGGCGGCTGACCCCTTCCACATAACGCCTTTCTTGCATTTCTGCATGGACTCAAACAAGGCTTCAAACCCTATGATATCCTCTTCATTATTCAATTCATTTCCATGATGTTGATAGCGCACACCTCCCGATCAGGGCGGTGATTACATCATCATAGTATTGTTTTGCCTATTGGCAGGGAACTCGGCTCCTTGTGTTAGATTGGTCGGACTCCATCTCTGTGAGATAGTTTGTATGTCCTTAATACCACACAATCCGGGGCGCAGCGAAGCGCGTTGACTGCGTTGTTGTTGTTGACGTTGCCCGAGCTGTTCACATTCCACGTATTGCACGCGTTGTCACGATTAGCCGAGCGCAAGCGCACGTTCTGCGTTACAGCCTACATCCCTATGGTAAAGCTCCGGCTATTTGCCGTAGCGTTTACTATCTGCATCTCTCCAACTTCTCAGATATCCTCTCACATCAATGGTCTTCTCGCTCCAATATTTCACTCGCTTTGATTTCAAGTGAAAGATCGTCTTTGCAAGCTGTATCAGTGCAAGAAGATTGTTACAGTTCCGGGCAGCTCTCTCCTGAAGGGCTTTTCTCATCTTCCAGTCATCCGCAGACTTTACTAGGATGTTGTTGGCTGTCCATGCATCAATGTAGATGTCTTTTGCTGTCCTGATGATATCATCGGTCAGGGAGCTTCTGTATTCCGGTAGGAATATCTTCTGATTGTTTGTTATCCTGATAGTGTACGTTGCCAAGTCCAAGGCTCTCACTATGACTTCAAGTTTGCTTTGGCTTCTCTCGCCTTCTGCTACTGCCACACCATGTCCTCCTTCTCTTTTTGGTCTATCCCCTGCATCCGTGGGTGCAGGGGATGATACATGATGCCATGATTAGCAGATAACACAAACCGGGGCGCAGCGAAGCGCGTTGACTGCGTAGTAGTTGCCGACGGTGCCCGAGCTGTACACATACCACGTATTGCACGCGTAGTCACGACTAGCCGAGCGCAAGCGCACGCCCTGCGCTGATGTGTGGCTCTCAATCGCATAGGTTCTGATCTGAGGATATGTCTGCCACTGTTGCATCTTTGTTGACATCCCGGACGCTCTCTTCCAATATTCCCAAACATCGCCTTCTCCGGCAAGCTGAGGGGTAATGTACATCTGTTCCAAGGATGGAAGGAAGAATGTGTCATATGTGACCTCTGTTTCCCCGTCTGCCTTGTCAGATACCGTATTAAGGGCAGTCACTACCTTGATCGGCTGAATGCAGTCAAGGAACTCTTTCTCAAAGCCGCTCATAAAGCCTGCTTTTGTTGCGTGCTGTTCCGGTACACGGTCAAACTTGTTCTGAGATGTCCACCACTGTCCGGCAGGCTTGTCAGAGTTGAGCCACTGTCTCATAGCACTCTGCGACCACCTGTTATATCCATAACTCAGGCGGTGAAGACTGTTAAGAGAGCCATCTCCTGCCGGAGTAAATGTACCGAGGGATGTTCCTGCGGAGCCTGCTGTTACGCTCACGGTCTCGATTGCTTCAGTGGATGCTCCGTCCCTGTAGGAGCTGACTCTCCACTCTGCCGGGGTCTTGTCAGGCATTCCCCAAAATCCTACAAGCATACCGCCCTGTGGTACAGGCTTGGTGAGTACAAACTGATATTTCTCGCCAGTTTTGCAGTTATTTCCCCAGTTAGCTCCAACCGTGATGTTGTAGGTTCCTGCCGGGAGTTCTGCTTCACTCGCTGTATAGAATGCCTCGTTGTTGTCAAACTGTACACCGAACGGAGTCGCATAATGCCACTGGATAAACATACCCGGCACTTCTTCGCCATCCTTTAAAGTTACATTTCCGAAGTGGACGATGTCTCCCACTGCTTCATATTTCTGTCCGGTAGCCACATCTGTCCACGGCACCACGATCTGATCACCGATGTTGTACACTTCAGATGCTTTGCCTGCCTGCACAATCTTCCTGATCTCAGCCATGCTCGTTGTACCTTCCATTGCTGCTCCTGCCATAAGGTTCAGAAGCATATTCTGTGTGTGGAGTTTCTCCACGATTTCCTTGCCTGTTGAGTCTAATAACATCGGCTCTGTAATTTTGCTCATCTTCTTAGTCCTCTCTTTCATATGTTACACACAGCTTGCCATCAACCACGCTGAAGCCTTCATCATCTTTCTGATCTTTCAGGTACTGGTCATTATCAAGAAGCTGTTGATGTCTCTTGTTCCATTCAGAATAGTGTCCCGGAGTAGTTCTCTCCATTGCTTCCATCTCTGTGCTGAATGTAGGGTTTCTCGATGCGTTCAATTTTGCCATCTTCTACACCTCCTAGTAATTATCCTCAATGGTGAATGTCGCTTCCGTCTCATCCTTGCCTTTTGCCAAGAAGTTTGAGAATGCAGCCACATCGCCATCCTCATCAATCAGAGCCATCTCGCTGATTTCTACACCGATAAGCTCATTCTCTTCGAGTTTAATCACATACTCATAGCTCGTCTCTGACACCTTTGTAGATGACGTGTATGGTTTTCTGATTACCTCATGTTTAAGTCTTACATTCTCAGGAAGAGGCTCGATCACCTTGCGGTTTGCATCCACTCCACCACTTCCAAGGGCGATGTGGGTGATCTTCGCGATCTTTCCTGTAGTATGGCTCGCTTCAGCCATCTTTTTTCTACGAATCTTTGTGATAACGCTTTTTGTTGCCATTTCTACATTACCTCCGTTTTTTGATATGCGTCTATGATCTTGGAACCATCAAGGCTCCATGTACCGTCAAGGAAGAAGAGGTTGTGTTCTTCGTGCCATGTGACGGTCAGATTCTCTTTGTTGTGTACTGCCGTTTTATAGGACTGTTTTGTCGGATACTCTACTCTCTGAGAGTCCATCACTCTCGACCCTGTGAGATTCCACAGTCCATTGAGCTTCAGGTACTCAAAGAAGTCTATCGTGAGCCTGTACGCCACATTCTCCCGGCTTATTTCATATCTGTTGCTGACACTACGTGCCCTGTACCGCTGCTTTATCCGGATATTTTGCTCATGCTCTACCCGGTACCCAGTGCTCCACCGGATATCCCCGTTGTATATTAAGGCATCCAGTGTGTGGCTGCCATCAAGCTGCCATTTTCCATCCGTCTTCAGATAGAAGCCCTCGAAGTAATTTGCATACGCCCGGAACCCCATCTTTGCACTCACTGTTGTGATCAGTGTATGCTTGTTCCGGAAGGATGCCATTGACAGTCCTGCGGAATGCTGCTCGTATCTGCTCCGGTACAGGTATCCGATTCGTGTAGGATAACCATGTACCACTGCATCAAGGAGATGGCTACCATCAAGTTGCCATTTTCCATCAAGTTTCAGATAATCATAGAAGTAGATAAACTTCTTATAGTCCACTCTTTGGAATGCCCCCGTGTGAGGCTCCTTGACTTCCGTCTTGTATTCCATATAGTAGTTGTCTTTGGCTTCAACCTCTTTCCATTGCCGGACAGTCTTTCTCAGGATACTAAAGGCGATCGGATGCTCTTCATCCACGTTCATGACAATGATCAGGTAGAACTCCGCCCACCTCGTTGCATCACCTTTGAAGTCCCTTGCACTTCGGATGACCGGGTTGGTGTATCCGAGAGCTTTTACCGCGAGGATAATGCCCTCATTCAGTCCTCCAAGTTGACACACTTCCTCATACATTGCTATTCGTGATCGGAAGTTATCCGGTGATTCCCCGGTGTATCTGCTCAGGTTTCGGTCTGCTGCGTGTACCGGGAGCATCTCATCGCTACAGGTTGCAACCATGCCTTCATCCCTTGCCCGGAGAAGGTCTTCTTTGCATTCATCAAGCCTTTTCCCGAACACTTTGCACAGGGTGTACCAGTGATTCAGGGTTTTCTTGACTTTCTTAAAAGGAGAGGTGAAGAGGTACCACATATATTCAATAAAGCTTTCCATCTTATCACTCTCCCTTTACATTTTTAACCTCCACGGTGATGTTCCCTGCCATGATCACCTTGTCTCCACTGAGTTCCATATCTTCTGTTGGGGCTTTGAACACCGTCTTCCTGTAGTTCTCAATCTCACACAAAGCACTGATGATACTGTCCTTGTACAGGGTATTCATCTCATCTCTCGGCAGTTTCATGACGTTGGTGATGATGTTCTGTGCTTTCTCTTTTACTCCATCTGTTGAAGCATATTGCGCAAGGTATATGATCACATTGATGTCCTGTACCACTACCTCACTCGATCGGACAAGATAGTCCGCATACTGTCCCTTCAGAGGTTCGACTGCCTCCTCAACTTTTGCTGTCAGCTCCGGTGATGCTTCCCCGGCAGAGCTCGTGATGATGATATCAACGGTGCCCTGACCTCTTGGATGCTGTGCGTCCACCCTTGCATCCAGTACACCCGGCACTGACCTTGCAGCGTTTCTGAGCTTTTCTTCAATCGTTCTTGTCGCAAGCTCCGCCCAACTACTTGTACATCGGCTTCTCAGGTCTTCGTAGTCTTCCACGTCAGCTCCTTCCCTGATCAGCCACTCTTTTTCATTGGTTACATAGTCCATTCCATCAATATGTATCATGGATATAGTTATCTTGCCCGGTGCTACATTGTAGTAGGTTCCCGGCTCTTCCGCTTCCACAAGCACCTTCCCGGTCTGAGCTCCGGCATCTATGACCGTATCTTCCACAGCATAAAACTTCAGCTCGTTGCCTGATGCATCCGGTTCCGTCTTGAAGCAATGCCCTTTTGTTACCTGTACGGCATTGTCATATTCTGCCCGGTACACCGTCACATAGCCTCTCGCTTTCACAGCCTCCTTCAGGCTTTTGGAGAAGTCTGCCGCTTTGATCTCAAGCCAATCTCCTTGTGCATGGAGGATGAAGCAGGAGTTCAAGATCGTCCTTGCAAGCTGTTTCAGCTCGATAAACAATGTCACAAACATCCGGATGATATGATAGAACACTCCGCCTTTTTTGAAGTTCGTGATCGGGAAGTCCGCCTCTGCAAGCTCTGCTTCTATGTTTTCCATTTCCTCTTCCTCGTCAGGAATCGGTATGATCTTCTCCATGATGTCCTCATCTATCATTCTACTATCACCTCCACTCCGTCACTTTCGATGCTTATACCGTACACCGTGTTGCTGTCATTTCTTTTGAATGTCACCCGGGCTTTGTAGCTGTGCCCCTCAAAGCTCACATCTATGTTGATGCTTGCCGCATCAATGTAGCTGCGTTTTGACATCTTCGACCTTATCCTCTGCTGTATCTCAAGCTTTGTGAACTCATCGAACTCTTCCTGACCAAAGTCAAGCATACCGAAGCCATAGCTTCCGTTGCCCTCCTCATCCTCGTAGAAGAGTTCTCCTTCTTCCGTGAGAGCTTCGTTCTTCAGATCTTGGAGCCAACACATATCATCTTCAGCAAGTTCTGACTGACCATCTGTCCCGGCTGTAGGCTGACCATCTGCATCAAGCATGAGGTCAACATCCTCTTCTGTCACCATCTGCATCAGTCACACCTCCCCACGATATACGGGTCACATTCTCCGTATAGCAGCATCACAACCACGATGTCTCCGGATTCCACAGGAACCTTCGTGGATACCATTGGAACCTCCGGGAATCGTGTGTCTGTCTGCTTGTTTTTGTCAAGAATCTTGAGAGTAACGGTGTAGACATCTTCTTTCTTGGAAGCCTTCACCACCCTCGCATAAATGCACGGAGGATATCTCATGTGCGGATAGTTCGTCTTGATCTGATCATCAAGCTCCTGTTTCACAAAGTTCTTCATCATATCCGACACGTCCATCACCTCCAATAGATATACATATGCACAGCCCCCGAGTCATCGCTCCGGACGATCGTCTTCTCAACAACCACGGTACCGCTGTACTTACTGTGTTCCACGATAACCTCCTGACTATGGTGTATCCACGGGATGGCTATTGTCTCGGCTTCCCACATATCGCCATACTTATTCAGCGAGATGATCGTCTCGTCCTCTTCGAGGACATATAGTTCTTTTTGTTCCTTCTTGGTTCCCCAGTGGAATATCTTCTCTTGGAAGAAGAATGGGTTGCTTATCCCCCATGAGCTATTGATCTCCGCTATTGCAGCCGTTCCGCTCTTCTCCTCTATTGAGTAGACTTTTTTCTTGCCGTACGCCTCATTCGTCAGCTCGTAAGCCGTTATTCCTGCCCGTGTCAGGATGTACCGGATGATATCCTGTGGTGTACAGTCAATGAACGTCCCCTTCACAGTTGCCCTTTCCAGTTTCATCATGTCATCCTTGATCATGATTTCCTTCCAGTAGTCACTTCCGTTGCACCGGACATATCCATCTATCAGCGTATCGAAGTCATCCTCATATCCAAGTTCCACCTGAGCCTCATCCATGTCTTTGAACTGTATTAGCCCCTGAAGCCTCGGTGACAGTTCCACCCGACACCAATCAATATGAGACTCGCGGCTTGAGAAGCATTCCACCTCTACCCCGTCCTTGATCTCATACTCTCCGACTGTTACCCTAAATTCCGGGGATATCAATTTCTTCTCTCCCAAGCCGCTCACCTCCTACCTCTTTTTGGTTATCTTCCTAGCCCTTTTCTTAGCTCTGTTTGTGCTCCGGCTATCCCTTGCAGGGCTCTTTGTCTTACTCTTTTTACTCTTGCTTTTCTTTGACTTGGTGCTCTTCTTTTTCTTGGTGCTCTTCTTTTTCTTGATTACTTTGACCGTGCCAATGTTCGGAGCCCACAGCTCTAAGGTGGCGATTCTCTTACTTTCTGAGATCACTTTCTTGGATGTCAGGGTCTTAAAATACACTTGCGTGATTCCTCTTGCAGCACAGTCATCGTTGACGATCGGAAGGAGCTTCGGCTTGTCCTGCCCGTTCCCCTTAAAGAGATTCTGCATATCCCTAAGCTGTGCAAGCGTGGAGTATCCGCTCATGTCTTCAAGCAGGATATCAATGTTCACCTTGCCATTTTCATATCCCACAGGTTGGGACTTCTTATACCGCCCCTTTTCATCCTGTGCTACATATACGCTTCCGGCTTCCGTGATCTCCACGCTCGTGACTTCTCCTCCGAGTATCACATTTCCAAGCTTTGCTACCTTGTCTCTTACATAAAGCACCTTGTTTCACCTCCTACGCATAGACAGGTACATCCGTCCGGTTCTGTGCATCCTTCAGCTCATCTATCAGTTTGTAGAGTAATGGCAAGTCTTTGATCTTGCTGATGTCTACCGTGAAGTGGATGCTGTTGATGTTCATGCTTCCGTTCTTTCCCCATCTCTCTGTAGTTATTGTCTCCCTGTTTGTTGTTGTGGTTGTCTCTTTCTCGCGCTTAAAGGTTGAAGCCTTGGATGTCAGTGCGCTTGTAATACTTGCGCCTGTCTGCTGTACATCTGACTTGCTCTCCTCATTCTCGCCCTTGACTACGTTGCCGACAACTTCCTTCATCTTTGTCCACAGAGTGGCAAGTGGAAGGACTGCCTCAGCTCCGGCTTCTCCGCCTCCGAGCATCTTACCGCCCATCTGTCCGAAGATCGTAGCTCCGTTCAGGATACCTCCATCCTTGTACCACTGGATAGAGAAATGCGGCAGGGAACCCTTTCCGCCAATTCCAAAAGGAGCAACTCCTCCGCTCACGCTGATGTGTGGGAGCTTCAGGCTAGGCAAATGCCACGAGAAATTGAAGGCTGACCTGATTCGTGATATTGCTCCGGTCACTACTGAATGAGCTGCCTGAAGCTTAGACGAAAATGCCGACTTGATGCTTTCAAGCACGGAGTTGACCGTATCTCTCGCTGACTGTATTTTGTTAGCAATCGTAGAGCGGACACTCTCAAGCCTTCCTCCTGTTAATGTGTTGATCGCGGAGTACGCTGTACTGAAGGTACCCTGCACCCCGGTCATTGTTGCTGCCACGATGCCCTTGATGCCCCCACCATGCGACTGATAGGATGCCTGCATCGCAGATAATTGTGTTGTTGCGTAGTTCTTGGCTGCTGACATTCCGGTTGACACTGCGTTTGCAACCCCGGACATCTTCTCACTTACAGTATTTTTGATACTTGAAAGCTTTCCGCCCGTCATAGTGTCCAGTGCCGAGTATGCTGTCGAGAACGTATTCTGTACGCCCGTCATAGCTGCGGCTGCCACACCCTTGATACCGCCTCCGTGAGACTCATAAGATGCCTGCATTGCCGATAATTGCGTTGATGCATACTCCTTCGCTGCGGACATCTTGGATGATACTGTCTCCGCAACTCCGGACATTTTCTCACTTACTGAGTTTTTGATGCTCGTAAGCTTGCCGCCTGTCAGGTTGTCTATAAAGGTGTATCCTGATGTGAAATACCCCTTCACACCTTCCATAGCTGCGGCTGCCACACCTTTGATTCCACCACCGTGTTCCTCATATGCAGCTTTCATGTTGCCAAGCTTTTCCTTGACCGTATCGGATGCCGCCCCTAAGATGTTTCCGAAGAATCCCTTCACGGCTTCAAGCCCGTTTTTCACGGTATCCTTCATCTTCGATATCGTCTCTGACGCATCAATTCCGATTGCAGACAGGGCACCGCCCACCGCATCCAAAAATCCGGATGCAAAGCCACCGATAAATGAGAGGATCGCATCGAATCCGTTCAGGATGAAGTTCTTAAAATCATCGGCTGCGGCTGATGCAAAGTCGAGAGCTCCTGAAAAATCGCCCCGGAATAGTGCAACGACCGCATTCACCACGTTGGTCACGAATGATGCGAAGCTTGTCAGTGCATTGATCAGAGGGGTCAGTGCTGAGAGTGCTCCCTGTATCGCCCCGGCAAAAGTAGCACCAAGGACAGTCAGGACAACGGCTCCGACTTTTTCTATAATCCGGATGATCGGCTGTACCGCCTGCCATAGTTCGGTCAGCTTCTGTCCGAGTTTCTGTAGCGCAGGCTGTATGCTCGTCCATGCTTGTTGTACTGCATTTTGAACCTGTGCAAATAGTCCCTTCCAAAAGTTTCGGAAGGCTTCCGACTTGTTCCATAGGACAACGAATATCGCTATCAGGGCAACTATCCCGGCAATGACCCATGTCACGGGCGATGCAAGGAATGCTGTGTTGAGTCCCATCACCGCGGTCTTCACTATCCCGATCGTGTTCTTCATCGACAAGAAAAGCTTGCCGAGGCTTCCCACTATTCCCATCACGCTTCCGGCTACTACAAGGAATACTCCAAGTTTCAACGCTATATTCATGATGGTCTGTACCGTCTGTTGGTTGTTGCTTATCCACTCGCCTCCGCGCTTGATCAGACCGCTCACCTTATCCATTGTGTCATTGACCGCAGGAAGTAGTCCGTTTCCAAGTTCCTCAGCATTGTTATGTATCTGTTGCTTTAGCACTTGGAACTTCTGCTCGGGCGTGTTGTTGATGGCTTCTGCCATCTCTTTTGTGACTGATGACCCCTGCTTCATGGATGCCGATAAGTCATCCACTCCGGTTGTCAGGGAGTCCACGTTGTTGTAGAGAAGGTCGATCATGGCAACCGCCTCATCTGTTCCGAAGGCATCCTTCAGCTCTTTCTTCTCTACTGCGTCTATGGTTTCTCCGTACTTTCCTTTCAGTTTTTCGAGGATTTCCGGTGTGGAGAGCAGTCGGTTGTTATCATCCGTCAACTGCAATCCGAGTGCCTCTCCTGCTTTCGTTGCCTGATTCAGGAAGGACTTGTACTTTGTCGCGGCTTCAGAGCCCGACATGGTTGTCTGTAACTGTCCAAGGATAGCGAGCTGTTCCTCAAGTGGCACGTTGTTATTCGTTGCCGTAGCTCCCAACGCACTGATCGCACTCGCCATCTCCGAACCTGATGTCTTGTAATTCTTAACCGCCGTAGCGATTCCTGCGGAGAACATCTCACCGAACTCAAGGTCTGACAGGTCATCATAGGCACCCTTGTAGATACCGTATCCTGTAGCAAACAGTGAGCCCATCTCCTCTGTGGTGGACTTGGTGGCTTTACCTGTCAAGGCTGCCAACTGTGTGAACTGAGCCACACCCTCATCCGTCAACGATGCTATACCTGACTTAATATCATAAGATGCTGTGATGAAGTCAGCTTTGCTCGTTCCTGCCCATGTGTCTGAGAAGCTCTTTGCTGCATTTTCTACCGCCTTCAGGTCTTTAACTCCCAGTGATGACAGTTCTCCGAGTGCATTCTGTGTATCGAAGGTGGATGTCACCAACTTGGTTCCTACTCCGAGAATAGCTCCACCAACTCCCGTCAGAGCTGCCCCGGCTTTCTGCATGGTTCCGAAGGCTGAGTCAAGCTTTTGGATGCTTCCGGATACATTTCCCTGTATCGTGTTCATCTGCCCGGACAGGTTGTCTACTACGTTAAGAAGTACCGACAATTTATAGACAGACTCCATACCCATGCAACCACCTCCTAGTTGCTTTTTTTATGTGATGTGATATACTATCCCTTAGAAGACCATAGAGGTGTACAGAATCCCATAGCTCCCGGCTGTGGGATTTTTGTTTTATTCGTCTGCAAAATTGTCAGCTATACCCTGAGCAACTCCTGCCCTGATCTCGTCTATGATTAGTTCTCTTGCACAGTCCGCCTGAGCATACAGATCATAGAACTCTTCAAATGTCAGCTCCTCAAAGCTTTCCGGAACAATTTCCCGGGGAAGATACTTGTATATCAGCATCTTCCCATAGGCTATAAAGTTCTCTTTGAACGCTTCCTTCGCATCGTCTACAGTTTTTTTACTGATGTTGTGTCAGCAAGTCCAAGCATACGGAGCAGTTTGTCCGCGAGGGAGATTGCCATAGCCGGGTACTCTTCCAGAGTATCCTTCAGCTCATCCCTCTGCTCATCAATGATATTATCAAAGGCGAAGGTCTTGGATGCCTTGCTTGCGCTGTTTGAGATTGTCTTGACATATCTGTCATAAGATGCAGGCTTCGGCTTTCTGAAGAGGAAAGTGAACTCTTCCTCAGTGTCATCATCTACCGCTACAGTGTTTGTGATCGTGTAGATTTTCTGACCGTTTCCTGTGTATTTCTTCTTCAGTTCTTCAACATCCTGTTTCTTTGTCTCCTGTGTAGCTTCTGCTTCAGCTTCCTTGGCTGCTCCGAATAATCTCTCTTCATTCTCCGTTAATACTGCGTTACTCATAGATATTTACCTCCATATTTTTGACATTTATTTTGTGAATTTACGCATCAAGGTCATTGATCTTGATGCCGCCCATTGCCATTCCATCAAGGTCTACCTTCATGGACTTGTCTCCCTGTGCTGCCTTGAAGCTTCGCTTCGAGAAGACAACCTTTGTCAGGGTATCGGTACAGGTGGACGCTCCCTCATCCGCATAGGATACCGTGATCTTCAGGATAACGTACTTATAAAAGTTCTTATATCCCTTGCTCTTGATCACACGGCACATCTCATTGAAGTCCTCGCGGAGCATACTCAGCTTCACGGAGTTCTTCTGATTTCCGGTACCGTAGCCTCTGATCTTGCCACCTTTTCCATATACAGCCTCACTCTCCTGCTCATCATCGTAGGAGATTTCTGTCGGCTCGATATTCTCCATGCCGGATGTGGAAATGGTCACGCTCGACCAGTCATACACTTTTCCATTGACTAACTGTGTGTTTGCCATCCTGTTCTACCTCCTTTCTAAGATGCTGATACAGGGTTCTCTACTGCAAAGGTCAGGTTCATCTCTCTGACGTGTCCCATCGGCACGTATGTCACCCTCACGTCAATCGACTCATCCACAAGGATATTGAGGTTCTCCGTGTCGATCTCAAGTCTTCCGGAGCTGATGATCTTATCATCTACAGCATCCTCCACCGGAGTATTGAGGTTTGCCTGAAGGATAGAGATGCTCGCATCTAAATCTCCCGGGTCAACTTCGCTCTGAAGTTCATTGAGTGCATATGCTCTGACCGCCTTCACGAGTCTGTTGGACACTCTGACGTCTTCCGCGTATGCATAATCACTACCGTCCGGAGCCATCATGTTCGCGCTTGTCACATAGTAGTCTTCCTTGCCGACATACTGTCTGAAGGTCAGGTACTTTGCTTTGTCCAAGATTGCGATATAGTCCTCGATTCCTTCCGGAAGGAGCTTGAGCATCTTTGCCTCAGAGATAGGGAAGCTCTTCACCTCTCCGATGCTCTGCGATTCCTTTGCTTTGCAATACAGTCCGCAGACAATTCCTGCATTATTGATATCCTGTACTCTGCCATCCATTCTCTGATATCTCGAATTGGAGCAGACTACCTGAATATAGATGTTGTTGATGCCTTTTCTTTCCTCCTGCATTGCTGCAACATACTCATCAAGGCTCTCGTTGCTTCTCTTCATTCTTGCCTCACACACAAAGAAAAGAGGTCTCTTATACTTTGTGAGGAAGTCGTTGGCGATGCTTGCAAGGGAAGCCCACAGAGCTCTTGAGGATGTACCCACAATGTGAGCATACTCAAAGGCTGTGTTGTTGTTGATCAGGCTCTCTACCGCGCTGATCACATCCGCGTTACTCATGGACGGGGCTGTCGTTGAAAAGCTGAAGGTATCTCCTTCCTTGAAGCTGTCTCCTCCGGCTGCTTCCGTGAACTTTGCGGTGAGCCCGGTATTGGCAAGGACTGCCTCTCCATTCAGAGGGACTGTCATTTCCTCGCTGAAGGTATTGCCTCCATCTAAGGAGTATGCATACCCGGCTTCATTGTTCTCTCCGTCATCTGTGACCTTGATCACAATGTCGTATGCATTGTTGGGCTTTCCGCTCACTTCGAGGGTTCCCTCTCCTGTCTTGACTGCCTTGACTTCCCCGATGGTTCCGTCTGTGGTTGCCTTGACCGGGATGCAGTAGATCGTAGCTGCTCCGTTCTCCACAGAGTCGATGCAGGCATCCGCGAGCGGAGTGTTGCCAACCTTCTCCTTGATCTTCTTTGCATCCATGCTGCCAGTGATCAGGATAGGGGTTGTGCTCTCAATGTTAGAAATACCGATCTTGAACTGTACACCGCTTCCTGTGGAGCTGCTACGTCCAAGGTTCCCGTCTTCTACGGTTACATTTACATCTCCGTACATTATCCCTTCGCCTCCTCTTTTCTACCGTCAATCGGTGCTGTCTTGAAGTCCTCAACCGCCTTGGTGAACTCATTCTCCTCGACCTGTCTGCCGGACTTCCATTTCTTTGCTGCTTTTACGCCTTCAAACATGGCATCTGATACTTTGTATTTATCTCTAAGCTCTTCGATGCTCATGTAGGCTGTTTCTTTGTTTGCCATGTTTTATCCTCCATTTTGAATATTGCCGATCTCCACCGCTTTCTTCGTGAAGTCGGCATATATACCGCCTTCAAATGTGACATCGAACTGTACAGCTATCTTTGCCTTCAGGACACTATCGCCCTCTTCAACCCAGTCCGCTTCACCTACTACGATATTCACCCAGTTTCCATCATCCTCCATGCCCTTCCCGATCAGTCTGAGGAACTTCTCAAAAATCTCCTCACACTTATCTTCCGAGGCATCTGCGATGATCACCCGGAGCTTTGTGTCCCTGCTCCACAGCTTGACCCTGCGCTTCCGTTGCCCCTCTTGGTCTACAAAGTTTCTTTTTGAGCCTGAGCGTGCGAGAGTCTCCCCATTTCGCAGAACTGCGCCAAGGTGTGACTCGTTCGCCTGCTTTAGCTTTTTCATTGTGGTGTAGACCTGACTTTTGATTCCGGACTCCTTCAGCTTTGCGATCAGGTAGTCTTTCTCTTTCTTCATGTCTTACTCCTTGAATATTTCCTCCAAGCTCTCCCGGATATCAAGTTCGTCTTCATCACTGATACCAAGGAATGGTCTTGGCGGAATGCTTATCCTGACAGAAGCAGCTCTCCGCCACTGCCCTCCAACTTTGAAGGTGAGATACTTCGCATTCTTAGCTCTTATAGTTCTCTCGTCACCGAATTGGAGTGTGGCAGCCCTTATGTCATTCGTGCCGACTGCAAGTCCGCTCTCATCTGCCTGCGAGTGGATACTTGTCTTCAATGTTGTCGTATCGGTCAGCGTCTTGCCGCCTGACTCTCTTGCCCGGATGGAAGGTGTCCATCCGACTCCCTCCGGGCTCTTTTCGCTTTGGAATCTCTCGACCGTTGAGGTACGGAGCCCCTCAGCGATGGAGTTCAGAACCCCACGCTTCTCAAGGCTCTTCAGTTTATTGAGACGTTGGAGCAGTGCATCTGTATCTCCGGACATCTCTGCCCTGATTGATGACATTCAATCACCATCCTCTCATGCTGTCCCTTGAGAATATTCGCCCTGAAGACTTCATCTTGAAGCCGTTGGCTGCATTCCCACTGCCTACAGCCTCATCCTCAGCTCCTACGCTGATGGTGCCCTTGGCAACCTCCGTCAGGAACTTGATGGCTGCATTGTAGCGGTTCAGGAAGGTCTTCTCCCTCTCACTCTCGTCTATTCCTGTACGCGACACAAGGTTATATACAGCAATATCCTTCGCGAGCTTGTTGATGACCTGTGGTGTCTTCGTGAATGGTACCTTGTACCGCTTGGCAAGGTACCCGTCAATCTCAGCGCAGGCATCGCTGATCGCATCCTCGCACAGGGCGGTGATCTTCTGCTGCTTCTCATCCGCGTCCTCGATATACTCATCTCCGATGATGGAGTTCACCATGTCTTCCTTGATCATTTTGAGCACTTCGCCCGTGGTACAATATCCCATATCATTACTCCTTAACCCTGTGCCTTTGTTGCTCCGGTGGAACCATATGCCATCTGCCAGAAGCCATATCCGGCATTGCTACGACCGTCAGCTCCGTAGATAAACTGATTGTTCATGAACACGTTCTCATCGGTATCCTTAGTGAAGGAAGTGAACTTGATCTTCTTTCTCTCCTGATAGATGATAGGCTTCAGGAATCGGTTGGTGCATAACAGGAACCAATACTCCGGATGTTCTGCAAGCTCCGGCTCTACAAGAAGCTTTGCTGTACCCTTCATGATGTTGCTTGTGCCATTGATCAGCTCAGCTTCCAAGATGGTTCTTGCTTCCTCTTCCTTTGCAGGCGATACCACAAGAAGGTCAGGCACGAGCTTGAGGCTCTTTCCTTTGTCTCCACGGACACTCATGATGGCAGCTCTCGCAGCCTTATAGCTTTCCATAGACAGCTCCTGTGTTCCAAGGTTGCTGTATGTAGCACCACCCATCTCGTGATCAGCCGCAAAGAAAGCTTTTCCGTCATAGCACTTTGCTGTGAACCCGTTCATCAGTGCGCCAAACACGAGCTCATCCGGATGCAGTGCGGCAGCTTCTCCCATGTTTGAGAAGAGTGGGGTGTACACTCCGTACTTGTCATCCTCGATATCATCTCTTGGTACCCCGATGGTCATCTCAAAAGGTTTGTTCTTGATAGAGTAGTCATACGCTGCAAGGCTCTGTACTTCCCTCTCGCCAATCCACTCCTTCATTCGAGGCATCTGTCCGAGCCACTTATAATCCTGCTCGCCCGTGGTGCTCGGAACCGTGGTGGCGATCTTCTGATAATTGGACTGTGTAGCTTCAAAGCTCTTGTTGTAGGCTGTTGAGTAGCCGACTGCCAGTCCGTGCAAATTTGCCTGATTTACAATCATTTTTTAGTCCTCCTTATTTTCCTGTAACTGTTTCCCTGTACTGGGTCATCATGTCAACGGTCACACCGTCATCTTCCACTGCGAGGATGATTCCGGCATAGCTTGAACCCTCCGCAGTCAGGCTCACTGTCACGTCATCCTTGATATAGCAAGGCTTGAGCAGGTCAGTGTTCTTGATGGTTCCATCATTCTCCCACACGAATGTTCCGCGCTTAACTTCTACCGTGGCAGCTCCATCCGCTCCGGTTGCGTTATCGCAGAAACGCTGCACACATCCTGCCACAATCTTTCCCACTGCCTTTGTCGCAGTTTCGGCATAGCCTTCCGCATTGATCACAGCGATGGTACACTCAGTCAGTGTCTGTCCGGCTTTCACCGGGATGTTAAGCAGGCTGTTGCCTGTCTTTTCATTTCCTGTTCTGATCATGATTAGTCCTCCTTCTTGTAGTATTTCTCCATGTCTTCCTTGGAGATGCCGCAGTTCTTCAGAATAGCCATATCAACATCATCTGTCTTGGTATTGTCAGCCGGGGCATCCTTCAGAGCCATCTTGCCCTGTGGAACCACTGCCACAGCTTTCTCCATAAACTTCTTGAAGCCATCTGCGTCCTTCAGGGCATATTCTTTCGCCCATTCTGTCTGTGCTGCGGTGATCTTGCCTTCCTTGAGGGCAAGCTGCACAGCTTCATCCGCTTCTTTGCGTTCAATCTTCTCCTTCAGGGCGAGTACGGTTGCGGCTGTTACCTTGTCTCCGCCTGCCTTCAGAGCCATGATAGAAGCTGCAACGTCTTCTGTCTTAGCATTCTCATCCAGTTCAAGCAGTTTCAGGATGGTGCTATTGGCTACAACCTCCGCAGGAGCGTCTCCGCCTTTGCCTGTGTCACCATCACCCTTCTCTTCCATCTCTTTGATTTTCTGTGCTGCTTTGCCTGCTTCCTCTACCGCTTTCTTGATCTCCTCTTCGGTTGCGGTCTCCGGAAGCCCAAGGGCTTTTGCGATTTCCTTCAAATCCATTGTTGTTCCTCCTTCTGAATAGTCCTCTATCGTCAGGGAGTTCACCACAGGGAACATCCCGTCAATAGCCGGGGTATTTGTCAGAGCCACGGAGTGGAGTGCCGTAGCTTTCTGATCTCTCTTTCTTACCATGACAACCGGGGACAGGTATCTGTACTCTTTATTCTTCAGGTACTCTGTAGCCTTCGGTGTCCATTCGACCTTAGCGATCAGCGCGTCATCGCCTTTGTAGATATCCTTTATCCATCCGCCTGCCGGAGCCTGTACGTCCGCAAGTGTCTGATGCTCATAGTCAATCACTAGGTCGAGCTTCCTGTCCTTGAACTGCTTTCTGATGAGTTCCACACTCTCATCATCTACTGTGAAGTCCCCTTTTTGGGAATGGACTCGTCCAAGTGGAAGTATCTTGATTTCACTGGGTACACCGGATACTTCTACCCCTTCTCCGGCGCATACCTTCCATTCGCCCATGCTTGCTACCTCTTAATTCACGTTTTGACCGCGTTATCACGCGTTATAACGCGGTATTCTGTTCGTGGGTGAGTATTTCTCCACCTAGAACCTTTTCTTCGTTCTGAGCGTCTTGTGACGCTTCACTGTTTCCTTGCTGCATTTCTTTCCTTGAACATCTCACGGAGTGGCTCTGATATGTTTGTCATATCAGGCTTCCATGCCGCCTTAGCCGGGTTATTGGAGAAGCCCTTGTCCGGAAAAGCCGGGATGATTTCCCCTGTGGAGTAGTCCACGTCATACGGTATCTCATGCTCAACGGTCAACCCTCTCCTTTCTACCTGTGCCCTTGTCAGGCTCACAACCATGCATCTGCACCGGAATCCGTTGGGAGGATACCACACGTCCCATATCGGGTCATCTGCCGGGAACACCCTCTCAGCCATCGCCTGATGCGTTTCCCTGACGTGTCCGTCTCCGGCTGTCTTATACTGCCAGTACGGTCGCATCTTCTTGGTCGTTTCATCGGTCATACTCTTGTAATGTCCGGCATTAAAAGCCGTCTGCATATTCGTCCGGAAGATGTTGTCGCTCTTCCATGGGTTCATCCCCTCGTATCCATGCTCCTCAAGGAAGTTGTTCATATCCTTCAGGAACTGCTCCTTTGTTGTTCCTTCCTCTGCCGCCTTTGTCAGGCAGTCAAGGAACTCCTGAAGCATCTGAAGGCTTGTGTATCCGGATACTGTGAATGCTTTTGCCCTGCTCTCATCATCAAGGAGCCTGTACTCCTCGCTTGTCAGTGCTCTCTTCCCCTTCAGGAACCTCACGGCATCCTTGAAGATGAAGTCCCGGGATAGTCCATACTTAGCTTCCATCAGTCCATGCTCCTTCCTACAAGGTGGGACAGATATATCCCCTGCTGTATCATGTCATCAAGCTCCGGACTCTCCATCTGTCCATATAGTTTCTTGAGCTTTGTCTCATCCTTCAGGACTGCTTGCAGTTCATCCATGTCCGAAGCTGTGTCAATTACTTTGAGAATCGGTTTGAGCATCTCACGGAAGATGTCCGCTGCCTGTTTGTTTGCCATGCTCACGATTCCATCAACCTGTTGCTGCTCATCAGCTCCATCCTTCAGGGCTTTCACATCCTCCGGGGAAGTTTTTTCCGGAAGGATTTCCGAGCTGCCTGTCACCGCAGGAGCCATCTGTTTGACCGGAGGCTTCAGTACCTCCTCGCCTTCTTCCGGTTCCGGGATGCTAAACTTCTTGTATATATGTCCCTTTGGAATCTCAAGTCCCATGTCGCAGACAAGGGTCTTGTATATTTCCACCGTCTCCTTCTGATCTTCCACCTCTTGGCAGTCGAATGTGAAGAATGGCAGTTCCGCATCCTCTCCGAAGTTAAACTCTACAAGAGGGCGGATGATGTCTCGCCTGATCGTCACGGCAAGAGCTTTCGCATCTGCCACCGTCAGGTCATGTCTGACATCGTTGTGGGTTTTTGACTGAGCGTAGCTTCCGCCTCCGCTGTCTGAGGTCAGTGTCTGTCCGAGGATAGCCTTGGACATCTGCTCATCGCAGTATCTCGCAAGCTTTTCATATATCTCTACACTCGTGGTCTTATTGGACTCAATGAACTCGATCATCGTGGAGCTTGGCACGATTCCGGCTGCATCCGTTCCAAGGGAGATGATCGCTTCCATGAGCTGTCTCTTGTCATCCTCTGACGCGGATGCATCGTACTTGCCAAGTCTGAGAGGCATCCCAAAGACTTCACAGAAGCTCACCCAGTCCTTGATATCGTAATTCTTGAACAGGTACATCCATGAGACAACTCTCATGACTCCTGCCCTGCTCGGATGTCCCGACTTCGCTTTGTATCTGTGTACCACGAACTTGTTCTCAGGGAGCTCGATGCCGGAAGGGAAGTCCTTGGTGCATACCTTCATCTCATCGGTTGTTCCGTCCCATATCAGTTTTTTAGGATGGACATACTCGATATCGTCAATGACGTTGTGTCCGTCCTCCACCGCCCAACTCAGTTCCATGATGCTGATACCCTTGCCAATCGCATCAAGCATATCTATCAGCACATTGTCAAAGTTTTCGATGCTCTTGAGCTGCTCATCCACAAAGTCTGCGATCTCTTTGTCCCGGTCATCCTTGGAGAATGGCTGAACCTCCCAGTCCAGTCCGGTCACGGCAAGCTTTCGGGTCTGCATCTGTGAGAAGAGGTGCGTGTCTTTTTCCTCCATCTCCTCAAAGAGTTCCATCTGTGCCCTGACATCACCCTCATCCGCCTGCCGGAATATCCGGGCGAGTCTTCCCGGGGTCAGACCGTTGGAGGGATAGTCACTGTACTTGTCATTTACATCCCCGACCGCCACCCTTGCCGTGACAGGTCTCTTTGCCCCGGTGTCAATGGACGGGTCAAAAGGTTTTGCTTCTTTCCCTCTCTGTTTCTTCTTTCTCTTCGCCAACGTCTCTCACCTCCTAGTAGGCTCCTTTTCCCATCCGGAAACGTCTCCGGATGATACTCTTGTAACTTGTCTTTATCGCTGCACCCTTGACGTTCTGTGCGGTCTGTACCGCCATCTGAAGACCGTCAGGCGCGTCATCGTTTTTCCCCATCGGGAACTCTTGGAGCTGCTTCAGGAGAGCTTTGTGTTCCCGGTTGAATTTGATGTACTTGTTCTTGATCAGTGGCTGCAAGGACTCGATACGGAGCACCTTGTTGACACTGGACTGTATCTCCTCGATCGGAAGGTACTCACCTTCCTCTGCTGATTTCTTAGCCATGACCTCCTTGAAGTAATACTGAAACTGCACGGTTTCAACTCCAAACTTGAAGAAGCCTTTCTTGCAGTCCCTTTTCAGTCTCCGGTTCATCTCGAAGACATCCTCGATGATCACATCCGGCTTCCTCTTCTCCACGGAGGCATCTACCACATACATATAGCCGCTCTTTAACGAGACAGCCAAGTTGATGATTGAGCTCGTATCTGACTTCTTGTTCTTACCCAGTGACGGGTCATTCGCTCCGACAAAAATGAACTCCGGGCTTGTGAAGTCCATAAGCTCCGGTTCATAATAGTCGAACCATTCCGGATTGAATGTCGCATTGTCCGGGTCGATCGGGTCATTCTGAAGTTCTGAGTTGAAAGATGCCTCTCCTTCAGATATCTTGACTTCCATCAGGTCATAATAGGAGAGTTTCTCTTCCCACAGTACCTCAGTACCGAGCAGCATATCTGCCTCATGCTCTTCGTAGAACTTCCGGGCGTGTGCTTCGTGGTCTTCATCGAAGAGGTTGGTGTAGATGCTCTCCCATTCATCCCACAGCTTGGTATTGACTGCCTCTGAGATCACCGCCCGGTACTTTTTCGCCTTGTATCTCGGGTTTTGGAGCACGTTGTTGAGCAGTGAGTCATAGTGTAGGATGGTTCCAATGTACATGATGTCCGTGTAGGTATCTCCTGCCTTCGAGACAGCCTTCTCGAACCAACTCTTCAGCTTTCTTCTCTGCTCCGGAGTGTTTACATTCTCATCATTCTCGATATCATCCAGTACAATCAGGTCAGGTCTCCAATTCCGGTGTCTTCGTCCTCTGACTTTCTTTCCGGAACCGATTGCCTCCACCTTGATATTCGTGGATGTCAGGATAACTCCCGATCTCCATGCCTTATCACCCTTCAGGCTGCCAAAATCCATGATAATGTTCGCATTTTCCTCAAGCTCCGTCTTGATATCCTCAAGGAAGCCTTCCGCCTGTTCGGAAGAATCCGACAAGATGATGATATAGTGCTTATATCCGTACAGGATCGCATGAAGATCGTCCTTGAATGTGAAGTTTGTGGACTTCGCATGACCTCGGGGAGCTGCTGTGACGTTCCTTGACCCCTTCATCCGGGAGATCGTCCTCGCTTCCTTCGTTGGGTTTAAGTCTTTCATAACCCCTTTCTCCCATATCTCATCAAGTTCCTCATGGAAATGAGGGGATTTCCTGATGAAATAATGCGGAAGGTATGCTCTTCCGAAGTAGGACAGGTCAAACGCTGCCAACTCTTTCCGGAGACCATGCTCGCCCATCACAGGCTCACCATTTTGGTACCGCGTATTCAGTTTTTTGCGCTCTTCTGCATGGTTTGTGCTCCTGAGAACGTATTCCTCGAAGAGTTTGGTCTGATATTCCTCGTTATTCTTGATATCAACATCCTCTTCTTCATCCAGTTCCCGGAGCCAAGCTTCAATATCAATCATCCTGCATCATCCTATCTTTTGCTTTTGTCAGAATGGTCTTGAGCATCCTGACTGACTCCTCATCCTGCTTGATCACCTTCATCATGTCAGCTTCAAGCTCTTGGAAGGCGATATCCGCCTTTTTCCTCATGTCCTGCTTTACTCTGTCCTTGTACACCTTTGTGCGTGACAGCGAGGCGATCAGCCTGCCTGCTTTATCCAGTGGCATCTCGTCCCACTCTTCCTCTGCCGTAGCCACCTTGTTGAGCAGTCCATTCATTGTCAGCATCATGGCAGCTTCCGTGTAGTCCGCATCCGGGTTGCTCTTCACCGCCTGTATCAGCCGATCTGTCTGAGCCTGTGCCTCAAGGAGCCTCTGCATTGCTTTGTTGGAGCGTGTGGCATACCTTCCGACACTCGACTTTGATATCTCATAGCCTTCCTGTTTCAGGAATTGGCTGATATATTCGTAGCTGTTCGATGTATCAGCAAGCATCACATCCACTTTCGTGTGTAAATCTTCAGGGAGCTCGTCAATTTTGGAGTTGATTCTCTGCTTGTTTCTCTTCTCACCCATCAGATATCAACTCCATTGTCATCGGTTGTTCCTTCGGCAAGGTCAACGCCTGCTTTGGTGAGCTTGATGACTGCATCATTGGCATAGGCATTGTAGGCTGTAACCTTTTCCTCCGTAAATTCGATGTATCCGGCTCCCTGAAGATAATCAAGATACTTGCTGATGTCCGGGGATATAATGAGTCCGGCTGCAATCATCGCATTGGATAACTGTCTTGTGAGGGCTGTGTTGTTGTATCCCTTCACTAGGCACCGGATGATATATCCCCTGATCGCCTTGTTCTGCTTGATCTCTGCTTTTTCTAAGTCATTCACTTTGTTCACCTCACTCTTTTCTGTTGCTCTGCATCAGGAGCTTGTCGATCTTGCCGTCAATGCTCCTCATCCTGTCCTCCACTCCGTTCATGGAGCGGAAGAAGTCCTCCCGGAGTACGAACGTGGTAGCAAAGTCCCCTTTGATGTTGTTCAATTCCTGCTTGATGTTTGCTATCTCTCCATCCGTTTCGTCTTCCAGTTTGTCGATTCTCTTATTGACTTTCTCATCATTCTCTTTTATCTGCTTCTTGATCTCTTCTGTGTTCTCGCTCAGCTTGTTGAACCATGAGCGTATAAAGAACACAAGGACGCTTCCTCCGAGGGCGATCACCCCTGCCATAACGTCCGAAAAGGTAATGACATAATCCATAGGTTATCCCTTTTTGATCAGCTTCTCTGCAAGCTCCGTCACTCTTTCCCATCCGTCCATTGCCACCAGTGCCACGATAAACGCTGCCACAAAGGACGCGAAGACCATGTACCACTCAATAGGCTGCTTCAGGTACTGCATCATGCCAAGCATCGCTACCGGGCATAACACGAGGGACAGGCAGATCACGACAAGCGCGGTGGGAACCTTCTTGTCGAACAATTCCCATTTCTTGAGTGCCTCTGTGATGACGGACACCACAAATGCCAACACTCCGATAAAGAGAATGAACTGTGAAAAATCTGCTGTTAAATTTGCCATGTTTACCAACTCCTTTGACTAAAATTTTGAGAATGCTGTAAACGCAATAAGAGCATGGATAAAATCCATGCTCTTATCTTACCCTGCTCTTCAGGGACGTTATAGGGGAACTGTTTCCGTAGGTTTTTTCCCATTTTAATTGTCACAAATCATTCTGTCGGGATATCGAATATGGTCATCTGCCCGATCATGGGCTCATCTTTGATGATGTTGGATATCTGCTTTGTGGTCAGGTTGTACTTCTCAGCAAGCTGCTTCAGGTTGTATCCGTTCCACTCCTTCTTGATTCGTCTGTTTCTTGCCGGGGCGATGATGTTCTCTATCTTGGGGAAGTATAGTTCATCTCCTTTGGCGTAGTCGCTAAGTTCTATAAACTTATCAACTCCAATGATCTCCACTACAGGGCGGTAGCTCTCTGAGATATCATCTATCTTCGTCTCCCCGATGAGCTGCCTTGTCAGTTCGTCTACGTTCATCTGTATCCTCACTCCTTATCATGAGGCTTTCTTACAGAACTCCAAGCTTATCCATCCGGCTCCGGACTTAAGTCTTCCCCATCCGCTCTTCTCTTCAACGATGGTATACTTGTTCTTGTGTCCTTCCTTTTCCCGGATAGCTCCTACCTTCTCACCGTTTGGTGTCTTCCTGATGTTGAGTACATCAGTTGTCGTGGTGATGAGGTATGGTACAAAGGCTTCTGTTGTCTCGCCTGTCTTCTTACAGAACTCCAAGCTTATCCATCCGGCTCCGGACTTCAATCTTCCCCATCCGTTCTGTTCCTCAACGATGGTGTACTTGTTCTTGTGTCCTTCTCTTTCGCGGATAGCTCCCACGATACTTCCGTTCGGCTTATCCCTGATACGGAGTGCCTCTGTAGTCGTGGTGATGAGGTACGGCTTGAACTCTGTCGCGTTCTCCTGTGGTTTCTGTGGTGTCTGAGGCTGCTGAGGTGTCTGTGGTTTCTCATCCGCCTTGGTTCCTGTGATTGCTGCCAGTATGGTGAGTATCTTCTTACCGTATCCGGCTCCGGCAGCCCATCCCTTCCCTTTCGGGTTCTCCTGAATACCTAAGTATTCCACATACGGGGCACTGCCTCTCGTCACATATTTGAAGCGTGGGTCAATGCATTCCCCTTTGAGCTTCACTGTATTGGCGTATGCCTTCAGGTGCTGTATCTGTGCCCGGATGCCAAGCTGTGGGGTATCGAAGCTGTTGCCTGTCATTCCATTGCCTGTCACTCCCATGCCACAGAAGTTGTTCTGTGAGAGCTTCACAGCACTGCCGGAGAAGGTGAAGTTCCCGGTCTCAAGACAGCTCTGTGCGAAGGCTATGTCTCCGCGGATGTTCTCCGCTTCTCCTTCAGATAAATAGAAGGGAATCATATCAAGGACGCTTTGCGGCACCTTTGCATTCTTGGCTTTGATGTAGGCTGTCATCTGTTCTGCCGTAGCCACAGCTTTTCCTGTGATCTTTGTCATCTTACTTGTATCTTCTGTCCCTGCTCCGTCCGTGGCGATTGCTTTCTTAAACGCATCCCATACGTGCTTGGTTGTGTTATAGACGTAAGGGTTCGGGCAAATCTTTCCGGTAACATCGTAGTGACGGATAACATGATCAGCCGGGACGTTGTACTTCTTCATCAGGTACTGTGTCAGCTCGATCGCGGATGCCACGGTCGCGTCCTCAAAGTACCAATCCTTGGAAGTGTCTGCCTGACTGCCCTTGTTACGGACACAGAGCTCGATGCCGATAGAGTTGCTGTTCCTGCACTCTGCGTGCTTGTAGCTCTTGGCTCCACAGTGCCATGCAATATCCTCATCCTCAACGCTCTGCCATATCTCGCCCTCAAAGCCTACAAAGTAGTGGGCGGATGCTCCGAGGTACTTGGAAGCATAATAGTGGCAGTTCGCCCACGCGCCTCCAAGAGCCCCCACATAGTGGATGACGATATACTTGATGCGCCCCACGTTGTTCGCATTTGTGAAGTTATACGGTGTGAGGAGTTTCTCAATCTTTGGTGCTGTCATCGTCCACACTCTCCTCTCCGAAGAATCCCATATCATCCGGATTCATGCTGTTGCGGAATGCCTTGAGTTCTTCCTCGGACATCTGTCCGACCTTCTCCTGAAGCTCCGCAAGCTCTTCAGGGCTCATGTCCTTTGTGTGCTCACTGCGGAGCACCTTTGTCTGTTCTGCCATGTCTATTCCTCCTCTTTATAATCTAACGTGATGGAAGTCTTGGTCTCCACAAGGATGCACTTCCTGATCTCGTTGATGGTGTTGTCAATCAGCTCTTCCGGAAGGAATGCCCGGATGAGCTCCGCATTCTTGATGCGGTAGATGTACCACAGCTCCACATCGAAGTCCGGAGCCGATTCCCCATCCTTTACTCCTCCAAGGAGCACGGATGTGAGGGTATCCTTATCCTTCTCAAAATCGCCCTTCAGTTTCTTGAGCAGGAGCTTCTTCTGCTTATCGTCCGGTTTGAGTGGCATCTGATCAAGGAACTCTTCCAGTGTCACCTCAAAGGTGTAGTCCCCGGTGAAGATTGCCTTGAGCATCTTCTCAAACTTGCCGTCATACTTGTACTTGGTCTCAGTATTCTCCTTGACCTTTGTGTTCCATACGCCTTCCCCGATCAGCTTCTTGAGCTTGTCCGGGTTTAAGATGTCAAGGCTCATGCTGTCCGTGATGGATGCACTGCCTGCATCTCCATAGAATTTCACATACTTCACGTTGTGGTCATCCATGATGCTGATACCTCTTGCCTGAAGCTCCGCTTTGTAGGCATTGGTGAGGGCTCTGTTCTCCTTGCCCTGCTTGTCAAGCTCCACAAGGGCTCCGATCAGCTCCTCTGTCTTCATGTTCTTTGCTTCCACTATCATTCACCTCTTTCTCTTTCAAAGCCTGCGATTGCCTTTGCCGCACACTCCTGACAGATTCCCTTGCCGCGGAACTGCTTCACTCCTTCGGTAGCTCCACAGAAGAGACATCTCGGTCTGTACGGGCTTATCGTGATTCTGCCACCGTTGCTCTCCACAATCATCGGGTCTTTGCCCTCGATGCCGAGCTCCCTTCTCATCGCTACCGGGATGCTGATGGAGCCGTGGCTTGTCATTTTCTTATACGCTTCACTCATGTGTTACTCCTTTCTAGGTATCCAAGATGTCCTTGATATACTCATATTCTTCACCCATTGTATAGGTGTCCCTGCCTTCCGCTTTCAGCTTGTCTCGGAACTCCTTGAGCCTAAGTGCAAGCTTCAGGGTCTTCGCCACTCCCACCGCTTCGGGAGCGGCTCGCAGGTGCCGATCTGTATGACCGAGCACAATGCTGATTGCCTGATACAGGAACACATCCCATGCATAATATTCCGCATCCCTTCCATTCCATTCTTCCCGGGCTTCCTCGATATATTTCTTCCGGTTCAGCCTCGGCTTGTCCGGTGGGACGATGCCCTTCTCCTGAAGTTCCTTCTTGATCTTGGCATTCATGGCTTTCTGTGCCTTAGTCATAGTCTTTCTCTTCGCCATACTCCACCTCCTCGTTATTGACTTTGAGCTTGCCCTGTTTGAGCTGATCTTCAAGGCTGATCATAGATTCAAGGTGGACATCGAGGAGGTTTGTCTTGACTTCTTCAATGTCCACACCTCTCGCGATTGCCTCCTGACCAACCAGCATCTGAAGATATCCGGACAGGGTTGCAAGCTCCACCATGCTGATGTTCTCCATCTCGCACCGGATATCATCATTCCTGACCGTTATCGTCAGCCTGCAATCCTTCATCCTGCTTCTCCTTCCTTGCTGCCATGCTCTTGAGGGCTTCGATCAGTTTGGAGCACTGCTGATAATTGAGCCACTCCACGGAGCTGACCTTGAACATCTTCATACACAGCCCGTTGACCCTTGCAGGCTTCTCCCATCCGAGCTCCTGCGTCAGCTTATAGACCTTCTTGCGCTGATTCTCGGTAGCCGGGTTCCCTGATCTGCGTCTCTTGGTGCTTCCGTTCTTACCCTTCGCGCTATCTTTCATATTGAGAAGGACGCGGATACAGGTATTCAGTTCCCGGTTGTTGAGCTCCTTGATACTGTCTTTCCCGGTGTGTGCCTGCACTACAAGGTGGAGGTCTTCGTCTGAGAGTCTCAGCTCCGGGCTCTTGGCAATTCCCCACAGCTTCCGGATGCCTGCCGTTGTATCTGCTTTTGCTGCCATATTATCCCCTCTTTCTCCTCTCGCTTCCTACCGTTGCCGCTGCTCCTCTTGCGTACCCTGTAAGAAAAGCCGGAATCTCAATCTCCTTGCGCTGATTCACAGTCTCAGCCTGCACGCTCACATCTGTGTATCCGTGGTTCTGAATGGCTGCATAGATTCCCTGAAGAATCTCAAGTCCGATCTCTTCCTCGTGCTGTCCGTTGATTACAATGCTCATTTTCTTCATGCTGCTTCTCTCCTTCCTATAACATCATCATGCTTGATGCTTCACTAACAATCTTCAGTGTCACCTTGGTTTCTCCGCGTTCTCTCAGGACACGGAGCACGTTGTTGAGTGTTCTGTCCAGTAAACGGAAGCAGCCATTGTTGTTGTTCGTTGCCCTGCTGATCAGCTCGCCCATTGCCGCCTCATCAATCTCAAAGCCTTCCAAGTAGTCCTTGACTTCGTTCTGATTCAGCCCCTTGAGCTTATAGTAGAAGTCCATGCGGTTCGCAAAACGTGTCAGGGAACTCTTCAGCTCTGTCTCAAGTCTTGGCTCTCCTGCGATCACGATACCTACATCGCTTTGGTCGAAGATTCCGCGGAGTATCTCCATCTTCTTCTGAGTGTATTTGTTGATGAGCTTGTCTGCTTCGTCAATGATCAGGAGATATCCCTGATTGACATTGAAGAACTCTCGGATGCGGTTCACGCGGCTCCATATGGTTCCGCCTGTGCTTCTCGGCATCCCAAGCTCCATCTCGATCGCTTCCACCAAGTCCCGGCAAGCCATCGTGTCATCACACTCGATATATGCCACTCTCTGAAGCTTTGCATACTTCTTGAGTGCGTGGGTCTTGCCCTGTCCGGACTTTCCGACAATGATGCCGAGCCCGATATTCTCCTGACAAGCTTGACACACTCCGATGGTATTGATGAAGTCCCGGCTCTCGAAGAACTCAACCTTCGACTTCAGCTTCAGTCCGGTACCTTCCGTTGTCTCAGATGTTTCCGAAACTCCTTCCATGCCGCCGCTTGCGAGCAGGAACTCCATGATCTTCTTTTCAATCTCTGTCGGGTCTGATGCGTACTTCCCATTGAGGTACTGACTCAGTGCCGGACGGGAGTAGTTCATCCGCATCGCTGCCTCTGCCTTTGTCATCTTCAGTTCTCTAAGTCTCTCGTTCATCTGTTCTGCCAGTGTCTTCTCTGTTGTGTAGGTCTTGCTTTCCAATGCTTCCATAGTTACAACCTTCCTTTCTTACTTTCTCAACCGTTTTCTTCGTATGATGCCGCGTCTGATGTTCTTGACGATCTTATCAAGCAGTACCACCACTCCGCATAATGCAAGGAATATGATGGTGCACGCTCCGATGACCGCAAGTACCATGACGAGCACAAAACTCTGATATAGTGTCATCTTAATCTCCCATAGCCCGGAGCTTTCTGAGTGCGCTCTCGGCTTTATTGCTCATATAACTACTGTCTTCAGTTTCTTCTCTCTTGTCTGCCCGGAAGCCCTGAGAGTAGGTTCTGTCTTCCGGCATTGCAATGACTTTGCCTTTCTGCTTCTGTTTGCCCTTCATCAGTTCGATGCCGCCTGTGGTCTCATTAAAGCCAACATACTGCTCATTGATCTCCTCAAACGGGATGCGAGCCTCTTCAAGTCTTTCCCTGTCGCGTTTCTGCTGACGTTTCTGCATCTTCAGGTGTTCCTCAAGAGCCTTCTGTGATACTTTCGGAGCTACCTGAAGCAGTTCCTGACAGTAGGCTTCACAGACCTTCTTGCCATTCTTATCAAATACATACAGGGTGCTCATGTCATCCGGGTCGTACTTGATATCCATTTTCCTTCCGATGTAGTCACACAGCTCGTCTGATCGGTACTCGAATCCCCACCGGACAATTCCGATGTTTCTGACAAGCACGTTCTCGGACTTCATCATCAGCAATGTTGCGTATGACTTCGGTGGTGCCGCCTTGAAGTACCTCTCCTCGTTCATGAAGCAGTCATATGGGGTCTTGTGTGTTTCCTTGGCTTTCTTCAGTCCTCCATGCTCTGTGTGCATATAGACCTCTGTCAGCCACTTGTGCCATTCCTCATAGAACTCTTCCATCGTCAGGAGTTCACCGTTCTCACACATCCTCTTGATGTCCTTCGTTACCTTGTCGGATGTCTTGGAGCCCGTCAGGGTACCTGTATAACTCTTGAACCACTTCGTGAACCTGTTGCATACCGTCCGGAAGAATCGCTCAATCTGACCTTTGCTCCACGGCTCATACGGAAGAGCTCTGTGGTCATCTTTGATGCCGATGGACTTATAGAAGCCCTTGGTCGTATCATCAAAGTCCATGCCGCTTCTGTCGTTCCTGTCGCGTCCGGTCATCGTCTTTGCCGTGTAGTCCTTACCGTTATCTATGTAGAGGTACTCCGGAATGCCTCCCGGTTCCGAGTACATCATCTTCAGCAGTGACTGCTTCAGGATATCGCTGTTCGCATCCTTGCAAAGTACATCACCCATGATCGCCCTGCTCCTCATATCAACCCATGCCGCCAAGTGTGGCTTGATAGGGATAACCTTGCCGTTCGGCTGCTTGTAGGCAACCCAACAATCGAAGGTATGCTCATCGCCCATGACAATCTGCATGACCTTGAGCCCGCTCGTGTCACGGCTTCCTTTGACCATGACCTTATTCTTGTATTCCCTGCTTCCTTTTGATGCCAAGAAGTGGGCGTTCTTCATTCCCTCATCTTCCATGAGGTATGTGATGTATCTTGTCACCGTCTGATAGGACGGTATCTTCTCCCACTTGTTGACGTTGGCTACCAGTGTCAGCTTCTCATACAGCATCTCACGGGTTCCAAGGTTTGCCGCAAAGTCTTCATTGAACCATATGTTCTTGATCACCTGTTTGACCTCCGGCTTGATGCTCGGGAAGGTACCGGACTCTTTAGGCTTCCGGCACAGGCACAGCACTTTGAAGAACTCGAACCCGACACCGGACTCCTTCTGAAGCTTGTCCGCCCATGCACAGGCTTCGTTGTACGCTTTCACATATCGGTACAGTGTTCTCTTGCCTGAGCCGAGATGCTCCTGAGCGTACTGCTCGGCATATTCCGTCTTGTTCACTCCGTCATACTGAAGAAACTCCCTGATCACATTGCCGAGCTCCATGCCCTTGTACCACTGCTCTCTGTAGTTTTCAATGTACCAATCCACATCCGCCTCGACATACCACGGGGCTTCCGGCTCCGGCTGTGCTTCGCCCTCCGGGGAAATTGTTCCGGAAAGCTCTTTCAGCTTCGCCCGTTCCTTCCATGCATTCCTTGCCTTCTTGGATAAGGATGCAACTGCCACCAGTACCGCGTCCTTGCCTCCGTTCTCCGACTTCTCAGTCATCGTATCGAACTTGTCCGGGTTCCGGGTGATGCGTCTCACCATCGTGTTGTACTTCACGTCTTCAAGCTCGGCAGCCTCAATCAATGTGACATATTCAGCCAAACGTCTCACCTCCTTCATACTGCTACTTCAATGTCTAAAACCCTCGATATATCCTCAAGGTACTTCTTTCCGCTACGCTCACCGCACAGGATTTTGTGTAGATACTGCTTATTGCATCCAATCAAAGCAGCAAGCTCGACCTGAGTCATACCTTTGTCAATAAGCCTTTTCTTCACTTGTTTCCCGAAGGCAGTCAGCTCCATCTGCTTCGTTTTCATCTGCTCACCTCGCTATAGCTTGTACACTCTCAGTCCTGTCTCCGACAGGCTGCAACTGTACCCGTCCTTCACCAAGTCTTCCACCACTTTAGGCGGTGCCTCGTGGAGAATGATACCTTGTGTGACCTGACCGTCCACCACACTGCCAATGCTCAGGCTGATCGGTGCTGTCAGTTCCTGCATTTCAAGAAGCTTCAGCATCAGCTCCTTGTCTGTCTCTGTGTATTTTCGTTCCATTACAACCTACCTTCCTGATCTACAGCTCTTTGGAGATCGTCCTCTGCTTCGGCTTGCCTCCAACCTTCTTCAAGGACATCCTGCTCACGATCGTGAGGGAGTCCGGCAGATTCTTGACTACAAGCCAACTGTCCGGGTTCAATCCATGAGCCTTCATGATCTTCTTCTGTTCCAATGTAGGGGCTTTCCCATTCTTCATCAGTATTCCACCTCCGTACTGTCAATGATTTTGTCAATTACGTTGAGAATACCGTCAAGCTCGGCAGCCTCTTCCTCAAGTTCCGCCTTCTTCTCAGAGACGATCTCAAGCTTGGCATCGAGCTTTGCCCTGTGCATCGCGAGGAGTTCCATTTCCTCAGCACTCAGCCTGTAATGCATTCCATATCGCCACCTTTCTGTATCTGTGGTATTATATGAAAAGCAGCCGGGACAACCATATGAATGATATTAAGATTCAAGCCTGTAGGTTAGGTTGTACCGTGAGAGTCGGAAGCTCTCGGTCTGATATTAGAACTAGCACTTCTGATATCAGAAAACTCGTTTGTGTAAAGTGTTCCAATGCTTTACCAACCACCATAAAAAAGGAGCTTGTGTGTCCCAACTGTGGGGCTCGCGTCTTCAATAACTAGCTGAAGGGAGGGAAGCCCCGGCTGCATTTTCAACTATTGAATTGTTTCAGATATGGAGCTCCTGAAGTTCTGTCTCAAGTCCCTTCAATCTGTTTCTCAAGCTCACACTCCTGTCTCCGATACCTTCCTTCCCGGTGTGATTGCCACACCAATGATCTTTTTGATATGCTGCCATGCAGTACGCTTCATGTCTGCATGATCTGCACATTTCCTCGGGAGTCATACTCATTCCCCTTCCTGTTATCCATTCCTTTGTCCTGACCCGGACGATTTACCTTTATTTTCCGGAGAACTCCGGTTGTGAATTTCAGAAATGCTTGATATAATTACTGGGTTACAAGTAACCCCCTTGCAAGTAATATAATACTGCATATATGCAGGAATGTCAATACAAAATCTGCATATATGCTGTTTTAATGCAAATATGCAGGAAAAGAAAGGATAAAATTATGTGTGATACAAACTCAAGTATTGGAAAACGAATTAGGGAACTCAGAAAATCGGTTAATATGTCTCAAGATGCTCTTGGATATGTTGTGAAGAAGAATGGCACCACTATCGGCAGATATGAAAAGGATGAGCTTCCAGTTCCATCCGATGTATTAGAAATCTTATCAGATCATTTCAATGTATCTATTGACTACATTGTTCTCGGAAAAACCAAAGACATACAAGAATTAGACAAATTTTTAGATAGGACTACTCTCGATGCTCTGACTCTTTTTGAACATCTTTCTGTTTCTGATCAAAAAGAAATAATTGAAATTATGCAATTCAAGCTTTACAAAAGAGGACAAGAATGGGATGTTGTGAAAATGGTAGAATCATCCCCTTTAGGACACATAAAAAATGATGACATGGTTGGTTAATTTTTTATTCCCTTTTTGGGTTACTTGTAACCCTTAAAACCTCAAAAATATGTCACTTTGCTCATGATGGAATTATTTCACGAAAAACACGGAAAAAGCCCCATTTTAAGCCAAAGTGACAAGGTTCTCCGCTTGGTTCCATTTTGTCACTTTGCTTCGGACGATTTTTCATGCCTGATCAGCCGGACGCATAACGCAAAATAACGCTCCGAAAATGGAGCGTCACTCGCGAAAAGCCTTGTATTTGTGGGGTTTATCCACATTTTATGCACATTGACAATCAAACATCAGTAACGCAGTAACGTCACGTTATAACGTTGCAGGCATTCCAATCCGATCACCCTCGTGCTATAATATCATTACAACCTAACCAACCAACCGGAGAGGGGCGCAAGTGCTGATTATTCCAATGCTTTCAGGCACTTCCGCCTCTTTCTTCTTGATTTTAGGCATGAAAAAAGACACGCGGACAGTTTTCTCAATATTCCTGTCACACGCGTCTCACTTTTTCCTTGGTCGAATCGTCAAAACCCTTGCATTCTCGGGGTTTCCCGTCATTTCCCGGGTTCTCTCCACTGATCTCATGTTGAATGTCCCTTTGTGTCAGTTATTCTGTTAAGTTACACCTTCATCCCTGGCAGTACTGATCAGTGCTTCGATTCGGTTATTGATATCCTTGAATTTCGCACCGAACCGCTCCTGATTCTCTTTTCTGTACTTTTCCAGTGCCCGGAGTTGTTCTGCCTGCCACATGGACCACTGCTTGTCCTCATCGATTTCCTCAATCTTATGTCTTCGCATATTCCGGATCATGGAAGCAATGAGTTCATTCTCAATAGCTTGGAATGCTGCTCCGATATCATATTCTGAATTTATCTTAGGCATCTAATCACCTGCCGTTTGCATATACCTTGAATCCCTGGCTTTTAAACTGTCTGGTCAATGTCTTGATCTGCGTGACGCTGGTACAATGATCACATCGGAGTTCCGCATAATTACCTTTTTCCACTGCATAGATTCCTTTCGGGACCTGCTCACTGGCCACCTTCAGGAGCCCCTGGTATTCCTCCCGGTTCATCCGGTATGTTTTTTTCGCTACTTTTACTTCCATCACTGCCTCCTGTAAATCCGTTTATCCTGAATTCTCCTGCATCCGTCCTGATTTCCGGCTCCGGAATACTCTGAATACCCTGCTCTGCCTTGAGCCTTGCGATCTCTTCCTTTTTGCAATCATCATCCAGACTGTCACCATACAATTCCTCCACACAGCGCTCAATGCTCATGATTCCGCTCTGCTTTGCCTTACCAACTGTTTCCACCTGAGATTCAAATGAAGGATTGGCATATTCTCCAAATGGGAGATTTACCTCTACACTTTCCACTGCCTCATTCTTCATCAGGTGATATGCGTTGATACACATGGATACTACCTGTGGCAATACTGTCTGAAGAGTTTCCACGATAATATTTCTTGTGTACAGCGTTGTTTTTTCCTTTTCACGCTGCGCTTCTGCATTATCCAGTTTTTTTACATCAATCCCCAGTGTAGAAGGACTGATGATCCCCTGCAGGCAAAGGTCCAGTGCTGTACAGTAGGAAGCCTGATAGCTGTCATGAGGAATGCTCGGCTGGTCTGTACTGATTACGTTTTTCTGCCCTTCGCGCTGGTCTCCTTCTGCTGCAAAATATCTGTTATCGAACGGATTCGGTGTTATCGCAGCTCCTGTTTTCGGATCCCTCGGAACCAGACAGTCCGGAATATATGTTTTTGCTCTTCCTGCTCTCAGTGCATCCATCCACTGGCTCCATACTTCATCCAGCGCATCATAGCTGTCCACCTTTCCGTCAAAGATGCTTCCGCCACGTCCTTCATATTTTGCCGACTTATAGAACATCATAGGCACCGCCAGCATAACGCTTTTATCGAAGGTCACGTCTTCCAGTGAATCGGTTATCTGTAATGTAGTCAGCGGAACCTGTCTGTTATCCAGATACAGTTCGTTCTTTACATACCCATATCCATATATCTCATTGAGCACATATGTCTTGCCTCCTCCGCTGTATGGTGTCTTAAATATTACTTCCCTGACCTTGTCCTTTTTCCGGATGATTTCGACACGATCCCCGGCATACCATTCTAAAATAGGATACTTACTGAGCTCTGTATCAATGGACACTTTAAAAGCCCCGTCTCCGATATACAGCGTCTCTTTGATTGCATCCTCTATCTTATCGGCAAAGTTATTATTCTCAGGCTTTGCAATGTCTTTCCATATCTGTTTCTGCTTTTCATTCTCTGAGGAAAATTCAAATTCCCCCATATCCGGAAGGACTACTGCTGCCAGAGTTCTCACCGTAAGCGCCGGAACACCTGTGTGGATCTTGCGCATTTCCATCCCCGGTGTACTCTTGCTGGACCAGAATTTATATTTATCTGCATATTCCGCATTCTGCTCATAGAACTGCTCAAGTTCGTTGCTGTCACCACGATACCAGATGCGGTTTCGGATCGCATTCCCCTCGAAGTCCATCATCTCATTGATATTGAACACATAGGGATTCGCCGGAGAAACATTCAGCCAGCTCCGTATACCTCTTTTGATATTCTCATTTATCTTTTCCATCAGGTTCACCTCTGTTTATCCTCCTCGAATCCAATCATATTCCGGTATGGAATCCATCCGTACTGGTTTGCATTGATCGTATGGTCGTTCTTATCCTCCGGTACCGGGACATCCTCTTCCTCGTCCCATGAATAGCGTTCCAATTCCGAGATATGGTTTGTACAATCCTCAACTACCAGATAGCAGTCCTGCTGGATCCATCCCAGTTGTAAATTGATACGGTCCAGTATTGTTACCTTCTTGTAGGACTCAATGAAATTATAAAGGCACCCATGCAGGCGCTTATACTTCCGAAGTTCTGTTATTGTCGCCGCATCTGCGCAGTCAATAAAAGACTCTTTTGCAAATCCCCATTCCGATCTGCATCTATCCAGAAAAGCTATAAACTTTACCGCTGTGTCAGAAGGAGCCAGCGGCACACTGAGATCCGCATTGCTATATACCTTCTCAGCTAGTGTGATCAGCTTGCGGTCATCCGTAATGCCCTGGAAGATCATTGCAATAGTATCCGGAGATTTTGAGGAATATGATGTATCCAGTCCTGCTGTAAACTTCCTGAAACGGATATTCCCATCCGCAATCTGTTTCTTCACCCACGCAGCAGTAACAACATGTTTCTTTCTGACAAAGTTGGAGAATACCAACCCTGTCGCTTTTCCGCGGAGACCTTGAATCTTGTTTTTCCAAATTTTGGTACCCTTAGGTGTGTTTTGCAGGATCATCTGCAGCTTATCCGGTGGAAGGCCTGCATTGTCTTTAAAAGAAAAGAACCAATGGATCCATCCGTCCTTTGGCTCTTCTTTCAGTTCCTCTATGATTTCCTGCGGTGTCTCATCCTTCCATTCCGGAAGAGGACGCGCACAGTTGATATATTCTTTATACACCGGCAGTCCCGGATCATCCGGGTTCAGTGTTGCCATCAGATAATCACATCTCATGGATGCTTCTCTGACAAAATCTATGTCTGCGGTATTTACTTCATCTATGTACAGACAGCCATATTGTCCACCCAGGGCCTTCTTCCACTTTTTCTTGTTACCGTAGCCCAGCACATAAATTACTTTATCCCCCTTGCCAGTATGCAGAATCAGATGCGGAATCTTATCGTCTTTGGTTCCGCTGCCGTTATACTCCACCAGGATCCCGAAATCATCCAATATACCAAGGTCCTTGTTGATGATGTTCTTCTCAGCAGTTCCGGTGTCATCCGCTGCAATGATATGCAGCTTCTTGGGGCTTTCCGCCACCTTAAGCATAAACTTGAAGATTCCTACCGTTGTTTTACCTGCCGCCGTGGTTCCTTCCAGGAATTCCACCGGAGCATCACATTTCAGGAATGCTTTGTATTTCTCTGACAACAGGAGCTTACTTGCGCTCATTACCCATCACCACGCATCTGTCTGATCAGGTCATCCAGTTTACTCTGTTCGGACTTGAGTTCTCCGGAGATCTGGACATCCTGTTTATCTCTCCATTTATCCGGTTTTCGGTTCTTCAACCAGAATATTTGGGCCGTGGTATCCGGCTCTACTTCTTTTACTTTTCGTTCCACAAGCATTTCTTTTGTTTTAGGGAACTTCTCTCTTACAAGCATCAGCTCATCATCTGTTGCCTCCGGATGCTCCAGTTTGTAGCGATTCATATATTCAAATAGCTTTTGACTATATTCTTCCTGCTCCATCGGAACGCTTACATATTTGTCTTCTGTATACCGATATCCCAGTGCCCTTTTCAAGAGCGCATTTTCCACTTGCAGGTCCACAACTTCCTTTCCCCTTTTTAGGGTGTCCGAAATGTCCGGATACAATTTTTTCCATTCATTTAATGTAGACCTAGAGATTCCCATATTACTAGCGATCTGCTCTTCTGTTAGTCCATCCCTTGTCCATCCTTCCAGCTTTAGTAAGCCTTCCGGTGTCAGCCAATATTTATATTTGCCTTTTGCCATCTGCTCACCATCTCTCTAAAGTTGCACCGGTGCAACTCCACGAAAAAAGGCAACGCAGCTATCTGCATTGCCCTGTCACTAATTTATCACGATACTATATTATCACATTTGACATGCGAAATCATGCCATCTTTTACTTTAACTCCCCAATATACCTTCCAATCTGTTCTATAGTCTTAAAAACTATCCTCTTCATTTGTCTCTCACTGTACGAGGCACCACCGATTTTTAGGTAGGGAATCGGTGCTCTGAGACCTTTACTCCAGTACCTGATTCTTATTACCTTCTGTTCTTCTGGTCGAAGAGAATTATATACAAATTCCACTGCCTCAATCTCTTTCTTGATCCGTTCATGGTATACGGATGTCATCTTCAGGGCTTTTGCCTCTGTGACAGACTGTGCCTTGTCTCTTTCCTTGGCAGGATCCGACGGACGACTGCTGCCTCCCGCCGGTGATGCCATAATGTCCGATATGTACTCCTCATATTCTTTCTTGCGTTGGGGATACCGTAATAATATAGTTTCGATAATCCTCCAGCTTGCTCTGTTAATTCTTTGCATCGATGCTTTCTCCTTTCTGTTGCACCGGTGCAATTTCCGGTGCGGTTGCTATGCTACTCTGTTATATTTGTGCTGCATCTCTTCGATGTCATCTATCAGGTAATACTGGACTGTCATGTCCGGCTTTGCATGTCCCAGTAATTTACTTACCAGCAATACATCCCCAGTCTTGCGATATAACACGCTTGCAAATGTCTTGCGATACACATGCACGGTTGCTGTTATTCGGGATACTCCGCCACGCACAGCCATCTCCTTAGCGAGCTTTTCAATGCCATACTCTTTCATTCTGTTATGCGGTGCCCGATCTGCCAAAAACAGCGGATCTGTCCCAGGCCTGTCCCCGATGTAATTTCGTAGTGCCATCACCGCCACCGGCGTAAGCATTCCGGTACGGTAGGTGTCTGTCTTCTCGGCATAGATTGATACCTGCTTATTTGTCAGATCAATATCTGACACGTTGAGGTAAGAGATTTCACCTACTCGCATGCCGGTACAAATCATCAATTCAAACAAAGCTTTTTCTTTCGGTGTCTGCAGTGCGTAGCGGATAGTTTCAACTTCCTCATCTGTCAATCGTACCTTCTTTTTCTTGATCTGCTTAACCTTATCTACTCCGTCAACAATATTGTCCTGGATATGCCTCTTTTTAAATGCCCAGGAAAAGAATGTGCATAAGTACCGGTATATTGTGGATTTATAATTGTGGCTGATGTGATCACGATAGGACCTTATAGCAAGATAATCTGTAATATCCTGCGCTGTCACATATTTATAATTCTTATTCACAAATTCGAAGAATTTCTTTATTATCCCAATATAGCTTCGTATTGTCCCTGCATGGAGTCCTGCTGCCACGCCGTCTACACAATACCTTTGCATTAACCACTCATTGTCATGCTCCATAGTCATAGGTAGCTGTTTGATCTCTGCTAGCTCAAAGTCCTGTAATTTTACATACAAGGTGATTTTCATGCGGTCAATCTGTTCCTTGCTTAAAAAATCGTTCAATTCATAGGCAACTTCGTTGATCAGGTCGTTTTTCGTCATAAGCGCACCTCTTTCATGTTGCCTAAGGTATCACATTATGATATGATGTCCTTAAGCAGTGAGCGGTAGATGCTATCTTTGGTCGGATGGTCTACCGCTGTTTTTATGTAACGATTGCAGTCCTTCTGCAGCTGGAATTTCAAATTGTGTATTGTGATACTTATTACACTTTTAACATTTTTCCTTTTTCTATCACTCCTTTCACTGTCCGGATGGATTCCGGGAATGCCGCTATTATTTTTTCGCAAAAATCCATCATCCCGTTCTCCTCCACTAAAACATAATGGCATTTCCTTCTTTGTGATATACTAAGCCATCTTGCAGCATTTCTTTCCACTCTTCCTTTGTTGCCTTGAATTTACCAAAGGTAGTTGCATTAACTTCGCACCATTTGCACAATTTGTCCAATGTTTCAAACACAGGGCTTATGGGGCTCCCTTCACTCGTAGTATCCCACAACTGATAGCCTTCTCCCTTCGGTGGTTCGCAGAGTTCCTTTAATTTGTCCTTAATTTGCTTGAAATACTCATCAAATTTAGGGCATCCATACTGTTCTGTATCAATCCCTTTGATCCTCGCAAACTCCTTACAATTTTCACAATATTCCTCATTTTGCGAAGATATACAAAACGAAATGTTATCTACAAAATATCCGTACCAAACTTTATGTAATGGATAATCAAAATCCAGTGGTACACGCTTCAATTCTCTTCCCATGTTTCTCCTCTCTGTTCCTAAAATTTCAGTTTAATCAAATCTCTTATCATATTTTTTATCTTCTACAAGGTCAACATCTGTATAATTATCAAGGCATTTCTCATAATGTCCCTCTTGCTTAGTAATTCCTGAATATGTTTCATACGGATTAGGAAGATTATGTTTTTTACAACATTCATAGCAGATTACAAAACTTCTAGTTTTTTCTCTATTTCCATACGGTTCATTATCTGTATGATACCTTGCAAAATTTTGAAAAGGTGTCATAGACAGTAGCGTTGCTGTTCTATCGCAATCCTTACCACAAAAATCACATATAGCGTGTATCATGCTCATTACCTCTCTTTCTCTACTAAATCCTAATTAATTCGCATAAGACAAATCATCTTTGATAAATTCTACAAACTGCTCTTCAAATTCTCCCATCGAAGATATGTCGAATTCATCATCTCCAAGTTCTAAAAAGGCTAATAATTCTGCCTTTAATGTTTCACTGTCCAAATTTGTTAAAAAATCCATACTCGTACCTCCACTAAATCCTAATATTTCAGTTTCATTGTGTAATAATACGTACCGTTACACAGGTAAATAATTGTCCAATGCCTTCTGGATCGCCCAGGAGATAGGTCTGTCCTGCTGGTGACAGTAAGCTACCAGTTTCTCATACTGCTCCGGATCCATGCTGATATTCTCCCGGATGTTCTTCCGGATGTTCTTCTTACCTTCTTTCTTCGGTCTCGCCATACATATCTCCTTTCTGTTACACAAATTTTCCGATATTTCAGTTAACTTAACCAGCATATTAGCCTTAATCAAATCATATATAATATCCAGCGAATCTCTATGATCTCTGTATTTGCAATTTGGATTTTCATGTATTCGTGGATCATCGTCTTTCCAATCATTAACACAAAAAAGACAATTACTTACGAAAAGCATTTTGCACCCATTAGCAACGCACAAGTAGTAACATTCGCTTTTTCCTGCTATTCCTTTACAACGCTTAAATCCGTACTTTTCAAATTCTTTTGCTTCACAATTTGGTTTTAACATTTCCTACCTCCACTAAATCCTAAGTTAGTTATCTTCGTCACCTACGTATATTGCCAAGCATCCCATTGCATCTGACAAAAATTCCATGTCCTCCTCATCGGTGCTGACCCGCTCTTCTGGATACCTGCTACCGCAATACGGACAACATATTCTCTAACCTTTAGTATTTGCCTTTTCTACCGCCGCTCTTCCCACTATGAATTCATCACCGCAGGAGCCACAGTGAAACTTTACCAAATCATCTGCATACATTCCTTTTTCCCATCTGTCATCTCGATACATTACCTCTCCTCCAGTCCTAATTTAGCTTATTAACCGCTGTCCGCATTTCGGGCAGTATGCATCGTTCACTTCTGCGTCATTGCATCCGTTTTCCTGTAAGCAGTTGGGGCAGATGTATTCGTCCACATGGATCTCGCGGACTTTCATAGGGATCTGCTTCCTAAGAGCCTTTATTCCCATTTGTGCGGCTACATAAGTCTCATCTGCCACAGGGCAGCAATGCCAGCTATTCAATTCTTCTATTGCGTCGCTAATTGGAGTAATATCCATAAGTCCAACAACCTGATCCGTCGCTTGTCCTGTGTACAACGCATATTCATTCATAATTATTTGGATTATGCAATTATCACAATCACCTGTACAAGACTCAGATCCCTCGCACGGCATCTCTACATCGTCCGGGACGCTTTCTCTTCCGCTTGTAGCCGGATTGGTCATGGTGCAGCATTCTTCCGGTACCCAGACTCCTTCATCAAATTCAACCATTTTTATCATTCTGCTACCTCCTTCGTTATTTCCTAAGTTAGTTTATCTTCGTCACCTACGTATATTGCCAAGCATCCCATTGCGTCTGACAAAAATTCCATGTCCTCTCCATCGGTGCTTACCCGCTCTTCCGGATACCTGCTGCCACAATACGGACAGCATATGTTATGACCTTTAGTATTTGCTTTTTCTACCGCTGTTCTCCCCGCTATAAATTCATCACCGCATGAGCTGCAGCGGAACTTTACCAAGTCATCTGCATACATTCCTTTTTCCCATCTGTCATCTCGATACATTACGCCTCCTCCATTCCTAAGTTAACTCTTCATCCCTATCCACTATGTCTACGACTCCATAAGGTGACATATCTTCCAGCTTATCTTCTAATTTCTCGCACTCTGTTTTATGTTTGCAGTTATTGCAGTTAATCAGTATTGATTTACAATATTCTGCCAGTTCTCGTACTTTCATTCTTCACTACTCCTTTACCATCCGATGATACAGTAACCTGGCATCAGTCCATATTCCGGTACATCCCGGAGCACATACCGGATCCGGCGTACTTCTGTCCGGCCAGTGTATTCTCCGTTTTCCCACTCCATTAAGATCAGGACATCCCCCGGCTGTACATCATCTTCATCTTTTCTCAGCTCAAAGTTCTTCTTTTCCTCCCGGACTGCCTGGAAGTACTTCGGCAGTATTTTCTTCTCCACTGTCTTCATTCTTCTTTTTCCTCTTCTTTCGGTATTTTTCCGGATCATAGTCCGGATTGAAGGAGCTGCGTGTCATGGATATGCTCTCTTTCCGCTGATCCTTTGCATATGATCTACGCATGGTCTCTATTTCCGGATCCTGGTTCTCCAATCCCATTGTCAGGAGATCTCCGTAAGAAAAGCTCCGGCGGAATCCTGTCTTTTTATCCCTGGTCAGCACGTTCCTTGGGTAAACTCCTATGACTTCGTATTCGCAGTATTTGCTCGCGCGGCCGATACGATCCTCGTCATTTATTTTGATCTTTATGGTGTCTCCTATATGTACATTATGGATGCGCGGCGTAGGATCCGGCAGAAGATTGCCGTCCCAGTCCTTATACTCCTGCATGGTTGTCTCCTTCCTGGGCGACTGCTGCCTCTTGGTATCAGCGGTCGCCCCGTGGCTTCGTTTACAGTGTCTATTGTGATTCACTTTGTCCAAAAGGCTTATTGATTTTTCTGGACCGCCAGTGCTTTCTGTACTGCAGCATAGTAATTATTCACTCCGGCAATCAGGATCTCCGTCTCGGTCTTTCCCATTTTTTCTGCGCAGTACTCTAATTTTCGCTTTTCCTCCGGAGTCATCCGGATGATCTTGCTTATTGTTCTGCTTTTCATCTCTGTGCTCCTTCGTGTATATACAAATTTGTATATACATTATCCCCACTTGTTATAAATCAGAGCATCCTCGTTCCAGTCCGGGTAATGATCCTGCAGGTACTGCCTAAACATCTGCAGCATCTCCTCCCGTCTGCCCTTGTTGCCATTGTCCAGCATCTCATGGTGACTTTGGCAACCCAGTGCTCCATTCTGCGGGATCCCAAGACCACCCCGGGAGCGCGGTATGTAGTGCATGATGCTCTGCAGCTGCTGACCGTACCAGGTGACATCCTCCATGTGATATCCCATACGGCAAAAGATGCACTGGTACAGATCCCGCTCCTTGATGCTCTGACGAGAGGCGGCATTAAACTCCCTCGCTCTCGCCTGTTTCGACATCTTCGGCATTCTGTCTGCCTCCTTTTCTGAGTTCTTCCAGTCTATCCAGGTATCCGGAGATATCTTTCACCTGCACTCGCGCCGCGCTGATCAGATCCATCTCTGCGTAACGTACCAGATTATCCACTGCTCCACGGATGGACTGGAGATAAGCTGTGCGCTGGTCTCCTTTAGATGGGCAATATTGCGGAAAGTCGTTTTCAAGGTCTGTCTGTCCCGGTACCTGCTCTTCCGTACCCATGGTGTCGGTATTCTGATTATCCGCGTCAGTTTCTCGGGAGGACGAGTCATTTACCTGTGTTTGCGGCTCTTCCGGTGCCGGATCCGGTGCGGCTCCCGGGATGGTCATCTGCTCCGGCTTCTTGTCCGGCTCCTTCGGCTTTTTCTTCGGTTCTGTGTTTGCTTTGGTCACACGGGATTCCTTACGCTTTTCAGGTTTCTTCTCTTTCGGAGTCTCATCCGGTTGCACCGGTGCAATTTCCGGTTCTTCCGGTGTTAAGTCCTCGCCATATAACATCTTGTACTGCTCCTCAGGACTGCTGCCTCCATCTACGAGTGACCGTACTGCAAGGCATATCTGATCTTCTGTGTATTTACTCCGCTCCAACGTCTTCAAATTCACGATGGTAGCTCCATCAGAATTAACAATAATCTGCGTGCGGCGCTCTCCCGGGATCCGGACGGTATACACTGCGTCTCCCTGCGGAATCAGTACATCTATGATCTCTGCATTATTTCTGTTTCCGCTTGCTGTTTCCATAAAGCATACCATCCACAGCTTCCGGAAGAGATCTTCCTGCTCCTTACCCAGCTGCCAGAGGTTTCTTTCCAAGGGTGATCCCTCCGGTGGAAGCATGGGCTTGTCCGTTACGGCTGCTGCCTCTGCCTTCTCTATCTCCACCTCAATATCCGTGACCTTGCTCTCAGCATCCACCTCGTCCTTTATGTCCTGAATCTCTGCCTTGGACAACGTAGGCGGAAGTACCTCGTTGATCTCGTCGGGAATCTGCAACATCAATGTAAGTTTTGCGTATCCAAATCCCTTGTAGCTCGTGAGCAGATGATCAGAGTAGCCATCCTCAGAAAATCTGTCATTGATACTGATAAAGCGGCTTACCTGTGTCTTATCTATGCCATATTCTGCCTTGGCAAAGTCTGTCACAGTTGCATATCCGCTCTCTGCCAATATATTTGTGTCTCTGGCTACCTTGAGCAGATAGCCGATCTGTACAAAATCCTCTGCTGTCCGGGTGAGAACTGCATCCAGCTCCTGTTTATATTCCTGATATGTTTTTGTGTATTCCATTAATTCCATCAGATCACCTCCATAAAGTCACTCTCCAGAGCATCCGCAAGCAGTGTTCCTTGCAGGCTCCCGTGCCATACTATCTTTTTCTGCTCCCGCAGTTTTTTATAGCCTTCCCTGCGGGCCTTGTCGCTCTTCTCTGCCAGTTTCTTATCCTCTTCGGATAGATTTTTCTTCACCCACTGCTGCCACTCCTGCAGAAACGGCATTGCATCGTCCAGATCCTTATATGCCTCATTCAGTACGGACTTTTTCTGCCGGATGTTTCCTCCCGGCTCAATCTCCACCGTGTACCAGGGAGTATCCGGTTCTGCGCTGTGCCGAAGGAAGATCAGATAGGTTTCCCTAATATCCATCCTCTGTAAGTAAATATCACAGGTGTGGATGCAGTGTTTTAATACGATTCCCTCCCGGTAGATATCATCGATGCTTCTAGGGACAACGATGCAGTAAGTTCCGTTATCATACTCATATTTTTCCAGTTCTCCGGATTCCATGAGGGTCTGCGCCCGCGGGAAATCTATTTTCTTTTTTGCAATTTCCTCGGAGGAATCCAGCATGGATATCTTGGCCACTAACTCGTTATGTGCAATGGCAAGGTCTTTCGGTTTCAGCAGGAGTTCCCTGCTGCAGTCCATCTTTAGTTTGGCCATCATGTTCACGTAGTCGTTCCAGTCTCTCCATACTGCTGTTTTTAATTCGCGGCCTCTTAACGATCTCAGCCCTGCCTGTTTGTTCAGGTAGTTACATATTTTTTCAATGGTCAGATATTTTCTGATTGTGGATCCTTCCAGTTCTTTCGGGCTAATGTCTGCTTCGGAAAGAGTCTTTATATCGCAGTCACGCAGTATCGTATTCATCTCCTTTTCTTTCTGCAGCCAGATGAGCATTTCCATGTTGCCATCCATGTTTTTCAAGCGCTTCATCCGGGCGTTATCTATTTTAAGTATCTTTGCAAGTCCGCTGGACGCTTTATTGTCCAGTATTTCATCCAGCTGTAACCAACTGTCGTTTGCCATATCCTTTGCCAGCCTGTACAGGCCCGCCTTGTAAGCCATCTCAATGGCAGGATAACGGTGCTCCTGTCTCAGGAAATACCTTAGGCCTGCCTCCGTATAACCATGCTTCACAGCAATCGGATATGCTGTATGATATTTCTTAAATATCTGGCTAAAGTTTTTCCGATACATGGTTTCGCGGTATTTTCCAATCCATGCATCCCGGTCCAGTGCCCAGCGCATTCCCCTCCTGCGGTAATCCGTGTAGATGTATGTCCCCCACCCCTTTTCTGTAACAATGGTCCTACGATACTCACGGATACCATAATCAGATCTGTTGACAGCCCAGTCATCCTTGTAGTCATATCTGTACACCGCAAAATCTCTCTGTACCAGCCCCTCTTTGTATCTCTGGATGCAGGACACCTCATATTCCCCTGTACAAAGACATTGCGTTTTCTTTGCCCGGGATATGTACATGACCTTTTTTCTGCATACTGGGCATCTTCCTTCTGCGTTATGCTTCGGTTTTCCGGGCAGTTTTACCCTGCCAATACAGGACGTGCAGTATCCTTCTGTTGAGCGTGCCGATCTATAAAAGATATAATTTTTCCCATCAAAGCCGTTGCGGTGCCACCAGTCTTTGAATCCCTTCGGAGGGTCTTTTATCGGCTCCATATCCTTATCCCACTGATCCGTCAGCTTCTTTATTTTTTTATCCTCATTGCGTTTTTTACAGCCTTCCTGCCATTCGCACATCCCCCAAAATCCTTTTTTCCGCGTTCCCAGGATCTTCTGTATCTGACTGCTGCTTCCCGGATTCATGTATACATATTCATCCCAGTTTTTATTGTACCAGTTGTAAGCTTCCAGATTGTACCCATATGCCTTTCGCCATTTGTAGGATCCGTCCTTCTGTCTCTCCCTTGTGATATACTCATCACCTTCGTAGTTAATAAAGATATCCCACTTCGGTGTATACACTTTTTTGCTGATATCTTCCCGGGTGCAGATAGATATTTTCAGATATCCTCCTAGCTGTTGGCACCTGGCCGCAAGATGATACTTTTCCTCGTTAATCTTTCCACTGTAATACCTCTTCGTCCCCGGCTCCTGCAATGCCCGGATCATGGCCGGAGTGGCATTCAGTGTCCTCAGCTTCTCCAGTTCACTTTTTCTCATTTACCCGCCTCCCTTTTGCGTCATAATACACATCCGGCAGGATCTTTATCCCGTCTACCTTAAAAGCACCGATTTCCACGATACCCCCGTCCACATCGTCCCTGACGATGTAAAGGTTATCCCCTGCTTTCCCCCGGGCTCTCGGATTTTTCCCCCTGACGATAACATTTCCATTTCTGTACGCCTCCCCGCTCTCCACCATTACGGCTGCTGCCAGTTCGGCTTTCGGATGCTTGGACATCCACAGCACTCCCAAACGATACAGGTCATCTATTGTAAGTTCTTTTACCAGCATGATCTCCGGCGCCGCAATCCTGCTGCCGCATCCGTCCTCGTCTATATTTCCCCGTAGTTCCACGGCAAAATATCTGTCTCCTTCGTTTGAGTACCATCTCAATACTTCCAGTGGATTGTCTGTCGCATGGAAACCGGTATCAGCACATCTCGCCTCCTGCTCTCTGTACCATTTCCCCGGCTCGTAATAAAACACGCCCTTTCCCATCGTACAGTTCAGATCCTTATGAAATCCTTTATATGCACGCATTTCACACCTGCTTTCCCAGATAGTAGTCCTGTATGATCTTTTTTAAATCATCCCGGCCACACATACCTATAAAGGCGGCACTCTCCGGGAGCCTTGCTGCCTGTATGATCCGCTTGTCTACCTTTATCCGATTCTCGGATGACAGCTTCAGCCCGGCGGCCAGCACGTCCAGTAACTTCTTCTCCGGGTTAAATACTGCATTGGCCAGTGTATCTCTGTCTTCATCAGCATGGTCCACCGGATAGTCTGTCAGCATCTGCACGATAAAGTCCTTCCAATCCTTCATCTGACTTTCAAGGTGCAGGTCCTGCTCTTCCATGTTCAGCTTGCCGATTGCCGCCATCGTGGCATTGCAGAGAAAATCTTCCGGATCGTCGCTGTCCATATAGTCCTCTGCATCCTCTTTCTCCAGTCCGTTCTCTGTGGCCAGTCCGATCAGCGCTTCCAGGTCTCCCTCTGCCTTCTGGGCGGCTGCTGCCCTGTTCAACTCCTCTACGGTATTAAATATTCCAAATTTCTTCTCCATCTGATCTCCTTTCCCCGGTTGCACCGGTGCAACTTCCGAATTTTTCTCGGTAGTTCAGTCGGTTTCACCTTGTGACCGACTGTTTTTCTGTCATATTGTTATATTCTCACCATCTCGGTGGATTCACCGGAATGGTCTCTAACATGAGTACTCTGCTCATACCGTCAGTTTTTTGGCACTTCTGTAAAAATGTCTTTTAATGCCCGTTTCAGCGGCAGATTAAACCGCATCCACTCAGCATATTCGTGTTTTTCGCTTTCCGCCAGCAGGATATGCCCTCCGTCCTCAACCTCCTGCAGGAGCATTTCCCACAATACGGCATTCTTCACCGGATTGCCCTTTGCGCTCTTCCAGCCATCGTGCTGCCACTTCTCCGGCCAGTGCTGCGTGATGGCCGCTGCCACGTTGCTGCACTCTGTATGGATCACTACGGTGCAGGCATAATGGAGTCGCTGCAGGGCATCACGGATGGCACGCAGGACTGACTCGCTCTCCGTGGTATCGTCATACTCTGCGATCTGCGGAGCAGCTTCATAGTCACTGCCATTCTTACGCGTGGTCCTCATGATGTACATTACCCGGCCGGAGCCCTTTGCAGATCCCCGGAGAGTCGTGCCTATAAAGATATCCACTACTTTCAATTCATTTTCCAATTTATCAACACCTCCTTACCCTGTTCGGCGGTTTCTTCCGCTCCTGTGTTTTTAACCTGATCAGTGTGTAACTCCGGTACAAAAATCCCGTGACCGGATTGATGCCCTCATGCATCCTGGCTATGTAATATCCCTTGGGTGGTTTGACTTCCGGCTTCCAGCGGACGAGCTTGTCCGTCTTAGGCTCTGGAAGCGGCATATTGCGACTGGTATTATAGGAAGACTCTGCAATCCTTGGTTTACCTGGTGTACCGTCCGCCCGTTGCTCTGCAGTGTGCTCGTCCTTGGTCAGATACCCTGCCAGCTGCTCCATGTCATCTCCGGTAAACTTGCTGTTGCGGATCTCTGCCACGTAGGTGCCGCCCTTTGTCCATGCCTTGGTCACGATAGCAGCCGCATTACCCTCCGGTGTCTGCTTGATCACAAGGTGGATATGCCAGGCTCCCTTGGTTCCCTTTTCTATGTTCCTGATCCAGTAGAGTGGGACACCCCTTGCCCGGTAGATCTTCCGGATCTTGATGATTGCCGCCCGGAAGTCCTTCAGTGCTCCTGCCATATCTGGTGGACGGTTCCCGACCTCATAGGTCCATGTAATAAACAGATCTCCCTGATCAAAGTACTGGATCAGTCTCCATCTACATCTTCTGACCTTGTTCCTCTGATTTATCAGCCGCACCTGTTCCTTGGTCGGCTTCTCCTTCTTCTGTCTGCTCTTCCCTGGGGATCCATAATTGCCATCATGGTACTCTCCCACGTCCAGGACATCCCCATGTCTTAACCTCATTTTCTTTCGCTTTACCATTGCCTCTGTATCCTAACTTTAATATCTTTATCAAGTGCGCAGGGGCTTTCAAAAAGCCCCATTTTGCTTGACTTTTCCGGCTTACAGAGGTATACTTATCTTGTCTATATAAGTAGCTCTGTGAGCTGGCCGGCATCGCCAAATGCCGGCTTTTTTATTGTGCGAAATATGCCGGGTTCTGATTGGCTGGCATGTAATAACCATCTTCCGCAGGTCTGGCTCCGAAGTAGCCTGCCTCGCCCGGGATCCGGTAGACCATGCACTCAAAACCCAGGTTGTTCTTGATCAGGCATTCCCTCATAACCTTTGCTATGGAGCGGTCATCAAAGGCACCCTGCTCCTTCTCGTCTCGTTCCTCGTTGTATCGCCCAAACAGCTTTTCTCTGACTTCCTGCGGTGCTTCCAGAAACACTGCAACGGTGCTTGCCTTGTCATACAGATACTTCGCCTGAAACCAGTCCTTCCGGATCACCGCTTTCGTAAATTCGTCCCCCATCTTCAACAGCTTGTCCATGTAGTACTGTTCTGTTTTCATCCGTTTTCCCTCCCTTCAATTCTTCCAGTTTCCGTTCCAGTTCCCGGATCCTTTTCTGCTTTTTCTGCAATTTTTCCAGCTGATCCTCGCAAAAAAGCAAAAAAATAAAAAGCATAGCCGCCAAACCCATGACTATGGCGATCTGCTCTCTTACTTCTGTTGTCCCAAAAACATCCCTCAAAACCCACGCTCCGAGGAGTGATATCGCAATATTTTTATACATCCGTAGCCCCTCCGTATATCTGATCTCTCAGTCTATGTATCTGGATTATCCTTTCATTACAAAGGTCCTCCATTACTTCCAGCGTGCTCAGCAATGACTGCTCCTGCTTGTCATTCGTTGTAATGATCTGTAAACCTTCAAAGTTATAATATTTCGCCTCCGGCACTGACTGCTTCACTTCATCATAGACATACCCGGCCAGTTGCGAATTGCTGGCTTCCCAGTATTTGTGACCGTCTTTGTTTTTCACAACTTCCTTGGCACAATACTTAATCATTTCCATGTTTATCCCTTTCCGATCACGCTCTCCGCGTGGTGCCCGGCGCTGATCTACCGGACACCGAAAGAGGTTCCATGTCGCCATAGCAGGAGCGACATGTCTACGGGGGACGTGGTGCTGTCATAAGACACCACGCGCAAAGCGTGATCTATGTTTGTCCATGCCCTCTACGTGGTGCCCAGGTGTGGAAGCCTGGACACACACGCTAAAAGTGTAAAAGGGGAGTGTGGTGTTGGGAATACACCACGTACAGGGCACGGCACAAAATCTTTAGTCAAATTTCATTTGCATCAACTTTGCCATCATTTCCTCCGGCAGATCTCCGCCGGCCAGTTCTCCCACCGGAGCATCTAAGATCTCCGCCAGATCCCACAGGTCTCTTAACTGCATAGATCCGGGATCCTTTATGCGGTTTTGAATCGTCCTTGCCTGCACATTCTGCTTTGCCGCGATCTTATCGTCTGTGATCCGGCGCAGTGACATGTACCGTCTGATGCCTGCCTGCGCCCTGGCTTCATATTTCATTCTCACAGATTCTGTTTTCAAGAAATTGGATTTCGGCATCCTTTTCACTTCCTCTCCAGTTCGAATATTGCCCACCGCAGCGCCGCCTTGGTGTCCTCGTCAATGTCATCACGCTCCAGCAGAGCATATAATCTGTCGATTCTCTCCATTTCTGCTGTCTCCTTCCTGAATATTCTGTTGTATTACGTTTTGTTTTCTCCTATAATAATTTCAATAACTTGTCACACTTTAAGGAGATACGCTATGAAACTTAACCCCGACTGTATTCGCGGAATCCTTCTGACCGTAGAAGAAAAATGTAATTTTGATACTCCGTGGGAGTATGATCGAGATACTTTTGAGTCAGAATATCTTGCTGAGTTTTCCCATGAAGAAATTGTTTATCACATAAAACAGGCCAGTGTATCCGGTCTCATTGAAAATGTCCATTACTACGACGGAGGTGCTACAGTTTTAATTGGTGATCTCACACCTCTTGGACATGAATTTCTGGCTAATATCCGGGCTAAGTCCTTATGGAATAAAGTAAAATCAAAAGCCACTGATGCTTCACTCTCTATTCTTATGGAACTTGCAAAGCGTGCTGCTACTGATTACTTTCTTGGTTAGGATATTTGACCAACAATTTCAGAGTTAATTCCACCAGATTTCCTTTTTCCACTTTCTTCAGTTCATATTCTTTTACATGGTGGATCTGTTTATCATCCAACCAGATCTCGAATGATGATTTATCAGAAGCCACGATTTTAAGCTTATGTGGGTCCTTCACCCCTGCTGCCTCCTTCCCTATCCGTATAGTGAATTATATTCACGTATTAAGGCAAAAAAATATCATCTCTTTCTTTTCTGGTAAGACGAAGCACATTGGTTAATGCCACAATTTCTGAAGCATAAAAATTGCCGGATTTCATCCTGTTATACAATGTCTCTCTCAAAATGCCGGATTTATCAGCTATCGCAGACACAGTCATCCCAGAATCACTTATTTTCTTTTTAAGCAGTTCCACATTTGCCACTTTTTAATCATCTCCTTTTCGTGAACTAAATTCACTATATCACCAGTGTGAATTTGTGTCAACAGTTTTTAATAATTTTGTTGAATTATTTTACACAAAGTGCTATTATAGGCTTACAACAACTTAAGGAAGGAGTGCAGCCATGCTTGCTCTATATAAGAATATTAAAGCTCGACGTTTGGAGTTAAAGATGTCTCAGGATCGTCTCGCAGAACTAACTGGGTATAAGGATAGATCTTCCATCGCCAAAATCGAAAAGGGTGAAGTCGATCTGGCAGAGTCAAAAATCCGTGAGTTTGCAAAGGCATTAAAAATTACTCCGCAAGAACTTATGGGGTGGGATGATCCAGATACCGACATATCCATCGATGAAACGTTTGAAAGAATATGTGAATTCTACAATATTTTAAATCCGGAGGGAAAAGCAGAGGCGTTAAAACGAATATCAGAATTATCTCAGATTTTGCAATATTCCGCTAACCATAAAGCTGTTGCTATTCCAATGGCGATTCCATACGATACCCTCTTGGCTGCTGCTCGCAATGATCATGCCGATGATCCTGATGAGACAGAAAAGATGCAGACTGATATGAACCTTCTGAAAAGACCTAAAAAAAAGGATGATGCGAATTGACCTATGAGAACTTACTGCAGGAAGCTGCCGATGAAAATGTATATGTAATAGAAGATGCTCCGTTCCAATCCCTGGCAGACGGTCTGATTCGTAATGATGTGATCGGTATTAACCGGACCGTGCGGCAATCTACAAAGAGAGCCTGCGTGCTTGCCGAAGAACTTGGTCATTACCACACTACCGTCGGAGACATTATCGATCAGTCCTCCGATGCCAACCGCAAGCAGGAGCTCCGGGCGCGTCTCTGGAGTTACAACAAACTGATCGGACTACACGGCATCATCTCCTGCCATAAGGCACACTATACTACCTCTTATGAGATGGCTGATTACCTGGGTGTCACAGAGGAGTTTCTGCATGAGGCCCTGCAATGCTATCGGAGCAAGTACGGTATCTGCGTGCAATACGATAACTACGTGATCTACTTCGACCCGGTTTCTGTGTTGGAGCTAATATAATTCATATATGAAAGGGGAAATTTATATGGGATTCACTAAAATCTTTAACAGTATCCGTTCTTCGACTATGTTACCCTCGGATATCGAAAACGTCTCGTTGAAACGCATTATTCCTAAAATTAATGAGTGGAATATTGATACTGTGCTTATTTCTGCAAATCGAAATTGTACTGCCTGTAAACAATATAATCAACAGGTGTTTTCTCTTTATGGGAAAAATAAAAATTATCCAAAGTTACCTGATATACTATATCAACGTTCTTGCCCTGTTTGTGGTAAAATTTTTGGTGCTACAATATACGGCTTATAATATTTGTGATCTTCATTTTAAAAAATTGCACCAGTGCAACTTTCAATAAAAAAATCAGCCCCAGTGCTTCCAACACCAGAGCTGATCCGATTACCGGGTAAACCGATAAATCACCTTGAACAAGTGCATTTTATCATTTTCCCGGTGAAATTTCAACCCACCGGGCATTTTTATGCCCATTTTTTAGGAGGATGATACTATGGCAACACCCTATAAGCTGCCGAGTGGAACATGGTGTATTAAGCCATACAGTCACTCAGAGCCGGTCTATAATGCTGACGGCACTCCTGTTCTGCTGCCGAATGGCGAACAGAAGACGACAAGAAAATATAAAACCATTACCGGACCCACCAAAAAAGCGGTAGAACTTGCAGCAGCGCAATTTATTCTACAGAAGGAAGAAGAACTGGCAAAGCAGCCGAAGCAAAAGAAAGTAGATTATACTCTTCTCCCTCTCACAGCGTTGATTGACAAATACATTGAGTCCCGGCTGGCCCTGAACAGATCTCTTACTACTATCCAGGATTATAGGTGTATCCAGCGGAATGGTTTTCAGGATCTGATGCAGATTTGTGTCAAAGATATGGACAAGGAACTCCTGCAGGAATCGGTCAATATGGAATCCAAGCGTCCTTGCAACCGAAAAAAAGGTGCGACGCTTTCCCCAAAGCGTCTTCAGAACGAATGGAGCCTTATTGCATCCGTAATCCGTAAGTATACAAGCTCTCTGGATGATGTCCTGCGCAACATCGAACTGCCCGAAGTCCCTGATCGTGTGCCGGATTTGATACCGGCGGAGGCGCTTCTGCCAGCGATCAAAGGCAACGAGTTGGAGCTAGCGGTCCTGCTGGCTGCCTGGCTCAGTTTCTCGATGTCGGAGATCCGAGGACTGACAAAATCAAAATCAATCTCCGGGGATCACATCCGCATTGCAGAGGTTGTGGTTGTTGTGGGCGGTAAAGATCACCGCAAAGAAATTGCAAAAAATAAATACCGTAACCGTACTCACAGGATTCCGCCCTATATCAAATCTCTGATTGATAAGGTTCCAGGAGACAGACTTGTTACCCTGACCGAAGCCCAGATCTATCACAAGTGGATCAAGTTCCAAGACGAGCACCGATTTAAGCATATGACCTTTCATGATCTGCGTCACCTGAACGCATCCGTTATGGCAGCTCTGCGTATCCCGGACAAGTATGCTCAGGAGCGCGGAGGCTGGAAGTCTGACAAGATCATGAAAAAAGTATACACCCAGACCTTCTCCGAAATCCGTACTGCGGTTGATAATAAAATTGATGGATATTTTGATAATATTGCAAATCCTATCTCGGAAAATATGCCGTGGGAAAAATACAGAGCCTGGCTTATCCTTTTTGGCAAAGAAGATGGCAAGAAAAGTCAGAAAGAGTTTATGAAATTTATTGAAGAACACCGAATTGCTACATAATCATCCATGTTGCATTTCATGTTGCATTTCATGTTGCATTCATGGTGCATTGCGTTGCAAAACCTATGTAAATAGTGTATTTTTATCGCGTATAGTACATTTCGAACGTTATTGCAACTCCAGTGTTTATCAGCATTTCCTGTATTTTCGGCGTTTCCATTAAAAATGCTTTGCGGGTTCGATCCCCGTCTCGCGCTTATAAGTTCGATGTCTACACTCCGCTCCGGTCCGCGCAGTCCGAGGTCCCCCGGACCTCGTGCGCCGTCTCGCGCTTGTTACCCCTTGATTTTTTCAAAAAGTTTCTTTTTCATGTTACATCAGATAAATTTCTATTGCTTCACTATTTACCGCTGAATTATCTACTGAATCAGATGCTTTACAACCAGATAATAATGTAGCTGATACAGTGAATGCTACTAATAAAAATCTCCCTTTTCGGAATTGTGTGTCTGAATGAAAAGCGTGTATAATTCTATATTTTGGATGTATAAATCTACATCCTAGCAATTCCAAAAGTGGTTCGGTTTATTGTTGCTCCAAATCAATATAAAATTTTTCCTAAAGGACATAGCATGGTTTATTTTTGCTATGTCCTTTCTTTCGACAATCTGATATATTTGGTATATAAATTTAGAAAAAAATTTTTTGAAAAAAGTGTAAGATTATGGTTCAGAAGTTGCCTATATAGGTGTAAGGGAAAAAATCAGAAAGGAGGATTGAGTATGAACGACAAGGACATTATTCAGTTGTATTTAAATAGAGACCAGCGTGCATTATCTGCAACTGCAAAGAAGTATGGGAAATACTGCACTTCTATTGCAAAAAATATCCTAGGTAATAATGAAGATGCAGAAGAATGCGTCAATGATACATATTTAAGTACATGGAACTCTATACCGCCAACTATACCAACAATTCTATCTGCGTTCCTTGGGAAAATCACAAGAAATTTAGCTTTTAACAAATACAAACATAATCATGTGATGAAACGTGGAAACGGAGAAATAGCAGTCGTTCTTGACGAACTTGCAGAGTGTGTATCTGGCGTAGATGATGTAGAGCAAGAAATTGACAGACGAGAATTTGTCGCAACAATCAATTCTTTTCTGGAAACCTTGCCACCAAAAAAGAGAAACATATTCATCTGTAGATATTGGTATTCTGACAGCGTTTCATCAATTGCAAGGCGGTATGAAATGACTGAAAGTAATGTATCGGTTACATTAAACCGATTACGTTCTAAACTTAAAGAATACTTATCGGAAAGGGGTTATGTATTATGAAAAAAGAAGATTTGTTTGATACTCTTGGTGACATTGACAATCAATATATTAAAGAGGCTCATATGAACAACAAGAGAAAAAATAATTTTGCATGGGTTAAGTGGGGAACAATCGCAGCATGCTTTGCCTTATTGGTTTTATGTATTCCTATGGTAACACGCTTATCACCAGTAGAGGATACCAACACACCAACAGTTGAGTCATTACCAATCGAAAACAATAATAAAGTTGAGGATTTACAGAACAACAAAGAAGAATCTGTAAACATTCAAGAAAGTAAAAGTACAGAAATCGAAGATACTTCAGAAACTATTATAGAAGATGTTCCTGCAGACAATAAGGGAGAATATAACGAAGAAGTAAATAGCAGTGACTTAACCAAAGATACCTCAGAGTTTTTTGGTGGTTCCTATACAGATGCTAATGGAAAATTTGTAATCGTTCTTACAGAAGATACACCAGCTAATAGAACAGCTATTTGTAAGGAACTTGGCAGAAGTGAAAGCAATACTACTTTCGTAAAAGGTACTTACACATTGGCATATCTCACAGAGTTACAGGAAAAGATAACAAATGCAATGGTAAATAAGGAAATCCCATTTGTTGTAACGTCTGGCGTATATGAGACCACAAACAACATCATTATTAGAGTAACAACAAATGATGAAGCAGAATTGGCAAAAGTATATGCTCTTGATACCATTGGCGGTGCAATCAAAGTAGAGTTCAGTGCTGGTGCAGTAGTTGAAGAATTATTACTTCCACTTCCTAAAGCTGAATAATCATTAAAAACTGAATAAAAATTTTCAAAGGCTACCCAGTCAAAAAGATTGGATAGCCTTTCTTTATGCTTTCAACCAGAACTCAAATTTAGTCTGGGAGGATAGCTGGGTGCAGTATGGTTTAGTAACCCAGCAAATCGCTCAAATCACCAAAACAGTTAGCGAAAGTATAAATATTCATCAAATTCTCTGATAATAGCATCAGACACACTTTTCAGAAAAGGGAGATAAAAATAATGATTTTCTTTTTATAAAATGTTCCAATCTGTTACAATGTTTCTGAGTTCAAGGTATTATAACACAAAAAAGATAAATAAGCATTTTTCTATTGCTCGATTTTATCTGCATATTTGATGCGGTAGATCCGACGCAGGGAATCGTTCACGCGTTCCTCGGAGATGGTTCCGTTCTGGACTGCCTCCAGTACTCCGTTGTATGCGGTCTCGAAGTTCTCCGGCGCATAGATCATGTCGCACCCTGCACGCAGTGCCAGTACTGCTGCCTCATCGGCTCCGTAATAGTTCGTGATTGCCGCCTGGTTCATGGCACCGGATACGATCACACCGCGGAAATTCAGTTCATTTCGTAAAATATCCGTTACCACCGCACCGGACAGGGAGCAAGGAGTATTGTCTCCTGTCAGGGAAGGTGCTGCCATATTGCTGACGGTGATCATTTTGGTCTCACCGGAATCAATACAGCTCTGGAATACTGCAAATTCATTGGCTCTGAAATCTTCCGCACTTCTGTCCGTAGAAGCCATGCCATTCTTCGTGCTCTGGGTCGTACTGCCGATACCGGGAAAATGTCCGATAGCAGCTGTTACTTTCTGTTCCTGCAATCCTGTCTGCATGCCGGTCACAAAAGATGCTACCGTTGCCGCATCCGTGCCGTAGGAGCTGCTGCCTGCCGCATTTCCATCCACTACTTTCAGATCTGCCGCAGGGGCAAAATCAAGATTGAAACCAAGCTCTGCCAGATAACTACCCACTGTGGTTCCGGCAGTATAGGCGTTATTGGTATCTCCGGATGCGCCGATAGTCTCCGGGGAATCGGTCTTCGTTCCCAGGCCTGCCGCTGCCACAGCGTCGGTTCCGGATCCTTCTCCGTCGATCGCAATAAACAGTGGATAGCTGGTATACAGCTTCGTATTGTCGATCATCTGCTTTAACTGGTCTGCGGACTGAATATTTTTCGCCGCATAGACGATACCGCCTACCGGATATTTGGATAATGCATCCTTGGTTCCGTCTCCTGCCTGCACTGCCGCAGATACACCGGTGATGGATTCCGGCGTGGTGATAAACAGTCCTGCTACCTTGTCCTCCAGGGGCATGTTCTGAATGATGGCTTCGTCTATGATCTTATCCAGCTTCTGTTCATTTGTCAGTTCCGGTACAGTCTCCACCGGTTCCGTAGGCGCCGTGATGGTCTCCTCGGAAGCTATGATATCATCCAGCTTGTTCTGCTGTTCCTGCCGATCGTGGTTCATGCCGGTGATCTTACTTACAGCAAAAGCAATTCCCGCTGCCAGCACCAGGATCATGATTCCTACGACTGTATATGCAATGATCTGGCTTCTCTGCCGTCTCTTATGTCTTTCTTCCCGTCTGTTCTGCTGACTTTCCTGTCTCTGTTCGTTTGTATCCATTTTCATAACTCCTCTATCTGTACTACTTTCCTATTGTACATGATATCGATAGGTTTTTCCACTGGAAAAAAATATATTTTGCGAATGAGGCTCTGAATAGTTGTTCCATCTGAATAATTGTACAACAATAAGAGAGCGTACCGATCATTCTTTCAATCAGTACGCCCTCTCAGACTACAGGCTCCAATGGCTTGCCCTCTCTTTCTTAAATTTGATCTTCCATTTTGTCTTTTGTTCTCTTTCCACTTTTCTTTTGTACGTATGTACTGTAATGTGAGATAATTCTTATCTTCTGTTGTTCATTACTTTTTCTTCTGTGTACTTGATGTTCTCTATATAAATTGGTTCTCTTTGGTAGTTCTATTCAGTTGTACATCATGGAAGACTGTGGTAGGACTTTACTTGTTAGGTGGACTATACCTCTCTTTCTATAGATTCTTTTGTACTTCTCTCCCAACCTTCTCTGTTGGGTTGTTCCGTTTCTCTTTTGTTAAGTTTAATATAATACAAGCTTGCACATTTGTCAACACATTTCTTCAAATAATTTAATTTATTTTCAATATTTTTACTGCAATACCTTATTTTTACATTTTTTCAACATATTATCATATATTATCTGTCATCTTTGCCCAGTAAAAAGACTTCTGCCAGTCAATGCAGAAGTCTTTCTTTTCATTTTCCTTATACCTGCTGCAGACGTTGCAGTACTTCCTCTCGTTCCGGGATCGCACTCGCTGCGCCCTCTCTCGATACAGCAATGCTTGCCGCCATACTGGCAATGCTGAGTGCCCTGACCGGATCCTGCTCCTTCAGATACTCCGCAATGAAGTATCCGGTATAGGTATCTCCGGCTCCGGTGGTATCTACGGCATGGCAGGGATAAATCTTCTGAGGGATTATTTTCGCCGCCGGATCACTTCCTTTGCCCGCATAGACAGAACCTTCTGCTCCCAGGGTCAGTACAATCTCTGCCTCTGGAAATTTTGCCTGCATACTCGCAAGTACTTTCGCAGGATCTTTTTCACCGGTGAGTTGTCCTGCCTCCACTTCATTCAGGATAAACATGGATATTTTTGACAGATCACATGCCAGCACCTGATCGTCCATGGGCGACGGATTCAGGATGATCTTCATACCTTTTGCATAAGCACTATCGATGATGTAGGGCAGATTGTTGATTTCATTCTGCAGAAGCAGATAATCTCCTTCCGAAAATGCCCCAAGCACTTCATCAATAAAGCTCTTCTCCATGCAGCGATTTGCTCCTGGATAGAGAATGATACAGTTCTGACCGTTTGTATCCACCTGGATGATTGCATTGCCGGTACGTGTCTCCACGTTGCGGATAAACCGGACATCTGCTCCACTGTCAGCACATACCTTACGCAGCATCTCGCCATCTTCTCCAATCTGGCCGGCATGGAAGACCTCAGCTCCCGCCTTTGCCAGTGCAACTGACTGATTCAGACCCTTGCCGCCGGGATGGATTGCCAGTCCCAGGGATGTCAGTGTCTCCCCGGGGGCTACAATGTGCGGCACCTGATAGGTATGATCCAGATTCAAGGAGCCAAAATTCAATACTTTCATAATAAACACCTATGTCTTTCCGTAACCTGTGGTCCACGGGACTCAGGTACAAATTTGTGACTAAAATGCCATTTCATAAATTTTACGACAATCGTCACGATTCAGATGTACGATGCCTCCGATAGAATGATCATCTCCCCGGAAAGCAATTCTGTCAAGCATATCTTCAATGCGATCCGTTGGAATGTTCATATCATGGAAAGAAATAGGCATACCCATGCTCTTAAAATACTCCTCCGTCTTCACAATGCCTTCCTCTGCTGCCTGCAGGGTATTGGTGCCATCCCAGTTCACGCCGAATACCTCTCTGGCATATCTGGCAAAACGTTCTGGCTTCTGACGGTACACATAGCGCATCCATGAACCCATGATGATCGACAGTGTTGCGCCGTGAGGAGTATCGTACAGAGCACTGAGTTCATTACCGATCTCATGAGTGCCCCAGTCCTGTACTCTTCCGATACCCACAGTGTTATTGTGGGCAATGGTTCCGATCCACATGATCTCTGCACGATATGTATAGTTCCGTCGGTCCTCCAGTAATTTGGGTCCGATATCCACTAACGTCCTTAAAATGCCTTCGGACATGCGGTCGATCACACCGATCTCATCATCCGGAGCGAAATAACGCTCGCATACATGGGAAAACATATCTGTTACACCACAGGCTGTCAGGAATTTCGGTAGGGAATAAGTCAGCTCCGGATCCATGAACGCATACTTAGGACGCAGCACCGGATGACTGACTAAAAGCTTTTTACCCTCGTCAGTATTGTTCACTACTGCTACCTGGCTGGACTCACTTCCAGTTGCAGGGCAGGTTAAAAGAACCGCAACCGGCAAAGTGTGTTCCGGCTCTCTCTCTCCAATAAAATAATCCCATACATCACCTTCGGAGACAGTACCCAGTCCGATGGCTTTGGCAGAATCAATGACACTGCCGCCGCCGATTGCCAATACGAGGTCAATCCCTTCCCTTTTTGCAAGCTCTATGCCTTCTCTTACCAGAGACAGACGGGGATTGGGCAAGACACCTCCAAGCTCGACATGGGATATGCCATTTGCTGTCAGCTGATCGCACACAGCCTGAAGTAGTCCCGTATCATAGAGATACTGACCATTATCATGGTGGATCATCACTTTTTTCACGCCATCCTTTTTCAGGATTTCTCCAATCTGTTTCTCCGCACCTTTTCCAAAGATAAATCTCGTGTTGATGCAGATATCAAAATTATTCAGCATTATCTATTGTCCTCCTGTTCCAGTCGTTTTTTCAATTCCTCACCATTTGCCGCCAGCTCATCAGGACCTGTTTCCAACAGCTTATTTGTATCACCGTCCCCATAAGTTACACCGATACAGTGGATATGGTTCTCATGTGCTGCCGTTACATCACTGTAGGTATCTCCGATATATACAACACTCTCCCGTTCCATCTGTCCGGAGGCCATGACGTCCTCTATCACCTGAGCCTTGGACCGGATCACCTCTCCAAAAGAATCCGGAGAAAAGCATCCTTCAAATAGATCTGTCCATCCCTTCTTTTTCAGGATCCTTAACAGAGCTTCCTCAGGTTTTAGTGTGATAATGTAATTCCGGACTCCGCAGACCCGTGCTTCTTCCAGGATCTCACGGATTCCCGGATATAGTTCTGTCTTCGGATATTCACTGATGGTACGGTAATGGATCGTCACCCATTCGTCAAATGTGGCTAGTTTTTCTTCACCCGGAAACGGGTGCACCTGCCGAAAGATTTCTCTCATCGGCTTACCGAGGTTGCTGTCGCAGCTTTTGAACTTCTCATCCATGCTGCCTCCCAGCTTCCCAGCCGCATATTCCAGAGAATCCCAGACATCTGCACCCGTATTGGCCAAGGTTCCGTCAAAGTCCCACAGAATCACCTTGTATTTCATTCTAATTCCTTTCCTTACTGCCGGATCAGAATTCCCTGAAGCACTGTTTGCTCCACAGGGTTCCGACGACTACCAGCAGGGATCCTACAATGATGGGAACGGTAATTCCTACTCCCAGCATGAAGGATGTCATCACTGTCGAAATGATCGGCAGGAAGTTTGATACTAATACCACCAGAAGCATGTTTCCTTTCTTGATGGAAAGGTTCCATAAGGTATTCGCCAATGCACCCACTACGATACCGGCATATAGAATCTGTCCAATGAGGCTTACAGAAAAATTTCTCGGTTCATCCATAAATATGGAGATAATCCCTAAAATCGCTGCTGTCACGATCATGTAGATTCCAACGCCATCTACCTTTTTGGTTCCTACATACTTTTTCACCAGGTTAGTATACACTCCCCAGGAGATTGCTACCACAAAGCCCATTGCGTATCCCGCCAGATCCCCTCCGGACAGGATATTATCCGCAAAACTGCTCAAATGGAAGATATCCGCTCCGAGTTTGGCTACCACAATTCCCACAAAGCTTAAGGCTACACTGCAGATCAGCCACAGGGATGCCCTTGCATGTAAAATAGGAATCGTAAAGATCAGGGTAAACAATGGCCACAGGAACCGGATCAGTACCAATACGATCACTGACTCATCACTTTGTACCATGCTCATGGATACATAGGAGGATGCGGTGTATATGACGAACAGGCTTCCACATACCGTCCAGTATTTTCTGGGAACTTCACGGATACCGGTCAGTCCCTCTTTCTTGATCAGTTGCGTAACCAACACCACGATACCACCGATCAGATTGACCAGTGCCGCTGAGGTATATGCCCCCAGTCCGGTACTCAGATTTCTGGTAAAAATTGCGCTGGTTCCCCAAATGATAATGGTCAGGAAGCCTAGCAGTGTATAATAAAATTTAGATTTTGAAGCCATACGCTTTCCCCCTTGATCGTTATTTCTTAGTTATAATTTTTCAAGGTTGTATATAACAAATCCATAAATCCGGGGAAGTCAAGTTCCAAAGCTGCCTCTGCGTTGGGCTTCTCACCACGGAAGTCCATCTGCGGCTCTCTGTACAGATCGATTGCAGGATCTACGCCACGCAGATGTCTGTAGTCGCATACGGTCATACCACGAGTCAATTCACCCTTCAGCTCAATATCGATATGCATCTCAGCAGACTTGATCAGGTTCGGATCGATCAGCCAGGCTACTGCACAAGCATCATGCATATTCGCACCGGTCAGCTTAGCGCTCTTGACTGTGGAATCGATGAAGAACTCGGTCAGATCTGCTGCAAGGTTTGCTGCCTTGGTGCCGATCTTACGAAACTCTGCTACATGCTCTGCGGTCAGGCAGCACTGTCTGGTCAGGTTCAGCCCGGACATCTTTACATGGATGCCGGAATGGAACACCTTGTATGCCGCTTCGGGATCCACAAAAATATTGAATTCTGCGGTAGGTGTCCAGTTACCGAAGGTAACGGAGCCGCCCATGATGCTCAGCTCTTTGACTCTCTCTACGATTCTCGGCTCTCTGTGGATCGCGCAGGCGATATTGGTCAGGGGATCGGTAGCGATCAGGGTTACATCATCGGTATTCATAACGGTGTCGATGATGAAATCTACTGCGTGCTTGTTCTGAGGCTTTGCCACAGGCTCCGGAAGCACGGGACCGTCCAGTCCGGACTCACCGTGAAACTGGGGAGCAGTTACAAGAGGCACTACCATGGGACCTGAATTGCCGGGATATACGGGAATATCGGTCCGTCCCAGCACTTCCAGTACCTTCAGTGCATTCTTGGTTACATTCTCTAATGTACAGTTACCACCGATGGTGGTAATGCCCAGGACATCCAGATGCTGTACAGCTAACATGATCGCAAAGGCATCATCATGCCCAGGATCACAATCCAGGATAACTTTCTTTTTTTCCATATATAAAAACCTGCCTTTCTAAATCATATCGAAATCAGTTTATTTATTTTCTGCCAGAAATGCTTCCAGTTCCTCGGTATTTGGTGAATTTCTTGCACCCTTTCTCATAACGGTGTATCCGGATACTGCGTTACCGCGGATCAGGCACTCGCGTAAATTCATGCCCGCAAGTCTTCCACTGATAAATCCAGCATTATACACATCTCCCGCACCTACGGTATCTTCCACTTTCACCGAAAATGCAGGTACATATTCCTCGCCCTCTTTCGAGAAAGCATAGGATCCTTCCTTGCCATTTCTGACGATGACAACTCTCTCGTCGGAAACGAGTGCTTTTGCATTTTCCCGCCAGTCTCTGCCCTCGCCGAGGTACTTGAACTCATCATTTCCGGAGCCTAACAGATAGGTCGTATAGCGGATGACTTCTCTCACCGCTTTCTCATACTCCGGATCTAACTGTCCATCGTCCACCCGTAAATTCAGATCAAAGGAGGTCGGTACTCCTGCTTCATAAGCTTTTTTAAATATCTCAATAATTTCTGTGCGTGCAGATGTGTCATATACCAGAGACATTCCGGAGGAATGGACCCAGTCGGCTGCTTCGATCTTTTCAAACGGCACCTTGTCTCTCTCGAGTACCTTAAATGCCTGATCTACTCTGGGCCAGCCCCACAGATATCTCTCTCCGTTCTCATCAATAAAGGCAAAGACTCCCACGGTATTTAACTTCGGATCCACGATCAGGTCAGCGGTATTCACGCCCTGTTCCTTGAAATCCTTCTGAATATACTTACCGTACTGATCATCTCCGATGGTTCCGAGAAAGCTGACCGGAAGTCCCAGCTTGGCCAGTGCCACGGCAGTGTTTGCACTTGTACCGCCACCGACCAACTCAGGGTTAGGATAGTCTACCAGTGTCCTCTCTTCATTTAAAAAACGGGGATACGGTACGATGATGTCCACATTTGCATCGCCAACTACATATATATCACGCATTTAAGGATGCCTCGATGAATGCTTTTACTTTCACCGGATCCTTGCAGCCGCCGGTTCTGTCCTTCTCATCGTCGTAGTTGGTCCAGCTGTAGGAATCTACGCCGTAAGGATGTGTGATATGAATTGCCTCTGCTACGTTGTCTGCATCCAGACCGCCTGCGATGATACATGGAACTTTCGTACTCTCAACGATTGCCTTGTCGATCATTCTGTCATGTGTCAATCCTGTCGCACCGATATCACCTGCTTCCGGTGCCTTGGTATCGATCAGGAAGAAATCCGTCACCGGCTCGTAATCCTTAATGTACTGCATTACCTTCTGCTCCTCTAAGGGAACTCCTGCCAATACCGGGATTGCCTGCATGATCTTAAGTCCGGGGAAGCGGTCTCTCAGTTCCTGTACCTGTGCCGGTGTGATACCTTCGATATCTCCGGAGAGATGAAGTACGTCGGGACATACCACCTTCAGGTTTTCGGTAATCTCATCGATATCCTCTGCTACCGTAAGTCCTACCTTGACTGCTTCGGGCTGTACACCTTCAAAGATTTCTTTAGCCTTTTCACAGGTCAGCTGTCCGGGTGTTCTCTTGATCTTACCATAGGATACTCCGATATGATGTCCTCCCATATCTATGACCATTCTTGCATCCTCTACTGTTCTGATACCGTAAATCTGAATGATTACATTTGCCATTACTATTTACCCTTCCTTTCTTCAAATACCTTCATAAAAGCTTCTGTAGTAAATACAGTTTCCTTAAACCCTGCGCCCTGTGCCACTTTAGTGATGGGTGGAGGTGTTACAAAGCTCTTCTTCAGTGTCTCAACCTGTGCAAATACTTCCTCAACCGGTCCATCTAACAACACCTGCCCTTTGCACATTACAATGATACGCTTGAAGTTATCTACTACGAATTTCATATCGTGGGAAATGGTGATACAGAGCTTTCCATTTTCCTTTAACTGACGGATGATCTCGCGGAGACGGATATTACCTGCCACATCCTGTCCACAGGTAGGCTCATCGAAGATGACTGCCTTGGGATCCATCATAATGATGGCACCGATGGTACAGAACTTTTTCTCTGTTGAGGTCAGGTCAAAGGGATGCATATCCAGCTTGTCCTTCAGTCCTACAAGCTCTGCTACCCATTCGATTCTTTTCTGGATCTCGTCCTCTGGCATACCGATCTGCTTGGGTCCAAACTCAAACTCCTTGCGGACAGATTCCAGAAACAGCTGATCATCCGGGTTCTGGAATACATATCCTACCTCTTTAGACCATTTTGCAGTAGATCGGTTATTGATATCTTCTCCGTTGATCAGCACTTCTCCTGAGGTGGGACGCAGAATTCCATTGAAATGTTTTACTATAGTGGTCTTGCCTGCACCATTCTGACCGATGATAGCGACAGGCTCAGTCCCTTCTATTACAAGATTGATCCCCTTTAAGGCTTCATCTCCGGTAGGATAAACGTGCTTCATATTCTTTAATTCGATCTTCATCCTTTCAAAGCCTCCTTTACGAGTTCAATCGTGGGTTCCTCTGTAACCTCGATCTCACGATCGGTATAACCTTTTTCTTTCAGTGCATTGCAGATCTTGACGTAATCGGGCACTCCGATATGATGAGCCACAATGTCGGGATTGCCGAAGATCTTCTTAGGCTCGTCGATTGCCACAACTTCTCCGGCATCCAGTACCATGACCTTGTCTGCACACCTTGCGACACGCTCCATCTCATGGTCTACCATGATAACCGTGATTCCGTTCTTATTCAGATCCTTTACAATATCGAAAATCTCTTCACTTCCCAGAGGATCAAGCTGTGTCGTACATTCATCCAGTACGAGGATCTTGGGCTCCATGATAAAGGTGGAACCGAAAGCTACTCTCTGTACCTGACCACCGGACAGCTCCAGGGGATTTTTGTGAATGATGTGATCGATTCTCATCAGTTTGGCTACAGTATCCACCTTTTTGATCATTTCTTCTCTTGGGATACCGCGGTTGCCCAGACCATATGCCAGTTCCTCAGCTACGGTACCTGCCGTATAGGACAGCTGGTTGAAGGGATTCTGGAATACCAGACCGATCTTTGTGGACAGATCAGCGATCGTGCTGTCTTCCACTACGCTTCCGTCGATTGTCACGCTACCGGACATCTTACCTACGAAATAGTGAGGAATCAGTCCTACCAGTGCGTTGCACAGGGTGGATTTACCGGATCCGTTGGAGCCGATGATACAGAAAAAGCTGCCTTCCTCCACCTGGAAACTTACATTTTTCAGTGCTTTATGCTTCGTCTGGCGATATTTAAAACTAAAATCTTTAACATCTACTACTACTCTACCCATCACGTCACCGCCTTTAAATAATATTAAGCTTCATCAGAATCGTAAGGATCAGAACTACTACGAAGAATGTGATCAGCAGAACCTTCAAGATCTTGTCCGCCTGGGATTTGGTCACTTCCACATAGGTGGTCTGCTTTACATTCTTGATACCGAATCCTCTGGTCTCCAGTGTCATTCCTCTCTCCTGTGCATCTGTCAGGGAGGACATAACTACCGGTCCTAACAGAGGGATGAATGCTTTGATTCTGCCGGACAGGCTTCCGCCGGTCTCAACGCCTCTGGCGCTCTGTGCCTCCTGGATGACACTCATACGTCTCTGCATCTGGGGAACTACGTTTAAGCTTGCCAGTACGAGATAACCCGCCTTGGGGTTTAATCCGGATGCTGTCAGTGCTGCTACCAGCTTACCGGTGTAGGTAGTCTTGTTCATAATATAGAAGGTACCGAGGAATACTAACAGGGTGGTGATGATCTTCAGTGCGTACAGTGCACCCTCCTCACAGAATTTTGCAAATCCGAGGTCGAAGATTACCGTTTCATTTTTGGGACTGTAGCAGCCCTGAATGAACATCAGCATCACTGTAATGGGAATTCCAAACCCAAAAATCATTTTTGCAAAGGGAACCAACATTTTTGCCATTGCTGCCACGAAAAACAAGCCGATGATGATTACAATACCCAGCCATGAATTAGGGAAAATCAGACTTCCCAGACCCAGCGAGAATATAGCCAGGATCTTAGTCATAGGGTTCAATGCCTCGATGGCTGTATTCTTCGGGACAAAGTTATTTGTTACTTTAGCCATTTACAAACCTCCGTTTAGACAAAGAGGGTACCCATATAATCTATCAGAATTTTATAACCTTCCGGTCTCAGGACACAGCACATCTGCAGTGACCTTCCCCGGGCAGTTGCCAACTATGAAAGAAATTATTATGGATACCCTGCTTTAAGATCATAATTATTTTAAGGATTCAGAATCAATCCTCATCGTCGTCATCTGTTGCATCAGATGCATACTGGCTTAAGAATCTCCTGGGGATCTTCTTAACGATTACGTATGCGATTGCGAATGCGATAGCTTTGTCGATCAGATTCTCAAGCATGGAAGAAGAGAATACGGAAACGACAATATCCTTGGTAGCTGCAATCAGAGTTGCAGTTACTACGGAAGTACCGGTTACACCTGTAGCGCCACCATATACGAAGATGGTGATCAGGGAAGCGGAAATCGTATTGGTCAGGGAGCAGGCCAACCAGGTCAGGATCACACCCCAGATCTTCTTGAAGAGACCAGCCTTAACCATGTAACCGGTTACCAGACCACAGAAGATACTTACTAAGGAATAAGGTAAGTATACAGGGTTAGCTACCAAAGCCAGGAACACGTTGGTCAGCAGACCACACAGTGCGGATACCCAGGGACCGGACAGACACGCGATAACGATGGTACCGATCATGTCAAGGAATAAAGGTAACTTCAGTGTTGAACACAGGGTACCGCCGATCAGGTTGATACCTACTGCGATCGGAATCAGTACCAGAGATTTGGTGGAAAACTGAGCTTTTAAGCTTTCCATAAAAGTCATTTTCTTTTTCTTTGCATTTGCCATACGTTTACCCTCCACGTTTTTTAAAATCTTTATCAACTTATAAGTTGTATTACAAGTTGTAAATATTTAAAATATCATGCGGCGCCTGCATGATATTTTAGTTCTGACTTAGTTTCCCGCAGTATCTTCTCCTTTGAAGTTATCATCGAACGTTTCATCTTCGATCGCCTTCAGCGACTCTCGGGTAATCCTGCGAAGTTTTTCTGCATCTCTTGCCTTGATGCATTCAATGATCTGGGTATGGAATTCTACTCCCTCTTCCGCTCCTTTTTTGGTTACGGTAAAGGAAAGTGCGGAGTTCAGGATGTCTTTGGTAATATTACTGATTTTGATAATAAATGGATTTCTCGTAATCTCATACATCTTCATATGAAACTCGATATCATACTGTTTGTATTTATTGATATTCCAATGATCACAATGCTGATGCATCTTGCCTGTCAGCCGCTCAAGAACCTTGATATCAGAATCACTGGCTCTCTCGATCACTGCATCAATAATACCGACCTCCATAATCTTACGATATTCCAATACGGATCTTACATCCTCATTATCCATCATAAGCATCGGAGTCATGGACTTCAGATAGCTATTGGAGTTGACATTTTTTACAAAAGAGCCCTTGCCCTGATATGTTTCCACCAGATTGATCGCCACCAGCTTCTGGATAGCTTCTCTTACGGTGATCCGGCTGACTCCCATTGCCTTTGTCAGTTCATTCTCGGAGGGGAGCTTCTCTCCCGGCTTCCATTCACCGCTCTGGATCTTGGACAGGAGCTGCTGGAAAACCTGCTCTTTGATGTCCTGTTTTTTTAAATACTCAAATCCATCTAAGCCCATAGACAATTCCCGTTTTACTTTTTTCAAGCTTACGTTTTTCTCTCGCTTGCTTGTAACTCTATAATAAACCATTTTACGGATTTGTCAATCGGTTTTAGTAAATTTGTAAGTTGTATTACAAGTCATGTGCTGTAAATTGTACATTTTGACCAATCCGGACTGAAATAGTGCACAAAACGAGCCGTCATATTGCATATTATTTTCTATTTGGTCGTTTTTTGAAAATTTGTAAGTTGTATTACAAGTTTTTTCTTGATTTTTTTATTGTACTGTGTGTATATTAGAAAAAAAATAAAATATAACTGTCTGGAGCCGGGAATCCGGCAGTCCACTTCAACTGTCCGTTTTTCAGTTTCCGGACAGTTATGAAAATATATTACGGAAAGGATGAAGTGCCCATGTCTCAATTTATTTCGCAACTCGCTGAAAATTATCCCGTATCCGGTATCCGCAGAATGTTTGATCTCGCTGCCGGCAAACAGGACATCGTTAATTTATGTAACGGAGAGCCCAACTTTGATACTCCCGAGAATATCAAACAGGCTGCCATCCGCTCCATTGAAGCCAATCAGACCCGTTATGCGCCGGAGGCCGGCCTTCCCGCGTTCCGTAAAGCGGTCGCAGAGAAATATACCAGACAGTTCGGACGCCCCTTCACGGAGCAGAATGTTATGGCAGCTGCAGGCGGTGTGGAAGGTGTCATCCTTTCCTTTATGACGGTCTTAAATCCCGGAGATGAAGTCGTCATCCCCGATCCCGCCTATACCTGCTATCAGGGACAGGCAGAGCTGTTGGGTGCAAAGGTTGTCCGTGTACCCCTGAAGGAGGAGCACGGTTTCCGTCTCCAGCCTGAGGATCTGGAAGCTGTGATCACTCCGAAGACCAAGGTCGTCCTCCTCAACTACCCCAGCAATCCCGTCGGCGCCGTCCTCACTCCTGAGGCAGGTGCAGCTCTGGCAGAAGTTATCCTGCGTCACAACCTGATCGTAGTATCAGATGAAGTATATGAGAACATTCTCTTTGATGGCAGAAAGCACTATAGTATTGCTCAGGCTCCCGGAATGGAGGATCATACACTGGTCGTTAACAGTCTCTCTAAGACCTACGCTATGACCGGCTGGCGTGTCGGCTATGTGGTCAGCAGCAATCTGGAGATCATGACCAAGATGGTAAAAATGCAACAGGCTCTCATCTCCTGCCTGCCAGGTTTCGTTATGGCAGGTGCCGCAGAGGCATTGAACGGCAGCCAGGACAGCGTAAAATATATGTCCGAGCAGTATGCAAGGCGCCGTGATCTAATGGTTTCCATGCTGTCAGAGGTTCCCGGCTTTAAGGTATTCAGGACGGAGGGAAGCTTCTGCGTCTTTATCAATATTAAGGATTATCATATCGATTCCTTTGCATTCTGTAAGGAATTGTTAGAGGAAGCCCATGTTCTCACAGTACCAGGCACTGCTTTCGGGTCGCAGGGACAGGGATACATCCGTATGTGTTTTGCCAACTCCGATGAAAATATCGTAGAGGGTTGTACACGTATTAAAAATTATCTGGAAAAGAGAGGATTCTGAGGATGCGAGGATTGTTTACCTTTTGCTACAGTGACGAACAGATGCAGAAGTTGGAAGCCTTGGGGATAGAAATCACTTATCTGCCGGAAGAATCCCTGACTGTGGGAACTTCTGTGGCCGGTTACGATTTTTTGGTATGCTTCAACCCTTTTGACCGACTGGATTTCACTGATTGTCAGTTAAAATGGATCCATCTGGTGAGCAAGGGAGTAGGCCATGTTCCCCGGTTTCTGCAGGAGGATCCGGATATTGTCATTACAAATAATGTCAATGGCCCATCGGTGCCGATCGGAGAACTGATCATTTGTTATATTTTGGAGATTTTCAAGAGCAGTAAATTATTCTACCGCCAACAGGAACAAAAGCTCTGGAAATCGAATCCGGACATTTTGGAAATCACCGGGAAAAAAATCTGTTTCCTGGGGACCGGACTGATTGCCCGCGAAGCTGCCGCCAGGCTGCGCCCCTGGAATGCAATACTGATCGGTCTGAATACCTCCGGGCATGAGGTTCCGGAATTCGATAATGTAATGCCGATTTCAGACCTTAAAAAAGTGCTTCCATGGGCAGACGTGGTCATTTCCGCACTCCCCGCAACCCCGGAGACCTTCCATCTGCTAAACGCAGAAACTCTCCGTCTGATCCCACAGGGAGCCACTTTGATCAACATCTCCCGTGGATCTGTTATCGAAGAAAATGCTTTGTGTGAACTCCTTGAAGAGGAGCATTTCCGGGGTGTTGCCCTAGATGTCTTCGAAACAGAGCCTCTCCCGACAGACAGTCCTCTGTGGAGCAATGACCGCGTTATTGTCACCCCTCACAACGCACTGTACTCCGACTGGTATGGACAGAGAGTATTTGACGGCATCTATGAAAATGCCGGAAGATTTCTCGCTGGTGATGAACTGTGCGGCGTGGTGGATTTTAAGAAGGGATATTAAAATAACGAGCCATGCCTGCATCCGCCAAAAGCCCTGGCGGGCTTTCGTCGGATGACGGCTGTCGCCGTATAAAGTCAAAAAACTACCACTCCCTGGTGAGCAAGCTCCCCATTGAGTGGTAGTTTCCTTGCCTTTGCATGTCTCGTTACACGGCAAACTGGCTATTATACAGGTTCGCGTAGAATCCGCCTTGTGCCAGGAGGGTTTCATGGTTGCCCTGTTCGATGATATTGCCGTCTTTCATTACCAGGATGACATCAGCGCTCTGGATGGTGGAGAGTCTGTGGGCTACGATAAAGCTGGTGCGGCCTTCCATCATCGTGGCAAATGCATTCTGGATCTTGATCTCGGTACGGGTATCGATGGAGGAGGTTGCCTCATCGAGGATCAGCATGGGAGGCAGGCACAGCATTACTCTGGTAATGCATAAGAGCTGTTTCTGTCCCTGGGACAGGCTGCCTCCGTCCTCGGTGATCACGGTGTCATACCCCTTGGGCAGGCGTTTAATGAAGCCGTGGGCATGGGAAGCCTTCGCCGCCCGGATGATCTCCTCTTCTGTGGCATCCGGCTTACCCATGCAGATATTGTCACGGATGGTGCCGGAACGCAGCCAGGTCTCCTGTAATACCATACCGTAATTGGTACGGAGGCTTCCTCTGGTGATGTCCCGGATATCGGTGCCGTCCACTTTAATGGAGCCGGAGTTCACATCATAGAATCGCATCAGCAGATTGATGACGGTGGTCTTACCGCATCCGGTAGGACCTACGATAGCAACTCTCTGACCGGGTTTTACCTGCAGGTTAAAGTTCTGGATCAGCTTCTTCTCCGGTACATACTGGAAATATACATCCTTCAGATCTACGTTGCCCTGAGCCTCTTCTAATACTCTTGCATCCGCGGCATCGGGCACCTGGGGTTCCTCGTCGATCAGTTCGAAGATACGTCCGGCACAGACAAAAGCGTTCTGCAATTCCGTTACCACGCCGGAGATCTCGTTGAAGGGCTTGGTGTACTGGTTCGCATAGCTTAAAAAGCAGGACAGACGACCTACGCTGATACCGCCTTTGATCGCTACGAGCGCACCGAACACACCGACACCGGCATATACCAGACTGTTAACAAAACGGGTCGCCGGGTTCGTAATGGAGGAGAAAAAGATAGCTTTCAGAGAGCATTTCTGCAATCTGCCGTTGATCTCTCCAAACTTGCTCTTCACCGCTTCTCCTCTGGAAAAGGTATTTACAATCTTCTGGTTGTCGATCATTTCCTCGATCAGGGAGGTCTGCTCGCCTCTGGTCTCGGACTGCTCCTTGAACATGGAGTAGGTCTTGGTTGCAATGAATTTTGCCACCAGGAAGGATACCGGAGTGATACATACGACTACCAGTGTGATGGGCACATTGGTCACCAGCATGAATCCCAGCGTACACAGGATCGTCAGTGCACCGGTGAATAACTGGGTAAATCCCATCAGCAGACCGTCCGCGAAAGTATCCACGTCCGCAATGACACGGCTCACGATATCACCGTAAGCATGGGCATCCAGATATTTTAAGGGCAGGATCTCCAGCTTCGCAAAAGCATCCGTACGGATATCCCGGATCACATGATAGGTAATATAGTTGTTGCAGGTGTTCATGATCCACTGGCCTACTGCTGTGATGATCATTGCGATGGCAATTTTTTTCATAATGGCAAAAATACCGGCCATATCTACCTGTCCCTTGCCGATGATCAGATCCACCGCATTACCTGTGAGGATAGGGATATATAAGGTCAGTAATACAGTCAGACCTGCTAACAACAGGGAGAGTACCAGTGCCGGTGTATATTTGCGGATATATTTCAACACCCGCTTCATCGTCTCTTTGTTATTTTTCTTCTGCATTACCGAACACCTCCTCTCTGTTCAGGGTACTGGGAATAATAGATCTCCTGATATACGGTGCAATCCTTTAACAACTCATCATGGTTTCCCATACCTGCGATCTCTCCATCATCCAGAACGATGATCTTGTCCGCATGGCGGATGGTGGAGGCACGCTGGGATACGATAAAGGTTGTGGTCTTATCTTCCAAAGTACGGATTGCTGCACGGAGTTTTGCATCCGTTGCATAGTCCAGTGCGGAGGCACTGTCATCCAGGATCAGGATCTCGGGATTTCTGACCAAGGCTCTTGCGATCGTCAGACGCTGTCTCTGTCCACCGGAGAAGTTTTTACCGTTCTGTGCCACAGTTGCATCTAATTTTCCGGGCTTACCGTCTACCACTTCCGATGCCTGTGCCAGTTCCAGTGCTTTCCACATCTCCTCTTCGGTAGCATCCGGCTTGCCCCACTGGAGGTTGCTGCGGATCGTTCCCTTGAACAGAACTGCCTTCTGCGGTACGACACCGATGCGTCCACGCAATTCCTCATCACTCATGGTCCGGATATCTCTGCCTTCCAACAGGATCTCACCTTCTGTCGCGGGATAGAAACCGGGGATCAGATTCACCAGGGAGGTCTTACCGGAACCGGTACCTCCGATGATACCTACGGTATCGCCACGGTTTACGGTGAAGTTCATATCCTGCAAGGTAGGTGCTCCGGCTCCCTGATAAGTCAGGGATACATGTTTGAAGTCTAAGAAAGGTGCGCTCTTATCTACCTTATCCGCCAGTTTCTGATCCTGCGCTCCCACATATGCAGCATCTGCGCCGATATCGAAAACGGAAGCTACACGTTCTGCACATGCCAACGCCTTGGTCATGGTCACGATCAGGTTTGCCAGCTTCACCAGCTCTACCAGGATCTGGTTCATGTAGTTGATGATCGCTACCACCTCACCCTGGCTTAAGTTACCGATATTGACCTGTACGGCACCGGTATAGATCAGAGCAATGATGGCTCCGTTTACAATGATATAGGTCACAGGATTCATGCAGGCGCTGATCTTGCCCACGAAGATCTGCATGGCCGACAATGCTTCGTTATTCTCCCGGAAGCGGTCCGATTCCTTTGCTTCCTGATGAAACGCACGGATGACACGGACACCGGTCAGGTTCTCTCTGGTAATGCCCAGCACCTGATCCAGTTTGGACTGCACCTTTTTGTACATGGGGATCGTGGATAAAATAATACCGAATACCACAACGGACAATAATGGAATTGCCACCACGAAGATCAGTGCACATTTCACATCAATGGTAAATGCCATGATCATGGCACCGAATACGATGATCGGGGAACGTAAGAACAGACGTAAGGTCATATTGATGCCGGACTGCACCTGGTTCACATCACTGGTCATACGGGTGATCATGGTGGAAGTTCCCGCCTTATCAATATCCGTAAAGCTCAGATCCTCAATATGATCAAACAATGCCTGACGCAGCTGGGTAGAAAATCCCACTGCCGCCTTGGCTGCGAAAAACTGTGCCGTAATGGACGAAGCCAGTCCCACTACGCCAAGGAGTAACAGGAGCAGTCCCATTTTCCCGATATAACCCATGTTCCGGTTGGAAATACCATAGTCAATAATATTTGCCATTACCAGAGGAACCAACAGTTCAAAAAATGCTTCCAGCAGCTTGAACAACGGTGCCAGGATAGACTCTTTCTTGTAATCCTTTAGGTACATCATTAATCGCTTCATAAAGTCCTCATTTCTATGCATTTTCTATGTTTTACTATTTCCCGTTTTCCTTGAATTTAACACTTCTGCTGTTCCGTAGCAGACCGCCAGCGAATACCCCGCTTCCAAAATCTGTTCCCGGAAGCAGATCTTCTTTTCCTTCCATCTGCGCTCGTCGGAAAAGTCTTCTCCCACGACGCTGCCGATCCCCTGTCCGGTATATTTGCCGTAGGCTTCTTTTCTGCTCCACAAGCGGTAAAACAGCTCGGTCCGTTTCTCCGCGCCCGTCTCCTGCAGCAGTTTCCACTCTGCCTTTGCGAAAAAACGCTCTGCCGTACGATCTTTGAAGGGGACCCATTTTTGGATATCCACTCCCACTTCTCCGTCGCTGACCCCACAGACCACATAGTCTCCGGAATGAGACAGATTAAATTTCTTCGGAAAATTTACAATCTGCGGTTTGCCCTGTTCTCCATATTCATAGGAAAAAGAGAAGGGGGGCGTCTGCTCTCTGAACATCCGCGCCTGCAGCACTGCAAGCAGTTCATCCTCTTCCAGGAACAGGATATCGGTATTCTCAATGCCTTCTATCAGATCCATTGCTATCTTTTGCAACAGCATTCCGGCGCCGAGACTGGCTGCTTTCGCTCCGGTCCCCTTTAACCGTTCTGTCTTGCTCCGTCGCACCGGATCCACACATTCCAATGCTTCCCGTAAGAAACTCTGTCTCGTCTCTTCCTCACAGGAATGCAGATGCAATACATAAATTCCTACAGCCATGTCCTTCTCCCGGCAGATCGCCATATCCATCCAACACAAAGGCTGTCGCATGAAAATTCCTGCGACAGCCTTATGATTATTCTTCCGGCTTTGCGGTGATCGCCAGATGCAGTTCGTCTAACTGCTTCTGTTCTACCGTACCCGGTGCTCCCATCATAATATCCATTGCGTTCTTGTTCATCGGGAAAGGAATGATCTCACGGATGCTTTCCTCACCACAGATCAGCATGATCATACGGTCTACGCCGGGAGCGATTCCTGCATGAGGGGGTGCTCCGTAGCAGAATGCATTGTACATGGCAGGGAACTTAGCCTTCACATCGGCTTCACCTAAGCCCACCAGTTCGAATGCCTTGATCATGATCTCCGGATCATGGTTTCTCACCGCACCGGAGGACAGCTCTACACCGTTGCAGACCAGATCGTACTGGTATGCCAGGATCTCTAAGGGATCCTGATTGTTCAGCGCGTCCATACCACCCTGGGGCATGGAGAACGGGTTATGACAGAATTCCAGCTCTCCGGACTCCTCGCCGATCTCATACATCGGGAAATCCACGATCCAGCAGAACTCATAGCAATCCTTCTTCATATGTTTCTCGCTGGCTGCACCCAACAGCTTTCTGTAGACACCTGCTGTCTTCTGTGCTTCCAGCTTCTTGCCTGCGGCAAGACCGACAAAGTCACCGTTCTTAAGACCTAATGCCTTGATGACTTCTTCCTTGCGGTCCTGTAAGAACTTGGAGATACCGCCTACGAACTCTCCGTTCTCATCTACGCGGAACCAGAAGCCCTTACGTGCAGTCTGTACCTCTACCTCTGCACAGATCGCGTCGATCTGCTTACGGGTAGCGGTGAAATCATCTACTACGATAGCCTTTACAGTCTGACCTTCAAAAGGAGCAAAGCCGCAGCCCTGCATTACTTCCGTAGCATCTGTCAGCACCAGATCGATACGCAGATCCGGCTTATCGGAACCGTACTTGTCCATAGCCTCCAGATAGGGGATGCGTACGAAAGGCGCCTTGGAAGCTTCTTTATAAATGCCATACTTTTCAAATACGGGAGGCAGCACCTGCTCTACGATGGAAAATACATCTTCCTGGGAAGCGAATGCCATCTCCATATCTAACTGATAGAACTCTCCGGGAGAACGATCTGCTCTCGCATCCTCATCACGGAAGCAGGGAGCGATCTGGAAATAACGATCAAAACCGGATGCCATCAGGATCTGCTTGAACTGCTGGGGTGCCTGGGGCAGAGCGTAGAACTTGCCGGGATGATTTCTGGCGGGAACCAGATAATCTCTCGCTCCTTCCGGAGAGGAACAGGTCAGGATAGGAGTCGTGATCTCCATGAAATTCAAAGCATACATTCTCTGACGCAGTTCTGCCACGATCTGGCTTCTCATCACGATATTTTTCTTCATGTTCGGATTTCTCAGATCCAGGTAACGGTATTTCAGACGGGCATTTTCGTCTGCATCCTTGGACTGATTGATCTCGAAAGGAAGTGCATTGTAAATACATTTTCCCAGAATCTCGATCTTGTCTGGCACTACTTCAATCTCACCGGTGGGTAGATTAGTATTTTTGCTGGAACGCTCTCTTACCACGCCTTCCACGGAGATGGTGGACTCCTTGTTGATGCCATCCATGACATTCATCATTTCCTCGGTCTCTACTACCAGCTGGGTGGTTCCGTAGAAATCACGTAGAATGACAAAGCCGAGATTTTTGCTGACTTTTCTCATGTTCTCGAACCAGCCGACCAGTGTGACTCTCTCACCGACGTTGCCGATCCGAAGTTCATTACAGTTATGTGTTCTGGACTGAATCATTGCTTTTGCTCCTTCATCTGTTACTTTTATCTCTTTAATTCTTCTTTATAGAATTCCACGAATTCTTCGTAGCCTTCCTTATTCAGCTGTTCCTTCTGGAACTTCTTGTTCTTGTTCATGCGGGCTACCAGTACCTGGGTACCGTCCTTACGGGCTTCCTGCGCCTGTGCGATCACTTCGCACAGCCTTTCGCCGCTGACACCCTTCTCGATCAGATATGCTACCTGCTTCGGTCTCGTAGGCACCTGGAACCCCCTCTCCATGAGCAGCATGATGATACGCTCGAAGCCGATGGAGAATCCGCAGGCGGGCACATCATTGCCGGTAAATTTGCCGACCATCTTGTCGTAACGTCCGCCGCCTCCACAGCTGCCGCCGAATTCCGGCATAGCGATCTCAAAAATGGTTCCGGTATAATAAGACATGCCTCTTACCAGAGTGGCATCGAACACGATCTCAAAATCGGAAGCCTTGGTTGCTCTGACACTGTCCATGATCTCTCTGAGGCTCTGAGCGATCTCCGGCTCTAAGAATCCTTCCAGCGTATCTGCCAGATAAGCCACACCGTCCTCGGCACTTTCCAGTCCCTTGAACAGTTCCAGATACTTGTCTACGCATGCCTTGTCAAAACCGTTCTCCAAAAGCTCAGCTTCCACGCCTTCCAGACCGATCTTGTCCATTTTGTCCAGAGTAATGAATACACTGTCATAGGACTCTTCGGGGAATCCGCTGTAAGCAGCCATTGCCTTCAGAATACGGCGTTCATTGATACGGATCTGGAAATTTTTAAATCCAAGCTTGCCCAGTGTGGTGGTGGTCGCCAGGATCAGTTCGATCTCTGCTAAGTTAGACGGCTCACCGAGGATATCAATATCACACTGCATGAACTGACGATATCTTCCTCTCTGGGGTCTGTCCGCTCTCCATACATTGCCCATCTGCAATGCCTTAAAAGGAGAAGGCAGGGATGCCGCGTTGTTGGAATAATAACGTACCAAAGGCACCGTCAGGTCATAACGCAGACCACTGTCCACTACCTCTTCCTCTGTGGTTGCGGCTGCCACGTTCAGTTTCTCGCCGCGCTTTAAGATCTTGAAGATCAGCTTCTCATTGTCGCCGCCCTGCTTACTGCTTAAGTTTGCAATATTTTCCACACAGGGAGTCTCAATGGAAGTAAAACCGAATTTGCCGTAGGTGTCCTTGATGACGCTGATCACGTAATCACGGATCTGCATCTCCTCCGGCAGGATATCTTTCATGCCCGTTGTGGGCTTCTTGCTAAGTGCCATGGTATTCTACCCTTCCGCTCTTATTATTATTTGCTCAATATCTTATATATGATACTTTTTTTCTGTTTCGCTGTCAACCCTCACGGTTCCTGCTTTTATTAGAAACAGATCCCCTGGATCGTCATAGAAATCCCCACCTTCATGACACCCGCCAGCACCATGACCCAGATGGGATTCAGCTTCTTACGAAGTAATAGCACACAGATCCCGAAGATCACGACCATGCTCCATTCCGTCCCTGTCAGAGACATACTCTCCCCACTTCCCCAGAATGCATCTTTGAGGATCAGTATCCCTGCTGATGCGATCATTGCTACCACCGCCGGTCTTAAGGACTTCAGTACGCCCTGTAACAGATCCAGGTTACGATACTTCAGGTATAGTCTTGCCAGGATCGTCACAATAATGCAGGACGGCAGAATACATCCGGCCGTTGCCACCACGGCTCCGGGAATCCCGGCGATCTTCATTCCCACAAAAGTAGCGGAATTCACCGCAATGGGTCCCGGTGTCATCTGGGATATCGTGATCAGATCTGTGAATTCCGACATGGTAAGCCACCCATGGAGTGTGACCACCTGCCCCTGGATCAGCGGCATTGCGGCATAACCGCCGCCGAAGCTGAACAGTCCTATTTGCAGAAAGCTTAAAAATAATTGCAGATAGATCATTTTCCGGCCCTCCTTTTGGCGAGGAGCGTCCGGGCCACACCCAGCAGTCCGCAGACGATCACGATATAGATCACATTGATCTCCAGAATACATGCTGCCAGAAAAGCTCCCAGCATAATGACAAGTGACATGGGATCTTTTTCTTTTACGATCGGGGCTCCCATATCATAGGTCACGGAGGCAATTACCGCTCCCACTCCTGCCTGCATCCCGGACAGCATCTGCGCCACGAAGAAGTTACTTCGGAATGCATTATAGCAGATGGAAATCACGGAAATGATGACAAAAGGGGGCAGGATCGTTCCGAGGATCGCCACCAGTGTCCCCGGGATCCCGGCAAGCTTATACCCCACCACGATGGCTCCGTTGACTGCGATCGCGCCGGGAGAGGACTGGGCGATGGCCACCAGATCCAGCATTTCGTCTTCTCCGATCCAGTGGTATTCATCCACGAATTTTTTCTTCATCAGGGTGACGATCACATAACCGCCGCCAAAGGTGAATGCACTTAAATATAATGTGGACAGAAATATTTTCCATAATCTCTGTCTGTACTTTTGGGTATCTTTTTCCGGCATATCTTATCTCCTGTTTCTGTTAACATGTAAAAGCCCTCCGGAGCTCTCCGGAAGGCCCTTTGTATCATTTATTTACTCTACATGATGCTCCACCTGTTCAAACGTAAACACATTCAAAAACTGTTTTGCTCTCTCTGTCTTCGGATGTTCAAAAAATTCTTCCGGAGCAGCTTCCTCCACGATCTTTCCCTGATCAATGAAAATAACTTTATCCGCTACTGCCTTGGCAAACTGCATCTCATGGGTGACGATGAGCATGGTCTTACCCTGCTTTGCCAGATCCAGCATAACATCCAGCACCTCTCGTACCATCTCCGGATCCAGTGCTGCCGTTACCTCATCGAATAAGAGAATCTCCGGATGCATACAGAGTGCTCTTACAATGGCTACTCTCTGCTTCTGTCCACCGGACAGCTGTCTGGGATAGCTCTTCGCCTTATCAGCCAGACCTACGCGCGCTAACAGCTCCATAGCTTCTTTTCGCACTTCTGCCTTATCACGCTTCTGTACTTTCACAGGTGCCAGCGTAATATTGTCGATCACCGTCAGATGCGGGAACAGTTCATAGCTCTGGAATACCATGCCGATCTTCTGCCGCAGGGTGGTGATATTTTTGCTGCCCTTACGGATATCCATTCCCTGCAGTTTTATCGTGCCACCCTGAATGGGCTCCAGTGCATTAATGCATCGAAGCAGGGTACTCTTACCGCAGCCGCTGGGACCTACCACTACCAGTACGTCTCCTTTTTTCACTTCCAGATGGATTCCATCGAGAATCTTCTGTCCTTCGTATTCTTTTGTCAGGTTCTCTATTTTCAACAATGTCTCTGCCATGTCTTCACTCCATTCTCATTCCAGCCCTGATCCATCCTTAATTCCATTTCTTTTCCAGAGCCCTCGCCAGTACACTGAAGGGCCAGCAGGCAAAGAAATACAAAACGAATACTACAAGGAATACTCCAAAAGCAGCATTGGGACTGCTCATACGATTCGCCTCAATGATCTGCTGCGCTACTTTTAACATCTCCACTACGCCGATCATCAGTACCAGACTGGTAGTCTTGATCATACGGGTGATCAGGTTGATAGACAATGGGATCAGTCGCCGCACAGTCTGGGGAATGATGATGTACAGATATGTCTGTATCTTACTAAGTCCCAGCGCCTCACTGCTTTCATACTGATGCTTCGGGATGCTGATCAGCGCTCCGCGCACCAGATCTCCCATCTCCGCGGTTCCCCACAGGACGAATACGATCACGGATGCCACCTCACCGGATAAGTTCCATCCCAGTGCTCTGGTGGAACCGAAATATACGATGAACAATAATACCAGCTGCGGCATGATACGTATGAATTCCAGATAGACACGAAAAAAAGCTTTCACCACTTTATTTTTTACCGTCATCAGTGCCCCCACCAGGATACCCAGAGGCATACTGATCAGAATGGATACGATACTGATCTTCATGGCTACCCACAAACCCTGCAGCAGGCGGAGCATGTTCGTGCCTTTGAATAATACATCAATCCCCAAATCCGGCATAACGCATCCTCCTCTCCACCAGTGATCCTATGACCGATACCGGCAGCAGGATCAGCAGATAAAATACTACCAGGAGGAACAGGCTCTCCGTAGTCTTATAATAGAGACCGATCAGGTCTTTGGCGGTGAACATCAGGTCCATCAGACTGATGGCGCTGAACACACTGGTCTCTTTTAACAGGAAAATGATATTTGCCACAAATGCGGGAATACTGGTGGACATTGCCTGGGGCAGGATCACATATCCCAACACCTGTCGGGAATTCATTCCCAGACTGATGGCACTTTCACTCTGAATGGGTTCTACGGATTCCAGACCGCTGCGGAAGCTTTCTGCCATATAGCTGCCGCCTAAAAATGCCAGACCGACTACACCGCACAGCTCCGCCGACATCCGGATCCCGATCTTCGGGAAGCCGTAATAGATAAAAAACAGCTGCACCAGAAGCGGTGTGTTACGGCTCAGTTCCACGTAGACTGTCACGATCCACCGCAGCACCGGCACTTTATAGTATTGAACCGCTGCACAGATGAGCCCCACCAGGATCGCAAACAGGATGCCAACGATACCTATTTTCACGGTCAGAAGTGCTGCCTTTTCGTACATGGGCAGATATTTTTCAATAAATTCCCAGTTCATGTATCTATGTCCTTTCCGGTAAAGTTCAAAATAATCTTTTAGATTATATCAAATGTATTTCTCAGATGCAAGAAAAGACTGCGGCGGCAGCTTACGTGCCCCGCAGTCCCCTCTATATCATCTTATTCCCATCGTACCTTACTGTGCGTTTACTTTGCCGCCCTCTACTACCAGGCTGTCCTCATAGTCCAGACCATAGGTGTCTGCCAGAGTTGCTTCGTAATCTGCATGGAAAAAGTTCTCCTCACCCAAAGCTACGATCTCATCATTGATCCAGTCAAGCAGTGTGGTGTTGCCCTTGGAAACAGCGGGAGCAATGGTGTCTGCACTGCCCAGGGAAGGAATACCTACGGTATATCCTTCGTTCTGCAGAGCGAATGCGATAACTTCGGTGTTATCATTTGCCCATGCAACAGAAGTGCCGTTCTCGAAAGCTTCTTTTGCGGTTGCATAGGAATCAAACTTCTGTAAAGGAATATCCGGATAGTTTGCGATCAGATATGTCTCAGCGGTAGTGCCGGAGATTACAATGATGGAATCATCTGCATTCCAGTTGTCTAAGGAAGTGATCACATTATCATCCTTGGATACCACGCCAAGTGACACATTCATATAAGGAGAAGCGAAATCCACTTCCTCTGCTCTCTCGGGAGTTACGGTAAAGTTCGCCAGGATCACATCTACCTTACCGGTCTGTAAATACTCAATACGATTGGCTGCCTCTGTAGATACGAAATTCACATCTACCCCCAGGTCTTCGCCGAGTCTTCTTGCATAATACACATCATAGCCCTGATATTCACCGTTCTCATCCACATAGCCGAACGGGTTTTTATCGGAGAATACTCCGATGTTAATGGTTCCGCTCTCCTTGATCTCATCCAGTGTGCGGTATACTGCCTTGCCGTCTGCTGCCGCAGCGCTTCCTGCGTCTGCGGTTTTGCTGTCACTGCTGCCGCATGCGGTCAGTCCCAGTGCCAATACTCCTGTTAATGCCAGTGCCAAAACGCTCTTCCACTCAAACTTCTTCATAATCCTTTTCCTCCTCTTCGATGTCTCATTTAAGTATCGAATCAACTTATGGGTAGGATTATATCTCCTATTTCATACTATGTCAATAGGAAAACAGTAATTTGTTTTTGCTTTTTGCGAAAAAATAAAATCAATGCTATAATACTATTGTTACTTTTGATTGTAAACAGACCTTGTAACCGGAATTCCGTAAGAGATAATAAAATAATAAAGGAGAACAAAAGGATAATATATGAAAAAACCGATTTCACGTTTCTATCTGCTGTTGGTTCTCGTTCCGTTACTGTTACTGGCGAGCATGGGCGGCTATTACTTTCTGGAAGAAACTGCTGCAGGCAGCGATGTTGTTGTCGTTCCACAGACCCCTGCACCGCCTTCTGCCACACCGGTTCCCGTCCCTACTCCGGAGCCGACCCCCACTCCCTTCCCGGAGCATGACATTACGCTCATGGCTGTCGGGGACAACCTGATGCATCTGGGAGTCGTGGCCAGTGGAAAACAGGAGGACGGAACTTATGATTTCTCCATGCTGTTTCAGGGGATTTCACCCTTCTTAAACGCGGCAGACATCCGGATCATCAATCAGGAAACTGTCATGGGCGGCAATTCCCGGGGATTTTCCGGTTTTCCCTATTTTAATTCTCCTACCGAAGTTGGGGATGCGATTGCGGATGCCGGATTCAACGTGGTCCTGCAGGCATCCAATCATACCGCGGATCAGAAGCTGGACGGCCTGTTGTACTGTGCGGATTTCTGGAAAAACAAGCACCCGGAGGTACTGGTAACCGGTATTCACGAAGACGCTTCACAGGCAGATGACATTCCGTTACTTACCATCGATGATGTCACTTTCGCCATCTTAAATTATACCTACGGTGCCAATACCGAGACACTCCCCTTAGATCTGCTGGGGCATCTGAATCTTCTGTGTGCCGTAAATGAGAAAAACGGACAGATGGACTTCACCACGCTGAACCCGCAGGTCTTAGAGGATATCTCCCGGGCAAAAGAACTGGCAGATATCGTCATCGTCTGTCCTCACTGGGGGACTGAGTATTCCTCCAAAATCTCAAGCTATCAGGAAAAATGGGCACTGGAGATGACAGAAGCCGGTGCCGATGTCATTATCGGAACCCATCCCCATGTGGTAGAGCCTGTGGAATGGATCACCGCAGAAAACGGCAATGAGTCTCTGTGCTATTATTCGCTGGGCAATTATGTGTCCACCCAGAAAAATGCTCTCAGCATGTTAGAGGGTATGGCCTGGCTGACTTTTCACGTTGCAGAGGACGGTGTCTCCATCGAGCGGAAGACCACCGGTGTGATCCCGCTGGTCTGTCAGTACACCTCCGGACCGGTACGGTTTGAAAATGTCTATCTGCTGGAAGAATATACCGAAGAGCTGGCGGCCTCCCACGGCATCCGCAATTATGCCGGTGTGGTCCTTCATCTGGAAGACCTGCAAAAATGGAGCGACGAGATCCTCGGTGATTTCGTACTCACCAAAGATCAGGCGCTCCATAATTTCAAAACCGATTCTATTAATCAATAACGTTTCTCATACCGATGATGGGACTGTAGTCCACAGCACTGATAATGACACCTTTCCGTGAATTGGCGGAATGGATGATCTGTCCGTCACCGATATACAGTCCTACATGGGTACAGCTCTTCCCTCCATTGGAACTATAACATACAATATCTCCTGGCTGAAGTTCTTCAGAACTGATACTGCGTCCGGCACCGGAATACTGTCCTCCCGGTGTACGGCTGATAGAATAGCCGAACTCCGCATAGATAAAGCAGGTGAATCCGGAACAATCTGTACCTCCTGACAGACTGGAACCTCCGTGTACATACCGGTTGCCCAGATACTGCATGGCATAATCAATGATTCCCTGTCTGAGCTCCGCATTTGAGGTATAAGTTGTAGTGGGAAGTGTGATGTTCGTGATCACCTCCGGGGCATCCTGCTCGGCAGTCTGTTCTCTTGCCTGCAATGCCTTCTGCGCGGCAATTTCCGCCTGTTCCTCTTCTATTGTCTTCGCATAGATAAATTCTTCCGAGATCGTAACATATTCCGCAGAGACATAGCCTTCCTTGCTGTCGGTGTACTGTACCTTCAGCCAGTCTCCGTCATTCTCCAGAATTTTTACCTTTTCTCCATTGTCAATGTAACCAATTCTTTTTGCATCTGTGGCAGGATCCTGTCTCACATTCAGACGGTCTGCGATAACAACAGCATATCTGGTCACATAATTGTCTACAACCTCAGCTGCTGCATCTCCATAGATGAAAAACTCTGCCTTGATATAACCCTCCACATTACCGGAGATGATCCGGAACCAGTCCTGATCCTCTCCTGCCACATCCAGGATCTGTGCCACCGCTCCGTCATAGATTTTGCCCACTACGGCACTGTCCGTGTTCGGTTCTGTCCGGACATTGACGTAATTCGTCACATTGGCGATCGCTAACGACGCATATTCATCTGCGGTCGTATCCTCTACGGAAGCTTCGTCTACCGGGACATCCTCCGGATCTGACACCCCTTCCAGTGCTCTGGGATCCTCCGTCTCGCCACCCTGTACCGCCAGCAGATCCTCTATGGTAATCTGTCCGGTAGCCGGGATCGGCTCGACACCGATCTGATGTATTTCTGCCGCATGTACTTTCTGTACCGAGGCTTCACTCTGTATTTTTAGTTCTCCGTTTCCTGCTGCCACCACCATACTGACTCCGGTGAGAGCTACCGCCAGTGCCATGAACATTCTTTTTTTCATTATAATCCCTGTTACTTCCTACAATTACTGTTTTCTGATGACATTCTGTATAATAGCACATAAAGCAGCACCCGTCCACGAATATCTCCAAATATCTCAAACTACTTAAAATACTGCATCAACTCTTCCAGATCCGTGGATGCCTTTTTAATTGTTCCTGTATCGTCCGAAATTTTGTTAACTGCTTCTGCGATATCAGATACGTTTGCCGTTACTTCCTCGTTGCTGGCTGCATTCTCTTCACTGAGCGCAGAACCAGGCTTCTTAACATGTCGGATATTGCATCCTGAACTATGCTCTCCCGTTCTCCGGCAAAAGCCATTCCCAGAATCTCTCCGTCATCGGAACATACCGGCATATAATAGACATAATATTCTTCTCCCTTAATCTCTACTCCATCAGTTTCATAATCGTTACCGGCTCTGACCGTCTCCCATATCTGTGGATCAGCCTTGGTTCCTTCTGCCCTGTTCCCATCCTTGTCCACAATGGAAGTAATAAATCTCTCATCCTCCATGAAAAGCGTCTGTTCAATATGCTCATCCTGCAAAGAATCTATAAACTGATAACTGATATCATCCTTTTCCAGAATATCCTCACGGATATCCCATGTGAAATACTGCTCCACTGATGTAGCACATGCTTTCAGCCGCAGATAGGTACTGTCGACCAGTTCATCTTTCATTTTGCCCGATGCAGTCTGAAATTTTTAAAAATAAAGAATGCTTACGCCATGTAACATCGTGGTATTTCTCCAGTTCTCCGTTCCCAACGATCCGGTGTGCCAGATCAGTAGTCCGGTGTTTTCGGCATTTTCTCTTCTGCCTACTTCTGCCGTAAGCTCCACTCCCCGGGCATAGCCCCTTTCCTGCTGTACCACCGTAGGTTCCGTAACCGTCCATGCTTTTGCCGATAATATTCCGTTCTCATACCGCACCCAAATTCTGCATCCCGTTACAAAGCAGTTTGTCACGACCTCGCGGGAAATGCACTGCGCCTGTCCACGCACATACTGTATCAGATACATGGATACCGCATCGGAATGGGCCGCCGTACGGATGATCCGAAGTCCATAACCGTCCAGAGTGTCCGTGTCCGTCTTGATGCAGACATCCAGATACTGTCCGGCGCTGCCAAAACCCTGTCCGGCAGACTTTGCCGGATCGGCTTCCAACAGGACTTCCATATTCCGTTTGGTTTCCGTTCCCATCTCCGGTGCCGTGGTCGGCGTATAGCGGATCCTGGCCCCCTGCATTCCCTGATAGAGCCCTTCGCCCTTACTGCCGTCCCCTGTTGCACCGTAGTGCCAGGAGACCTGCGTCTTTTCCCGGTCCCACTTTTCAAAATCACAGGTATCCGCCGGACGCTTCGCATCAAAATTCCATACACCTTTTTCGTTTCCGGCATGGCTGTAAAGAGGAAGGTTATGAAAATCTGTCCAGATCCTGTCTGTTTCCACATCTTCCGGCGAAATAGCTTTTTCATAAAAGCACTGCACTGCTTCCCCGTATTCGCTGCGATTCGTTCTGGGTCTTATCTGTGCAAAAATATAATATCCCACATCATCTCCGGTGAGGGCATAAACTTTCTCCGGCTGATCCGGTTGGGAGATTGCCGTCACGATTTTGTCCTCTACCCGAATGTTTCTACTTCGATACCAGATAATATCCGAGCAGTCATTCTCCGCTTCCGTAAAATCATAAGACAGCCGCAGCATTTTGCCTTCAAGACAGATCACCGGATTGCCCGTAAGCCTTGGTGCCGCCACTTTCCGGGGATGAATTCTGACATACGCACCGGTCTGCAATCCCTCTTTGGTCTGCGCCGTGAGTACTACTTCCGTCTCATGGTCTATATTACTGTCTTTCAGTTGCAGCAGACAGCTCCCCTCCGACACACGCTGTATTTCTATGGAGTCTGCACTGTCTCCTTCTATTTTAAAATGTATCTCACACTTCCTCTCACGCCCATCAAAGGTCAGGCATTTTCCCTTTATATTTATGGAAGATCCGCCTGCTTCCAGTTCAAAAGCCTCTGACTCCAGCAGAAGCTGTGTAGGAATATCTGTTTTTCCGGCAAAGCGGATTACTTCTCCGTTCCCCAACGGGTCCCAGTCGTCTTTCCCGCCCAGAAGATTATAGACATTGTAGATCGTTTCTCCATCCTTACGGATATAGTAGGCCTCTGCCAGCATCTTTTCGTCAATGTCCACCGTATGGGAATCCGCAACCTCCGGAGGCGTAAACCGGCCTTCCGGATATGTCACATTCGCCTGATAGCACTTCAATGCTACGGAAGGATATTTCGTCCACAAGACCGCAACTTTGGTGTCCGGCAGACCTGCGAAGCTGCTGTCGATCAGTGTGATCTGTCCTCCGACTTTTGTAAAATACTGTGCGTGAGTCTCCCCATCCTGTGGATATTTACAATGAAATGTACAGTTTAAGAATACCGCTCCCGTACCGGAAGCCTGATAGATCGGCATTCCGCTGTAAAAATCAAACTCACAGTCCAGGTACACTGCATTTCCATTCAGAGCATCGTCCGTCTGTTCAAAATGACAATGTTCATACAGGCTTCTGCCCGCGCCACATACGGGATACAGGTTCAGACGACTGACAAACCGGCAATTCTTCGCATGGAACTTATCGGCATTCGTATCCGCCAGCTGTGCCTGTGTAATGGCTTCTGTCCTCTTTTTCACAGACTGCGCAGGATCCAATGCATAATCCAGATCCACGCAGCAATAATTCCCCAGAGTCAGGTTTTCCATCTCCAATTGTTCCCCGGAAAAATGGAACAGAGTATAATTCCCCTTCGCTCCATGGTCGTTCCCCCGGTTGGCGGCAATCACCACATCCTCCGGGTTCTCCGACAGCCCCACCAATTTCAGATTTGCGCAGTTTACCTTGCATCCGTAAGGGTAAAGATCCTTCGGATCCTCCCTTACGATCACCGCCTCCGACTGCGGATCCTCCAGCCAATAGATGCCGGGAGCAATGTAGACCGTCACCGGGTGTTCCACAGTTGCTGCGTTTAGTGCTCCATCCGACAGGACTTCTCTGATGTTATTGTAAGTGTATGGATTTTTCTGTACTTCCTCGTTCGCAAACCTGCTGTCCAGCAGGAGATGACAGGAATCGGGGTCAGGTTTTATCATAAATGTTTTCCCTTCCTCAGAATAAAATAAGTGACTGATTACTTTTTACTATAGTAAACGACCACTTATTTATCAAGAGATTAAGTTATTAATATCCTACCATAGAAGTAAAAATTATGGTGAGAAGTCATGAAGAATTGTATCATGCTATGGAAAAATGACGCTGTTGATCTTGCCATCAACAACCAGAGAAGAGCTTTTTCGGATGCGTATAATAATGAAGTGCCGGCAGAAAGTAAAATTTATATTGAACTTTCCTCCAAAAATCCACTCAGTAAATTAAGTTCCCTGGAAACCGAAGATTTAAAAAATCCCCCCTGCATTCTTGTCATCAACCAGACCGGACAGCAGGCTACCGCTTGCCTTTTTCACACTTCTAATAAACCACTGCTGCCAGAATGATATATACCAGAATCGACACCATACAGTACATAGAATTGGTTGTTGATACATAGGCACTGCCCTCTTCCTTTTTCAGAAAAGTCTGCATGCTGAAAGTGGCCGGCGCCGACATATAGGAAATGATGGCAAGATTCAACAGCATGTTATCTCCTATCCACAAATGCACTGCCCACAGCACTCCAATTGCCATAAGTGTCTGTAGCAGAACTCTCATCAGGATTGTCTTCAGGCATGGCCGGATCAGTTCCTTTGTCAGTTCCATGCTATATCCCACAACGATCAGAATGATTGCTGTCACGGATGTGGTAAGGATCCCTTCCACCGCCAGATATGCACCGCCGAAGGGACTGTCGATCAGGCAAATCACCACCTTGGACAGTCCTGCCAGGATTCCAAGCACACTTGCAATAAATGCCGGTGTGTGGAATGCACTCATACATAGTTTCTTTGCATTGATCTTCTCTCCGTTTTCCACCTGTCCCAGCATCCCCATATAGATGCTGAATCCAAACAAAAGTCCTGCAATATCCAGTACTGCGATCTGTGAGAGATTTTCCTGCCCGCACAGGCTGGTATACAAAGGATACGCCATGAGGCCACCCTCATATACACTGACCATAAACGGCAGGTACTTGCGGTATTCTCCGTTCATAAGCGGCTTCAACAGAAATCCTACTCCGAAAGATACCACCAGCATAACGAACATAATCCCCACCAGTTTCCAGGTCTCCACACTGTAATCCGCTGTGGCCAGTGCATGAAAGATTGCCACCGGAAGCATGATATTGGTTACCAGCAGTTTCATATTATCTATTCCACTTTTGGTAAGTAACTTTAATTTTCTGCATGCCATACCGAGAACCAGCATGACAAGTACCGGCAATATAATTTCTAATATTCTCATTTGTTATCCCTTTCCGAGGTATCCTATACTTTTTTATTTATTATACTTCGATTTTCCTATCCTGTATATTATGTATCCCGGAAGTTTTGTAGAAATGTTTTAGAATTGATGCAGAAATGTTAATGCCAGAATTCGGTCTCCATTTCAGATATGCAAAAAGGCACTGTATCTCAATTTTTTTGAAATACAATGCCTTTTTTACAACACAATCTTACCCAAAGAAATTATACTTGTTAGCCTCAAAAGCTTCCATATAGGTTGCCCCATTGGAACCATACCGGTTGGATGCGCTGACCACATTTTCGGAAGCATTCTTATTGATGTGCTCACCGAGAAATCCTATTTTGGAGGCGATGCCATTCTCTCCTCCCAGTACCTTCTGTAAGGTATCCGCATCCGCATTCCGGAATACTTTCTCGTCCACGATCAGGCTTCCGTCCTTTGCCTGACTGATTCCTATACTTTCCAGTGATTCTTTACTGCCCGCTGGAATGTTTTTTAACTGTTGCTGGTAAAATTCATTCATGATTCCGCCGGTGGTCTTAAGCTGCTTCATGGTAGCATTGTACGCTTCCACCATTTTGTTCACATCACTCAGGATGTCCGTGGTGTCTCCGCTCTCTTTTGCCTTGTCGTAGATGGAATCCTTATCGCTGCCTGCAAGCTTTGACGCAGATTGGCTCAACTTCTCCGACAGATCCTCCAGCTTTGCATAATTATTTTTCCTCAGAATGTCCGTGGCACCGGTACTTGTGGTGTTCATGCTCTTCCCGATGGTTCCCAGCAGGTTCTGGGATGACTTGTTATTGATAATGTCCAAAAGCGACGTTCTCTGAATGGGAATCCCGCTTTTTGCTGCGGAATTTGCCAGCATTTGGGTTGTGATCCTCATTTTGCGACCTCCTTTGATCTGCAATTTTTTCTCTCTGTCTTCTATATCGCCGCTTTTCTTTCACTCTTAATATGTCTTGTAACGAACCGATCTTTTCATGTAACAAAACATCAAAAAATCAGCAGGCCCATCACCCGCTGATTCCTTTCTGAAGCATCACCGCTTACACTTTTCTCAGATACTTCATGTATGCGGTGACAAAGTCATTGTATTTCTGTTTTGCTAAAAATACGCTCTCACCGTTTTTCAATTCTATGTTGCTGTTGTCATACCGGGCGACCTCCTGCAGATTCACAAGAAATCCCCGATGGGAGCGGAAAAAGCGATCTCCCAGCTTCTGCTCCAGCACTTCCATTTTTTCATAAAAACAGTAGGGCTCCTTCTTTGACTTGGTGTGCAGCATAATTTTTCTGGCCTGGTTCTCGGCATAGAGGATATCATCCACAGGAATCCTGACATAGTTGCCGCCTACTTTTATAACCAGCGGTTCAACATTCTTTTTACTCCGGATCTGGCAGATTGCCCTGTCCATGACTTCTGTGAACTTCTGCTCATCGATAGGCTTCAAAAGATAATGAAACGCCCCCACATCATAGCCTTCAAACACATATTCACGTAAGGCCGTCACGAAGATAATCAGTGCATCCGACCTTTCACGGATCTTTCTGGCCGTCTCCATACCGTCCGGTTCCGCCGCATTCTGCTCCCGGTTCAGGGAAATATCTAAAAGGATCAGGTCAAACGCCGTCGGATCCGCCAACAGTTCTCCGCCGTCGACAAACAGTCGGATTTCCCCCTCCGTACATTTCTCTACCAGCCTTTTCAGGTATTCTCTTATGGGCTGTTCATCGTCACATATTGCTATTTTCAGCATTCGTCTTCTACTCCCCCGGATCTTATTCCATTCAAACATTTCCTTTTTTATATCGCCACTTTTCCTTTGAAATTCAATCCTATGTAACGAAATGCGATTTTTGTGTAACGAAAAAATCAGCGGGTATATAGCATCCCAAAAGCTCTCTCTTGCGAGAGAGCTTGGTCTGCACCTGTAAAGTCAAGGTTGTTTTGGTGTAAATAGCATAAAAACGACAAATTCCATACAAAAAATTTCCCAAATCAGAAATTTTTGTACGGAATTTACTTATTTTGCTTATATAGCGAAAATGGAGACTTTTCAAACGGTAAAATTCCACATTTTTGTATTTTTTTCGTCCAAAACGGCAATTTAAATACAAACAAGATTTCCACTGACTGTCCCGATGCAACACTCACAAAGAGAATTACTATCACTCTGCGAACAGTTCCTTCTTCCTCTCAATCATCTCATCAATCTTCTCGATATACAGTCCCACATCCTTCACATTGTCACACCGCTCGATTCTTCCGTCGGGGAAGACTCTCTTGGTGATGCTTCCGGCGCCTAATGCCACAATGGTCTGTTTCTCCTCCATGATGAGGATGTTGTACAGTCCGTATTTGCCGGAACGGGCGTAGCCGGTGTTCTCGAAGTTGCCGGACATGTTCTTCTGTCGGTAGAGGTAATAAGGCTTCATTCCAAGCTTCTCAGCTCCCGCCGCCGCGATCTTCATGGTTTCGTCGGTGTTGTGAAGCATGGAGACGCCGTTCTCCTGGATCCACTGGTTCAGGCGGGATGCACGCTTGATCGCCAGGGAATGAACCGTCAGGCTGTCCGGGGCCAGCTCCACGATCTTTTCGATGGTGCGCTGTACATCCGCCTCCAGTTCTCCCGGCAGTCCCAGGATCAGATCCATATTGATATTATCAAATCCGACCTCCCTCGCCAGCCGATATGCCGTAAGTACCTGTTCCACGCTGGCCTTTCTGCCGATGATATCCAGTGTCTCCTGCTTCATAGTCTGGGGATTCACAGAGATGCGGCTGACCCGGTGACGGTACAGTACCTCCAGCTTTTCTCTGGTGATGCTGTCGGCACGGCCGGCCTCCACGGTAAATTCCTTCACGGTGGTAAAATCAAATTTGCCTTTTAATGCCGTAATCAGGCGGTCCAGCTGCTCCGGCTCCAGTGTGGTAGGGGTACCGCCGCCGATATAGACCGTATCCAGTACCTTGTCCCGGAAATTCTCCGCCACATAATCCATCTCTTTAATGACAGCGTCCACATACGCATCCACCTGCCTGCGGAACGCTGCAATCGGGTACGAGGTAAAAGAACAGTACAGACAGGTTGTGGGGCAGAAAGGAATCCCAATGTACAGACTGTAGCCGCCTTCATAGTGAATATCCCTTAACAGATCCCGCTCTCTCTTCGCGATGTCGATTCCCAAAAGTGCCTTTTCCTTGCTGACATAATGGCTCTGCTCCATGAAATCCAGAATCTCCGCATCGCTTCTGCCCTCATCCAGCATACCGTAAGCGATCTTCGTGGGACGGATCCCCGTAAGATTTCCCCAGGGAAGTTCCTGCCCGGTTACCTTGCTCAAAGTCCGGTACAGGAAACGCTTCAGACCGTTCTTATAGCCATCCGCGATTGCCTCCGATGCTGCCTCCCACAAAAAAATCTCTTCTCCCACACGAATCTTCGCCCCGGTGTCCTCCAGTTCAATCTCCAGACTGACCTGCGGTTCCAGCTCCGCCAGCTTTTCCGGCTTTGTCTCCGGGGTGATGACTGTGACCTGCTCCTCGGCATAAAAGGCCTTCACCAGAGAATGCACATCGTATTCATAATTGGGATGGGATAATTTCACTACTTTCACGTTACTACCTGTACCTTTCCTATGCCTGCATCCGTAAAAACACAGGCACAATTTAGGCACAGAAACCTTTATCTGTGCCTAATGCATTACACTATAATAACTATCAGAACCCCATTGGCAAAACCGTTGCTACGCAGCTCTCCTTTTGCTCATGTGGTTACTTCACCATATAAATATCATCAAATATTCTTACGAATGCCAGCATTCGACGAATATTAACGCTATTTACATGGCTCTGAATAGTTATACACAAAACGGATTATATTTCTTCTCATGTCCGATGGTGGTGCTGTCGCCGTGTCCCGGATAGACTACCGTATCCTCCGGCAGAGTAAACAGCTTCTCCTTCACCGAACGCACCAGTGTACTCATACTGCCGGTGGGGAAATCGGTTCTTCCCACGGATTCCTGAAACAGGGTGTCACCGCAGATCAGGAACCCTCCTTCCGGAAAATAATAGCTGACACCACCCGCGGTATGTCCGGGCGTTGCCAGAACCTTGATCCGGATGCCATCCAAATCCAGTTCCTCGCCATCCTTCAGATACACATCCGCGGTGACCGTTACCGGACGCCCCATATCTTTCGACAGGTTGCTCTTCGTATCCAACAGGAAATCCTTCTCTGCTTCCCCGGCATAAATTTTCACCGGTTCCCAACCATGCTCCCCGGCATAAGCATCCGCTGCCGCCTTCAGTTCCTCACAGCCGCTGATCTCTAGTTCTTTCTCCTGGTTTCGGATTGTATCCTTTAGATGAGAATCCTTGTCCATGATTAGGTTTAGCTACAGAAGATGTACCACTCTCATCAACACTTTCACTAATTTTCCCCTGCGGAGGACAAGCTTTCCTTTTATACCCACTCGGATCATCATACACCACCGGGTTATTCCCGCAGTACGCATACAGATTCAGTCCATCCCCCTGATAGACGTCTTCCTGCATGAAACGCCCGGCAACCGGATTATAATACCTCGCCCGCAGGTAATACTGTCCCGTTACATCATCATACTGTTGTCCCGTATAGCGGATGCGGTTATTCAGCTTCTCTGTGGTTCCAAGAGACATGCCAAAGGCATCATACTGATAGCTGTTCCGGATTTCTCCCTGTACATCAGTAACAAATACCGTACTGAGCTGTTCGTCCCTGTGGTAGTAGGACAGTTCCTGTCCTCTGCGGAACGCTTCCATCCCTGCCCCGAGATGATAACTGGTGCCCTGCTCTTCTCTTCCCTCCTCCTGCAGAAGCTCTCCATTGTGGTATACAAAGCTGGTTCTCCTGCCGTTTTCCAGCAGTTCAAAACGCAGGCCTTCCGCATCATAGCGGTTCTCCTGCACATTGCCGTTTTCGGTTTCCACCCTTGTCTGCTGGTGGCGGCTGTTATAGGAGAACCGACGGATTCCGGCTGCATTTTTCTCCTCTATTATACCGCCCTGACGGTCATAAGAAAACTGTTTTCTATCGGCAGGGCTTTCCTCTTCGACCAGCTGGTTCTTCTCATTATAAAGATAACGGACTTCTCCCTATGCATCCGTCTTCCGTATTCTGTTCCCGGCTTTGTCATAGGCACAGCAAACAGAAGCGCCGTTCCGCCGCTCTTCCAGAAGCTGTCCCCGGACATCATAAGCATAAGAGAGATCCAGAGCATTGCTTCCTGATATGATGTCGCCCAAAGTTGCCTGTGTACCTGTCTTCGCTGTATGGTTACCGTTGCCGTCGTAGGTATAGGCGGTTTCCACACCGTTACCGTAATGGATGTTACTGATACGGTTCAGGGCATCATAGCCGTAGAGCACTTCCAGTCCATCATCATTAAAGATGCGGTTTCGTCTGTCCAGAATGTCATACTCATACCGGGTGCAGACTCCCTCGGGATCTCTGCTCTACATTGCTATCCAAACAGCAGATGCCAATGCCATTTCCATCAGAATCACGTTTTATAGCCGCATGACTTGATTTCTTTCAGCAGTCTATCACTTCAGTCCTAAATACAACATTTAGCTGCATCCCTAAGTGTTTATTTTACAAATTACATACACTATTTTTCTTGTAATTATCAGCTATTTATCAGTTCTCTAATTTTATATTCCTTTCTAAAATTTTTCCCTTGACTAAATACTCTTCCTTTTCCGCCTCTCTTGCCATAGTTCGCTTCAAAATTTTCAATATTGTTATTTTAAAATTTGTACAACCACTTTTACTTATCGTATTCCCAAGCAATATCATATCGTCTTCTTTATATCTCAATATAGTCATACCTATATATCTATCTATAAATTCTTCATAACTAAAACCATACCAATTTTTCCAAGTATCCTTCTGTCCCTCATTATATATTTCTTCTAGCCCCTTTACGAATTCCTTTATTCCTTCTTTCATATCACCTTTTTCAACTGCCCATAAAGTCATTCGTACTATTTCTATTATCTGACTATATTCTATATATTCTGAATCAATAATAGTCATTTTACACAGTGGGACTATGTCTTCTAATGATAATTCTATATTTCCTCTTTTTATATCTTCCTCAATGTCATCAAACAATTCGACATTTCCTTCCTGAATAGCATGATACATTCGTTGAATAAAATCTCTCATCTACACCCCTCTTCTTTCATTTCCTCTATATTACGCATATCCTGTTCTCCCTCTAGCGTTAAAGATTCTTTTACTTCTCTCATTCCCATTGCCATATCGTATTCTTCCTTTAACTTACTCTTTACAATATCCATGTCAACATTCGGTCTTGACTCAGCATAAACTCTTTGCAAATCATACTGATCGAACACAAGTCTATCTTCATATGACAAGGATTCATACAAAGCCATATCATACCTTCGCGTTCTATTATTCATGCCATACGTAAAAGTATTTTTATGTGTATCGGTCATTACATTCGAACATGCACCATACGAAGGATTCATTCCTTCATTCTCCAAAATAGAATGAGCCGATGGCATATGATGTGGTGACAAATTATCTCCTGAAACAGCATTCATACCTAATACCGCATCTAATTCGTCAGGCAATAATTCGCTATTAGAATAATGTAGTTTACCAGTATCTATTTTTTGTTGAAACAATTGATCACTCCTTATATATAAAGAATCAACTATTTCTTCATATGTCATATCTGAAAGACTATTTAACCCATTTTGCTGATTTGACCACCCACTCGGATCATAATACACCACCGGATTATTCCCGCAGTACGCATACAGATTCAGTCCATCCCCCTGGTAGACGTCTTCCTGCATGAAACGCCCGGCAACCGGATTATAGTACCTCGCCCGTAAATAATACTGTCCCGTTACATCATCATACTGTTGTCCCGTATAGCGGATGCGGTTATTCAGCTGTTCTGTGGTCTCAAGGGGTATGCCAAAGGCATCATACTGATAGCTGTTCCGGATTTCTCCCTGTCCATCAGTAACAAATACCGTACTGAGCTGTTCGTCCCTGTGGTAGTAGGACAGTTCCTGTCCTCTTTGGAACGCTTCCATCCCTGCCCCGAGATGATAACTGGTGCCCTGCTCTTCTCTTCCCTCCTCCTGCAGAAGCTCTCCATTGTGGTATACAAAGCTGGTTCTCCTGCCGTTTTCCAGCAGTTCAAACCGCAGGCCTTCCGCGTCATAGCGGTTCTCCTGCACGTTGCCGTTTTCGATTTCCACCCTTGTCTGCTGGTGGCGGCTGTTATAGGAGAACCGACGGATTCCGGCTGCATTTTTCTCCTCTATTATACCGCCCTGACGGTCATAAGAAAACTGGTTTCTATCGGCAGGGCTTTCTTCTGCGATTAGTTGGTTCTTCTCATTATAAAGATATCGGATTTCTCCCTGTGCATCCGTCTTCCGGATTCTGTTCCCTGCTTTGTCATAGGCATAGCAAACAGAAGCGCCGTTCCGCCGCTCTTCCAGAAGTTGTCCCCGGACATCATAATTGTAGGAGATATCCAGCGCATTATTCCCTGCGGTGATTTCGGAAGTGATGCCGCCCAGAGCTGCCTGTGTGCCTGTCTTCGCCGTGCGGTTTCCGTTGCCGTCATACTGGTATGCAAAGGAGAGCAGGACATTTTCACCCGCTCTGGTTTCCAGCGTGCGGACGTTTCCGTCCCCGTCATAGGTATAGGCGGTCTCCACACCGTTACCATAACGGATATGGCGGATGCGGTTCAGGGCATCGTAGCCGTAGCGCACTTCCAGTCCGTCATCATTAAAGATGCGGCTTCGTCTGCCCAGAATGTCATACTCATACCGGGTGCAGACTCCCGCGGGATCCCTGATCTCCGTGATCTGCCCTGCCCTGTCATGGGTATAGGAAACTAAGCGTTTCCCGTTGGAACGCTTTTCTTTCAGATTACCATATGCATCGTAGATGTATTCATAGGACTTTCCGTCGCAGACAGCACGGGTCACCCGGCCCAGACTGTCATAGTGCCAGGTACTGATATTGGTATGTTTCCCCTCTGCATCGGACGCCTTCTCATACACGGGCTGTCCGAATACGTTGCAGGCGCGCTGCAGCTGTCTTCCGTCCCTGTCGATGTGCAGGGACAGGTTGCCCTCCTCGTCATACCGGAAGGTCTCTGTGAATCCCAGCTGATCAATTCTCTCGCTGACCTTGCCGAGACTGTTATAACGGTACTGCACTGCATTGCCGTTGCCATCTATAGTCCTGCTGATCTGCCCGGCGGGGGTGTATTCATAGCCTTCCTTCCCCCCGTCCGCAAAGCCAATGCCTGTGATGCGTCCCCAGCTGTCCACGTCATAGGAGATGGGATTCTGGTTGCCGTCCACAACTCCCGTGATCTGCCCTCTGGCATTATACTCATACTGCTGGAGGATGCGCTGATGGTTCCCCGAACGCCGGACATCCTTGATCTTTCCGTCCAGTTCGTAGGAAAGTTCTGTCCGGTTTCCAAACGTATCCTTTTGGATGACCGGCTGATTCCGCAGGTTGTAGGAAAGCTCCTGTACCACTTCTCCTAATGCATTGGTGGTGCGGAGGCGGTTGCCGCGGCTGTCATAGGTGTAGGATACCCCCGCCCCGTCATCACTCTCCGGCTCGTAGCCGTAGGGACGGATCTCTTTCCGCAGCCTGTCATTCCGGTCATAGAGATAGCGGGTCACCCCTCCTGCCGGATTGGTTCTGTGGGTCGCCCGGTCTTTCAGGTCATACCGGGTGCTGCTCTCCAGACATTCCCCGTCCGTTCCCAGAATGGCCTGTTTCAGCACATTTCCGGCCGCATCATAGGCATACTGCACCCGTCTGTCGATACCGTTCTTTCTGTCAAGGACTCTCTCCTCGGTCAGGCGGTCGTCCGCATCGTAGCTTCTGTGGATCTCGGAGCCCTTCGGTGTGGTGATCTTTGTCAGGTTGCCGTTGGCATCGTAGGCATATCTTGTAACGGCGGCCTGTACCGGGCCGTTGCCCTGGATTTCCTCCGTCCGCTGAACAAGCCACCCGTTTTTATTGTAGGCATAATGAATGACACTATGAACACCGTCCGCAATGACACGCTCTTCCAGCGTTACATTTCCCAGACAGTCATAATCGTAGCGCATTTTTGCCCCAAAGTCATCTTTCACTACATTCAGATGATTGTTTTTATCGTAGGAAAAATGGATCCGGTGCCAGCCATCCGGCTCTCCGTCCCGTTCTACTTCCTGTTGTCCGTAGGCCTCCTCCACCTTATTGCCCTGACTGTCATAGGTATAGGCGATGACACGGTACAGCGCAGGATCGGTCTCCTGCACTTTTATCTGTTCCCGGATCTTCCAGCCCAGATCATTATAGGTATAGAGGACCTCCTTTCCTTCGCCGTCCACTTCCCGGAGGATCTGTCCGTGCCCGTTGTACTCGCAGGTGTGCAGGATGTTCCCCCCGGGATCCTGTACTTCTGTCATCCGGCCGCAGGCGTCATAGGCATAGCGGTAGCCATTGCCGTCATCCGAATCTGCATCATAAGATTCCGGCTGTACCTGTTTGATCATGTTGCCGTCCGCATCATAGAATCTCCGCTCCACGCCTCCGTCCGGATAAAGGATACGGATGCAGTTCCCGTCAGAATCGTGCTCGTAGCGGGTTCCTTCTCCCTCTTCGCCTTTCAGGGCATAGCTGACCGGATGGATCCGGCTGGTGATGTCCCCGTCAAAGTTGCGGAATACACGGTGATGTTCCTGCAGGGGAGATATGGTATCTACCACACGTTCCAGAAAATCGTGGCGGTACTCATAGCCGCTCTCTTTCTTTTCCCACTGCACGGGTGGATAGTAAGTGGTCAGATTGCCCATGCGGTCATAGAATCTACGGGTGGTGTAGCCTTCCCCGTCGATGCGGCTGGTGACAAAGTTCCTGGAATTGTAAGCCAGCTCCACCGTGCCGTAAGTATTGCTGATGGACAGTCTGCGGCCTACGGTATCGTAGCCGTAGGCGGTCTCCTCCCCCTTCGGCGTAATGACACGGCTGGGGTATAGACGTGTGCTCACTTTTGGAGCAGATTTTTTTAATCTATTAAAATAAGCAGGCTCCCCATTAGCAGAGCCGTTGGGAGAAACCTAAGCTTGGTCTGCCCAGCTTTGGACCTGATAACCGGATTCCATGTTCCTTGCAATAGCTCCTGTTTTCCCTGGTCCGGTATATCTGATCTGCCAGAACACGTTCCGGATAATAACCGGTACGCTCTCTGAATCGTTCTATTGCTTCAATCAGGCAGGTACTCTCGTTGTATGCCTCGAAAGATATTTTTTCGATACGCCCATAACCTTCGCTGTCAAGACTGAGATCAAATTTTGCACCAAATTCAACAGGTGCTTTGACCTTACCTCTGACGATCGGCCGGAGCCATGGCTGCGAAATACTTACAATGCGATGCTCCACAGAATGGACTCTGTTATCATACATATACTGTTGCTGTTCATACAGCCTGATGATGGTAAGATACAGACCGATATCCTTACCTGTCATGGCGTATCCATCACTCATGAACTGTTCCAGATAGCCAAGATCTCTTTTTACGTAGCCAAGCTGTCTGCGGATTTTCTTTGCCGTGCGCTTCCTGCTCTTAACAAATGCAAGATACTCTTTTCTGGCACATTTACGGTATCTTCTTGGCAACTTAAGACCATAGCATTTACAAAAACGGTAAATCATGGTCTCCAGTTTTTCTCTTGCTTCATTCAACAGTGAGATATCCTGCGGATAACGTATGTTTGCAGGCGCACAGGTTGCATCAAGGGTCAGCGTTCCTTTGTGTGTATCTTCTTTTGCAGTACCATCATCATTGGTTTTTCCTCCGGATGGCGGAGTATGGTCATCTTTGTCATCATCCTTATGCGCAAGAAGATACTCGTTTACTTCCATCAGCATTTCTGCGGAAATGCGTTTACGAAAAAGAACCAGTGTACTTGCATCAAACGGAGCTTCTTCCCGAAAGCCGGAAAGTCCGATAAAGTATTGCAGATACGGATTCTCAGCGATCTGCTCCACGAGTTCACGGTCAGAATACTGGAACCTGGTCTGGATGATCAGAGCTCCTAACGCCATGCGAAGAGGCTTGGCTACATTACCGGTATCACTTGGGAAAAGTTCAGCGTATTTGACTTCAAACGTATCCCATGGGATACGGTCAGCCAGTTTGATCCAGCGGTTATCCGGATTCATGTGGAGACCCAAAGGCTGGTTGAAATCAAGGAAGGAATGCTGTAGCTTGTCGATCGGTTTGTACATTGTTTTAGCCCCTATATGCTCAAAATCTGTAAAAAACTGCAAGAAAAACGAGTTGCTTTCGTCAAAATCCTTGCAATCATTATACCAGAAAATGGGGCAAAAGTCAGTAAAATCAAGTGTTTGCGGCTTAATCAGCAGACACTAATTAACATCATGGTTTATTAATTGCTTTTGGGCAACCATGATGGTTAATTAATAGACGTGTAGAAGTTGTAAGTTGTTAGGAGTCCGAAAGTATATCCAAAATAAATATTATCGAACTATATCTTTTGAAATTATTTCTCCATTTTCAAGATTAACCTTAAATCGCCTTCCATAAAAATCAATTGCTCTACAATTACCTCCTACTATATCAACTCCAACATACGGATTTCTAGTAGTTCCGCCAATATCGACTGGTGCTGGTTTTATTCTCCAAAGCAATTGTAAATCTTGCGTATAACAAAACACATTATCATATCCGCCATCTTCATCAGTTTCAAACACGATAACTACTTTTCATTCATATTCTGCAGCCTCAATAATTTTATGATCAAATTGCAATTCTTTTCCAACTAACAATATTTTATTATTTTGAATTTCTATCATTGTCCAATAATCCTTTCATTCGTAAATGTACCAACATTTTTTCCATTTATTATTAAATCATATTGTCCACCACCATCAAATCCAAACAGAGGATTAACTTCTCCAGTTCTCAATCGTGTTCCTGCTTCCAAATTAACATCACATATATATTTAGGTATATTTGGCAATGCAAATTTATTCTGTATTTCCTGTGGCGTTAATCCACCAATATCCTCTGTGAAATCTTTCTTCCATCCAGATCATAGGTATAGGACATCAGCGTTCTGCCACTGGCTCTCTTCTCTCTGCGAAGTCCGCTGGGATAGTATCTGTGCTTCAAACAGCCTTTCTTCATTACTGTAGCTGTCCCAATTTGCAAAGTATCTGTCTACATCCTCCTTTACTTGTTGCAGACCTTATTGAAAATATTTTTTTATACTTTCAACAGTACATGAAATATATATCTTTGATTAACTCCGCATCCTCTTTAGTATAAGATTTCTGTTTGTTCAAATCAAGATTAGCTAATATACCTTTCATACCTCGTATAATTTGTTCTGTTCCCATATCAGAGTAAAATATTCTCTCTACTCCATATTTCTCGTACAATTCATCTATTATTTTTATTATTTTATCTTCACTCATTTTTATATCCATTCCTTTCGCTTCGCTCAGGCACAAAACGTTATGAAAATGTTTCCCTGAGCCTATTTTTTCTTTATAATTCTTCTTATAGGGAGCTCGGTATACTACAAATCACGGGGAGGTGAGTGGGCTGTCCGGCTTGCCGGATGACCGTATCTTTATATGTGTAGTCCGCCTTTTCAAGCACAAATAAGTGTGACTCTGAGCACGTAATCTTATCTTTGTTTAAACATTCTCGTTTATGGCTTAGGCGTTCAGTCAATGCCGTCTCTCCCTATAATTCTCTGAACCTCACGGTTCTGAAAGGAGTCCCTATGGCTTTAAAAAATCGTGTACAAAATATGCTGTGGTATTGATGTCCACAAGACCTTTGTAGTCGCCTGTATCGCTTCTACCAATGATAAAGGCATCACTTCTTACGAGAGCCACCGGTTTTCGACCTACACGAGCGGTCTGAAAACTCTGTTACAATGGCTAATCGACCGGAATTGCAAGGATGTCTGTATGGAATCCACCGGTAAATACTGGATCCCTGTTTATAACATCCTCGAAAAGGGTTGTTCGATTGTCCTTGCTCATCCCAAATATGTTAAGGCTATCCGTGGAAAGAAAACTGACAAGAAAGATGCCAAATGGATTGCTGACCTGTTTAAGCATGATCTTGTTGCCGGTAGCTTTATGCCCCCTTCTGACATCCGCCAGCTTCGTGACCTTATGCGCTACCGTTTCAAACTGACCTGCTTTAAATCAAGCGAAAAGAATCGTTTGCAGAACTGTCTCACGGTTTCCAATATCCAGTTGGGAAACGTTGTCTCGGACACCTTCGGCAAATCTGCTCAGGCGATACTGGATAAGATTTTGGAAAATCCCGCAGATACTTCCTTTGACCTTGAACCTCTTGTTTTCAAAAGTTTGAAAAAGAAACTTCCTGAACTCCGTGATGCCATTGATGGATATATCACCCCAGAACAGGCTGGTAAGCTCAAAGTAATCAAAACTCATTACGAGGACCTTGAATCCCGGAAGGCAGAGCTTGAAGAACTCATTCTTGCGCTCGCCGCTCCCTATCAGCAGGAACTTGCCATTCTTCAAACCGCTCCTGGTATCAGCAGTGATTTCACTGCCATCGGAATTATTTCCGAAATCGGTACCAATATGGAGGCTTTTCCTTCGGCGAAACACTTATGCTCATGGGCCGGTCTTACTCCGACTAACAATGAAAGTGCAGGGAAGAAAAAATCTGTCCGGGTTTCCAAGGCCGGATGCTACATCAAACCGCTTTTAGTCCAGTGTGCTAACGCTGTTATTAAAAGCACAAAGCATCCAGAAATGCGTAACCGTTATCTCCGTCTCAAGAAGCGTCGCGGTCACAAGAAAGCAATCATTGCGATAGCAAGAATGCTTCTTACCGCATTATACCACATGCTAAAGAACGGGGAAAACTATAATGCAGAACTTTATCGAAAATCCGACTTACCACCTGTGGATCGTGAGATTACCGTAGAGCAGGCACTCATGATCGCCAGAAACCAAGGTTATAAGATCAAGTCAGCAACTGCATAGCCTTAATATATACAATATTCAATTTTTAAAGCGGCCACCGTAAGATGGCTTGTTTGTGATGCGATTAAGGTAATGGATACCCTCTACTTCTCATTTTCAATCTTAATCTCCTATAAAATCTACATTTGTAAATTTAATAACTTTATCAACTCTTAATTGATGTTCTCCCCCTTTTCCATATTCAGGATAGCTAAATGTAATAGGTTCAGGAATAGCTGTCGTATTACCTTTTGTTGTAGGAACATATAAATCGTCAATGACTTGTAACGTATCAAATTCACCTCTAACTTTGCAATCACTCCACGAGTCCGCAATCTGAAATGCATCTTTTACTTGAGATGCCGAATCATATTTTTTGAATCCAATATATGTAGTATATTGCTCTCCACTGATTATTGCATCATTTGCTCTTCCTGAATCCATATATCTATAACCTGTTGCAGGTACAACATCACCACTAGGCGTTACATAAAAATCAGCCTTTCTACCACTCTCAGCTCCATTATTTGCGGGATAATATGGTACCAATTCCGTACAATTACTACTTGACTTCCCATAGCTGGTCTCATCAACACTTTCACTAATTTTCCCCTGCGGAGGACAAGCTTTCCTTTTATACCCACTCGGATCATCATACACCACCGGATTATTCCCGCAGTACGCATACAGATTCAGTCCATCCCCCTGGTAGACGTCTTCCTGCATGAAACGCCCGGCAACCGGATTATAGTACCTCGCCCGTAAATAATACTGTCCCGTTACATCATCATACTGTTGTCCCGTATAGCGGATGCGGTTATTCAGCTGTTCTGTGGTCTCAAGGGGTATGCCAAAGGCATCATACTGATAGCTGTTCCGGATTTCTCCCTGTCCATCAGTAACAAATACCGTACTGAGCTGTTCGTCCCTGTGGTAGTAGGACAGTTCCTGTCCTCTTTGGAACGCTTCCATCCCTGCCCCGAGATGATAACTGGTGCCCTGCTCTTCTCTTCCCTCCTCCTGCAGAAGCTCTCCATTGTGGTATACAAAGCTGGTTCTCCTGCCGTTTTCCAGCAGTTCAAACCGCAGGCCTTCCGCGTCATAGCGGTTCTCCTGCACGTTGCCGTTTTCGATTTCCACCCTTGTCTGCTGGTGGCGGCTGTTATAGGAGAACCGACGGATTCCGGCTGCATTTTTCTCCTCTATTATACCGCCCTGACGGTCATAAGAAAACTGGTTTCTATCGGCAGGGCTTTCTTCTGCGATTAGTTGGTTCTTCTCATTATAAAGATATCGGATTTCTCCCTGTGCATCCGTCTTCCGGATTCTGTTCCCTGCTTTGTCATAGGCATAGCAAACAGAAGCGCCGTTCCGCCGCTCTTCCAGAAGTTGTCCCCGGACATCATAATTGTAGGAGATATCCAGCGCATTATTCCCTGCGGTGATTTCGGAAGTGATGCCGCCCAGAGCTGCCTGTGTGCCTGTCTTCGCCGTGCGGTTTCCGTTGCCGTCATACTGGTATGCAAAGGAGAGCAGGACATTTTCACCCGCTCTGGTTTCCAGCGTGCGGACGTTTCCGTCCCCGTCATAGGTATAGGCGGTCTCCACACCGTTACCATAACGGATATGGCGGATGCGGTTCAGGGCATCGTAGCCGTAGCGCACTTCCAGTCCGTCATCATTAAAGATGCGGCTTCGTCTGCCCAGAATGTCATACTCATACCGGGTGCAGACTCCCGCGGGATCCCTGATCTCCGTGATCTGCCCTGCCCTGTCATGGGTATAGGAAACTAAGCGTTTCCCGTTGGAACGCTTTTCTTTCAGATTACCATATGCATCGTAGATGTATTCATAGGACTTTCCGTCGCAGACAGCACGGGTCACCCGGCCCAGACTGTCATAGTGCCAGGTACTGATATTGGTATGTTTCCCCTCTGCATCGGACGCCTTCTCATACACGGGCTGTCCGAATACGTTGCAGGCGCGCTGCAGCTGTCTTCCGTCCCTGTCGATGTGCAGGGACAGGTTGCCCTCCTCGTCATACCGGAAGGTCTCTGTGAATCCCAGCTGATCAATTCTCTCGCTGACCTTGCCGAGACTGTTATAACGGTACTGCACTGCATTGCCGTTGCCATCTATAGTCCTGCTGATCTGCCCGGCGGGGGTGTATTCATAGCCTTCCTTCCCCCCGTCCGCAAAGCCAATGCCTGTGATGCGTCCCCAGCTGTCCACGTCATAGGAGATGGGATTCTGGTTGCCGTCCACAACTCCCGTGATCTGCCCTCTGGCATTATACTCATACTGCTGGAGGATGCGCTGATGGTTCCCCGAACGCCGGACATCCTTGATCTTTCCGTCCAGTTCGTAGGAAAGTTCTGTCCGGTTTCCAAACGTATCCTTTTGGATGACCGGCTGATTCCGCAGGTTGTAGGAAAGCTCCTGTACCACTTCTCCTAATGCATTGGTGGTGCGGAGGCGGTTGCCGCGGCTGTCATAGGTGTAGGATACCCCCGCCCCGTCATCACTCTCCGGCTCGTAGCCGTAGGGACGGATCTCTTTCCGCAGCCTGTCATTCCGGTCATAGAGATAGCGGGTCACCCCTCCTGCCGGATTGGTTCTGTGGGTCGCCCGGTCTTTCAGGTCATACCGGGTGCTGCTCTCCAGACATTCCCCGTCCGTTCCCAGAATGGCCTGTTTCAGCACATTTCCGGCCGCATCATAGGCATACTGCACCCGTCTGTCGATACCGTTCTTTCTGTCAAGGACTCTCTCCTCGGTCAGGCGGTCGTCCGCATCGTAGCTTCTGTGGATCTCGGAGCCCTTCGGTGTGGTGATCTTTGTCAGGTTGCCGTTGGCATCGTAGGCATATCTTGTAACGGCGGCCTGTACCGGGCCGTTGCCCTGGATTTCCTCCGTCCGCTGAACAAGCCACCCGTTTTTATTGTAGGCATAATGAATGACACTATGAACACCGTCCGCAATGACACGCTCTTCCAGCGTTACATTTCCCAGACAGTCATAATCGTAGCGCATTTTTGCCCCAAAGTCATCTTTCACTACATTCAGATGATTGTTTTTATCGTAGGAAAAATGGATCCGGTGCCAGCCATCCGGCTCTCCGTCCCGTTCTACTTCCTGTTGTCCGTAGGCCTCCTCCACCTTATTGCCCTGACTGTCATAGGTATAGGCGATGACACGGTACAGCGCAGGATCGGTCTCCTGCACTTTTATCTGTTCCCGGATCTTCCAGCCCAGATCATTATAGGTATAGAGGACCTCCTTTCCTTCGCCGTCCACTTCCCGGAGGATCTGTCCGTGCCCGTTGTACTCGCAGGTGTGCAGGATGTTCCCCCCGGGATCCTGTACTTCTGTCATCCGGCCGCAGGCGTCATAGGCATAGCGGTAGCCATTGCCGTCATCCGAATCTGCATCATAAGATTCCGGCTGTACCTGTTTGATCATGTTGCCGTCCGCATCATAGAATCTCCGCTCCACGCCTCCGTCCGGATAAAGGATACGGATGCAGTTCCCGTCAGAATCGTGCTCGTAGCGGGTTCCTTCTCCCTCTTCGCCTTTCAGGGCATAGCTGACCGGATGGATCCGGCTGGTGATGTCCCCGTCAAAGTTGCGGAATACACGGTGATGTTCCTGCAGGGGAGATATGGTATCTACCACACGTTCCAGAAAATCGTGGCGGTACTCATAGCCGCTCTCTTTCTTTTCCCACTGCACGGGTGGATAGTAAGTGGTCAGATTGCCCATGCGGTCATAGAATCTACGGGTGGTGTAGCCTTCCCCGTCGATGCGGCTGGTGACAAAGTTTCTGGAATTGTAAGCCAGCTCCACCGTGCCGTAAGTATTGCTGATGGACAGTCTGCGGCCTACGGTATCGTAGCCGTAGGCAGTCTCCTCCCCCTTCGGCGTAATGACACGGCTGGGGTATGCCCGGTTGGCTTCATATTCCTTAAGGCTTTCGTTTCCGAGGGCATCCCGCTCCAGAATGCATCTTCCCCTGAAATCATACTTCCGGGCCGTTTCTTTCCATTTGCCCTCTTTGATCTTTTCCATCGTCCTGACCGGATTGTGTTCCTGGTCATAAGTATAGAGGGTCTCTCTTCCGTCGCTGTCCCATGTATGTACCAGATCATGGTGCTCATTATATTCATGGTGCACTTCAAAGCCATCCGGGAATTAATCTAATAAAAATTCATTAACAATACATCATCGTTAAATAAACACTGTAGAAGACAATAGCACTTGTCAGAAATATCGTATCCGTCATTCCTCATCTCTTGTGTTATTTTTCCATTTTCCCGGGGCTTAGTGGTTTATATTCATCGTCTTTTTCGACTTGCTTAAACCCACGGTTCCCATCCTTTTATAAATTCTTCCAAAGATGGTGCAATTTTTCTCATTTTTCCTTTTTCGTCATCTGCAAATTTAACAACTCCTGTTTTTACCTCCACCACGACGTTATAATTTGCTTTCTGTTGTTCTACTCCAATCGGTATATGCGTTATTTTTCCATTTGAATCGGTATATGCATCTATTTTCCGTCTTAAACTTTTATATTCATCTTTTGGTTCTACAGAATTTATGCTGATTAAATAATTTTTAAATTTTATATCAATTCTCAAAAAATAATATGTACTGAAATATTCTACTATATCCTCATTCTTTTCAATTCCATATATCTCTAGCAATCTAAGAAAACTTTCATCCCGACCATATGGTATCGGTTTCCATTTACTATATCCTTCGGAATCAGTTTCACCTATATATATTGTCTGATCTATATTTTTCCTTTTAGGACATCTAGGTAAACCTACCGTTGTTTCTTCGTATTTTTTTAAAAATTTTTCAAAAAACATATCCATTTCATTTTTTACTGACATTATTTTATCTCCATTCTTATCCATTTTTTTGTTCGTATTGTCATAGAATTGATATTTTGAAGCATCTTCGAGAATACATCTCCATCTATCCCGCCCCAGATGCCATATTGTTTTTCTATATTATGAATTCCACCACTCCCCGGATGCAATCCTACAGGAATTGGCATAGCCTGACCACTACCTTATTTTTTGCAGATTATAACACATATCGACAAGTCATAACCGTAGATGTCAAAAACGACCGGGTTATATGTAACTTTTGGATAAAAATACCCGGGTTAAAATATGCTTCAAAACGTTTCTCTTGGAAAGCATATCTTAATCCGGGTATTCACATATTCCGTATTCTTTTTATGTTAAAAAATCATACATTAATATCATTACATCAAAAACATTATCTTCCTCCCGTATCTCCATCTCACCGGCATATTGATCCACGATCTGTCTGACGATCGAAAGACCGATTCCATGCATCCTGTCGTCTTCCTTGCTTGTCAGATATCGTCCCCCGCTTTTATGCAATGCATTTTTATACCGGTTTTTAATACTGATGGCTATATTATTACCGTCTGTGGTGATCCATAGCCTGATCACCCTATCTTCGGTCAGTTCCTTTACAGCTTCTATGGCATTATCCAATAGATTGCCCAGACAAATGCTGATATCCTCTGCATTCATCTCCGCATCCTGCGGCACTTCCGTATTGGCTATCACCTTTATTCCTGCCTTTTCCGCCATATCTGCCTTGTAATTAACCACACTGTCAATATAAAGATTTCCGCTATTGGAAATAAAATCTTTTTTGTCTAAAAACTTCAGATTTTCACTGCAGTATCTTTTCAGGGCTTCATAATCTTCCTTTTCCAAATAAGTATTTTCCAATATGTAATGCTGCTTCATATTGTGACGCAGCTTCCTTAATTCTTCCCACCATTCCTTACTTTCCCGGTTCTGGCGAATATAGTACTCACACTGATTTTTCAGGATTTCTTCCCGCATTTGTTTTTCCATATTTTCTTTTGCTTTATCATACAGATAGTAGGTAAAGACGTTGATCAGCAGGATCATGAATACTACAATAAATCCCCAGAAATAGTTTTCAAGGGTTCCTGTGATAAAAACGGAAATCAGGATCCATATACTACAGACCGGAACGATAAATACTTCCAACCAATCCTGAAGATTCAGTTCCGCTTTTCTGTTCAGTTTTATAATGAGAGAGGTAAATTTAATAATCAAATACCAGACAATTTTAGATAACACTGTGCACAGCAAGGTTACTTCTGCATCATCTGTCCATGCCAGAAATTCTTTTCCGTAATACACGAGCAATTCTGCACACATGCCGCTCATATACATAAATATAGTCGTCGCCATCAATGTTCTGACTGAATCAGTATATAGGATTCTGATCGTCACAAAAAAAATACATACAAAAAGTAATATATTCAGCCAGATATTACTCGTGCCATCTCCCAGATACGTTAAAACATATGTAACACCGTTGAAGACCGCAAAATATCCTCCCCATACCAGATAGTCTGTATACCTGCGAATTTTCTTCTTTTTCAATGTACTGTCACAAAAAATACGCTGCAGTATTACAGAAAAAATCTCCACAATAGCCAGAACAAGCATCATTCCCATCTTCTCCCCTTTAACATTGAAATATAATGCTGTCTTACATGATCTCTGTAATTTTTACTGATTTCTACTTCCCGTCCATTATCCAGAACAACCCTGTCCGCAGAATACTCCTTAATAAAACGAGTATTCACGAGCAACGATTTTCTGATTCTCAGGAATTTTACATTTGCTTTCCGCAGATTCCTTTCCACTTCTTCCAATTTTCCATAAAATAAGTATTCCAATTCAGGCATATCCAGCTGTACTGCATTGATCTGTACGATTCTTTTATCACTTTGGAAAAACCGGATCTGATTCAGTGGAATATTGTATTGCCTTTTATTATAAGAAAAGCAATAACTGTCATCGGAATTCAAATGTGTTTCAAACACCCGTTTCAGGATCTTCTCCAATTTTTCTTCAGACACCGGCTTATCTATAAATGCATATGGCTGCACTTCAATCATTTCCTTGCAGTACTGGTTATAACAGGATACAAAAATCAGAATTACCCTGCTGTCTCTTTCCCTGAGGATACGCGCGGTTTCAATTCCGCTGATACCAAGCATTTCCACATCTAAAAAAACGATGTCCATATTTCCCGTGGTGTCTGTTTCCATTAATAATTCTTCCCCACTCCGGAAGCAAAAAAATTTCACATTTTTGGATAGCCTTGCCATGATGGATTGTATGATCTGTGTTTGCTTCTGCAACTCAGATAAAACATCCTCACATATAGCAACTCTTAACATTGAGAATTCCCCTTTCTCCTTCGCATGCTATAATACGATGCCAGTATGCAACTGTTCAGCCCAATATAGTTTCCTCCTTTCAAGACTTTCCGCAAAAACACTGGCAACATCAGCAACTATTCTTATTTTTTTGATATTATTACTATACAAACGATTTCCCCTGTTTTACGTAAACAATTCCCTCTTCCTCTTGATCATCTCATCAATCTTCTCGATATACAGTCCCACATCCTTCACATTGTCGCACCGCTCGATTCTTCCGTCGGGGAAGACTCCCTTGGTGATGCTTCCGGCTCCCAATGCCACGATGGTCTGTTTCTCTTCCATGATGAGGATGTTATACAGGCCGTATTTTCCGGGGCGGGCGTAGCCGGTGTTCTCGAAGTTGCCGGACATGTTCTTCTGTCGGTAGAGGTAATAAGGTTTCATTCCAAGCTTCTCAGCTCCCGCCGCCGCGATCTTCATGGTTTCGTCGGTGTTGTGAAGCATGGAGACGCCGTTCTCCTGGATCCACTGGTTCAGGCGGGATGCACGCTTGATGGCCAGGGAATGAACGGTCAGGCTGTCCGGGGCCAGCTCCACGATCTTTTCGATGGTGCGCTGTACATCCGCCTCCAGTTCTCCCGGCAATCCCAGGATCAGATCCATATTAATATTGTCAAAGCCAACCTCTCTCGCCAGCCGATATGCCGTAAGTACCTGTTCCACGCTGGCTTTTCTGCCGATGATATCCAGGGTCTCCTGCTTCATAGTCTGGGGATTCACGGAGATACGGCTGACCTGGTGACGATGCAGTACCTCCAGCTTCTCTCTGGTGATGCTGTCGGCACGACCGGCTTCCACAGTGAATTCCTTCACGGTAGAGAAATCAAACTTGGACTTTAATGCCGTGATCAGACGGTCCAGCTGCTCCGGTTCCAGTGTGGTGGGCGTACCACCGCCGATATAGACGGTATCCAGTACCTTATCTTTAAAATTCTCCGCCACATAATCCATCTCTTTGATCACAGCGTCCACATAGGCATCCACCTGCCTGCGGAATGCAGCGATCGGATAAGAGGTAAAGGAACAATAGAGACAGGTTGTAGGGCAGAACGGAATCCCAATGTACAGGCTGTAACCACCTTCGTAATGAATCTCTTTTAACAGATCCCGCTCTCTCTTCGCAATATCGATTCCCAAAAGTGCCTTCTCTTCGCTGACATAATGGCTCTGCTCCATGAAATCCAGAATCTCTGCATCGCTTCTGCCCTCATCCAGCATACCGTAGGCGATCTTCGTGGGACGGATGCCGGTAAGGTTTCCCCATGGGAGTTTCTGCCCGGTCACCTTGCTTAAGGTGCGGTACAGGAAACGTTTCAGACCGTTCTTATACCCATCTGCAAGGTTTTCTGTCTCTGCATCCCACAGAAAATCCTCTTCTCCCACACGGATCTTCGCTCCGGTCTCGGCCAGTTCGATTTCCAGACTGACCTGCGGTTCCAGCTCTGCCAGCTTCTCCGGTTTTGTCTCCGGGGTGATGACCGTGACCTGGTCCTCCGCATAAAAAGCCTTCACCAGAGAATGTACATCATATTCATAGTTAGGATGGGATAATTTCACTACTTTCATTGTAATCTCCATTCCGCAGACGATTCCTTTCGTCGGAGGAATCGCGAATCAAACAGGCACAGAGATAACTCTTTCTGTGCCCGAATATATTTCAGTATTGTAACTATTCAGAACCCTATTAGCAAAACGGATTATATTTCTTCTCATGTCCGATGGTGGTGCTGTCGCCGTGTCCCGGATAGACTACCGTCTCCTCCGGCAGAGTAAAAAGCTTCTCCTTCACCGAACGCACCAGCGTACTCATACTGCCGGTGGGGAAATCGGTTCTGCCCACGGATTCCTGGAACAGGGTATCCCCGCAGATTAAGAACCCTCCCTCCGGGAAATAATAGCTGACACCGCCTGCGGTATGTCCGGGCGTTGCCAGAACTTTGATCCGGATGCCATCCAGATCCAGTTCCTCGCCATCCTTCAGATACACATCCGCGGTGACCGTTACCGGGCGTCCCATATCTTTCGACAGGTTGCTCTTCGTATCCAGAAGAAACTTTTTCTCCGCCTCCCCGGCATATATTTTCACGGGGTTCTCTCCATGATCCCCGGCATAGGCATCCGCTGCCGCCTTCAATTCCTCACAGCCACCGATATGGTCGAAATGTCCATGGGTCAGAAGGATCGCTGCTGTATGTAGTCCGTGCTGCCCAAGCGCCTCCTCAATTTTCTCTCCATGATCCGCGGGGTCGAATACCAGCACTTTATCACTGTTCTCTCTGTATACAAAGTAACAGTTGGTCTGATAGATTCCCAGCGTCATATGTCCGATACGGATATTGCTCATAATAATCTCACTTTCTGTTTCCCGACAGGTTCCGCCGTTTTCCGGACATCACCTTATCAGCCTGTGGTTCTCTCGATGTCAATGACGCTCTCGATGCCCCGGATCTTGTCAATGATACGGTTCAGTTCCTCTCTGCCGCTGATCTCGAAGGTCGTCTGCAGCGTTGCCAGTCCCTGTCTGTTGGTTCTGGTGTTCATGGACATAATATCAATATTTTTCTCCGTCAGCGCCTTGGAAATATCCGCTAACAATCCGTTACGGTTGTTGGCATAGATCTTGATCTCCGCCAGATATTTCTCCGCATGTGCCTCCTCCGGCTGCCATTCCGCATCGATCAATCTCGCCCTCTCCATCTCCGGCAGATTGATGATGTTGATACAGTCGGTACGGTGAATAGAGATACCTCTTCCACGGGTCACATAACCCACGATCTCATCCCCCGGCACAGGAGAACAGCACTTGGAAAAACGCACCGACAGATCCGCGATGCCCTTTACTACGATACCGCTCTTGGACTTCATGAGGATCGGCTTGTTCACACCACTTTGCGCATTTGCTGCATTGTTCTCCGCAATGCTTGCCAGAACTTCCTCGTTGGTCATCTCTTTCTTATGGTCACGGTCGTACAACTCCTGCATCTTGTTGACGATCTGACCCTCTTTCAGAGCACCGTGTCCTATGGCCGCCAGCACAGAATCCCAGTCCCGGAATCCATACTTGCGCATAATGGCATCCATATACTCCTGCTTCTGCAGGCTGGCAAGATTGATGCCTCTGGCTTTGCAGTAGCCGGAAAGCAGATCCTTGCCCTTTAAAATATTGTCTTCCTTTAACTCATTCTTGAACCACTGGTTAATCTTGTTCTTGGCCTGGGTACTTTTTACCACATTCAGCCAGTCACGGCTGGGACCCTTGGAGTTCTGCGAAGTGATGATCTCGATCCGGTCTCCGTTGTTGATCTTATAATCAATGGTCACAAGCTTCCCGTTGACTCTCGCTCCCACCATCTTGTTACCAACAGCAGAATGAATGCTGTAAGCAAAGTCAATCGGGGTAGATCCTGCCGGAAGGTTCTTGACCTCACCGGTAGGAGTAAAGCAGTATACGCTGTCGGAGAACAGATCCAGATCGTTCTTCAGCAGGTTCATGAATTCCTTGTTATCCGACATGTCCCGCTGCCACTCCAGGATCTGTCGCAGCCATACCAGCTTCTCTTCTTCCTGTACCTCCGGCTTCTTGCCGTCGGAAGCCTCCTTGTATTTCCAATGGGCGGCAATACCGTATTCCGCCACGCGGTGCATCTCAAAGGTACGGATCTGGATCTCGAAAGGCTGTCCGTTGCTGCCGATCAGCGTCGTATGCAGGGACTGGTACATATTTGCTTTGGGCATGGCAATATAATCCTTGAAGCGCCCCGGAATGGGTTTATACATTTCATGGATCACACCCAGTGCCGCATAACAGTCCTTCACCGTCTCCACGATGATACGCACCGCGAAGAGATCATAGATCTGATCCAGCGTCTTGTGCTGGTTCTTCATCTTCTTATAAATACTGAAAAAATGCTTTACACGGCCATCGACTTTGGCTTCGATGCCGGCATTCTTAATATGTTCACTGACTTCATCCACAATACCCTGGATATATTTTTCACGGACGCTCTTACGGACAGCGATCTTATCCACCAGATCATAATAGATATCCGGCTCCAGATACTTCAGCGACAAGTCATCCAGTTCGATCTTCAGTTTGCTGATACCAAGTCTCTGGGCGATGGGGCAATAAATCTCCAGCGTCTCCTTGGCAATCCTCTGCTGGCTCTCCGGCGTCTTGTACTTCAACGTGCGCATATTGTGCAGACGATCCGCCAGCTTGATCATAATGACGCGGATATCCTTCGCCATGGCGAGGAACATCTTACGCAGATTCTCTGCCTGCATCTCCAACTTGGCATCTGACTTTTCTCCGTTGCTGCCGGACAGCGGAATTTTCTCCAGTTTGGTCACTCCGTCTACCAGAAGTGCTACATCATCACCGAATTCTCTCCTAAGATCCTCCTCCGTCATCACGGTATCTTCCACCACATCGTGCAGGATACCTGCCACGATGGTCTCTTTATCCAGTTTCAGATCCGCCAGAATGATTGCCACATTCAATGGATGGATGATATAAGGTTCTCCGGACTTCCGGAACTGATTTTTGTGAGCCTCGCTGGCGACCTTATAGGCCTTCTCGATCATGGAAATATCATCACTGGGATGATATTTTTGCACACATTGAATAAGCTCCTGATATAATTCATCCGGATTCACGAATTCTTCTGATTTACTTATCTTGTCATCATCAAAAATGACTTCGTTCTTCTCTTCTGTCATAGACGAAACAGCTCCATATTATTTTTATCGATGTCTTATTTTCCCTCGTAGCAGATGGCTGACTCCAGACGATATTTGTTAATGCGCTCACGGCCTTTCAGTCCTGCCAGTTCGATCAGCACTACCACGCCGGCTACTTCACCACCCAGAGACTCGATCAGTTTGATCATAGCCTCGGTGGTACCTCCGGTAGCGATCAGGTCATCCACGATCAGAACTTTCTGACCGGGTTTGATACTGTCCTTGTGCATCTCGATGGTAGCGGAACCATATTCCAGATCATACGTGGCAGATACGGTCTCTCTGGGAAGCTTTCCCTTTTTACGGATCAATACAAAGGGCTTATGATTATTGTATGCGATCGGTGTTCCGAAGATAAATCCGCGGGACTCGGGACCTACTACCACATCATAATCCAGATCCTTGATCTTCTCCTGCATGGTATCGATCGCCAGGTGCAGTCCGTCCGCATCCTGCAGTACACTTGTGACATCACGGAAAATGATACCCTTCTCCGGGAAATCGGGAATGCTCTTTACATATTCTTCCAACTTTTTCATGATTCTACACACCTTTCTCTTATTTAACGAATTATAGCTGCTTTTCTGCTACTTCAATCTGTTTTTTAATAAAATATTTGATGATCTCGCTTCTGGTAATAATTCCGATGAATACATTTCTATCATCGATCACCGGTACAAAGTTCTGCATCTGCGCCTGTCCCAGCAGTTCTTCCATATTCGTATCGATACATACCGGACGGATCTTGCCGTTCTGGATGATATCCCTTATCGACAGCTTCTCCAGACTTTTCATGGTAATGCTGTCCAGTTCACTGTTGTGGCTTAAGATATTCCACAGAAAATCTCCCTCACTGACTACACCCACATACCTGTCCTCGGCATCGATCACCGGTACCGCCGTGTAGCCGTAGCGTTTCATCTTCTCCAACCCCTGCCTGATGGTCATATCGTCCCGAAGAAAAGTAACCTCCTCCTTCGGGGACAAAAAAGATGCAATATTCACAATGTTCCTCCTGCCTGTTCTTTTGTGTCCGTTAATTTTGATCCTTAGGGTCGACCTCTTCGAAGGTACTGTCCAAGGCATCCTGCTCCTGTTTGAATCTCCGGAGCTTGCGTGCAAAATAAATCGTAGAAAAACAATCGCCGGCACCACTGAGGATCAGTACCACTCCCAGAACACGGAACAACAGAATCGCTGCTTTGAACGGATTGTAGATCAGTACCACTCCGAGAATGATGTTGATTGCCGCCACAATAAGAAGTCCCAGCCAGCTGCCGTAACCCAGTCTTTTCAGGTCAATGGCATCCTGCAGTTTGCTGCATCCGCTACACAGAACCAGTACTCCCAGAATAAAGGGAATCAAGGAGATGACGATCTCTACCTTGTACAGGACTACTGCTCCCAACACGATTCCGAGAATACCGAATACAAACTCATTGTGATAATAGTTCTCTCTGGCATCTCTGAGCAGATAGCAGATGATAGAAATGAGACCTGCCACGATCAGTACGATACCGATCAGATACCCCAGTGTCTTCTGCATGGTCTCCGGGATCACCAGTGCTACGATCCCTAAGAGAATATACAGCACACCGGTAAGAATTGCTTCCCATTTCAATTCTTTTAACATTTTCATATGTAACCCTTCCTTTCCTAAAACTCCTATAACGAAAAAGGGGCTCTCTGCAAACCTGCGGAAAACCCCCTTTGTGTTCAATTTACTTTCTGCCGCAGCACTTTTTATACTTTTTGCCGCTTCCGCAAGGACAGGGGTCGTTGGGATAAACCTTCTGCTCCTTCACAATAGTAGTGGAAGATTTCTGCTCTTTGTAGAGTTCCTTGCGGGTCTCTTCATCGAAAATAGCGTTCCACTCTTCCAGATTGTACAGCCAGTCAGCCTCTGCCGCTACCATGTTCTTGTACAGAAGAGCCTTGTCAAAGCCTAAGTTTACCTCTGTATCCTCTTCCAGATCATCGAGAGGGTTCTTCTCTACCAGACTGTCGTTAATACCGTCCAGAAATCCGGTCATCGTCATCAGAGATACCTGATACTTGTCTGCCAGTTCCTTTACCGTACCCTTTACTACTTCATCGGGGTTCTTCAGAAGCTGTGCATAAATCTCCTTCTCCTCCTGGAAATAAGCTGCCCAAAGCTGCTGCAGCTTGTCTTTGCCGGTTGCCTCATTATATGCTACTGATCTCCACTGTTCCATCAAATTCATAATTGTAATACCATCCTTACATGTGATTAATATGATTATAATAATATATAATAATACATCTCGTCCTTAAAAACAACAAAAAAATATCAATGACCTATGTATAATCAGACAGATCCCGGGCAGACTACTACTATCATCGGACCCCCTCCTTTGATCCTACGGAAGATACGATAATACTTAATCCTCCCCTTTTGAAAAGAGGCACCCTCCGGTGCCTCTTTTTTACAATGGAACTTTTCCTTCTTTGATCAGTTCAATAAATGCATCCGCTGCCTTCGGATCGAACTGGGTTCCCTTATTTTTCTCCAGTTCTCCCATAGCATATTCCACACTGAGTGCTTCCTTGTAAGCTCTCTTGGAGATCATGGCATCAAAGCTGTCACACACTGCCAGAATTCTTCCCAGGAGAGGAATCCCTTCTCCCTTCAGTCCTCTGGGATATCCCTTGCCGTCATACCTCTCGTGATGTGACACGACCGCAGGGATCACATAGTTCATATTCGGAAGATAGTGGATCATCTCGATGGACTTTTGCACATGGCTCTTCATGATCTCATATTCTTCATTCGTAAGCTTTCCCGCCTTTTTCAGGATACTCTCAGGAATCCCGATCTTACCGATATCATGTAATAATCCAGCCACCTTTACCGTCTGGATATCATCTCCCGGCAGTCCCAGCTTCTGTGCCAGCAGCACCGCATACTGTGATACATTGGTAGAATGCTGGAAGGTAAAGGAATCCTTCGCATTGATGGCTGCCACCAGTGCATACACCGTAGGTGCCACCTGTTCATATCCGGTCCCTTTATTCCTGCGCTCCTCGTCAATATTTCCTTCATATACCTGGATCCGGTTCTTGCCGTTTTGCTTTGCATAAAAAGCTGCACGCTTAGCTTTTTGAAAAAGATCCGGTGCATCCGACGCAAGTCCCGGATACCATGCCACGCCGACACTGAAGGTGATCGGCTGCATGACCTGTGGTTTGTCCAAGCCATTCTCCTGCACTGCATGGGTCAGCTTTTCCGCCAGTGCCACCAACGTCTTACTGCCAGTCTCCGGCACAGAGATCAGGAATTCATTGGAGCCGACGCGGAATACTTTGCCGTTCTCTGCATTTTCCTGCAATTTCTTCGCACACCATTTTAAGATCCGGTCTCCGGTCTGCTCTCCGTACAGATCGTTATACAATTTAAAATTGTCCATATCCATATACAGGAAGCCTCTCGCATCTCCGAGAGCGCCCTCCTTATGCAGGCATCTGTTGCAATAAGTGCGGTTGTACAGGCCTGTCAGTTCATCGTGAATAGATACCTGATATACTCTTTCATAGGCATCAATATTTTTCAGGCTTCCGGATGCAATATTCGCCAATTGTCTTATGCAGTCCACTTCCTGATAATTGAGCTTATTTGCCCGCATCCGCTCCATATAGATAAACCCGCAGATCTGATTATCATATCTTAAGGTTGCGATCACTGTCCGCTCCGGCATATTATCCTGTTTCACCAGATCACAGATTGTGTCTACTTCTTCCTCACTTAACGGAATGTGTCCACTCTGTACCGCTTCGTGATACCCTTCTCCATTCGAATTCTTCTCGAAGATCCTGGCTTCACATCCGGGGATTGCATCGCCCAGAATATCATGCAGTGTAGCAAACAGCTCTCTGCGGCTCAGAATGGATGCCGCCCTGTCCTGAAATTGCCGGATTCCTTCCAACATATGCTTCTGCTTCTGATATAGAATATTCTCCAGCCGCTTCCTGGCAAAAAGGATCACAAGTACTGTCCATCCCGACTGCAGGGCAATGCATAGGATCAGCCTCTGCACTGCAGCCTGTCCAAGGCTCCCTGTCACGATTTCCAGATTATAGGATAAGATCACCACCGGAATCGCTGCTACGATCACTGCCAGGAAATACACCGCACCTACCGTTGCCCGATACGAAAAATCAAACAGATACTGCTTGTACATGATATATACCATGCATATTGCCATCCCCACACTGCCCAACATATCAAAAGGAAATACACTTCCAGGCAGCATGCAGAGCAGATTTCCACCCAGAATACATACCGTTCCCAGCAGCAGCGGAAACAGCTTTTTACGCAGCTCCACATTTGTTCCTATCTTACAATGTGCCAGATAAGTGGCATAGATCATTACTGCGATCTCCATGGCAATGAGAACACCGGTTCCGACCGTTGCATGATACACATAAACGAAGGTGCCATCCGCGCGGTTCACAAGCTCCGGTGCCGGCAGGATAGTACCACTCCTTGCATTTCCCAACACCAGTGCCAGCGTCAGCACACCATAAATGTAGATCAGGGCATCATGCTCCGTAATCTCCAAAAATCCAAACAGAAACACATACATGAACACCGGGATCATCAAAAGACCAAGCAGGGCGAAATTATGCCAGAAAGTAATTCCGGGAAATATCCCAAGTCTCATAAGGCTCACACTGCCCGTCCAGACCAGGCAGGCGGTCAGCACCAGCCGAAGGCCGCGGATTGTCCGGTTCCTCATGGTATGGAAAAAACAGAACAACAGAAAAAGGGAGCAGCAAAAAGCTCCCAACGGAATACCAATATAGAGGTTTCTATTCCATATCGTATCCAGAAAACTCTCCATACTTAATTTTACTCCCTCATGCTTTATTCCCTTACACAGGAACGTTATCCCCATTCGTCCCATATCCTCTATACAGCTAAGAGTTTACCACATTTTTCTTTTAAAGACAACTGTACATCCAGTATTCTCTGATTCTCCGATCCCCGGAAGGCCAGCCGCAGATTCTTCCTCTCCTCGATAAATTCTCCATCCACGATCACATCCAAAAGCGGCAGAAGCTCTGTGATCACCGGATCTCCTTCTTCCATCCAACGAAGCAGATCCCTGTCAAAATGATATCCCGTATAGCACCAGATGGTCTTCTGCGGATATTGCTCTCTTACTTTCTTCACCAGAGAAAGTACGGCTCCTCTGTTCTCAGGCTCCATGGGTTCCCCTCCCAGTAAGCTCAAGCCCCGGATATAGTCCGGGGCCAGTGCCTGCAGAATCTCTTGCTCTGTTTCCTCTGTGTAAGCCTGTCCGTAATGGAAGTCCCAGGCTTCGCTGTTAAAGCATCCCTTACAATGATGGGTACAGCCGCTGACGAACAGCGACACTCTCACACCGGGACCGTTTGCCACATCTGTTTTCTTGATCGTTGCATAATTCATAGGACATTTCCTTCCCTTGTACTATCTGCACATTACAGATGAAGAACTCTTGCCTTGATCTCCTTGGTCTTGCCGGCATTCCAGAAGTTCTCTCCCAGATAGCCGCAGGTCCTTCTGGTGACATTCATCTTCGCATGATCCTTGTTATGACACTGGGGACATTCCCACTCCATGTTATCATTGATCATGATCTCACCATCATAGCCACATACCTGACAGTAATCGGATTTGGTATTGAACTCTCCGTACTGGATATTGTCATAGATGAAGCGGATCACTTCCTCGATGGCTTCCACATTATTGGTCAGGTTCGGGACTTCTACATAAGAGATAGCGCCTCCCAAAGATTTATTCTGGAATTCACTCTCGATCTTAAATTTTGTAAATGCGTCGATCTTCTCCCGTACATCCACATGATAAGAATTTGTATAGTATCCTTTATCGGTGACATTGGAAATATCACCGTATTTTTCACGGTCGATCCTTGCAAAACGGTAGCAAAGTGTCTCTGCGGGAGTTCCGTAGAGACTGAAAGCAATGCCGGTCTCCTCTTTCCATTTTGCGCAGCGATCCTTCATGTAATCCATGACGCGCAGGGCGAATTCCTTGCCGGGCTCCACAGTCTGGCTGCAGCCCTTCATCAGATAGGTCATCTCATACAATCCGATATATCCCAGAGACATGGTGGAATAACCGTTGTGCAGGTATTTGTCGATGGTCTCACCCTTCTTCAGACGGGCGATGGCGCCGTACTGCCAGTGGATGGGGCTCACATCGGATACCACGCCCTCCAGTGCCTTATGACGGCACATCAGTGCTTCATAGCACAGCTCCAGACGCTCATCCAACAGTTTCCAGAACTTCTCCTCATTTCCTTTTGCCAGGATACCGATCTGGGGCAGGTTGATGCTGACAACGCCCTGATTAAAACGGCCTTCCCACTTGTACTCTCCGTTTTCATCCTTCCATGGAGACAGGAAGGAACGGCAGCCCATGCAGGAAAATACATTGCCCTCGTAGTTCTCACGCATCTTCTTGGCAGAGATATAGTCGGGGTACATTCTCTTAGCGGAGCACTGTGCGGCCAGCTTGGTCACATAGTCGTATTTTCCGCCCTTTAAGCAGTTATTTTCGTCCAACACATAGACTAACTTCGGGAATGCGGGAGTCACATAGACACCCTTCTCATTCTTGGTTCCCTCAATGCGCTGGCGCAGGATCTCCATAATGATCTGTACGGTCTCTTCCACATATTCGTCGTTCTCGTCAATATGCAGGAACAATGTCACGAACGGAGACTGTCCGTTGGTGGTCATCAGTGTATTGATCTGGTACTGGATGGTCTGTACGCCGGATTTTAATTCATCGTGCAGACGCATCTGTACGATCTTATCCTTGGCTGCCTGATCCAGGGTATCTCCGAACTCGTCCTCCAGCTGTTTTGCAAATTTTTCCCTGCTCTTACGCAGATATTTTCCCAGATGCTTGATATTCACACTCTGACCGCCATACTGATTGCTGGCTACGGCTGCGATGATCTGGGTGGTCACGGTACATGCCACCTGGAAACTCTTGGGAGATTCGATCATTTTGCCGTTGATGGAAGTACCGTTGTCCAGCATATCCTTGATATTGATCAGACAGCAGTTGAAGATCGGCTGGATAAAATAATCCGCATCATGGAAATGCAGCACACCGTTGTCATGTGCCATGGCAATATGCTCCGGCAGAAGCAGACGTCTGGTAACATCACGGGACACTTCACCTGCAATATAGTCTCTCTGTGTGGATGCCAGTCGGGTATTTTTATTGGAATTCTCCTCTGCCAGCTCCTTATTCTCATTCCGGATCAGTTTTAAAATAGATTCATCCGTGGTGTTGGATTTGCGGAGCAGACTTCTCTGGTAACGGTATACGATATACTTCTTCGCCAGGGTATATTTGTTGTGCTCTACCAGATGTTCTTCGATCATATCCTGAATATGCTCCACGGTCTGGGTCTGTCTGCCCTCCTGCTGCACATCCTCCAGGATCTCTTCAATCAACCCCTCACTGGCACGATACCGCTCCTCCACTTCGTTGTTCGCCTTATGGATCGCTTCCCGGATCTTGTCCTCTTCATAAGGCACTACTCTGCCGTCTCTCTTCTGAATCTTCATTGCTGTTCCCTCACTTTATATCATTCCCATCGAGATGCGAATTCCTGCATAAGCCGAAAGAAAAGCCGCATCGGAAGCAAGTTCCCGATACGACTGTCTACGCAAATCATAGCATGTTACTAGATTTTGTGTTTCACGATTCATTTCGCATCTACATCTTGTATATTTATTATAGTGAGGAAACCCGGAAAAAGCAAGTACCTTTTTTAAAACATTCCTCTTCCACCATACCCTCCGAAGCACAGACCGCCACCACCGCAGCACAGATTGCAGAACACGTTCGCCAGACAGATTTTCAGGCACAGGTCATTCCCACTCGCGTTGGGATAGCCATAGGCTGCCTGTCTGCTCTCATACCATTGTCCGCCGCTCTGAAGTCTCTGCAGAAGCATCTGGTATTCCATATTCTGAGGCTCCAGTGCCACTGCCTTACCTGCATGCTCCAGTGCTGCCACATTGTTACCAAGTCCCATATGAGCCATGGCGCTGTAATAATACCATCTGGCCGTCTTCTCATGCTCTCCCATGCCATCCAGGGTATTTCTGGCCTCTCTGTAATAACCGTTTCTGAGATAATTACCGGCTGCCCGCAGTCTCGTCTCTTCCTCATATCCGGAAGTCTGCTGCTGCCAGCCTGCCTGCTGCCAGAAGTCTCCAAAGCCCTGGCTGAATCCGCCATAACTCTGTCCTTCTGTCCGTTCCTTCATGATCTGCTGATACGCCGCCTGAATCTCCTTGAACTTTTCTTCCGCCTGAGCCTTGTTGGGATTATTGATATTGGCATCGGGATGATATTTTCTGCTCAGGATCTTATATGCTTTTTTGATTTCTTCCTCGGAAGCATCTCTGCTCACTCCCAGGACACTATACGGATCATAAGTCATTTCCTGTTACCTCGTTTACACTGTCTTTTTCCCGTTTTTCCCGTACGATCTCATAGCGGCACCATACTCCGGAATACAGAATATTCCGCAGAATATCCACATTCTGTAAAATAGGAAGCTGCTCAAATTCCTTACAGCATTCAGACATCATCATGGTCAGGATCTGTCTGCATTCTTCTTCAAATCCGGGTTCTTCATATCGTTTCTTTAGCGGATTATAAGTCCCCTTCTTAATGTCCTGCTCTACATCTTCATAGGCGTCCATGAGGTAAATGAACTTTCCCAGAAAAAATCCAAGTCTCTCCAAATTATCCTTCCACTCGTCTTCGCGGCAGGATACGATCTGTGCCATGACTTTTCCAAACAGTCCCGCCATGGTATCGATGTCCGCATCACCCTGCTTTTCCGCATCCACAAAATCCTGCATGGCCAGAGAGATGCTCCTCACTTTATCCGCATAGAGCAAAGGCTTTTTCCGGCACTTTTTCCCCAATAGATAACTGTATGCCAGTCCTTTCAGACTATGCTCATCCTCCCAGTCATCCTCTGCCTTATAGCAGGCAAACAACACCGTCATGTCCGCCACATAATCGGTAAAAAGATTTCTTCTGATCTGATGCTTTTCGAAAGGATGTGCCACACATCTGCACTGTCCTACGACATCTTCCGGTTCATACAGTCCGGTGAGCAGCATCAGAATAAAAGTCATATCATAATTCAGGGAAAGCTGCCCCAGCACACCATAGCGCTCCTTCAGGCTCTGGCATAATCCACAGTAATAGGATCGATACACATCATACTCCTTGAATTTCATCTCCGACTGATTGACCACAATATATCCGAACATCTGACTCACCATCCTTTCTTATTTCCCGGTTTTACTTATTTTCCATTTGTAATCCTGCCTGTCCTGTCAGGTCTTGCGGATAAATTCCTCTCCGCATTTTCTGCAGTGGATCGCAATCTTTCCTTTGTGTCTGGGCACCCGGAGCTTCTGTCCGCATTTCGGACATTTAAAGATCTTATAATCCCTGTGTCCGGCAAAAAGTTTCTTCCGGCGCTGCCACCAGCTGCGCACCTTCATTTCTTTTTTGAGATACCATTGGTTCTCCGCACTTCTCTTGCTCATATTCCTGGAAAACATCCGGTAATAGACATAGACCAACAGGGCAAGAGCCAGCACATAAAATATTCTCAGACCAAAAAAAGAGAGCGCCAGGCAGACCAAAGCTACAATCATCAGAAACTGATTGAAGCGGTCATTGCCATAACGCCCCCACATGAAACGCTGTAACTTCTCTTTCATGAAGTACCACCTTTCGTCTGCCACCATGCAGGGGATACATTATCCAAATCTTTCAGAGCCTCGTTCGCGAAGCCGGCTCTGAACATTACCTACATTATGGTCTGCCGAAAAGTAAAAAGCAATTAACTAAATATAAACTTTTGTAAAAGAACTATTATTTATTATTCCGATCCTTCTGCCACAGCTCCTGTGCACGCACGTCCCATTTTTTTGCATACTCCGCACATTTCCCACACAGATGCTCCACGGATTCCGGTGACTGTAAGTCGGTGGAATGAGCTTTTGTTTCATGTACCATGCGCTGTAAGATCTCCGGATTCTCCAGCATCGGGCAGGGTTTTAAGTGATTACAGTTAAACGGTTGGTTCTCACGGTACGCCATGAACAGAGGCTGCTTCAGTGCGGTCAGCAGGTCCACCTCCTTGATATTGGCACCGGAATAATGAATGAATACACAGGGTTCCACATCCCCATTGGGATTGATATGACAGTAGTTTCTGCCGCCTGCGATACAGCCGCCCACATATTCACCATCGTTCTGGAAGTCAAAGGCGAAGATGGGCTTACCGCCCTTCATGGCACGGATCTCACGGATGCGGTGATACATATACTCTCTCTGATCCGGATCCGGAAGCAGCTCACAGGATGCCTCATTTCCTACCGGCATATAATGGAAGTACCAGCTGAATCTGGCTCCCTTTTCAATGATCATATCCAGGAATTCATCACTGGTGACTACCTTATAATTTTTGCTGGTATAGCAGATAGAAGTACCGAAGATCAGACCGTACTGCTTCATCAGATCCATGGCATGCATGACCTTATCAAACACGCCCTTGCCACGGCGCAGATCGTTTACTTCATTGAAGCCTTCCAGGCTGATAGCTACGGAGAAATTTCCTACACGCTTCATATCCTGGCAGAATTTTTCATCGATCAGGGTGCCGTTGGTAAATGCATGGAAGCCACAGTCATCATGCTTCTCACATAAACGGATGATATCGTCCTTACGCACCAGAGGTTCGCCACCGGTGAAAAAATACAGATAAATGCCAAGCTCCTTACCCTGGGTAACGATACGGTCCATATCTTCAAAGCTTAAGTTCAGGCGGTTGCCGTATTCTGCTGCCCAGCATCCGGTACAATGCAGATTGCAGGCACTGGTGGGATCCATCAGGATCAGCCAGGGAATATTACACTGATGCTTGACGCGCATCTCATTGATCTCTTTTTTGCCACAGAAGGCAGCCTCAAAGCCATAGTCCAGCGCAGACATTTTGATGACGTGGGGATCTACTTCATTTAAGATGCGGTTCACATACTGCATCCATTTGCTGTCCGGTTCCCGGATCATACGTCTCGCCGCATCGTAGCTTTCCTTCGAAAACGTATTTCCCATAAATTTTTCGGACAGATCCACCAGCTTTAAGAAAGCTTTTTCCCTGTCCTCTTCATCCTTGTTCACATACTTTAAAATTCCGTCGATCGCTGCACCGAAAGCAGCTCTCTCTACCTTGTGTTTTACGTCTGCCATATTATCTACCTCTCTTTCGTATTTTTACATAAATATCCCTGTTTCTAGCTGTAATAGCGGAACAGCACATCGATCCCTGCCAACAGGAAGATGATCGCACCACTGATCAGCACACGGCTTCTCCCGTGACATCCGATCCGGTATCCAGCATAGATACCGGTAACCACGGCTAACGCAGCCATGATCGCCAGCTGTATGATCTGTACGGTTACTCCGGTGTCTAAAAATCCCATGCCGATTCCCGACAGAAAAGAGTCCACACTGGTAAGCATGGCCCAGACACATAACTGCTTCCAGGCAAATACATCCTCCCTGCGTTCTACCGGATCCCGCATCCGGGATGCCCGTACGATCAGCCAGATCGCGATCAGGAAAAAAATAACAGCGGAGGCTGCCCGGAACAGTCTCTCTGTCCGCTGATAATTCATGGCTATATAGGGAATCTCCGAGATCAGGCTTCCTAATAGCATCGCTCCGCTCTGCCAGCCGGTGAACAACAGAGTCATTTTCAGGATCTGTTTTTTATCCAGTTTAGAAAGCATTGCACCTTTATATAATGCATAGGTAAGAACATCCAGGGAAAGTCCTACCGATACGATCAGTATTTCATACCACGCCATCCATATATCTCCTTTCTGCGATTATGATATGCTATTTCCGGACATATAGTAAGATACAACCCCGGCACAGCGTTTTTCCTGCTTTTACATTATTCCGATAAATGTAAATAATCCGCGACATTTTGCGGAAAGTGTCGTTTTGGGTTGAGAAACGGTAATTTTTTGTTTATAATATTTCTATCTTGGTTCTTTTTATGGGAAAAGGAGTCATGTGATGAAGACAAAGGAATTATTGGCAGACAGCTTTCGGACACTTGTGCTTACCGTGCCTTTTCAGAAGATATCCATCAAAATGATCACGGATGGTGCTCATGTGATCCGCCCGACTTTCTATAATTATTTTCAGGATAAATACGAAGTGATCGAGTTCTTGTTCGACCGGGATATCGGCAGCAAGGTCGAAGTCATGATTGAAAATGACATGGAACAGGAAGCTATTAAACTGATGTTTATCTGCTTTGAGAAAAATAAGGAATATTACCGCAGACTTTTTGAGATCACAGGTCAGAACAGCTTCGGAGAATTTTTTACCCATTACTGTGAAAAGACTTTTTTCTGTATTCTCTCCAGACATCCCATGAAGAAAATGCCCTGCGATCTGATCACTCCGCAGTCGCTGGCGCATTATAATGCCCTATTACTGATCGAGATCCTGAAGCTTTGGCTCTCTTCTCCCAAGAATGTGCCTGCGGAGAAGATTTTCGAAGCTTATCAGTACATAATGCGGACGCCGATCCTGGACATGATCCAGTATCCGGAGATATAAAAAGACAGGTCTTAATGACCTGCCTTTTTTATATCTTATCGATTATAGTCTTGTAATTACAAAGATATCATAAATTGCCTTGATCGCGGTTTCGAAATCATCATTTGCCACACCGATGATGATGTTCAGCTCAGAGGATCCCTGGTCGATCATCTTGACATTGATATTTTTGTGTGCCAGTGCGGAGAAGATTCTGCCTGCTGTACCGCGGGTGGACTTCATGCCACGGCCTACCACGGCGATCAGCGCCAGATCCGATTCAATGTCTATCATATCGGGATTTGCCAGTCTGTGGATGCCCGCTACGACTTTCTGTTCCTTATGCATAAACTCATCCTGATGTACGAATACGGTCATGGTGTCAATACCGGAGGGAACATGCTCAAAGGAGATTCCGTTCTCCTCAAACGCCTGCAGTACCTTTCTGCCGAAACCGATCTCGGAGTTCATCATATCTTTTTCAATATTCACAGAGCAGAAGCCTTTTTTACCGGCGATACCGGTGATGACATATTTGGACTTCTGGCAGGTGCTTCCCACGATCCAGGTACCGTTGTCTTCCGGCGCATTGGTGTTTCGGATATTGATGGGAATACCCTCCTGACGTACCGGGAAGATGGCATCCTCATGCAGTACGGTAGCTCCCATGTATGCCAGCTCGCGAAGTTCGCGGTAGGTGATGGTCTCAATAGCCTCGGGATGATCGATGATTCTGGGATCTGCGATCAGGAAACCGGACACATCCGTCCAATTCTCATAGACATCCGCTTTGGCAGCCTTAGCCACAATAGAACCGGTAATATCGGATCCGCCTCTGGAGAAGGTCTTTACCGTTCCGTCAGGCATCGAACCGTAGAATCCGGGAACTACCGCTTCCTTGCTCTCTGCCAGTCTGGCACGAAGTACTTCGTTGGTCTTCGCTGCATCAAACTCACCGTTTTCATCGAAGAAAATTACGGTTGCCGCATCAATGAAATCATAGCCTAAGTAATTTGCCATGATGATACCGTTCAGATATTCGCCACGGGAAGCTGCATAATTGTTTCCGGATTTTGCCTTGAAATTCTTCTCTATGGTCTTGAACTCTTCACTAAGATCCAGATCCAGCTGTAAACCATCTATAATCTCCTGGTAACGTGCCTTAATGGCATCCAGCTCTGCTTTGAAGCTCTTGCCCTGATCTGCCAGATCATAGCAGGCATACAGCATATCCGTCACCTTGGTATCATTGGAAAATCTTTTTCCCGGCGCGGAAGGTACCACATATTTCCTCTCCTTATCCGCACGGATGATATTTCCTACCTTTTTGAACTGCTCTGCACTTGCCAGAGAGCTTCCACCGAATTTCACTACTTTTGACATAACATTTTCTCCTCAAATATATATATTTAGTACTCTTTATAATATTCTTGTTTCTTACACCAGGCGGATCCTGCCAAGCATCTGCTCACCCAGTGCTTCGTATTTTGCCAGGAACTCACTCTCCTTCATGGGCTGTGTGAAGTATCCGAAGTCTTCCTTACGGTCTGCTAAATGCAGCTCTCTGCCTCCGGGGAAAGCTGCCTCTACCGCGCCTTCCGCTCCTGCCTTTGCTCTGATAAAAAAGCTTCTTACGGACTCACGTGTATCTACCAGCTTTACTTCCTCTTTGTCCCAGAAGCACATGATCACCTTGCCCTGATGTCTTGCACAGTCGATGACATCCGATACCACTGCACTGGCGGTGGGAAGCTTGCCTGCGCCCCGTCCGTAGTACATGGAATCTCCCAGCATATTGCCGGTGACAAATACCGCATTGAACACTCCGTATACCATGGCCAGGGGATGGTCCTTGGGAAGCATGAACGGTGCCACCATAACTTCCGCTGTGTCATCGTCAATCGCACGGCTTCTGCCCAACAGCTTGATGGTATACTCTGCAGCATTGGCATATTCAAAATCCGCTGCGGTGATCTTCGTAATACCCTCGGTGGGGACTTTCTCGGAATCCACGTTTTTACCAAACATCAGAGAAGACAGAATCGCGATCTTACGGCAGGCATCATAACCTTCCACATCTGCTTCCGGATTGCGCTCCGCATAGCCTTTGTCCTGTGCTTCCTTCAGAACGGTATCGAAATCCGCGCCTTCTTTTTCCATTTTGCTTAAGATATAGTTCGTGGTACCGTTTAAGATACCGTTGACAGCCTCGATCTTCTCTGCGGTCAGGGAGTAGTTCAGCGGACGGATAATGGGAATACCGCCGCCCACACTTGCCTCGAATAAGTAGTTGCAGTTATGCTCTCTGGCGATCTGCAACAGTTCGGGACCATGCTTTGCTACCAGCTCCTTGTTGGAGGTGCAGACACTCTTGCCCAGTTCCAGTGCCTGCTTCGTGAACTGGTAAGCAGCTCCGACACCACCCATGGTCTCACAGATGATGGTTACGCTGTCATCCTGTAAGATCGTATTGAAATCATGAATGACCTTATTCTCATAAGGGTCTCCGGGGAAATCTCTCAGATCCAGAATGTATTTCACTTCCAGTTCCTGTGCGGACTTTTTATTTACCATGTCCTTATTTTTCTCGATAACTTCTACCACACCGCTACCGACGGTGCCGTAGCCCAATACCGCAACATTGATCATAATATTCTCCTCACTTTTATCTTTTTCGTTCCGACATTATTCTTTTGCCAGTATTTTCACATGATGCACACTGGTCTGCCCCTCCAGCTGTTCGATCATCCGGGAGATATCTCCCGTAGTCTGCAGTACCTGTATACTCAGTGTCAGAGATGCGATTCCGTTGATGGGAATACTCTGATGGATCGTCAGGATATTCGCCCGGTACTCTGCGATGATCTTCAGCACATCCGACAGAATTCCCGGTTCGTCATCCATCTGGAAAGTCAGCGTGATGGTCGTTCCCTGAGAATTGTCATGGAACGGAAAGATATCATCCTTGTACTTATAAAAAGAACTGCGGCTGATGCCAACTGCATCAACCGCTTCCTGTATGGTCAGAACCTTCTCTGACTCAAGAAGCCGCTTTGCTTCCACTACCTTTAACAGCACCTCGGGGATTGCCTTCTGCTTCACCACGAAATACTTGGTCGCTTCTCCCATATGTTATCCTTTCTGCAGTTCGTATCTGTAGTACGGACACTTGTTTTTCACTGAGGGATATTCTAGCACAGTAAAGTATGAAAGGCAACCCCCATTTTTATCTTTTTCAGGCCTTTTTAATACATTTCTGAACATTTCTGAGTATAAGAAAAGAGCCTTTCGGCTCTTTTCTTATGCTCCTCCAAGCTTTAGATCAAAGGATATTTGTCTGTTAATTTCTGAATGATGGCTCTGGCTGCAGGAACCTGCTCTTCGCCGCCCTTGATGACCAGGGCAATGGCTTCTGCCACCTGATCCATGTCCTCGGTGTTCAGACCTCTGGAAGTAACCGCGGGGGTTCCCAGGCGGATACCGCTGGTCACAAACGGAGACTGAGGATCGTTGGGGATGGTGTTCTTGTTAGCAGTGATGTGCGCTGCATCCAACAGTTTCTCCACTGCCTTACCGGTCAGACCGTAAGGAGTCAGATCCACTAACATTAAATGATTATCGGTACCGCCGGATACGATCTTGATATCCCGGCTCATCAGTCCCTTACACAATGCCTGGGCATTGTCAATGATATTCTTCTGATATACTTTAAAGTCGTCGCTTAATGCTTCTTCGAAGCAGACTGCCTTGGCAGCGATCACATGCATCAGAGGGCCGCCCTGGATGCCGGGGAAGATGGCTTTGTTGAAGTTGAACTTTTCATTGGCTTCCTTATTGCAGAGGATCATACCTCCTCTGGGTCCGCGCAGGGTCTTGTGAGTCGTAGTGGTCACTACATCCGCATAAGGGATGGGACTGGGATGAAGGCCCGCTGCCACCAGTCCTGCGATATGTGCCATATCTACCATCAGTACGGCACCCACTTCGTCTGCTACTTCACGGAACTTCTTGAAATCAATGGTTCTGGCATACGCAGAAGCACCGGCAATGATCATCTTAGGCTTGCATTCCAGTGCCAGTTCTCTCATTCTGTCGTAATCTAAGAATCCGTTGTCATCCACACCGTAAGGTACTACATGGAAATATTTACCGGACATATTTACCGGTGAACCATGGGTCAGATGTCCGCCGTGATCCAGGTTCATGCCCATGATCGTATCACCCGGTTTCAGTACAGCAAACTGCACTGCCATATTCGCCTGTGCTCCGGAATGGGGCTGTACATTGGCATAATCACAGCCAAACAGTTTCTTGGCACGCTCGATTGCCAGATTTTCGATGACATCCACGCACTCACATCCGCCGTAATATCTCTTGCCGGGATAACCTTCCGCATATTTATTGGTCAAGGGACTGCCCATAGCCGCCATGACTGCCTTGCTTACCCAGTTCTCGGAAGCGATCAGTTCAATATGACTGTTCTGACGATTCTCCTCGTCGATAATGGCCTGTGCCACCTCGGGATCAACTTTTTTTACTTCATCCAATGAATACATGCCTCATTCCTCCTTGTGTTACGTTAATTCGCTAAACTTATGGTTTAGTATAGCATAGAACTTTTTAATTGCAAAGATGGAAAATGAACAATGTTGGCAGAAGCCCCTGAGTGTGTTAGAATAAACTTTAGTTACATTCTTACGAAAGATGAGGTATCCTCATGTATCATATTATTATCAATCCAGCCTCCCGCTCCGGCAAAGGTGCGAAGATCTGGTCTGAACAGATCGAACCTGCTCTAAGAGAAAGCGATGCCGTATTTCAGACCTATTTTTCCCAAAAAGCCGGAGAAGTAAAGCATCTGGCTGCACAGATCACCGCAGAATATAAAGACGATCCTGATTTAAAGCTCATTGTCCTAGGTGGAGATGGCACGGTGAACGAAGCCCTGCAGGGAATCGCTGATCCCTCCAAAGTAATCCTGGGTTACATTCCCACCGGCTCCAGCAACGATCTGGCCAGGGATCTCGGCATCCCCAAAGAGCCGAAAGCAGCCCTTGATCTGATCCTTCGGAATGCTGCTCCCAGAGTCATGGACTTAGGAAGACTTACTTATCTCGATGAGGATCAGCCGGAAGAATCCCGGCTGTTCGCTGTCAGCTGTGGAATCGGCTTTGACGCAGCTGTCTGTGCAGAAGCCATGCATTCCCCCATCAAGGATACCATGAACCGGATCGGTCTTGGCAAGCTGACGTATTTAGGAATCGCCTTAAAGCAGCTGATCACCGCACGCAAGGTCTCCTGTACCCTGACCATCGAAAACGCAGTAAACGGAAAGCAGACCGCATTCCAGCTCCCCCGCTTTTTGTTTGTAACCTGTATGAGTCATCGCTATGAAGGCGGCGGATTCATGTTCTGTCCTCCCGCCACGGATAATGACGGCGTATTGGATCTGTGCTGCGTTGGCAATATTTCCAAAGTACTGGTTCTGCTGGCTCTTCCCACCGCTTTTTTCGGTAAACACTATTTCGTAAAGGGGATCGATGCTTACACAGCCACACAGATGTCTATCACTGCCTCCGCTCCCCTATGGGTACATACGGACGGCGAAGTAACCAGGAAAAGCTGTGGATTCCGGGTGGAATGTCTTCCCGGCGCCATTCGCATGATCACTCCCGAAGTGAAATAAACACACTCTAAAGATTTTCTTAAGAATGCTTAAGTATTCCAAAAAAACCTTGATTTTTTTCTTCCGGTGATTATACTAAAATTGATTTTGAAGCATAGGTTTGGTAGAGAAATGAGGTTTTTATGGAAAAGCTTAAGATCTTCTATTTAAAATATAAACATGCCGTTCCTCTTATTATATATGCCATTATTTATATGACATGGTTCGCCTGGCTGGAGAAGAACATCACCGGACACTACCGGATCATACATATGGCGGCGGATGATTACATTCCTTTCTGTGAGGTGTTCGTCATTCCTTACTTTTTATGGTTTGCCTATGTATCGGCAGTGGTCATCTACTTTTTCTTCAAAAATAAAGAGGATTACTACCGCACCTGTATTTTCCTCTTTACAGGCATGACGATCTTCCTGATCGTATCCACTCTGTGGCCCAACGGACAGCACCTTCGTCCCGCGGTGATGCCCAGAGACAATATCTTCACCCGCATGGTAGCCGCTCTGTACCGGACAGACACACCTACCAACCTGTGGCCCAGCATTCATGTATATAATTCCCTGGGTGCACATTTTGCGATCATCCGCAGTAAATGCTTCGAGAAGAAAAAGGGCATCCGCATCGGATCCCTGATTTTGGCTTCTTCGATCATCATGGCAACCATGTTCATCAAACAGCACTCCGTCTTCGATGTGCTCACCGCTTTCGTTATGGCGGCTGCGATGTACACCCTGGTATATCGTTACGACCTGCTGATCGCAGTCAGAGAGTTCCGCAACAAGAGAAAAGCAAAACCGCAGATTGGTTAGATAACAAAAATGCAACGGTGAAAACGCCGTTGCATTTTTTTATGAGTCACACCAGGTATGCTCACCACCGTGGTCTGAATGATCACAGTACTTCTTCACTTTTCTGCAGTGCCGATGCAATGACTGCATCCATATCATAATAACGGTATTCCGCCAGTCTTCCTCCGAAGATCACATCCTGCTCGGCATCTGCCAGCTTCTTATACTCTGCATACAGAGCACCGTTTTTCTCATCATTTACCGGATAATAAGGTTCATCTCCCGGTTTCCACTCGGAACTGTACTCTCTGCTGATGACCGTCTTCGGGAGATCCTGTCCCTGTTCGTCCTTGCCGAACTCGAACCATTTATGTTCAATGATCCGGGTCCAGGGAGTCTCACGGTCCGTGTAGTTCACTGCCGCATTGCCCTGGAAGTTTGGAATATCCAGCACCTCTGTCTCGAATCTTACAGATCGATATTCCAATGCTCCCAGTGAATATCCGAAATACGCATCGATGGGGCCGGTATAGACGACTGTTTCCGCCAGTCTGTCCAGTTTCTCCTTCTGCTCCAGATAATCTGTATTCAGACGTACTTCTATACCTTCTAACAAATGCTCCACCAGCTGCGTGTAACCGCCGATGGGAATGCCTTGATACAGAGCGTTGAAGTAATTATTATCAAAGGTCAGTCGAACCGGAAGTCGCTTGATGATAAATGCCGGAAGATCCTTACAATCACGTCCCCACTGCTTCTCTGTATAACCCTTGATCAGCTTTTCAAAAATGTCTCTTCCCACCAGGGAAATTGCCTGCTCTTCTAAGTTCTTCGGCTCCGTGATACATGCTTCTTTTTTCTGTTCTTCGATCTTCGCGGCTGCTTCCTCAGGCGTTACCACACCCCACATTTTATTAAACGTATACATGTTAAAGGGCAGGGAATACAGTTCTCCACGATAGTTTGCCACCGGGGAATTGGTGAACCGGTTGAACTCTGCGAATCTCGTAATATACTTCCACACCTTCGTATCATTGGTATGAAAAATATGCGCACCGTATTTGTGGACATGGATCCCTTCCACTTTTTCGGTGTAAATATTACCCGCCACATTGGGACGCTTGTCGATCACCAGAACCTTTTTCCCTCTGTCAGCCGCTTCTCTCGCGAACACTGCTCCGTACAGACCGGAACCGACGACCAGATAATCGTATTTCATAGTTTCTATATGTTTCCTTTCTCACAGACACATTTAGACACATTTCTGTACTAATATGATTCCCGTTTTGCGTTACTGCTGCGTAGCAGCCTTCTGTCCGAAGACACGCTTCAGTACAAGCAGTGTCGCCAGTGTCAGCAGAATACCGATCACCAGACAGATCACCACATTCTGTACAAATCCGGCAATAATATAGGTCACAAAAGAGATTGCTGCCACAGTCAGTACGTAAGGTACCTGGGTGGATACATGGTTGATATGATTGCACTGTGCCCCTGCCGAAGCCATGATCGTGGTATCGGAGATGGGAGAACAATGGTCACCCATAACAGCACCTGCCAGACATGCAGACACACCGATGATGATCAGATGCTCGGCTCCGGGTACGATGGCTCCGGTAGCAGGATCGGTAAATACGCCGGTTACAATAGGGATCAGGATACCGAAGGTTCCCCAGCTGGTGCCGGAAGCAAAAGCTAAGAAGCACGCTACCAGGAAGATGATCGCGGGAAGCATATTGGTCAATCCCGAAGATGCACCCTGCATCAGACCTGCCACATAGACATCCGCACCTAACAGTCCGGTCATGGTCTTCAGGGTAACGGCAAAGGTCAAGATCAGCATGGCAGGTACCATAGCGATAAAGCCCTGAGTCAGACAATTCATGGCCTCCTTAAAGGATACCAGTCTTCTACACATATAATATACGATAGCAAACAGCAACGCGATCAGAGATCCCCAGGGAAGTCCTACAGAAGCATCGGTAGCACTGAAGGCATCGATGAATCCCACACCTTCGAAAAATCCGCCGACATAGATCATACCAACGACACAGCAGATGATCAGTACGATCACAGGGATCAACAGATCATATACTTTTCCTCTCTCAGAACCCTTCGGTGCATTGTCCGCATTGGTCACGCGTTCTCCCTCAGTGAACAGGTCACCCTTTTCTATGGCATTACGCTCATGCTTAGCCATAGGACCGTAATCGAATCCCATCAGTGCCATTCCGACGACAAATACAATGGTTAACAGCGAATAATAGTTATAGGGGATCGCTCTTACGAACAGTTCGATACCGGAATACACACCCTCGTCCACCATGCCTGATACTGCTGCTGCCCAGGAAGAGATCGGTGCGATCATACAGATAGGTGCTGCCGTGGCATCAATGATATATGCAAGCTTTGCACGGGAGATCTTGTGTCCATCTGTGACCGGCATCATAACGGATCCTACGGTCAGACAGTTGAAATAGTCATCCACGAAGATCAGAACACCTAATAAAAAGGTGGCAAGCAGTGCTCCCGCTCTGGTCTTTACATGCTTTTTCGCCCATTCACCAAAGGCCGCAGAGCCTCCTGCCTTATTCATCAATGCCACCATGGTTCCCAGCAGGATCAGGAACATGAAGATACCGATGTTCCATGCATCCGCAACGGAATTGATGAATCCTTCGTTGATCACTGTGTCCAGCGTCGCGATGGGTGAAAATCCGGTATAGATCAGTGCTCCCGTGACGATACCGATAAACAGTGATGAATATACTTCCTTTGTGATCAGTGCCAGTACAATTGCTACCACCGGCGGTAGTAATGCCCAAATTGTTCCGTACATAATTTTGCCCTCTCTCGTAGTTTTTTCGCAGTTTCTGCAGTTATTTCACTATCTCTAACTTTATGGCAAACCTTTTGTCCTGTCAATAAATTTTTGCAAATTAACGCATTAACACGATAGCTTATTTATCATTTTTACTCTTTTTCGCTTTAAATCGCTAAATTTTCTTGCATCTGCGGGGATTCTGTTCTATAATAGGCAAAGAAATTTAGCAGAAAGGACGTGCCCCGCGCACGATGGAATACTATGAGTTTCGAATTCATCAAAAAACTTCCCACTCCTGCGGAAATACGTAAGGAGCTGCCTCTTCCGGCAGAATTAGTCAAGATCAAAGAAGAAAGAGACGCCGAGATCCGAGATGTCCTCACCGGTAAGAGTAATAAATTTCTGGTGATCATCGGACCCTGCTCTGCTGACAATGAGGATTCCGTATGCGATTATGTAAACCGCCTTGCAAGAGTTAACGAACAGGTGAAGGATAAGCTGATCCTGATCCCCAGAATCTACACCAACAAACCCCGCACTACCGGTGAAGGCTACAAAGGTATCACTAGCCAGCCCGATCCCGAGAAGAAGCCTGATTTTCTGGCAGGACTGATGGCCATGCGTAAAATGCACATCCGTGCGATCCAGGAGACAGGGCTGACTGCGGCAGATGAAATGTTATACCCTGAGAACTGGGGTTATGTATCCGACATCCTCTCCTATGTGGCAATCGGCGCCCGTTCCGTAGAGGATCAGCAGCACCGTCTGACCGTCAGCGGTTTTGATGTAGCGGCAGGTATGAAGAATCCAACCAGCGGAGATTTCTCTGTAATGCTGAATTCCGTATATGCAGCACAGCATCCCCATTCCTTTATTTATACCGGTTGGGAAGTAAATACCCATGGAAATGATCTGGCTCACACCGTGTTGCGTGGTGCTACCAACAAGCATGGTGCCAACATTCCCAACTACCACTATGAAGATCTGATCCGTCTGTGGGATATGTATGAAAAAATGGATCTGAAGAATCCTGCCTGCGTGATCGATGCGAACCATTCCAACTCCAACAAGCAGTTCAAAGAACAGATCCGAATCACCAAAGAAGTCATGCACAGCCGCAAGCTGAGTTCCGATCTCCATCAGCTGGTCAAGGGCGTTATGATCGAGAGTTATATCGAAGAAGGTAACCAGAAGGTGGGTGCCGGCTGTTACGGTAAGTCCATCACAGATCCCTGCCTGGGTTGGGACGATACAGAGCGTCTGATCTACGATATCGCAGAGTACGAATAAGACGAACCCTTTTTTAAAAAAATTGCAGGAAGCCTTTGAATAACACAGGATTCACAAACGCTTCCAACACACATCCGAGAACCAGTACTCCCAAAATGAGCACCGGTTTTCCCAGTTTACCGGGCAGGGACTTTTTTCCCTGCCCGGTTATGTTATGATAAAAATAAATACTTCTGTAAATATCCTCGCACCACTGAAGCAGCATCACCATTGCAGGTACATAACACAGATAGTGAGGAAAAATTCCCACAATACATAATAAAATCCCCTTGATTCCATAACGGCAGGTCGCAGTACCTAAGAATAATCCAAGGGAAAAGCCATATTTTACCGTCATCCCGCCGCAGAATAACAATCCCAGGTACGTCGTGGCCATGAGAACCAGTGCAATGAAATCTTTGCCTCTTTTACACAGGACGTACCAGAAGAGCACCTTGTTGTCCACGGCCATGTATTTCATATGATACAAAGTATCCTCATCCAGCATTCCCATATTCTTCAGGAAAGTACCTTTTCCCCAATATACGATCAGAAACCCCACTGCGAATCCGATCACAAACAGAAAACGAAGCGGCAGCTTTCCCACCGGTACGATAGACTTATCCCATTTCATGAAAATTCCCATCTCTACGCCACGCAATGTTATGTTAATATATGCGGACAACACAGGGAATCATTCCTGAACCGTAACAACTAAAAAACAATCCGCCACACAGATTCTATCCATGGAGCGGATTGCCTACCTCAACGTAATGACTATTTACTTAAGTATTTCGATGCATATGTCAGAATGCCGCAAATCGTCTTGGCATCCTGAATCTTACAGTCATAGATCATTTGTTTTAATTCCTCTACGGAATATGCCTCTACATTGATAAATTCATCTTCATCCAGATGCTGGCTCCCTCTGTCTTTCAGGTCTAACGCCAGATAGATGTCGATTTTCTCATTACAGAAAGCTACTGTGGTATAGATGGAAGTCAGCAGTTCCACATGATCGGTATGATAGCCGGTCTCTTCCTGCAATTCCCGCATGGCTGCCTGATCCGTAGGTTCTTCTCTGCCATTCAGTCCGCCGGCCGGAATCTCCAGAGTCTCCCGCTCCAGCGCATTACGATACTGCCGCACCATGAGAAGTTTACCGTCTTCTCTTACTGCAACCACAGCTGCTGCGCCTTTATGATCGATCAGATCCCATTTTGCAATGTTACCGTTGGGAATCTGCATGGTGTCCTGATAATAATCAATGATCGCACCTTTTGCAACCAGTTCCCGTTTGATACGCCTGAATTCTTCCATGACCCGTTATTCCTTCTTTTATTTATCCTCGAATCTGTTATTTGTTCTCCAGTAATTTGTCCACACTTACCATCTTGACACACAGTACGAACAGATCCGTTGCCATTGCCATCTCTTCCGGTGTCGGGAAGGAAGGTGCGATACGGATATTGGAATCTTTGGGATCCTTCTTATAAGGGAAAGTAGCGCCTGCCCCCGTCAGAGTCACACCTGCTTCCTTACATTTTGCCGCAATAGCCTTGGCACAACCATCCATCGCATCAAAGGAGATAAAATACCCACCGTTGGGTTTTGTCCAACTGCCGATACCAAGTCCACCCAGTTCCTCATCCAAAACCTTCAATACTGCCTCAAATTTTGGACGCATGATTGCCGCATGCTTCTTCATATGTTCACGAATACCGTTAATATCCTTAAAATAGCGTACATGACGTAACTGATTGATCTTATCGTATCCAATCGTCTGAATTGTCATGGACTTTCTCATATCATCCAGATTGGCCTTAGAAGATGCGATAGCCGCAATACCGGAACCTGCAAAGCTTACCTTAGAGGTAGAGCAGAACTCGAATACCATATCCGGATGTCCTGCCTTCTCACATTCGGAGAGAATCTCTAACAGCTGATCCTGTCTGTCATCATATAAATGATGAATTGCATAAGCATTATCCCAAAAAATACGGAAATCCGGTGCCGCCGGCGTAAGCGCTGCGAAGCGTCTTACGGTCTCATCGGAATAAGTATATCCCTGAGGATTGGAGTACTTCGGTACGCACCAAATGCCTTTGATGGCGGGATCTTCGCTGACCAGCTTCTCTACCAGGTCCATATCCGGTCCTTCGGGAGTCATGGGTACATTGATCATTTCAATTCCGAAATGCTCTGTAATTCCAAAATGTCTGTCATATCCGGGAACAGGGCACAAAAACTTTACATGCTCGAGTTTACACCAGGGGGTATTTCCCAAAATGCCATGGGTCATGGCACGGGATACCGTATCATACATGATGGTCAGACTGGCATTACCGCATACGATCACGTTCTCTGGTTTTACCTCCAGAATATCCGCCATCAGCTTCTTTGCCTCAGGAATGCCATCCAAACCTCCGTAGTTTCTCACATCCATTCCATCCTCAGCCTTCATAGCGCTCTGAGAATTCACAACATCCAGAAAATCCATTGTCATATCCAGCTGATTTACTGCAGGTTTTCCTCTGGACATATCCAGTTTCAGGCCTTTGCCTTTTGCATCTTCATATGCAGCGTTAAGCTCTGCCTTCAGTGTTAAAAGTTCTTCCTTGGTTAATTCCTGATATGCTTTCATTTCTTACCATACCTTTCTCGTCTTTCCTCGTTGGGAATACGCCTTCTTCTGTGGATGTTGGATAATCGTATACAATCATACACTCCGAATATCATACTATAAGATGACATATAACACAATAGGTAACTTTCACTTTTTTACACCCGTTTATCCATAAATTTTCATTAAAACAGCCGTTGTATGTCTCCATACAACGGCTACCTCTTACATCTTATGAAATTGTCATTTCTGACTGGTCAGTTATTTGGCGTAATCAATTACGCGGCTCTCACGGATCACATTCACCTTGATCTGTCCGGGATATTCCAATTCAGCTTCAATCTGCTTGGAAATATCTCTTGCCAACAGTACCATATCGGCATCTGAAATCTGTTCGGGCACTACCATAACACGAACTTCACGACCTGCCTGAATAGCAAAAGATTTATCTACACCTTTGAAATTGTTTGTGATATCTTCTAACTGTCTTAATCTGCTAGTATAGGTTTCCAGTGTTTCCCTTCTAGCTCCCGGTCTTGCAGCGGATATTGTATCAGCAGCTTGTACAATACATGCAATCAGGGAAGTAGGCTCTACATCGCCATGGTGAGATTCCACTGCGTTGATAACAGTAGCATTCTCTTTGTATTTCCGACACAATTCAGCACCCAGCTGAATATGAGAACCTTCCATTTCGTGGTCGACTGCTTTACCGATATCATGCAGCAGTCCGGCTCTCTTGGCAAGTCTCACATCCAATCCCAGTTCTGCAGCCAGCAGTCCGGACAGCTGTGCTACTTCAATAGAATGCTTTAATGCATTCTGACCATAGCTGGTACGGAATTTCATCTTACCGAGTAATCTTACCAGTTCGGGATGAATGCCATGTACGCCAACCTCGAGAGTTGCGGCTTCTCCCTCTTCCTTGATCATTACTTCGACTTCTTTCTGCGCCTTCTCTACCATCTCTTCGATTCTGGCCGGATGAATACGTCCGTCCACAATCAGCTTCTCCAGCGCAATTCTCGCTACCTCACGTCGGATCGGATCAAATCCGGACAAAATTACTGCTTCCGGTGTATCATCAATGATCAGGTCTACACCTGTCATGGTCTCAAGTGTGCGGATATTACGTCCCTCACGTCCGATGATACGTCCCTTCATCTCATCATTCGGTAACTGTACAACGGAAATTGTAGTCTCAGAGACATGATCTGCTGCGCATCTCTGTATTGCGTTAACCACATATTCCTTTGCTTTCTTGTCTGCTTCTTCTTTGGCCCGACTCTCCATTTCCTTGATCATCACGGCCGATTCATGCTTCACTTCATCTTCAACAATTTTCAATAAGTAGTCTTTTGCTTGTTCAGAGGTTAATCCGGAAATTCGTTCCAGTTCCTGCACACGCTGCTCATTCAGCTTGGAGACTTCATCCTTCATACGATTGAGGGTTTCTTCTCTGGATGCTAAACTTGCTTCGCGCTTCTCGATGGCATCTGCTTTCTTGTCGATGTTCTCTTCCTTCTGCTGAACTCTGCGCTCATACCGCTGAGCTTCCGCTCTGCGTTCCTTGATCTCTTTGTCCAGTTCATTCTTGGTACGAATGGACTCTTCCTTGACTTCCAGGAGTGATTCACGCTTTTTGTTCTCCGCAGTTCTCAGAGCTTCATCAATAATCTCTCTTGCCTTCTCCTCCGCATTACCGATCGTACTCTCCGCATTGTTCTTCAGGCGGGAAGTAGTAACTTTGGATGTGATCAGCACGGCTGCGATAACGGCTACGACAAGAATGATCGCAGAAGCCACTAATACTATTACAATATTAGTGTCCACTACAGGAGCACCTCCTTATGAAATTTTCATTGTACATTTTGCTCCGACAATACAAATTATCGTTCATAATAGAATGCAATTTATGTACATTCTAACAAGCAATTCACAACAGTATTAGTGTAAACTGAAAATACTCCTCTGTCAAGTACAAGTCGCAATTACTCCAAAAATAGTTCCTATATTAATACAATCTTTGTGCATTATTTCTTGCTTTTCCTGCACTATACAGTATCCTAAAAATCGTCACTGTGCATGCCTCCGATTGCCTTGCGAATGGCTTCCTGTGAGAATCCCTTTCTTGCCAGAAATGCGTATATTTTCTGTCGTTCTTTCCAGTCTGTTTCTTCCGCTGCATCATAATGTTTCTTACGAAGCAATTCCCGGATCATACTCTGTTCATCCTGTTCCCCGCCATTCTCCCTCCAGTTCTGCCAGGCTTCCTCTATCGTGGCAGAGGAAATCCCCTTGCCCTGGAGATCCTGTTCAATGCGTCTTCTGCTGCGGCTGTTCTCATGATAGGTGATATAATCCACTGCATAACGAAGATCATCTATATAATGAAAGCCTGCCACATATTCTATTGCCTGCTCTATGATCTCCGGCGGATAATATCCCTGCTGTAATTTTGTCCGTAATTGTGAGGTCGTATATTCCCGCCCCTGAAGCAGATTCATAGCCCTCAGTTTTGCACGTTTAGGCAGTACCTCCTGCATAATGGTCCGGTAATCCTCCGGTCGGAGTTCTTCACTCTCTTTTATATGGTAGAGACGCAATTCGCCTTTGTATAAAACAAAGGCGAATTCCTGATCAATATATACCTTACTTCTCGATTTGGAAAGTTCCGTAACCTGTGTTACCAGCATGGATCTACTCTTCCTTCTCCGCTGTAGCAGATACATCTGCCTTCAGTCCGTAATGCTCTCTGACCTTCTCTGCAATCTCATCACAGACAGCCGGATTATCTTTCAAATACTGTTTTGCATTCTCTCTGCCCTGTCCGATCTTATTGCCCTCGTAGGCATACCATGCACCGGACTTGGCAACTACATCACAGCTGGCCGCCAGATCCAGGATATCTCCTACCATAGAAATACCTTCTCCGAACATAATATCAAACTCTGCTTCCTTAAAAGGAGGCGCAATCTTATTTTTCACTACTTTGACACGGGTACGGTTACCGATGACCTCACCGCCCTGCTTCAATGCCTCAATTCTTCTGACATCCAGTCGTACAGAAGAATAGAACTTCAGTGCCCGTCCACCGGTGGTGGTCTCAGGGTTACCGAACATGACACCTACCTTCTCACGAAGCTGGTTGATAAAAATAACAGTACAGTTGGATTTGCTGATCACAGCAGTCAGCTTACGCAGTGCCTGGGACATCAGTCGTGCCTGCAGACCCACATGGCTGTCTCCCATATCCCCGTCGATCTCCGCCTTCGGTACCAGTGCAGCTACGGAGTCCACTACAATGATATCAATAGCTCCGGAACGCACCATGGTCTCGGTGATCTCCAGTGCCTGCTCTCCGTTATCCGGCTGGGAAATGTACAGATTATCAATATCCACTCCGATATTCTTCGCATAGACGGGATCCAGGGCATGCTCTGCATCGATAAATCCGGCAATGCCTCCCCTCTTCTGTACTTCAGCGATCATATGTAAAGTAACGGTCGTCTTACCACTGGATTCCGGTCCATAGATTTCAATGATTCTTCCCTTAGGAATACCACCCAGTCCCAATGCTATATCCAAACTTAAAGAACCGGTAGGAATGGTCTCCACGTTCATCTGTGCCGTGGGATCTCCCAGCTTCATTACCGCGCCCTTTCCATACTGCTTCTCGATCTGGCTCAGTGCCGCATCCAATGCTTTAAGCTTATCATCTTTTTCCATGTTTATCTCCTTTTTGTTCAAGGAACAAATGTTCTGCTTTTTATTTAGAATAAAACATTTGTTCGTGTTTGTCAATGTCTATTTTTATTATATCTATTTTATATCCAATAAAACTCCCTTAAAAAGCACCCCCTATTTGCTAATTTGTCCCGATAATCGTCTGAAATTTTGGCGAATGCCTGAATTGCCGATAATCAGAGATAGAAAGACATGTCCGCGAATTGTTCCGCAACAAGATATAAAATGAATGTACCACACATCCCCACTTCCCGCAAGGATGCATGATACATTTTTTATGTTTTCAGCACTATTTACAATTTTACACCCTTACGTTTTGAGGGTATCTCACAAATTATTATTTTGTTACTTTTTACCAAATGTCACTTTACTGAAGTATTTCAAAATGCAGCTACGCATGAGGATCAATGCTGCAGAGGTAGTCGCTTCTCTGATCTGGCTGCGCGTTCCGGAGAAATGATATTCTTTTACCGTAAGTTCTCCCTTAACACAGCATCCGATATACACCAGTCCTACCGGCTTCTCTTCGGTTCCTCCGTCCGGTCCGGCGATTCCCGTCACTGCCACTGCCACATCCGCTTTTAGCAAAAGAGCCGCCCCTTTCGCCATCTCTCCTGCTGTTTTGCTGCTGACAGCACCGTATTTATCCAGCGTGCTCTTACGCACTCCCAGGAATTTTCGCTTAGCCTTATTGGAATAAGTTACCAATCCCGCTTTATAACATTCCGACACACCGGGCACATTGATAATTCTCGCCGCGATCATGCCTCCGGTACAGGACTCTGCAGTAGTCACGGTCAGATCATTGGCAAGCAACAGATCCGCCACTGCCATCTCCAGAGTGGTCTCCTCTCTGGTACTGTAGATATCCCCTCCGAAACGGGATTTTAATTCTTTTACTATGGGTTTGATCGTCTTTCCGGCTGCCTTGGCATTTTCTCCGGAAGCAGTCACCCGGATATGTACTTCTCCGGTCTTAGCGTAGGTGGCTATGGTAGGATTTGTCTGTCCGTCGATCAAATCCTTCAGCGTATCCTCCACCTGGCTCTCCGGTACACCGCACAGCTTTACCATCCGGGAGCAGATCACCCCGGGAGTCAATGCGTCCAGATAAAGAAGTACCTGCTGATCAAACATGGGGATCAACTCCGCAGGAGGTCCCGGCAACAATACGATCCTGTTCTTCTCCGTTTCCAAAATGATCCCCGGTGCCGTTCCGTTATCATTGTCCAGTACTTTTGCACCTTCGGGCACCATGGCCTGTTTCCAGTTATTCTCCGTAGGCTGAATATCTCTCACTGCGAAAAATTCTGCGATCCGTTCCATGCTGTGGTCATCCACTGACAGTTTTTTCCCACAGACCTTTGCCACGGTTTCCTTGGTCAGATCATCCTCCGTGGGTCCCAGTCCGCCGGATAACAGAATTACATCCGAACGCTCCATGGCACATTTTAACACGCCCGCAAGTCTCTCCGCATTATCTCCCACCACCGTCTGGTAATAGCAGTCCAGTCCGGAAGCAGCAAGCTTTTCCGCCAGATATGCTGCATTCGTATTCACAATATTGCCCAGTAAAATTTCGGTTCCTACACAGATGATCTCTGCTGTCATTGATTTACCGCCTTTCGCTAACATTATCCTTGTCATAGAGTTATCCACAGACAGTATACTACACTTCGGAAGCGGAGAAAAGGAAATATTTTACTCTGTGGCTTCTTCCACACCTATTTGATCTTTCGTATCTTTTGTACTAAATTGAAAGTTTACGCGAGCAATGAGCCGCGCATAGGCAAAATAAGAACCGTGATTGGGAGCTTGCTCACAAATCACGGTTTTTACTTTTGACGTGATGCGGCGAACGCCGCGATATGAAATAAGATTGGCAGCGCCTTTTGCTGCCAATCTTATGAATAGCGTGGCTCATTGCGGATGCCATCTGCCACCCGGGGAGATCTGTTTGTATTAAAAACACCATTTTCTGCTAAAAAAATACAAAAACATGAGATTTTGCCATGTAAAAAGCTGTTATTTTCGCTGAGCGTGCAAAATGAAGAAATTCCGTACAAAAATTCCTGATTTAGAAGTTTTTTTGTACGGATTTTGCTATTTTGATGCGATTTTCACCAAAGCAATTGAAAGAGGGCTACGGGGCTGTTTCGCTAACTCCCTGCTTAGTAGGGCAAGCATATTACTGCCCTGAAAGTGCTTTTAGAAATCCAAGCAGTATTTTTATTGAAGAATTCATGAAAACGTTCTGACAATTACCGCTTCGGCATAGGATGCTTCCATTCCGGCAGTAAGTATCAGTCACTATAAAAGAAAATCACTTCAAACTTACTGCTTATACAGCACAAAATAGATTTCAGGCGGTAAAGATCGGAACAGCAAAACCAAAATACCACCCAGGAAGACAACAAAGTCATCCGGGTGGTATTTCACTAACTCTCAATTTAAAAAACTACTTTTATCGTCGTTCCTTTTCCCGGTTCACTCTCCAGCTCCAGATTTGCATGGCTTTTAGCGATGATATGCTTCACAATTGCAAGCCCCAGTCCGGTGCCTCCGGTGGACTTGGAGCGGCTCTTGTCCACGCGGTAAAAACGCTCGAAGATCCTCTCCTGATGTTCCTTGGAGATGCCGATTCCGGTGTCTTTTACCACGAGATTGGTATGGCCTTCTCTGGAGTAGGTCTGTACATCCACGCTTCCTCCCGGGTTATTATACCGGATCGCATTATCGCACAGATTGTATAGCAATTCCTCCATCATCTGCCGGTTCGCCGTTACGTAGCACTCCGTACCGGAGAGGGCAATAGTCACATCATGTTTCTCGGCACTCATGGAGAGCATTTCCACACAATTCTGTGCCATCTCATGAAGATTCAAAAGCTCCGTATCCGCTTCCCCTTCCGTGCCATCCAGCTCTGACAGGCGGATAATATCATTGATCAGTGTAAGCAGACGATTCGCGCTGTTATGAATCCCGTGAGCAAAACGCACCGTATCCTGTTCGGAAGCCATTCCGGTCTCAATCAGCTCCGCATATCCTGAAATAGATGTCAGTGGAGTCTTCAGTTCGTGAGATACATTTGCACTGAATTCCTGACGCATTCTGGCATTTTTCATAATGTCCTCATGCTGTTTGCGGATCATGACCATGAACGGTGTCAGCTCCTCATAGGTCTGCATTTCCGTACACTCACCTATGTTCTCTGCCAGTTTTTCAATAGGGGCGATCAGCTTCGCGGTCAGCACTTTGGCCGCCACCATGCACAAGATCAGCAGCACTATGAAAATACCAGCCATCATAGGCAGTGCCTGGCTGAAAATGCTGTAAATACTCCTGGCATCTTTGGACAGACGTAAGATACTGCCATCTGCAAGCCGGATGGCATAATAAAAAGTGGACCGGGATAACGTCTCGGAATTACGGACCGCCTCGCCCTCTCCGTCCTGCATGGCTTCCCGGATCTCGGGTCTGGAAGAGTGGTTTCCCATGGCCACGGAATCCGCTTCATTATCATACAATACCCGGCCGTCACTGCCAATGATGGTCAGTCGAAGATCCGATTCCACCGGCACACCGCTTTGCTCAATTTCCTCTACGGAAGAGCAGTTGCTCAGCAACAATCCGTAGCTTTTCAGATCCTCCAGTACCTGTCTGCGAAACAGATCATAATAGACCACTGTGATCAATACCATCGTCAGCAGAATCGTCACCGTGGCAATGAGGATCATCATTTTGTTAATCTTTTTCTTCATCTTCTGTTACGCTTTCTCACCATTCATAATGTATCCCACATTACGTACCGTCTTGATCAGGCTGCCTTCTTCCTTCAGCTTCTGGCGCAGAGTCTTGATATGCATATCCAGCGTTCTGGACTCTCCCTCGAAATCAATCCCCCACACCCGGTCTAAGATCAGTTCCCTGGTAGTCACGATACCGGCATTCGTCATCAGAAGCTTTAACAGTTCATATTCCTTGTAAGTCAGTTCTACCGGCTCCTTACCTACCATCACGGAATGTTTCTCTCTATCCAGCACAATATTGCCAATCTTCAAAATCTTATCTTTGTCCTGAGTCTTCTGACTTCTCCGAAGCATTGCTTTGACCCTGGAGATCAGTTCCATGACACCGAAAGGTTTCGTAATATAATCATCCGCTCCCAGATCCAGACCTTTCACTTTATCGATCTCCGTGGTCTTGGCCGTCACCATGATCACCGGCACCAGTACTGTATCCTGTCTGGTACGTAGCTTTTTCACGATACTCAGTCCATCCTCATCCGGCAGCATAATGTCTAACAGGATCAGATCCGGTGCTGTCTCGTTCAATGCCGCATAGAAATCTGTGGCGGAGTCAAATCCTTTTACCTCGTACCCTACATTGGCCAACGCAAAGGTCTCAATCTCCTGAATGTTTTTATCATCTTCTACTACATAGATCAATGCCATCTCACAGCACTCCTCTCTGACTGTGCTTTCTCTTCTTAACTATACCTCTGTAAATCCTTACTCCGCAAGTAATTTTGCATTCTTTTCCATAACACGATCCTGCTTTGTGGGAGGTAACTGGTATTTTTCACGGCATGCCATCACTTTACCCTGAAAATCCAGATTATCCTCCTGGCGCAGTTCATCCAGATAAGCATGCGTATCGAATTCATCTTCATTCACCTGTACCAGGCAGACCGCAATGTTGGAGCAGTGATCACTGACACGTTCAAAGTTCGTGATCACATCGGATAAAATGAATCCCAGTTCAATAGTGCATTTTCCCTTACGGAGTCTGCGCACATGACGCTGTTTCACATCCAGGCTCAATCCGTCAATAACCTCTTCCATGGGTTCTACCTGTCTTGCCAGGTTCAGGTCTCCCTTTATAAAGCTGTTCATGGTAATATCCAGAATGTCATGTACCGCTCTTTCGAATACCTTCAGTTCTTCCTGTGCTTTATCGGAAAAATCCAGCTTTTTGTCATACATTTCCTGCGCAGCCTCTTTCACATTGCGGGCATGGTCGGAAATCCTCTCAAAATCACCGATGCAATGTAAAATAGTGTTCAGTGTCTCGCTGTCTTTACCGGACAGCTGTCTGGAACTGAGCTTCACCAGATAAGTGCCAAGCTCATCCTCAAAGCGATCCACATCTGTCTCCATCTGTGCTACCTGCTCTGCTTTTGCCTCGTCATACCCCTGCAGTAATTCCATGGCGAGGTCCATTGCCTTGCGGGATTTGTCTGCCATAACAGACGCTACCTGTCTGCTCTGTTCTACCGCATAGGCAGGTGTATCCAGGAATCGGGGATCCAAAAGGCTCAGTGTCTTGTCTGTCTCAGACATTTCCTTCACATCTTCATGCGTAGGCAGTGTCAGGCAGGCAAGCTTTACCAGTCCATTGGAAAATGGCAGCAATACCAGCGTGGCAGCAACATTAAAGCAGCTGTGGACCACTGCAATGCCGAAGGGGGTTGCCACTTCTCCTAAAAAAGCAAAGGGATGAATGGCATTTGCAGTATAAAAGATTCCAAGGAACAATATCGTTCCGATAATATTGAAATACAAGTGGATCAGTGCCGCACGCTTTGCGTTGCGGGAAGCACCGATACCGGAGATCATAGCGGTAACACAGGTACCGATATTCTGTCCCATGATAATGGGAACTGCTGCGCCGAAGCTTACCGCTCCGGTCATGCACAGTGCCTGCAAAATACCTACAGATGCGGAAGAGGACTGGATCACCGCTGTGAGAATGAGTCCTGCCAGCACACCAAATACGGGATTTTGGAACTTGATCAGCAGATTGGTAAACTCCGGTACCTCTGCCAGAGGTGAAACTGCTGCGCTCATGGAATCCATGCCAAACATCAGAATTGCAAAGCCCACCAGGATGGTTGCCGCATTTTTTAATTTATCTTTATGGGAAAACAGTAAAATACCCACACCCACGATTGCCAGAATCGGCGAAAAAGAACTGGGTTTGAGCATACGGATCCAGAAGGCATCGCTCTCAATGCCTGCAAGGCTTAAGATCCAGGAGGTCACCGTGGTACCGATATTGGCACCCATGATGATACCCACTGCCTGTTTCAGGCTCATAATGCCGGAATTGACAAATCCGACTACCATTACAGTGGTAGCGGAGGAGGACTGGATCACGCCGGTGACCACCGCACCCATCAAGACTGCCTTGATCGGGTTGTTGGTCAGTTTCTCCAGGATACGCTCCAGACGTCCGCCGGATGCCTGGGACAATCCATCACCCAACAGATTCATTCCGTATAAAAACAGTGCAAGTCCTCCTACCATCTTCAACAAATCAAAAAAGTCCATACTCTAATCCTCTCATTTTACATAACATACTTTACATTTTCGGTTTCTATCTTCACTTTATCTTGCTTATGTAAAATGCAATATCTTCGAATGTAAAATTTATGTAAAATTGCAACGATGCAGAGCCATGAACCTTGCCGGATACTCGTCGAATGCTGGCATTCGTAAGAGTATATGGCAAAGGTTCTTTGGCGAGCAAGCCTCAATGAGCAAAAGCAAATCCTCGCAGAGGCGATTTTGCGAATTGGGCTCTGCATCGTTGACGGGATTTTGCGAATTGGGGCTTAGCATCGTTGCCGGGGTCATCGAATTCTAGTATAATTTTACCCCTTCCATATCTCCGGTCATACGGAAGATCGCCCACTGGGCAATATTTACTGCATGGTCGCCTACCTTTTCCAGGTACTTTGCCATCATCAGATAATCCACCACACGATCAGCATCCAGATTCTGTTCCCGGATAGCCTGCATCATCTCTTTCTTCATATCGTTAAAGAGGTCGTCCACCACATCGTCATGCTCCACAACTTTTTGGGCATTCGCTTCATCTCCCTCCACGAAAGCCTCCACAGAATTATGGATCATATCCTTTGCCTCTTCCATCATTTTCAGAAGCAGCTTTTCCTGTTTTCCCTCAGAATTCATATTCCCCATCCGCAGATACAGCTCCACCATATCTGCCACATGATCACCGATCCGCTCAATGTCTGTTACAACCTTCAGTGCTGCACTCACCAGCCGCATATCTCTCGCCACCGGCTGTTGTCTGGTCAACAGACTTAAGCACATAGCTTCAATGCTTCTCTGCATATCCACCATCTTGTGATCCGTATCCAGCAGAGTTTTTAAAATATCCTCTTTGTTCTCCCGCATTCCATATAGCATATGGTCATAGCTGATCTCCGCATGTTCTCCCATCTCCGATACTTTGTTTTTCAAAGTCTCAAGATCCTGCTCAAATAATACTCTGGGTGACATCTCCCATTCCTCCTATCTATTCATTCAAAATCAACCAAACCGTCCGGTGATGTAGTCTTCTGTCCGTTTATCCCGGGGTCTTGCAAAGATCTCAGAGGTTGCATTCTTCTCGACCACTTCTCCTACCAGGAAAAAAGCGGTATCATCTGACACTCGGGCTGCCTGCTGCATATTGTGGGTTACGATGACCACAGTGTACTTTTTCTTCAGGGTCTCCATCAATTCCTCGATCTTTAATGTAGAGATCGGGTCCAGGGCGGAAGTAGGTTCATCCATCAGAAGCACCTCCGGGGATACTGCCAGTGCCCTGGCAATACACAGTCTCTGCTGCTGCCCGCCGGACAGACCCAGTGCAGATTTATGCAGACGGTCCTTTACTTCTTCGAAGATAGCGGCACCCTGCAGGGAACGCTCCACGATCTCATCCAGTTCCTTTTTATTCTTGATGCCATGCAGTCTTGGACCATAGGCAATATTGTCATAGATAGACATGGGAAAAGGATTTGGCTGTTGGAATACCATACCCACCTTTTTACGAAGCAATGTGGTATCCACCCGCTTATCGTAAATGTCCTCTCCGTCCAGGATCACTTTTCCTTCGACTCTGCAGCCATCCACCAGATCATTCATCCGGTTCAGGCAGCGCAGAAAAGTGGATTTGCCGCAGCCACTGGGACCGATAAATGCGGTGATGGCATGATCTGCGATCTCCATATTTACATTTTTCAGTGCGTGGTTCTCTCCGTAATGGAGATTTAAGCTTTCCACGGTTATTTTACTGTTAGCCATAAAGGTCTCTCCTTTTTGTGATTTCTCTTACTCTCGTCTCAATTTATTTGCTGCCATCTTGGTCAGCAGATTCAGGATCAATACAATAACAATGAGAACACATCCGATTCCAAATGCGTTGTCATATTGTCCCTTCTGCATCTGCAGATACAGTTCGATCGTCAGGGTTCCGCCGGACTCCACTGCCTTGTGGGCCAGCTTCGCCAGATTGTCCCCGAAAGCTCCGGTGAACTTTGGCAGCTTATAGTCGCTTCCTGCAGTAAATAGAAGTGCTGCGGATTCTCCTACAATTCGTCCCAGTGCCAGGATGATACCGGTCACGATACCCGGCATGGAGGACGGCAGAAGGATGGTACGGATCATATGCCATTTTGTGGATCCCATTCCCAGAGCACCGGTACGATAGCTGTCCGGTACGGTTCGCAGAGCTTCCTGCGTATTTCTGGTGATCAGCGGCAGCACCATCAGGGTCAGGGTAAAAGAACCGGTGAGCAGCGAATAACCGAATCCCAAAGTCTCTCCGAAGAAGATCATACCGAACAGACCGAAAATGATAGATGGAATACCGGACAGGATCTCGGTGGTAAATTCAATGAGGGAGACCAGCTTGCCGGGTTTGGCATATTCGTTCAGGTAAATAGCGCTTCCCACACCAATGGGGGTTGCGATCAGCAGAGTGATCACGATGATGTACAGAGTATTTAACAGGTTGCCGGCAATACCCGTGGTCTGTTTTCTGGCACTGGTCACAGTCGTTAAAAATGCCCAGTTCACGGTGTGAATGCCTTTCACAAAGACATACAGGATAATTCCCAGCAAAAGTGCCACCGCCAGTGTGGCGGAGATGTAAATAGCTGCCAATAGCAGCATGTCAGTGGGGCGTTTTCTTTTTACATATAAGGTGTCTTTATCCATTGTCGTCCGCCCCCTTTTTCAGTATTTTATTCAGCACTACATTAATGATCATAATGAATACAAACAACACCAGTCCGATGGTAAACAACACCTGTCTGTGCAGTCCGGAAGAATATCCCATCTCGCTGACAATGGCTGTGGTCAGGAATCGCACGGAGTTAAAGGGCAGGGGCACATTCACGCTGCTGCCGGATACCAGTGTGATAGCCATAGCCTCTCCGATAGCTCGTCCCACTCCCAGAACGATAGCGGTCACAATTCCGGATTTGGCTGCCGGAAGGATGGACCGGAAAATGGTCTGCACATGGGAAGCACCCAGTGCCAGGGAGGACGATTTTATTCCGGCGGGAACGGCGCGTATGGAAGTCTCGCTGATATTGATCACCGTGGGCAGGATCATGATCGCCAGTACGATCACGGCAGACAACAGGTTTGCACCTCCGGTGAACTGGTGTGTCGTGGATCCCCGGAAGATCAGTCTTTCTAATTGATACATGAGAGGATTCAATAAGTAGATTCCCAACAATCCGTAGATAACGGAAGGGATTCCGGCTAACAGCTCTACCGCAGGCTTTACAATGGCAGCTAAGGGCTTAGGTGCCACCTCTGCCAGAAATACCGCTGTCAGTACGCCGATGGGTACACCCAGTAAAATTGCCAGTGTTGTACCAACGATAGAAGTCAGGATAACCCACAGAATACCGAATTTCGGCTCTGCCGCCGTCGGCATCCATTCTGTACTGAACAGAATCTCTTTTAATCCCACTTTTAAAATTGCCGGAGTGCCACTGATGATCATATATAAGGTAATGGAAACTACCGCCAGTACAGCGAAGAAGGCACAAATCGTAAAGACTATTTGTGCCACAGTTTCCACTACCGCTTTATTTTTTCTGTTTCCCATTACGGAAGCGTGTGTTTGACTATTCATCGCTTTTTCCTTTTCTCGATTCCGAAACTTACTTTACAGTGATCAGACCAACTTCGGAAGCGATCTGCTGTCCTTCGTCACCCAGTACAAAATCGAACCATGCCTGTACCAGATCGTTCTGCTCGGAGATCTCACCTTTGGTAGCCATTACGAAGGGTCTGCTTAAGAAGTAGTTACCAGCCTTGATGTTCTCTGCGGTAGCCTCTACGCCTTCCAGGGAAAGTGCCTTAACACTATCATCCAGTGCATCCAGGGAAGCGTATCCGATAGCTCCGGGAGTGGATGCTACTTTAGCGATCACAGCACCGGTGCTGTCCAGTTCGTTTGCATATTTGCAGGCATCCTTCAGGTCAACCAGCTCTTCAAAAGCACCTCTGGTACCGGAACCTGCCTCACGGCCGATCACGATGATAGGCTCATCTGCGCCGCCGACTTCTTTCCAGTTGGTAACTGTGCCATTGTAGATGTTCGTCAGCTGCTCTTTGGTCAGATCTGCTACTTCGTTAGCAGGATCTACACATACAGCAATACCGTCAATTGCTACTATGTTCTCTGCAACGCCTGCTGCCTTTTCCTCATCCTTTAAGCTTCTGGAAGAGTTGCCGATATCGGCAGTTCCGTTGGTAACAGCTTCGATACCTGCACCGGATCCTACGAATTCAGCAGTTACGGTTACATCAGGATATTCTTCCATGAAAGCTTCGCTCAATGCATTGGCTAACTTCTCCATAGAAGTACTTCCTACCATGGAAATGCTGCCGGACAGACCTGCGGTGGTTTCAGTAGAAGCTACTTCACTGCTTGCTGCTACAGTGCTTTCTGCTGCGCTGCTTGCCTCTGCGGATGATGCTGTGTTTGCAGTTGCATCACCGTTACCGCATGCAACCAATGTAGTTACTGCTAATATTCCTGCTCCGATCAGAGCTAATAATTTGCTGTGTCTTACTCTCATAATAATGTCCTCCATGTGTTTGTTTTTCTTTCTCTTGATTACGCAATCATACTAACATGAAGGAAATTCACATAATATCACAGTCCGGTAATTTATTTGTAAGATTTAGGTAAAAAGGTGAGCCGTGAAAATGGCGACGGATGCGTAGCAGACGCTTTTATGAATGCAGCGTGGGCTGAACGTAAATCAGATGCTCTCCAGAATGCCGTCAGCAATTGCCCGGGCAATCTCATCAAACCGGCTGTCAAAGAGTTCATTGTCCGCGTCCGTATTGATAAATCCCACTTCTACCAGTACCGCCGGCATATTTGTGCTGTTCAGCACCACCAGATTCGGTCTTTCGTTCACCCCCAGATTCACGAATCCCACCTGCTCCAGTCCGGCATTGATGTTGTACGCCATCCTGGCTGCCGCCCCATAGCGGTTGTAGACCAGACTCTCCACTCCGCTGTACTGGTTCGGATAAGGACTGGAATTGCGATGGATCGAGACAAAATAATCTCCTCCCACCTCATTTCCCTCCTGCGCCTTCTGATAAGGAGACTCGTAGATATCTGTGGTCCTGGTGTAATACACATCCACTCCGTTTTCTTCTAAGATGCTTCCCACCGCCAGTGTCAGCGCCAGCGCATCCTCACTTTCTTTTCTTCCCTTATACGTGGCCCCGGGGTTTGCACCACCGTGCCCCGCATCCAATACGATCAATGGCATAAAAAAACTCCCGCATATCCTTTTGTTTCATGATATGCGGGAGTTTCCCCATTTAGATATTTATTTTAAAAGTGCTGCCGTCACTTCCTGAGGGATTACAAATTCCGGTGCTCCCATAGAACCGGGCGCCACTTCGTATTCATCAAAGGCAATGACTAGTTCGTTTTTTTCATTAAAATAGAAGTTCGTCTGCTCCGTGATCCCCTGAAAATTGAATTCCGGCATATCGTCATTATCCAGGAAATAGATCACGCCTTCGTCCGCCGCCATCTGTTCCTTCATCTGGGTCTTAATGTTCTCGCTGATCGCGGAAATATAGTCGCTCCCTTCTGCAAACAGATCTTCCAGTGTCACCACATTTCCCGTCTGTTTAGCAATCGTATAAAATTGATTATGTTCATAGCCGCTGGCCTCCGTCTCCAGGGCACTCAGCTTCACTGTATAATACAGTGCATTATCTGTAACGACCTCCTGTGTTACATGCAGTCCATGATACCCTTCCTCGGATAAGGTATCCTCGAACTGACGGATCAGTTCCTCTACCGTAGCCTCCATATCCTGATTGACCGCTTCCACACCGTCTTCCGACAGCTTCGCCTCCGCAGCCTCCTGTCCGACACCGACTCCTTCCACACTTTCTGCAGCTGTGCCCTCCAAAGTGGCAGCACCGACTGCCACCTCTCCTGCGGGAACACCTTCTCCCGCATCTTCTCCATAAGAGATCTGTGCAAGTTCTACTTCGGCATCATGGTTATCATCGCTGTAATTGTACTGCCGCACCGTCACCAGTCTAAAAAAGCCTCCCAGCACCGGAATATTTTCCATGGCATGGGCGATCTGCATATTGGTATTTGGCAGTGCGATCAACACGATCACAGCTGCCGCTGCCGCAGTCCATGCGGAACGTCTTCGGACACGCTCCGCTCTTTTTTTCTCCATCCGGGCTCTGTCGATACCTGCCTGCAGCCGTTCCCGTCCCGCTTCGGGTATTGTCATATTCTCATACTCCTCTTTTAATTGTTTTAATTGTTCCTGTTCATTCATATCTATTCTCCATCTGTCCGGTCTATTCGGACCGTTCATGTTATCTCTTCTTATATCTTCCTATATCTCTTTGCCTGTATCTGTCTTATGTCCTGCATATATATGATGTCGGGGTCAAAATCTCCCGACTTTGCTGCCTACGGATTGCTCAGCCTGTGCTGCCCTCGAGGTTTAGCCGCAGCTTTTTCATCACCCGGTACAGTCTGCTCTTTACCGTGTTCAGGTTCTCATCCAGTATCTTCGCGATCTCCTCCAGCTGCCTGTCCTCAAAAAATCTCAGAACCACAATGGCACGATCCTTCGGGTCAAGATTTTCTATAGCACGTTTTAAATCAATATTTTCATAGATATCTTCACTTGCCGCCTGGATCTCCTCCACATCCGCGCTCTCCTTCCGGTTGCGCAGGAAGCTGCATGCCTCGTTGACCACGATCCGGTATACCCAGGTCTCCACGTATTGCGGCTCCTTCAGGCTGTCACTTTTTAAAATGGCTTTATAGGCTGCTTCCTGTACAATATCCAGCGCGTCCGCTTCATTATGTACATAACTATAAGCAAGACGGTAATACTTCTCATACCCCTCCGTCAGGGCACGCTCCACCGCCTGTTCTTTTTTTCTGTCTGACATATGTCCATTCCTCACTTTTATGAAAACTGCATGCAATCATTTTCTCTGATATTCATTTTATCACATATTCTTCTTAAGCTTTCTATTATTTTGACGCTGTATTCCCACAAAAAGTTTCACCGGCAAATCAGGAAAATATTCCCAACAGCTTCGGCTACACAAAGGATCCCGGGCTGCTCACCCGGGATCCTTTGAAAAGAGATGTATGAAACTATGCGTTGCATTTGTTCCTGTCGATTCGAAATGTAAGCTCTTACATTTCGAACCATGATTATTTTACCATTATTTCGACTATTTGGCAAACAAATTTCCATCAGTTGCGACTTTTTCGCACTTTTAGCCAAAATCACGCCTTCTTTTTTGTCTAATCCTCATATTTGAAGTAGTCAAAATCCGCTGCTTTGCGGCTTCCACAGCCTCCGTTGTTGGCATAGATGCCTACCAGCGTACCGGTATGGCGCTTGGGATCATCGGGAACACCCTCGTCACAGAGGTAAATGCAGTTCTCCAGAACTCCGACCTGCTCCCAGTTCTCTCCGTCATAGCTGTAATAGAAAGTTCTGGTCAGCTTCTCCACCACTACTTTCAGATACACAGGGCCTTCCTTCACCTTGTCCACTTCCGCCACCAGTTCCTCGCCGTGATTGCGGTTGATGACCAGCTGAATCTTCCGTCCGCCCTCATAGCACAGAGCGCATCTGGCATAGGTGGCTGTGCTGTAGTAGCAGGTCAGTCCGGCCTGTTCTCCGTCCTTATCCGGGTAGAACTCCAGCTTCGTCTCCGCCACATAGGACAGCTCCTGTTCTCTGCGTAACAACGTATTTTTCGCACGGATCTCATTCAGTTGTCCGTCTCTGGTCCAGATCCGGAAATATCCGGGACGTTCCGTCAATGACCAGGAACCGTTATCCGGGTTGCGCACGAACTCCCATTCCAGATTCAGCCTGGTATCGTTAAAATCGTCAAACAGATTTCTCTCATAAATGCACTCCGGCAGATCCGGTGCAATCTGTGTCAGGCTGGGACCTTTTCCCTCGTTGACAGTAAACCATCCATCCTCCGTCCACTGTACGGGATCCAGTGCCGACTCTCTGCCTACGGTCGTGTAATTCCCCTCATTGGGTCTTCCGCAGAGATAATAGCACCACCACTGACCGTTCTGATCCTGTACCAGCTTGCCGTGACCGGCTCTCTGGATGGGTGCAGCGGGATCCTTCTGACGCATAACTGGATTATAGGGGGAGCACTCGTAAGGGCCGTAGAAATTCTTACTTCTTCCCACGTTGATGCCATGACCGTAACCGGTGCCGCCCTCAGCCACAATGGCGTAATAATAGCCGTCCTTTTTCATGATATGGGGACCTTCGGAGCAACGCTCGCCGGTGCCTTCCCATGCAGTCTTCGCAGGACCCGCCACCGCCAGTCCGTCCGCCGTCAGGGGAACTGCCTGTGCTGCCTTGGCAATGATCATATATCTGCTGCCGTCATCATCCACGAACAGGGATGGGTCAATATCGTCCACTTCCAGGCATACCGGCTTACTATAAGGACCCTCCGGCTTATCAGACACCATCACCAGCTGTCTGCGCATTACGTTGTTATCACGCTTGCCGTCCGCATTCAGACGCAAAGTTACATAAACATAGTATTTTCCGTCCACATATTCGATATCCGGTGCCCAGATGCCGTGGGAATCCCGGATGTCACTAATGTCCAGCCACTCCGGATTCGTGATGGCATGGCCGATGATATGCCAGTGAACCATATCCCGGGAATGGGAAATGGGGATCGCCGGAAAATACTGGAAGCTCGAATTCACCATGTAATAATCGTCACCGACACGGATCACGGAAGGATCCGGGAAAAAGCCTCGCTGTACAGGATTGTGATAAGTTCTCTGTTCGCTCATATGGGTCTCCTTTTATCACTCATAATTATACTGTAAGTGTAGCTTCTTCCCGGATTTCTGTCGTGCCAGTTTTCTTTTTATTTTATGACAAATATTGCATTAAATACAGATTGATCCTCCGGAATTATTCCATGATGGAGTACTGCATCCACTCGTACAACAACTTCGTGCCCTCCATGATCTCGGGCGGGAGCAACGCACGCGCTACCAGCTTTAATTCATCGGATTCGATGTCCGTTCTGCGAAGATGGGCGTAATCGCCGTCAATGCTTTCTACGATATATTCAAAACGATTCATAGGGATACCTCTTTCTTTGATGTGCTTGAGATAAGTTTAAGAGGTTTTTGTGGGAGAGTCAAGGGAATACGCCTTATCTTCGAAAATCGCTCTGCTTCGCACTTATGCTTCGACGCAGCAGTGTCTTATCGCATAAATTGCTTCGCAATTCATGCGATATCCGCTGGACTTCGTCATATCCGTGACATAAAAAGTACCCGACCTCTCAAGCAAGCTTGGAGATCGGGTATTTTGCACATCCACGTTTATATCTTCGAAAATCGCTCTGCTTCGCAGAGCACGTGCTTCGCACTTATGATTTTCTCGATAAACACCCATAAAAAACAAATGCCACACCCGAAGGTGTGGCGCTTGTTTTTTCTATGGGGTGTTTACATCATTCCGCCCATACCGGCTCCACCGGCGGGCATTGCAGGAGTCTCTTCCTTGATGTTAGCTACAACGCTTTCGGTAGTAAGCAGTGTGCTTGCTACGCTGGTAGCGTTCTGCAGGGCACTTCTGGTAACCTTTGCAGGATCCAGGATGCCGGCACTTACCATATCTACATATTCCTCTTTCAGAGCATCGAAGCCGACACCGACCTCAGACTCACGTACCTTATTGATGATAACGCTGCCTTCCAGTCCTGCGTTTGCTGCGATGTGATACAGAGGAGCTTCCAATGCTTTCAGGACAATGCCTGCACCGGTCTTCTCATCACCTTCCAGAGTAGCTGCCAGTTTAGCAACTTCCTTGGATGCATGAATGTATGCGGAACCACCACCACAGATGATACCTTCCTCTACGGCTGCTCTGGTAGCTGCCAGCGCATCTTCCAGACGAAGCTTAGCTTCCTTCATCTCGGTCTCGGTAGCAGCACCTACACGGATGACTGCCACGCCTCCGGACAGCTTAGCCAGTCTCTCCTGTAATTTCTCTCTGTCGAAATCAGAAGTGGTCTCTTCGATCTGCTTCTTGATCTGTGCGATTCTGGACTGTAATGCTTCCTTGTCGCCCTCACCGTCTACGATCACGGTGTTCTCTTTCTGAACCTTAACGGATTTTGCACGACCCAGCATATCCATTGTGGTATCCTTCAGCTCATAACCAAGTTCGGAACTGATCACGGTACCGCCGGTCAGAATTGCGATATCCTCCAGCATAGCTTTTCTTCTGTCACCATAGCCGGGAGCCTTAACAGCTACTACATTGAAAGTACCACGCAGCTTGTTGACGATCAGGGTGGTCAGTGCCTCGCCCTCTACATCCTCAGCGATGATCAACAGCTTAGCGCCGGACTGAACGATCTGCTCTAACAGGGGCAGGATCTCCTGAATGTTGGAGATCTTCTTATCAGTGATCAGAATATAAGGATTATCCAGAACTGCTTCCATCTTATCCATATCGGTTGCCATGTAAGCGGAGATATAACCTCTGTCAAACTGCATACCTTCTACCAGATCCAGTTCGGTCTGCATGGTCTTGGACTCTTCAATGGTGATAACACCGTTGTTGCTTACCTTCTCCATAGCATCTGCAACCAGCTGTCCTACTGCTTCATCTCCTGCGGAGATTGCTGCTACTCTTGCGATGTGCTCCTTACCGTTTACCTTCTGGCTCATCTTACCGATGGTTTCTACTGCACATGCAGTTGCTTTCTTCATACCTTTTCTCAGGATGATGGGGTTAGCACCTGCTGCCAGGTTCTTCATACCTGCATTTACCATAGCCTGTGCCAGAACGGTTGCTGTGGTAGTACCATCACCGGCTACATCGTTGGTCTTGGTAGCTACTTCCTTTACCAGCTGTGCACCCATGTTCTCGAATGCATCTTCCAGCTCGATCTCTTTTGCAATGGTAACACCATCGTTGGTGATCAGGGGTGCACCGAAGGACTTATCCAGTACTACGTTTCTTCCTTTGGGTCCTAAAGTTACTCTTACGGTATCTGCCAGCTGGTTGACACCAGCCTCTAATGCTGCACGGGCTTCTGCGCCGTATTTAATCTCTTTTGCCATAATAATCAGCCTCCAATTTATTTGCTCTTAGTCTTAATTTCTTTTTAGGTTTTGCTTTTACTGAATAATTGCAAGGATGTCGCTCTGCTTTACGATAATATACTCTTCGTCATCCAGCTTTACTTCGGTTCCGGAATATTTGGAATAGATGACCTGATCGCCAACCTTAACTTCCATCTTGACTTCCTTGCCGTCTACAACACCGCCGGGGCCTACTGCTACGACTTCTGCCTGCTGGGGTTTTTCCTTATTCTGACCGGGGAGTACGATACCGGACTTGGTAGTCTCCTCTGCAACTAACTGTTTTAATACGACTCTGTCACCTAACGGTTTCAAATTCATGATAACTGCCTCCTTAATAGCTATTTAAAAATATTATTACTCGTTTTCATTTGTTAGCACTCATTTTTATCGAGTGCTAATTGCTATAGCTTATATTAGTTTTATATGCCCAGTTTTTCAAACGTATTCACAACTGTTTAAAATCTCTATTCTCCTTTTTTCTCTCATTTTCTCATTTTATCTTTCGTTTTTATATAGCATAAGTGAAAATACGATTTAATATTTCGTTTATAATTATAAAAAAGAATCTCGCTTATTTCCTATGAATTAAAAAAACAGCCCGGTGCTATCACCGGACTGTTTCCCATACTTACCTATAAAATTGATTTACTTTATGCTGTTTTGGCATCGTCATGGTATTTCTGCCACTTCTTCTTATAAATAAAGTAGCAGGGAATTCCTACGAATACCATTCCACCTAAAATATTACCGATGGTAACGGGAATAAAGTTGTTCAGACTGTGAAGTATCGTCAGTCCCTGAATCTGCTCTGCCGTCAATCCGTATGCTTCCTGTGCTTTCGCCACGTAAACAGGATTCTGCGCAGCCATCATGCCAACAGGAATGTAGAACATATTTGCAACGCAGTGTTCGAAGCCGCCGACCACAAACGCCATGATCGGGAAGAAGATCGCCCAGACCTTACCTACGATATCCGTAGCTGCCACTGCCATCAGAATAGCAATACATACCAAAATATTACACAGAATGCCTGAGGTGATTCCCTTCAGGGGAGAAATGCCCACTTTGCCGACTGCCACCTTGATGGCATAGGCACCCAGCAGCCCTCCGGTGTAATCCAGATTACCGGAAAAGTAGATCAGGGTATCAATGATCAGGGCGCCGATCAGATTGCTGAAGTACACCACGATCAGGTTGCGGATACATTCGAACCACGTTACCTTTTTGCCAACCACATCCATGACGATCAGGCAGTTACCGGTGAAAAGCTCTCCACCTACAAATACAATGATCATCAGTCCCACGGGGAAGATAATACCTGCCACAAATCGTGCCAGCCCTACATTGTCAATGGCATGTGCCGCGGTGCTGCTGGTGGCTCCGCCCAGCGCGATAAATGCACCCGCCATAATACCTAACAGGATCATCTTGCCTAAAGGAAGATGGGCTTTACCTTCTCCGGCTTTCATGTTGGTATCAATGACTTCTGACGGCGTATTAAAATGCTGTTCCATATAACCCTCATTTCTGCACAGCTCTCATCTGCTGTACTCTCTTAACTCATTTATTCCTTATATTACACTACTTTCATGATAGTAAGCAAGATATTCACTCCATGTATCTGATTATATACATTTCTGTTTTCAAAGTGGAATCTCGTTTACAAAACGGGAAACTCGGATGACTATTGAGCAGCGTCTGATTTTGTCGACAAAGAGTCTTTTTTTGTAATTTTTTTGCCTTTTTTTGCAAAAAAATGCTAGACAAAAGACATAATGTGTACTATACTAAACTTGTTCGGTGAGAGCCGAACCGCTTATATAAGTAGATTTCCGGAAGAATTCCCCTTTTACACAATTAAAGTGGCTGCAGGTTTCCCGCCTGCGGCTGCTTTAATTGTGTTATAAGATAGTTTTTAAGCTTTGCTTTAAAATTGCAAAAGTTTTTGCAAAAATTTAAAATTTTCACTTGCTAAGTGATAAGTATCTATGCTATAATAGCTTTCGTCAGTGGTTCAGCTGATACAATTTCATAGGGGAATAGTACAGCGGTAGTGCGGCGGTCTCCAAAACCGTTAACGGGGGTTCGATCCCCTCTTCCCCTGCTAAGAAAAGTCGATTTTATCGGCTTTTTTTATTTCTGTTTTAGATACAATTTCACCCCGGCACGACGCGATTCATAGATCTGCGCCATGCCGGGGTGTTGTCTTTACAGCTATATTGTTATATCTCCTCTTTCTCCGAATCCGGTGCGATCACAGATCCGATGGCGGTCGCGTAATCAGAGTACTCCGGAATGCTGATCTTCACATCCCACAGGCTCTTGAAATCCTCGATGATCTGGCGGCACTCGAAGAATTTAGTCAGTCCGCCGATCAGGATATACTCTTTGATGCCGGTGCTCATAGATGCCAGGATTCCTGCCTGGCAGATATTCTCGATCACCATATGTACAATACCTGCCGCGATATCCTCCGGTTTGGACTGGGCATCTGCCTTACCAAAATTAGAAGCCGTCACATCCAGATTCAGGCCCGGCAACTTTTCTTTGGCCAGATCTGCGATCCGCAGGTCTATCTTCGCCACATCACCCTTACGGGACAACGGCACAATTTCATGAATGTCGCCGGTATTCAGCATGATCGAGGACAGTCCACAGATCGTTCCGCCTCCTAAGCCGACACCACCCAGGTGCTTCATCTCCTTCTCCGTCACTTTGACGAAGAAGCTTCCGGTACCCATACTGATGACAATGACTTCCTTTTTATCCGTAAGATAATATCCTCCGGTACCTGTAGCGACGAATTCATCCACTTTATAGGTAGGACGATCATATACCGCTTTCTCCACATATTTGCTTCCCACACCGGTGATATAGACTCCTTCCACATCAGCCAGTTCCAGATTATTCTCATACAGATATCTTCCGAATGCACCATAGAGAGATGCCACCTGGCTATCTGCCTTGACCGCCATGGGCGGAAGCATATGTTCTCCTTCAAAAGCTACGATTTTTGTCGTACTGCTACCGATATCGATTCCTATTTTGACAGGCATGTTTTCAACCTCCTCATATCACTTAACTGTTCATCGTCTCATTTCCAGATACATTTCCACAGTTCGAGACCGTCAGCCAAACACTTTATCCACAGCATCCTGTACAGAACTGACGCCAATGACCCGGATCTTACTTCCTTTTTTACACTCTTCCAACGAGACAAGCGGCACCACACATTCTTCGAAGCCCAGCTTCTCTGCCTCTGCCACGCGTTGTTTTGCCATGCTGACTGCCCGGACCTCGCCGCTTAATCCCACTTCACCGAAAGCGACCAGTTTCGGATTCAGTGCCTTATTCCGGAAGCTGGACAGAATCGCCAGCACGATTCCCAGATCGATCGCCGGTTCCTGGATCTTGATACCTCCGGTGATATTCACGTAGGCATCACAGGAAGATAATTGCACTCCGGAACGTTTCTCCAGCACTGCCATCAGGAGATTTACACGGTTGAAATCCGTACCGGTGGTCTGTCTTCTGGGAATTCCGAAATTGCTGTGGCACACCAGCGCCTGCAGTTCGATCAGAAGCGGCCTGGTGCCCTCCATAGTACATGCCACCACAGAGCCACTGGCATTCTCCGGTCGTCCGTTCAACATATATTCCGAAGGGTTCTTCACCTCCGCGAGTCCCGTCTCTCGCATCTCGAAAACACCGATCTCGTTCGTGGACCCGAAACGGTTCTTCACCCCACGCAGGATACGGTAGGAAGCATGTCTGTCCCCTTCAAAATAAAGTACCGTGTCCACCATATGTTCCAACACTCTGGGTCCCGCTACGGTTCCTTCTTTTGTTACATGTCCCACAATAAAAATAGAAATCCCCAATCCTTTTGCCATTTGCAACAGGATGCCTGTGGATTCCCGCACCTGTGATACGCTTCCCGGTGCTGCAGATACATTTTCATTATACATGGTCTGAATGGAATCTATGATCACGACCTCCGGCTTGCTCCTGCGGATCACTTCGCCGATGATGTCCAGATTCGTCTCACACAGCAGGAGCATATGTTCCGAAAATGTGCCGAGCCTGTCCGCCCGCATCTTGATCTGTACCTTGGATTCCTCGCCGGAGATATACAATACCTTATGTCCGGCCTCTGACAGATTGTGACACACCTGAAGCAGCAGGGTAGATTTACCGATCCCCGGATCGCCTCCTACCAGAGTCAGGGAACCCTGTACGATTCCGCCACCGAGCACCCGGTCCAGTTCTTTGATCCCGGTGAGTGTCTTGTTCTCCTCACGGATCGCGATTTCAGATAATACACAGGGTTCGGAAGCCTCTCTGCGCTCTCTTCTGCTCCCGGTGCCGGTGTTTTTCAATACCGTTTTATCTATCGTCTCTTCCACGAAAGTGTTCCACTCTCTGCAGCCGGGGCATTGTCCCAGCCATTTCGTGGATTCATAGCCACAGTTCTGACAGAAAAAAACGGTGGCTGTCTTACCTTTTGCCATGCTCTCTCCTCAATCGTTATAAAAAAGAGCCCAGACACGAAGTACTACAATATCCTCCGTGTCTGGACTCCTTTGCAGTGCGCCTTTACGCCTCTACGATCTTCACAGGTACTTCCCCTGCTGCTTCCAGTTCTACACTCAGGCTCAGCTTGCCGCCAAGTCCGGTCTTCATGGTTCCTACGTTCTTACCGTCAATAAATACTTCGTACTCGGTGTCGTCCTTTAATCCTACTGTGATCTGAGAATCTTCATCACCTTCTACGATGAATTCTACACTGTTATCGGACTCTTTGAACTCCAACACACTGGTTCCGGGAACAGATTCATATAAAAACATACCGTTCTTCTCCAGCTTTGTCATCTCATTGTAGGTCTTAACCTTCAGCAGATCCCCTGCATGCTCATAATCTTCTACCTTTGCCTTCTTGGCCAACTTATGATTACCAAAGCTGATAGATCCGTCTGCTTCACTGCGAAGTATTTCTTCCACTACTGCCATCTGTCTGTCCTCCTGAAAGTAACTGCATCCGCAACACTTCTTTATCTTTCGTCCTTTGCGAATGGGGTTTGAATAGTTACAGTATAATATATCTCACCCTGTTTTTCTACAAAAAAATTTTAAAATTTTGTAACTATTCAGAGTCATTTAAATATCATTGAATATTCGTCGAATGCTTGCATTCGTAAGAATATTTCATGATATTTATAAGACGAAGTAACCTCAATGAGCAAAAGGAAAGCTCTGCAAGAGCGATTTTGCGAATTGAGTGACTGAATAGTTACAAATGCTTAATTCTTAACCGTAAATACGACTTTACCATTCTTAAATCCTGCAGAAACCTTATCTCCCGGCACCACCTTTTTCAGCAGTATCTCTTCTGCCAGAGCATCCTCTACCACTGACTGGATCGCACGCTTTAAGGGTCTTGCACCCATCTTATTGTCAGCATATTTTTTCACCAGATGCTCCTTCAGTGCTGCAGTGATCGTCAGATGGATGCCCAGCTGGTCCTCGCATCTCTTATACAGATTGGATGCCAGCAGATTTACGATCTCTTTCATATTCTCATTGTTCAGCTGGTGGAACACGATAATGTCATCGATACGGTTGATGAATTCCGGCTTGAAGCTGCGCTTTACCTCTTCCATGACATTGGATTTCATTTTCTCATAATCCTTCGTCTCGCTCTTCTCCGTTGCGAAGCCGAGATTCTTGGGATCTACAATCCGCTGTGCTCCGGCGTTGGATGTCATGATCAGCACCGTATTCTTGAAGCTGACCTTTCTGCCCTTGGAATCCGTAATATGACCGTCATCCAGCACCTGCAAAAGTACGTTGAACACATCCGGATGAGCCTTTTCGATCTCATCAAACAGAACGACAGAATAAGGATTCCTGCGGACCTTCTCGCTCAACTGGCCACCTTCTTCAAATCCCACATATCCGGGCGGGGAACCGATCATCTTGGATACCGAATGACCTTCCATATACTCCGACATATCCACACGGATCATGGCATCTTCCGAGCCGAACATAGCCTCTGCAAGCGCCTTGGATAATTCCGTCTTGCCGACGCCGGTAGGTCCTAAGAACAGGAAAGAACCGATGGGACGGTTCGGATCCTTCAGTCCCACACGGCCTCTGCGGATGGCTTTGGCCACGGCGGTAACTGCCTCTTCCTGACCGATCACACGCTTATGCAATGTCTTCTCCAGCTTCAGAAGTCTCTCGCTTTCCTTCTCTGCCAGCTTCTGCACCGGGATTTTGGTCCACTGGGCCACCACCTCGGCGATCTCATTTTCACCGATGCTTAAAGTATTTTCCTCTTCCCTTTTTTCACGCTTTTTCAGCAAACGCTCCTGCTTCTTTACCAGAGCATCCTGTTTCTTCTTGATCTCTGCCATCTGGGCAAAAGCTTCCACGCGGATAGCCTTCTCCATCTCCCAGTCCAGCTCCCGGATCTTATCCGAGATCTCCTTTGCCTTATCCGGTGCATCCATTGCATGCAGTCTGGCACTGGCCGCTGCCTCATCGATCAGGTCAATCGCCTTGTCGGGCAGATTCCTATCATTGATATAACGACTGGACAGTCTCACTGCCGCCTCCACCGCTTCCGGTGTAATGGTCACATGGTGATGTGCTTCGTACTTCCCCTTGATACCCTCCAGGATGCGGACAGCCTCTTCCTCTGTGGGTTCTTCCACCGTAACCGGCTGGAATCTCCGCTCCAGTGCAGCATCCTTCTCAATATACTTGCGATACTCCGCGATCGTGGTCGCACCGATCAGCTGGATCTCTCCGCGGGCCAGAGACGGTTTCATGATATTGGACGCATCAATAGCCCCCTCGGCACCTCCGGCACCGATGATCGTATGCAATTCATCCAGGAATAAAATAATATTCCCATCCTCTGTGACTTCCTTCAGTACCTTCTTGATCCGCTCCTCGAACTCTCCGCGGTACTTACTTCCCGCTACCATTCCGGACAGATCCAGTGTCAGTACTCTCTTATTCTGCACCGTAAAAGGCACATCTCCCGCCACGATCCGGGCTGCCAGTCCTTCCACCACGGCGGTCTTGCCAACACCGGGTTCCCCGACCAGGCAGGGATTGTTCTTCGTCCGTCGGCTCAGGATCTGGATCACTCTGCGGATTTCTTCATCTCTTCCGACTACCGGATCCAGCTTTCCTTCCCTGGCCAGCGCCGTCAGATCCCGGCTGTACTGCTCCAACGTAGACTGTTTCGCCTTACGGTCTCCCTTTTTTCCAAGGTCTTCTTTGTACAGATTGCCGTCCTGTCCGATAGCGATCAGGGTATCCACATAAATTTTCTGTACATTGGCTCCCAGCGTGTTCAACAGGCGTACCGCTACGTTTTCCCCCTCTTTGATCAGGGCCAGCAGCAAATGCTCCGTTCCGGTCTGCTTCTGTCCGAAACGTGCGGCCTGATGGTGTGCTTCCTCCAGGATTCTCGCGGCTCTGGGAGAATATCCCTCTCTGTCCTTCACTGCGACACCGTTCTCAAACGCAATCAAATCCCGGATCATGTCCATGACCTGCCCGGTCTCCACACCGTTATCAGCCAATACCTTGGCCGCCACACCGGTGTCTTCCTTTAATAATCCTACCAGAATGTGTTCCGTTCCGATGTAACCCTGCTTCAGGCTCCTTGCACATCTGGAAGCCTGCGCCAGCGCATTTTGCGCCTTATCCGTAAACTGTGACTGCATCAATTCAGTCCTCCATACTCTTCATATATTTCATCAATCAGCTCATGAACTTCCTGCCTGGAAATATTCTTGCAGCTGCTCTTAGCCAGTATTACCTGCAATTCCTTCCGCAATTCATCTACCGCACGCATGCGATCCACATCGAGTGCAATTACCGCGCCTTTTCGCCGGTCTACCTTAACATAACCTTCCTGCTTCAGAACCGTATATGCCTTATTTACTGTATGCATATTGATCCCGATCGTATCCGCCAGCTGGCGCACGCTGGGCAGAGAATCTCCTTCATGAAATTGTGACGTGGCAATTCCCATGATGATCTGATTGCGTAATTGCATATAGAGTGCTTCATCACTGTTGAAATCTATCTCTATTATCATCAAACTCGCTCCCTTCCCATGTCACTGATTGTTATATTCCTATTATAACAGTGAACGCAGTACTGTCAACTGTAACCGGGGAAAGTTTATCGTTTTTTAATCAAAAACGGCATCTCACTTGTGCAAGATGCCGTTTGCATTTTATTGATCTTCGTCTCCGTCCCAATTCAGGAATTCAAATTCAAATTCATCATCATCTGACATGAAGTTTTTGGACTTCCAGCCGGGATTCTGATTGCCTTCACTCTGCGGTACAGGCTTTGTGGGTCTTGCCACCGGTCTGCCGGCCTGCTGCGCTGGTCTTTCACTCTGCGGTGCCGTGGGTCTGCCTCCCTGAGGTGCAGGTCTTCCCTGTCCGGGTGTCACCGGTCTGCCTCCCTGAGGTGCAGGTCTTCCCTGTCCGGGTGTCACCGGTCTGCCTCCCTGAGGTGCAGGTCTTCCCTGTCCGGGTGTCACCGGTCTGCCTCCCTGAGGTGCAGGTCTTCTCTCCTGCGGTGCCGCAGGTCTTACGGTCTGTCCAATGGGTCTCTCGCCCTGAGGTGCGGGTCTGCCATCTGGACGTGTTCCCTGGCCTGTCGGTCTGGATGCCGGTCTTCTCTCGGCTCCCACTTCATGCATTACTTTCTGGCTGCCTTGCGGCCTGCCGCCCTGCGGTCTGCCTCCCTGAGGTGCGGGTCTTCCGTTTTGGGGTCTGCCTCCCTGGGGTCTGTCCACTCTTCTTCTGCGGGCCGTTTCCTCTTCCACGCCGGAGAAATAGGATGCGTCATTCATATCTTTGATTTTGAAGATCAACAGTGTCACCGCTGCTACCGCCGCTACAAGTAGAATCACCAAAATAATGATGACTGCTTTCTGGCTGCTGATCTTTTTCTGATTGGTCTCATACTGTGCATTGATCTCTGTGATCTGGTTCAGGGAATTGAACAGATCTTCAATCTTATATTGCTTCTGCCCTGCCATGTCCAGCAGATACCATGCATCTCCCTGCATCTGAGTATCCCAGTCTTTGGATGTGGTCTGTGTATCTTCCGCAGGCTGCTCGTCTGTGGGTTGTTCCTCTACCGGCTGTTCTTCTACCGGTGCCTGCAGCTCTCCGGATAATGCAACATAATCCGAACGAATGAAGCCTGTCACCTCGACACTGTTGGAAATAAAGCTTATCTGATACCATGTCTTTCCATCGGTTCCTGTTGCCTGTCCGGTCACAGTCAGTGCCATTCCATTCTCCGCAGTAGTCACGATCTGGCTGGTGGTAGACGCATTGCTGCGCACACGAACAGACTGACCTCCGGTCACGGTCGCACTCAGGGGTTCCACTGCAGTAACCTCCACAGGAGTCTCATTCACAACAGGCGCCGGTGTTGCTGTGGTCGTAGTCGTTGTAGTAGTTGTTGTACCTGAAGAAGACGGCGGGGTAGATCCGTCGGTAATGTTTACCAGATCGGAACGAATATATCCCAGCGTATTCGCATCCACATATACTTCATACCAGGTATAACCGTCTGCTCCCTTGGTCTGACTTTTGATGGAGATCGCCTTATCCTTGGCCGCGCTGCCAATCACTTCACTGGAAGAATCCGCAGTTTTACGGATCTTAGCACTGGATGCTGTTACCTTGGCTGCACTTTCCGCATGGCTGACAATTGCCAGATTCTCACTAAAAAGTCCTGCTCCCAACACAAATACCAGTGCCAGCATTCCCCAGAAAACCTTACATTTACTTATTCTCTGTACTGTCTTTTTCATCTGCAACTCCTTTTGTATCCTGACCTTGTCTTACGCTTCATCGATTGCTTTGCCAATGTCATGACGCATGTATTTATTCTCGAAAGAGATCCATTCCGTTGCCGCATAAGCGTTGGCACGGGCTTCTTTCAGATCTGCTCCCTTCGCCGTCACCCCCAGGACACGACCACCGTTTGTAACGATTCCCTTGTCCGTAAGCTTCGTTCCGGCATGGAAGCAATAATAACCGTCTTTTCCGTCGAAGTTCTCCAGACCGCTTATTACAAATCCCTTCTCATAGGATACGGGATAGCCGTCGCTTGCCAGGACCACACATACCGCAGCATTGTCCTCAAATTGCAGGTCGATCTGATCCAGTGTGCCGTCCACACAGGCTTCCATCACTTCGATAATATCATTCTTCATACGCGGCAGTACCACCTGCGCCTCCGGATCACCGAATCTGGCATTGTATTCTAATACCTTGGGGCCGTTCGGAGTCAGCATCAGTCCGAAGAAAATGACTCCCTTGAAAGGTCTGCCTTCCGCTGCCATGGCATCCACGGTAGCCTGGTAGATGTATTTCTTACAGAATGCATCCACTTCCTCTGTATAGAAGGGGCTGGGAGAAAAGGTTCCCATACCACCGGTGTTCAGCCCCTGATCGCCGTCCTTTGCTCTCTTATGATCCTGCGCAGAAGTCATGATGCGGATGGTCTTGCCGTCCACAAAAGAAAGTACACTGACTTCTCTGCCTGTCATAAACTCTTCGATGACCATGCGGTTGCCGGCTGCACCGAACTTTTTATCCAGCATGATCTCATCCACGCCTGCCAGCGCTTCTTCTAAAGTATTGCAGATCAATACGCCCTTGCCCAGTGCAAGACCGTCCGCCTTCAGCACGATGGGAAAGCTTGCCTGCTCCTTCAAGTACTTAATAGCCTCCTCCGCGTTATCAAAATTCTCATAAGCTGCGGTGGGAATGTTATATTTCTTCATGAGATCCTTGGAAAAGGCCTTGCTACCTTCCAGGATCGCTGCATTTTTACGGGGTCCAAAAGCCCGCAGGCCCTCTGCCTCCAATGCATCCACCAGTCCGCCGACCAGGGGATCATCCATGCCTACGATGGTCAGGTCAATGACCTGTTCCTTCGCAAATGCCACGATCTTATCAAATTCCATGGCTCCGATGGGAACACATTCTGCGATCTGACCGATCCCGGCATTGCCCGGAGCACAATAGATCTTATCTACTTTAGGACTTTTTGCCACACAGGTTGCAATGGCGTGCTCTCTGCCACCACCGCCTACGATCAATACTTTCATACCCATATCTTCTGCCTTCCTTAATTTTCGCTGTTTGTATGCTTTACTTTTCCGTTCACGACACAGATCCGTCCGTTGGCAATGTCATCCACTGCCTTCGGAAGAAGCAGCCACTCTGCCTGTTCCATCACACGTCTCTGCAACGTCTCCGGAGTGTCGTCGTCCTCCACTGCCACTGCCTTCTGTGCAATGATAGGACCCTCGTCCATGCCTTCATTCACAAAATGTACCGTAGCTCCTGTCACTTTCACACCGCGCTCCAGTGCTTTTTCATGCACATGTAGTCCGTAGTATCCCACACCGCAGAAGGAAGGGATCAGGGACGGGTGGATATTGATGATCCGGTTGCTGTATTCATGTACCATTGCCTCCGGGATCTTCACCAGGAATCCTGCCAGTACGATCAAGTCCGGAGCAAACTCCTTCACCTTTGCAAGCAGTGCCTCATTAAATACTTCTCTGCTCTCATAATCCTTCGGAGACACACAGACTGCGGGAATCCCGGCATTCTGTGCTCTCTCTAAGCTCTTTACCGTCTTGTTATTGCTGATGACACCCACGATCTGTGCATTGGTAACCTTTCCTGCTGCAATAGCATCAATGATGGCCTGTAAATTCGTGCCGCCGCCGGATACCAGTACGACTACTCTTAACATATGGTCACACCCTTTTCACCGGCCTCACAGGTACCTACCACATAAGCAGTCTCGCCTGCTGCCTTCAGAGCTTCCATAGTCTTATCCACATCTGCGGGATCCAGTGCCAGTACCATGCCCAGACCCATGTTGTAAGTATTATACATCATCTCGTCTGTGATATTGCCTTTCTTCTGCATCAGGCGGAAAATAGCAGGCACTTCATAGCTGTCTTTCTTCACGACTGCACGGATGCCGTCGGGAAGCATTCTGGGAATGTTCTCATAGAAACCACCACCGGTGATATGGCTGCAGCCCTTTACCTTAACGCCTGCGTTCTTCACAGACTTCATAGCCTTCACGTAGATTCTGGTAGGAGCAAGCAGTGCCTCACCAAGAGTCTTGCCCAGCTCGTCATAATAGGTATCCAGGCTCTCTTTTGTCATATCGAATACTTTTCTCACCAGAGAAAAACCATTGGAATGTACACCGGAGGAAGCGATGCCCACCAGTACATCACCGGGCTTGATATTCTCACCGGTGATCAGATCTTTACGTTCTACCACGCCTACGGCAAATCCTGCCAGATCATACTCATCCTCGGGCATCAGTCCGGGATGTTCTGCGGTCTCACCGCCTACCAATGCTGCGTCAGACTGCTTACAGCCCTCTGCCACGCCCTTTACGATAGTAGCGATCTTCTCGGGAATATTGCGTCCGCATGCGATATAATCCAGGAAAAATAAAGGTTCGCCGCCTGCACATGCCACATCGTTTACACACATGGCCACACAGTCGATACCGATGGTATCATGCTTGTCCATTAAAAATGCCAGCTTCAGCTTGGTACCTACACCATCGGTGCCGGACAGGAGCACGGGATCCTCCATATCTTTGATGGCACTTAAGGAAAATGCTCCGGAGAAACCACCGATGCCGCCCATTACTTCGGGACGCATGGTCTCCTTCACGTACTTCTTCATCAGTTCTACAGACTTGTAGCCTGCTTCGATGTCTACTCCAGCTTTCTTGTAATCCATTTTCTCCTCATTTCCGCCGCAGGGGCTCTTTCGTTTTATTAGTGGGGCAGCCTCTTAAGAGGTCCCTGATTCTCTGTCTTATCTTCTTATTTTTTCATGCCTTCCAGGTATGCTTTATAGCCGATCTCCTGCAGTTTTGCATCTTTGGCTTCTACCTGTTCTTTTAATTTTGTGCTGTATGCTTTCAGTTTTCCGAGAAGTTCTGCGTCGGAGGTTGCCAGAATCTTGGCAGCCAGAAGTCCTGCATTGGCGCCGCCGTTAATGGCTACTGTGGCAACAGGAATGCCTGAGGGCATCTGTACGATGGAATACAGAGAATCTCTGCCTCCCAGGGAAGTAGTGTGCATGGGAATACCAATGACAGGCATCGGGAAAATAGCGGCGCACATACCGGGCAGATGTGCTGCCATACCGGCACCGGCAATGATCACCTTGAAGCCTTTTTCCTCCGCACTTTTTGCATATTCAAAAAATACATCCGGCTCTCTGTGAGCGCTGATCACGGTCATCTCATAAGGGATGCCCAATTCTTCCAAAATGTCTGCTGCCTTCGCCATCACAGGCATATCGGAATCACTACCCATTACAATGCCAACCTTAGGGCAATTCTCTGTATTTGCCATAATGTCCTCCTCATGTGTCGGTTTTCACCGATTTTTCCATATATCTATAAGTGTACTAAAATCTTGTCGATGATGCAATGGTTTTATGAAAGTTCCTGCAACGGTTCGTTCAGTTCTTCCGTTCCCGGCAGGACGAATCTGCCGTTTTGAATGATAGTGATCCGGTCTCCGTCCTTTTTCACCGCGGTCAGCTCTGCCAGTTCATCATAAGGAATGGTAATGTCCGTATGACAGTTAAAATATGCCTTGGACGGATTCACACTGCGGAGCGCCGCCACCTCGTTGTCTCTTGCCACGATCTCCTTGCCGTCGGGATTGTATACTTTTACTTCTTCCGCATGGGAATAACAGGTATCTCCCACTGCAAAATGCGGTCCCATCTTCTCTGCGATCAGAATGGGCATTTTGGACTCCACACCCAGTTTTTTTGCTGCCACATAGGCTGTGGTATTCGTGCCGATGGCAAATTCTCCTAAGGGCAGTGTCTTGTGGCGGAACAGGATATTTTCCTTAATAAATGCCTTATTTTCTTCCTCTGTGGCAAAATTGGCGCAATTATAATTTTGGATCTTACCGTTTTCAAAAGTGATCTCCAGGTCCTTATATTCCAGACCGTTTAAGAATACCCGGGTCACATGCAGCACACCGTTCGTACCTTCCAGTACCGGAGAGGTAAATACCTCACCCACGGGGATGTTCACATCTGCCACGCAGTTTTCAAAAATAGTCTCTTTCGCAGGGTTCTTCAGTTTCCATAAGTTTACTTTCAGATCGGTATGATTGCCGTTACAACCCTTAATTTCACAATGATCTGCCTGATCCAGGGCATCAATGATGGTCTGCTGGATCCGCTGATATTTTTTATAATCCAGCGTATTGATCTGTATCGTCTCCCGGAACAGTTCCTCGAAGCAGTCACCCACCTCCGGGATCGGGAACGCAATGATCGTGAAGCTGCGCTCTTCTTCTATAATGTACTGTCTCTGCAACTGGCCCATCTGGGTACGGTTCTCTACCAGTAAAGCACTCTGCTCATCCGTCATTTTCAGGCTTTCCGGCTTGTTCACCGGCTCGAATTCCTTCTCTCCGAAGGTCTCCACTACCGCCGGGCCCGCATAACCTCTCGCCTCTTTTTTGTATTTTTCAAACGCGGTATGCATCACTTCCAGTTTTCGACTGCAATACATTTTGTCTAAGAACAGTGCCTTGTCATCCTTATGGTCGAACTCGTATTGTCTGTTGAGACTGACGCTGTAGAAGCCATTCTTGTAAATGGACGGATTGTACAAAATACTGGAAGCTGCACGGTAGATCACCGGCTGCAGTCCCATTTTCTCAAAATTCTCCAGGGCTCTTCTCATCATGCGCTCAAAGCCCAGCTGATAACGGACATCCACGACCGCTTTCTTCGACAGATCCTTGCCGGTTACTTCAAAGCCGATACGATACCCTTCGGTGTAAGTGTCTGCCATGGTATGGATAGTCTCCTCCGGCAGAGAATTCATAAATTCCGCCATTTTCAATTCGTTTTCGCCTACATACTCACCGTAAGCATACAGATAACGTAGATCCGTAAAGTCTGCAGTTCGAAGAATTGCCGCTGCAAAATTATTCTCCGGACATACCATTTCACGTACCCGCTCTTCTGCCGCAACATCCGCATAATCACTGACGAACCAGTAGAGGATCTCACGAATAGCTGCATACGTGGGAAGCTTATGGTTTTCCTGCTGTTCATATACAAATGCCGCATATACCTCAGAAAACAGCTCCATCCGGATCACCAGCTCATCCAAACGTCCTTCGTAGGTAAAACCGATCAGGCTCCGCATTTCTGTGTATAAAAAGGACACAAGCACACCGAATTCTTCTCCCAGCATCTTCACAGCATAAGCTGGATTGGCAAAACTGTTCTCATAATTTTCCGGCAAAATATCTTCATACAGGGCATGATTGCGCTGCTGTAATTCTTCCAGTGTGGCTGTGGCCTGTTTCCCCTGCTCCAGGAACTGTCTGGTATCCTCGATCAGCAGTAAAAACTTCGCTACTGTTGTAAAATATTCTTTCCAGGGTAGTAACTCCGCTCCCTGGAAATCTTCACCGGGAATCTCCCGGATCCGGAGAAGCGCCAGTTCCAGACGTTCCTGTAAAATTTCTCTTTCTTCCATAATATCTGTTAACTCCTTATTTCCAAATGACTGTCGTGTGTTCCCATGCTCCTGCCTCCGGATGTCATATTTTACATCCGGCTCCCCAGATACAGTAAAAAACTGATGCCACCGAGGGAAATTACATTCAATATCGTCCCCAGCACAGGAAAGAACCGATAAATATCCTTGTCCCGCAGTGTCAGAACGCCAAGGATCAGTCCGATCAGAGAATAGACCGTTGCCAGCACACCGGTGACTCCGTATCCTCCGTGCATCACGCCCCCCTGACTGTAGGACAAATACGTCACAATGCCAAGAGACACCAGGCTGATGACACCCAGAATCGTAGACATGATCGCTTTATCCGAATGTTTTTTATTCGTAAAAATGTAGTTCTTTTTCCGCATAATATATCTCCTATGGAACCCGAAAAGGGCACTTCCTATGTGGAAATGCCCAATCTGCGCGCCAAAGCGGCGCCTTTCTTCTCTTTTGTCCTCAGAACAGGATGCGGGATTTGCCGGAGATAAGCTTGCCGCCGCTGATGATCAGCAGTACTCCTGCCGCAATTCCGACTACCAGGGAGCTCACTCCCAATACAATATTCAGAGCACCCGCTCCGCGCATGATCTTATAGATTTTCTCTTCCATGGAATCCTCCTGTCTTCTATCCAAAACTTTTCGAAGCCGCCTGCTTAAGCACCATATACGGCGTAATATTCATCAATTGCCTTCTTCAGGGTGTCGTCGATGTATACTTCTCCCTTGTAAGGTCTGTTGTACAGATGATCGATAACATCCTGCATGGTCACGATGGCATGTGCATCGAAGCCGTACTTTTCCTTGATCTCTTCCAGTGCGCTGACTTTACCGCCCAGTCCCTTCTCCATACGGTTCAGGGATACCATCAGACCAACGATCTCTACGTTGGCAGCTCCTCTTACCTTGGGAACCGTCTCTTCCATAGACTTACCGGAAGTGGTAACGTCCTCGATCATGATAACTCTGTCGCCGTCTTTTAAGGAACTTCCCAGGAAGCTTCCCTTATCTGCGCCGTGATCCTTCTCTTCCTTACGGTCAGAACAGTAACGAACCTCTTTGCCGTATAATTTGCTGTAAGCCACTGCGGTTACCACACTGATGGGAATACCCTTATATGCCGGTCCGAACAATACATCGAAATCATCACCATACGTATCATGAATTGCTTTGGCATAGCTCTCCCCCAGCTTCATCAGCTGAGAACCGGTGACATACGCACCAGCATTCATAAAGAAAGGAGACTTTCTACCGCTCTTTAAGGTAAACTCTCCGAATTTCAATGCCTTACAATCCACCATGAACTCAATAAATTCCTGCTTGTACTGTTCCATTCTATGCAAAACCTCCGTAATTTTCATATCTTTTGTTCTGCCCTTTATCATACCATATTTTTTTTTAACATTCAATGAATTTCCTTGCAAAGAAAAAAGGCAGTCAGCTGACTGCCTCAGACTGTAGACAAAACGCTTTTAGTCAGCACTCCAGAAGCGTTTTGCCTGCAGTCTGAGCAGCCTTATTAAGGCTACTCTCTGTTCTTTAATACCTCTGCAGGTACCAGCTTATTCAATCTGCCTACCAGCAGGAAATTGATCACCATATAGCATAGAAGAATTCCACCATAAATCATAATATATATCTGCGGTGTGAACTTTAGGTCCATGCCGATAGCAACATTTGCAATGCAATACGGATACACCAGATCCATGCTCCATTTTGCCAGTGGAACGCAGATCACCGCTCCCAGCAGAATCACATAGAAATTCCCATCCAGATAGAGTCTTCGTATCTCCCTTCTACGGTAACCGAATACTTTCATCAGTGAAATGGAAAAGGCGGAACGATCGATCATCACTTTCATCATCAGATACATGACGATCATAAAAATCAGTGCAGATATTGCCACGAGCATTACTACCATCGGTCCCATCATATCTGTAAAAATCTGTGAGCTTTCCGCCACATTATCTTTGGATACTGTGGCATATAATCTGCCATTATCAATATCCAGTGCATGATCTGCAAACACTACATTATAATAATCGTCCTCCTGATCAAACAATTCCTGCATGACATCCCTATCCAGAAAAACATAGACACCGGATGTAAAATGCACAATATTTTTCACAGTAAATGCATAATCTCTCTCATTCACCTCATCGGAAAGCACCAGCTTGTCGCCTACCTTCACACCGAATTTCTGTGCCGCAGCACTGGAGATCACAATCTCATTTTTCTTGTCTGCTGTTGCTATGGGAAAATACGGATTGTCATCATCAATCCCCAGCACTGTCACATCCAGATTATACCCATAGGATTCCTTTTTCAGATTCTCGACATACGCCGGTGTTCCACCCTCCGGAACATCCTCCGTAGGATATTTATAAGTATACATATAAGCATATTTTGTTTCTTCCAGACAGGCGTTTCCAAAATTGATACACAGTACCGCACAGTCTATGGACAGCATCAGTATCAGCAGGCAGATGAACATACCTATCACAACAGCAAATGCAGAACGTATTTCCCGCAGCATCTGTCTGATCTGGAATCTGAGCAGAAATTTCATATTTCCCAGATTCATGTTCTGTACCCTGCCGGCTTTTCCTGCCGTCTGCTCGTTACGAAGCAGTGACAAGGCCGTGCGTTTTAACTTTTTATTGATCACCAGATAATTTACCACTGCTGCCGTCACAGGTGGCATGATCAGACTGTAAAAAAGCAGATAACCGGGTGTCACGATCTGCATAGGCGGCAGAGAATAATATGCAATACTATCGCCCATCTGCCAGCCTGTTCCGTATTTGGAAAATCCCAGGATGCATCCGACAGCACCGCCCAGGAAAGAGATCAGCATGGGATTTAACAGATAGTGGAACAGCAATTGCTCCCTGGTCACACCCAGGGCATATAATGCGCCAATGACGCTGCTTTCCTTTTCAATATTATGTATCACAAATACGGAAATCACATAAGTAAACAGGACCATGAGAATAATTCCGGCCAGGATACCGGCAAACCTATTGATGACCACATCCCCCGCAGCGGCATCGATACGGGGATTGTCCTCCGCTATCAGAAATTGGGTCAGATTATCAATATCGAAGGTGAAATATTCCTCGATCATATCATCGGCTTCCTCCTGCAGTTCCCGCACGCCATCCCGCAATTCCTTACTTCCGTCTGCGATCTCGCTCACTGCATCCGTATACTCGATGATTCCTTCCCGGAAATTCTCCAGATCCGCCAGGGTGTCTTTTGCTTCCTGCAGGGAATCCCGTAATTTTATATCCATGCTGCTGCCCTCTGCAGCCAACCGATCCAATTCTTCCTTATAATTATCCGCGGTAAGATCCACAGTAATATTATTTTCTTTCAGCTGTGCCTCCACCATGTCCATCAGAGCATCCACTATGGCATCCGTTCCGCTTACCAATGGTTCACTGGCAGTATACAGGACACTCAATCCACCAAACAACTGCTGGGATCCGCCTGCTGCCTCTCCCACACCTGCCGTATAAGCTTTGACACCATCGCGGAACTGTGCCACTGTATCCAGCTGTCCCTTCACCGCTGCCAATTGCGCCGCTGTCTGGGATGCTCCCTTCTGCGTAAACACAGCTGCCATTTGATCCAGCTGTTCTCCGTAACCGTCCAATGTCAGTCCGGAAAAGGTGATCCCATAAGCCGCATATGGCTCCAGCTGAGTCTTTAACTGTTCATTGACCATACCCAGAATGGCATTGAAAATTCCATAGGCTCCCTGGTTCAGTGCAGCACTGTTCTCCGTAATCTTACTCATACCGCCCACCAGCGCGCCGCCTCCGGCGGAAGCCGCATTGACACCATCCGTGTAGGATTTCACGCCGTCCCGGAACTCCTGCAATTCGTCCAGCGATTTTTTAATATCCTGCAGATCCTCCTGCATGGATGCGGTATAAGCATGCGGATCAGCAATCATGGTGTTCAGCTGCTGTTCGTAATTTGACGAAGTCAGCGTCACCTCCACACCGGCATCCTCCAGGCTGTCATTTACCTGCTCCAGCATGGCATCAAACAGGGTATCTGCCGCATCCGTAAGATCCGTATTATGTTCTGCCAGTTCATCTACGCCGTCCGTCAGCTCATTCACGCCATCCAGCAGTTCCCGGATACCGTCCTGAATATCATTTTTCGTTTCTTCTGCATCTGCCAGCATTTCCAGAAAATAGGTATCTGTCACCTTGCTGCGATCCAGTTCGAAGGACTGTAGCAGTTCCTTCAGTTCCTGATCCGTCATTGCTCCGTTCAGCAGATAGGTGTAGGTGTAATCCTCCGTCCGGAAATTCTGTCCGCCCGCTTTCAGTGCTTCGTAATCCTCTGCCGTGACGAATCCGACTCCAAACAGATTGCTGTCCACAGTGGTATCTGATGTTTTCTCATATGTTGCATCGTAATCCGGTGTACTTCCGATTCCCGCAACGATGAAATCTCTGCCTCCTACGGTAAGGGTATCCCCTAACCCCAGTTCATGTTTTTCCGCATAGTGCTGTTCCAGCAGGATCTCGCCCTGCATGGGCAACTCTGCCCCCTGTTCAGGAGCAAACAGATCAATCTTCTCTCTCGCCTGATAGATACGTAAGGTAGCCTGGCCCTGATGAAAATCCAGTGAAAAATCCTGCTGTACCGTCACACCTTTATCTGTGATCTGTGTGACCTCACTGTCTGTCAGGGGGACAAATACTCCAAACTGTCCATCCTCTCTGTGATGAACAGCGGCACTCTCCTCTGTTCCCTGCATGATCGTCTCAGACGCCCCCACGATAGCTACCACCATATACATGACCATTGCCACCAGGAAAAACAATGCCAGATAGCGCAGCAGGTTTTCCCGGATATCCCGAAGTACGCGTTTGCTCAATATCCTCTGCATCCTACAAATCCTCCAGTTCTGCCGCCGGAACCCGCTTCTCATTCCGGTAATTCTTGCTGATCTGTCCATCCTTGATCATGATGACCTGATGCACCATATTTTTAATGGAATTATTATGCGTGACGATCAGCATGGTGGTTCCGTACTGTCTGTTGATATCCTCCAGCAGCATCAGAATATCTCTGGAGGTTTTTGAATCCAGCGCTCCCGTGGGTTCATCGCACAACAGAAGGCTGGGATTTTTGATCAGTGCTCTGGCAATGGCACAACGCTGCTGTTGTCCACCGGACAGTTGTGCAGGGAACTTGTTCTGATGTTCCGTGAGACCAAGTACCTGCAATAATTCCTCCAGATCCAAGGGATTTTTCGTCAGATACTGACAGACCTGAATGTTTTCTTTCACCGTCAGATTGGGCACCAGATTATAGAACTGAAAAATGAACCCCAGCTTATTTCTCCGGTAATCGGACAATGCCTTGCTTCCAAGTCCTGCCACTTCCATTCCGTCTACGACAATGGATCCGGAATCTACGGTGTCTAAGCCTCCGATACAATTGAGCAATGTCGATTTACCGGAACCACTGGTACCCTGAATGACACACATTTCACCTTTTTCCACTCCTGCAGTGATCCCTTTCAATACCTGCACATAACCGCCGCCCTCGCCGTAACTTTTCTTCAGGTCTTTTACTTCCAGATACATATCCTTCCTCCTCGTGCTTATTGATAATGATTTTCATTAACATAACACTGTTATGTTAATATCCTGAAACAGCACCCCTGCAAAGTCCGAACTTTTTCGGGGTGCATATATCTTAGCTTTCCGTCATCATGCCCATCCAGCCCCGGGCCAAATACCTGGTCAGGGCATCCACATGCTTCAGTGCCATACTTTCCTCCGATTCATGCAGAAACAGATGCATGAAAGTATCTACCATAATGTGCGCCATCCAATGTGTCATATAATCATCGATCCGCGGTCTCCCGGTAGCGCCGGTCACCATATCGCATAATCTGCGGTACTGCTGTTCCGAAATATCCACGATCTCGTCCAGACAATTTTCGAAGCGGGATCCCTGAGACTTTGTCAACAACAATAGAAAGGCATCCCGATTCGCATACATTTGCCTTATGATCTCTCTCGAGGTCTCCAGGTCATCATCGTTCTGTTCCAGTCTGACCACCTGCGTTTCACTTCGCATCTCCGCAGCATAATGTTCCTCCATTGTCAGATAGAGTTGTTTCAGCGGTTTTTCCACCAATGCAGCAAAAAGATCTTCCTTATCTTTGAAGAAAAAATACAATGCTCCCGTGGTCACCCCGGCTTCTTTGCAGATGTTCCGCAGGGAAGCCTTCATATATCCCTTTTCCAGGAACTCTCTCCCCGCACATTCCAAAAGATGCTTTCTGGTCTCTTTATTCTCCTTTGCTGTTTCTTTTTTTATGTCATTTCCCTCCTTATTGTGTTTACATCTGTTCACTTATTCACATAACATTGTTATGTCTGAATTATAAATAAAAACAGGATTGCTGTCAACCCTGTTTTTATTCGTATTTCTATCTTCTGTTTTATTTTGTTTTCAACTGATCGATTTTCTCCTGCAGATCTGCAATGGCACGCTGACTATTCTTAATGGCTTCACACTGCTTCTCAAAAGGAGGCTCAGGCATATCACTGTACTGCTCAAAATAAATCTTGCCGATCTCCAGATAATTTTTCTTCATCACTTCTTCGCAGGTAGAAATCTGGCTCTTCAGATTTGCAATAGCCGCCAGTTCTTTTGCCTTATCTGCCGCCACTTTTCCTTTTTCTGTAATGGTATCGCCAATCTTCTCTATAATATCCATGGTATGATCTCCTTTCCGGTACTATTATTTTACTCTTGCACGCTTTCCACGTCAATAGCAGACCCTTGTGTTCAGTTTATGTTTATAGTAAGATAGAAATATATTATTTTTATCTTACGCTACAAAGGAGTGTTCATTTTCATGTCCAGATCAACCAAAAAAGAAAATCTTCTATTCTGCATTGTTTCAACTTTAATCTCAACATTTGGGATTCTGTTGATTCTGAAATCCAACGGCTTTTATCCTTTTAAGGAAGTAACTCTTTTTACCTTTGATATGAAAGAACAGTATCTGCCGTTTTTCTCCTCTTTGCATTATCTGATTGGTGGAGATGATTCCATTTTCTTTCATTGGTCTAAATCCCTCGGCGGCAATTATATTGGTCTGTATGCCTACTATCTTGCAAGCCCTTTTTCCTGGCTGACAACACTGTTTTCCATTGAAAAACTGCCTCTTGCTATTTTTCTCATGACCGTCAGCAAAATTTCGCTCTCCGGATTAACGTTTTCGGTTTATGTTAATTTCCTGTGGAATAAATATAATTCATTACCCGCACAGACCTCTTCTTATCGAAGATTACTCGCTCATTTAACGTTGCTTCCACTGCCCGTTGCATACGCGCTGATGTCATATAATCTGCAATTTGCACTATCCATCATGTGGTTGGATGGTGTCATTTTGTTGCCTTTACTCCTGCTTGGGGTGGAAAAGCTGCTGGACAAGCAACGTAATCTTTGGTTCATTCTGCCATTAACAGCAATTTTCTATTTCAACTATTATATCTCTTATATGGCAGGAATCTTTTGTGCCCTTTATCTTCTTTTCAGACTTCTTACCACTTACTCTCACTCCCGGCACGACTTGTGGAGAATTCTGAAAAATTTCGCTCTTTCTACATTAATATCCTTGGGACTGGCAGCTCCTTTGCTGATCCCGACTTTTTCCGATATGTTTATCGGAAAACTGTCGGATCCTCTGACCAGTGTTGTTTATGATCCTCGATTGATCAACCAGCCACTATCCGATATATTGGGACAACTTCGTAATGGCACCGTCAACTACCTTGGGGTCACCGGGCTTCCCAATATTTATTGTGGATATCTCGCTATTCTTTTGTCCATTCTTTTCCTGTTTTGCAAACGGATCTCTCTCCGGGAAAGGATTGGCGCCTTTTTACTGACAAGCTTCCTGCTTCTTAGTTTTTATCTTTGGCCGTTGAATATCTTTTGGCACGGCTTTATAACACCTAATTCCTTCAACTACAGATATTCCTTTTTATTCAGCTTCTGCCTGTTGTATATGAGTTGCCGCTTTCTATGTGTTCTTTCGTATCAATTACCATGTTTTTTAGAGAAGACGCATCGTTTCCCAGCATTGGAGCTTGTGGTTGGACTGCTTTTGCTAATTACCTCAGCCGATCTCGGTATCAATGGCAGAGCCATTTTCCGCAATATTGATTACGCAACTCCTTATATGCGTATGGATGAATACGTATCTTATCTGAATGACAACAAACCACTGATTGATGACATTAAAGCCTCGGACTCCGGAATGTACCGTATCTGTCAGAATTACCAGCTTACTTCCAATGATCCAATGCTTTTGGGATTTAAGGGAATGTTTCATTATTCTTCCACATATACCCAAAGTGTCAACGCTCTGACATCTAAGCTCGGAATCGGTCAGGCATGGTTATGGAATACCGGCTATGGTACCACCCCTGTGACAGACAGTCTGTTGGGCGTGAAATATCTTTTGTCAGACACTGCAGAGCCTTCCGGATATTACTCCTTAAAAACGACGGATAATTCGGTGTCCGTTTACGAGAATCCTTCTGCTATGGAATTTATCTACAGTGCACCTTTGGCTTCGGCGGATATCTCATTTACTTCTGATCCTTTTGAAAATCAGAGCCGTTATCTGAATAACTTATGCGGATCGAGTACTTTATTCTATCAGAAATACGATATAGAGCTCGCCAATCCTGCTGGCAGTCTGCCTGCTGATCTGGAATATGACCCTGTTTCCTCCTGGAGCTATTCTTTCATCGCCGAGAATACGGATCCGGTATATATGTATATGCCCCTGACTCCATTTGTCTCTGCAGATATTTATGTCAATGATGCTTTGGCAGGATCTTTTGAGTACGGTAAAAGTATTTATAATCTCTGTCTTGGATGTTTCCACGCCGGGGAAGCCGTTACGGTAACCGTTGTCTCAGCCTCAGCGACAGCGCCCGGTGATACTTATATTGAGTCTTTGGATACTTTAGCGTTGCAGGATGCTTTGACCTCTCTACAGACCGGTGAAATTACTCTTACCTCCCACAGCTCTGGAAGACTTTCCGGTAATATTTCGGTACATAAAGGTGATACCATTGTTACCTCCATTCCTTATGATGTCGGCTGGCATATTCGTCTGGATGGTCATAAAGTACATGCCTCTGATATCGGAACCTATGCAGATACTTTTCTCACGATACAGGCCCCTGAGGGAGAACATCATTTAGAAATGTATTACCTGTCACCCGGCATCGTCCCGGGACTTCTGATCCTTTTGATCACTTTAATGCTTCTTCTGGTCGTAAACTTTTTACAAACGCATAAGAAAAAGCAACGGTAATACATTGCGCCGCACGGAACACTTGTGCTATAATCGCTTTGTAAATCCAATGGAGGTGACAGCATGCAGCCGCTATACACTACTTTGAAAGTCAATAACGAAATTGAATTATGTGAAGTTTCTGATCCTGATTGTAAGCAGCTTATTGAGCGGGCTCTTTTAAAAAATCGGATTTCCTATTATATTCGTTGGCCGAAGTCCTCTTTTTTTAACAGGAAAAAGGATTCCTGTATTATCTGTATCAACGATAATGTCCGGGACACAGCTGAAGAGATCGTACGTGGGATCTGTGACGAGTCCGGATATAATGTCCGCTTTATTTTAAAACGCTCCTCTAATACATATTTATAAAAATACATTTTATTAATTTTTGTATATTAATTGACATTTTCTCCTTTATAGCGCATAATGATTTATTATAAAAACAAAGGAGGGGACTTTTATATGGAGAAACGAATTAATAAGCATGTATTTGCCTGGGTTTTCTGCTTTTTACTTGGTGAGTTGGGTGTTGATAGATTCGTCAGAGGTCAGGTTGGTCTCGGAATTTTGAAGCTTCTCACTGCCGGTGGCTGCGGAGTATGGAGCCTGATTGACTGGATCATTGCTCTTACCAAAGCATATGGTGCTGCTTATGCCAATTCCGAAGAGGTTGTATTTGTAGACGGAAAATATACTGCATAATCACATGATCAAAAAAGCTTTTGTCTTTTCAGGCAGAAGCTTTTTTCGTTTGATCATAGCAAACGATAAATGTGATATAAAAAATATATTATGAAGAAAAATACAAAACATATATTATTTTTTATTTTATTTATTCTACTGCTCCTGTTATTCCTGTTGCTGGCAGGCTATCAATGTCCACTGCGTTTCTTTTTGGGCATTCCCTGTCCTTTTTGCGGAATGACCCGGGCGTTTTTATGTGTCTTAGAGGGTGACCTTGCAAAGTCCTTTTATTTTCATCCTCTGTGGCCTATCGTGTTGGGGATTATTATTATTTTTCCTCTTTGGAAATTCCGGCTTCTTCACTTATCGGACAAATGGATCGATCATGGGGCTTTTGCGATTGGAATTCTGTTCTTACTCTGCTTTATCATAAGGCATGTGACACATTCTCCCATTGTACAGATTGATTTTACAAAAGGAGTTTTTCATTTCTTTTCATATATGAATATATGAAAAAGGAGCTGTAATACAGCCCCTTTTTTCAATCTTCTTATCCAATCGCTTTATCCGTTTTTTCAATCAAAATCGAATTTGGTGTAACGCTCATACATAGCGCCATAACGGAATCTTGCCATTTCATTCTTCTGAAGGACATCTTCTTCGGAACCTCTGTACTGACAACGCAGACAGTAATATTCCTTCTTATCCTTATCGTAGAACATATCCATATCGATATCTCTCATGAAGCAAGAGGGACATCTGTAGTTTAATTTGCCTTTTCCAGCTTGAGCCATGTTGCAACGACCTCCTTATCCTTGATCTTGGAATTGTAACCCAGTGTAAACATCGGGGAGAATGCGTATCCTTCCTTCACGTATCCGACAGCGCCTTCTGCGTTGGTGCTCATGGATACTGCGGTCTCGATCTGAGGGATCACCGCTCTTACTTCGTCAGCGTCTGCCTTCTCCATCTCACGGCACTTGTACTCGTAATCCAGAGTCTCTACCTCGTCACCCTTCTTGGTGCTTAAGGTGATACCCAGCATATCCTCGGAATACTCTGTGGTACCGTAGCAGGCTACGATATACTCGTTCAGTTCTACTTCAGCGTTCGGATCGCTCATCTCCAGGATCTTACGCTCGATCTTGATCGCAGAGCTGCCTTCCTCGAAGGAAACGATGGTCTGTAATTTTACGGTCAGATCGTAGAATTCGATGTCTACGGGATCCAGTGTCAGGATTCTGGTGTTGCCTTCCTGAGAGAAATGAGCCTTGGTACGGCACAGGCACAGATCCACTTCTTCACCGTTGTGTTTTAACTTGGCACTTCTTACGGTACCTTCTCCTGCATAGTGGGTGAAGTAACCTGCACGGTACTTCTCCTGGATCAGGAAAGGATAGGATGCATCGGTCACATGCTTGGTACCGATACCTACCGGCCACTCCAGCTTTGCAGCATAAGGACGCAGGTCAACGATAGCACCGCCCTGATCCATATTTACGCAGGCACGCATGAAAGGATCGCAATACCAGAACAACTGCTTATCGGAGCCATACAGGATATCTCTCCACAGAGCACACTCGGGCTCGGTGTAGGTCTTCTTCTGACGATAATAATCAGCGAACTCAGCCATGGTCATATCGGTAAGCTTGCCTTCCTTTTTCAGGTCGCCATAGTACTTCATACCGTCTTCATAGCTCTTCTTCAGCAGTTCGTAAGGTTGCTCCCAACGACCCATTTTGTTCAACCAGCCGGGTCCTACGAACATCATGTTGTATGCGTATCCGTTGTTGTATTTCTCCAGGGAACGATACTGGTCGATCAGGTTGTACAGGTAAGGGTACTCCCAGGTCTTGGTGTCATAGATCATACCACGCAGTACGTTCTGGGGATGGGTTCCGAAATTGGAGCCGTTACCGTCATAGCATGCCAGCAGGTCTCTGGACAGATGGGGGATCGCTACAATACCGCTGTCCTCTGCCTCATTGGCTGCTGGTGCATGGGTGTTCTGCTTGGAAGGGATCCAGGGTGCCCAGGGGCCGCCATCCATGAAAGTATACCAGGAGTTGTTGCAGGTATGATATGCCTTGGGGCCTTCTTCCCAACAGGTTGCTACCGCACATTTTACGGTAGGATAGGTTGCTTTAATATAATTGGTCAGATCTGCATCCATGTAGTAAGATCCGGTGGATTCAGGATAGAATCCGAACTTCTCATGGAACTTTCCGAACACATCATCCACGATAGACTTTTTGTCTTCCATGGAGAACATCCAGATACAGAAATCCTTGGTCTTGTACTTTTCACGGAACTCTGTGCAGGGCAGTCCCAACAGAGACAGTGCGATCTCATCGCCGTACTTCTCGTGATCTGCCTTAGCCAGTGCTACCGCTTCGTCATTGAACAGGGAAGCATAGGTCATCTGAATGGTGGTCTTCAAACCATTCTTGTGTGCAGTTTCCTGCTGAAACTTGAAAATATCCAGAGACTCGGTGAGCAGTGCTTTTCTGCCCAGATCCTCTTCTTTGCCGTGTCCGGTTACTTTTTCCGCATACTCGGGAACCATCTCCGGACGGTGAATGATATTCACAATAAACTTATCCATCTTTTCCTCCATCTCGCCGTTAGGCATCTTATATTACTTCTGAAAGTCTCTGATCACTTTCAATGCGGGTAGTGCATTTCCATCATAATCGAACAGTGCCTGATTGGCCCATTCGTTTCCCCCGGGACCGGGATCCTGAATATACTTCAGGGACTCCTCGTTGGCCCAGCCACAGCCGGGCACCGGGATCCATGCCGGCTCCCAGTAATAGAAGCCTTTTCCTCTGCCATCCGGAACCTGCGCAATGCGTTCCATGACCTTCTGCATGAATGAAGCCTGTCCTTCCGGTGTCATAGGATACTCTACCGCCTCCGCAAGGTGAGGCTTGGTCGCCATGCCCTTACGCTCTTTTGGTGCGAGCTTCTCTCTGTCCGCATAGTCTTCCATGGTAAATCCCATAGAAACCTCCGCTACGATGACATCCTTCTGATATCTCTGTGAGAGATCATTCATATTATTAGTCAGATCATCAATGGTTCCGTGCCAGAAGGGATAATAGGACAGTCCGATGACATCGAAGTCCTCTCCTCTCTGTACATAGGCATCAAACCATTCTCTGCAGCGGGCATTGTTGCCGCCACAGTCCAGATGAAGCATCACTCTGCTGTCCGGGGATACTTCTCTCACCGCACGGATGCCCGCGCTGATGAATCTTGCAATATTGTCAACGTTGTCCCATTTTCCATGGGGCCACATCAGGCCATTGGTGATCTCATTTCCCACCTGTACCATCTCCGGAAGCAGATCGAGACGCTTTAACTTCAAAAGCACATCCTTTGTGTAGTCATACACATGCTTCTCCAGTGCATCCGCGTCGGCATACGCCCACTCCTTGGGAGGGAACTGTTTGCCGGGATCTGCCCAGAAATCACTGTAATGCAGATCCAGCAGATAGCTGTAACCCAGCTTTTTACCGGCCGAAGCCAGTGCCACCAGCTTGGTGAAATCGCTGGTACCGGCACTGTAAGGCTTGCCGTCCTCACTGTAAGGATCATTCCAAAGACGGATGCGCAGAGAGTTGGCACCGTATTTTTTCAGGATCTCCAGTGCATCGCCCTCCTTGCCTTCGTCATAAAACCTTGCACCGAGAGCTGCCTCCTCCGGTAGACTCGATACATCCATACCTTTGATAAATTTATCCATAAATTAACTCTTTGTCTCCATGTCATACATTTATCCGGAGAATCCATTCGATGGATTCTCCCAGGTTAAACTGCCGAAGCAGTTTAACCTTTCACGGCACCACCGGTAATACCTTCCACATAGAACTTCTGCATAATGACAAACAATACAGAGATGGGAATGGATACCAGTACACCGCCTGCACAGAACTGACCAAAGTAAGTATTGATCAGACTCTTATCCAGCATATTGTACAGACCGATAGCAACAGTCCACTGGGAAGATATGCCGGCATTTAACATCAGCTTTGCATATACGAAATCCATCCAGGGGGACAGGAAGGAGCTGATAACTGTATATACAATGATGGGACGGCTCATGGGGATAACAACCCTCCAGAAGATCGTAGCCTCACTGGCTCCATCCAGATAAGCGGCCTCGCGCAGGGAATTCGGGATCGTATCGAAGAAGCCCTTTGCGATCAGGTAACCCAGACCGGAACCGGCAGAATATACCAGGATCAGTCCGAGGTGCGTATTGGTCAGGTTCAGAGTCTTCAGAATGAAATATACTGCGATCATGGACAATACACCGGGGAACAGATTCACAATAACTGCTGCGTTCATCAGCGGCTTACGTGCCGGGAAACGCATGCAGGAGGTCGCATATGCCACCATCAGTACAAAAGCGGTGGAGACCACGCATACCGCACATGCAATGATGAAGGTGTTCTTGAACCAGTTCGGGAACTGTGCCACACTGTCTGCTGAAAAAAGCAGATTCTTATACTGCGCCAGACTCCATTCCTTCGGGAAAAAGGTGCTGGTGTTCATGCCGGTATATGCGCTGAAGGAAGTGACCACCAGCCATACGATAGGCACCAGCCAGACAAATGCCAAAAACGCCAGTAACAGGTTATGCAATAATGTTTTAACAAATCTCTTCATTAACGGAACGCCTCCTCTCTGTCACCCTTCAGGAATCTGCTGAAGGCAATGAGGGTAAATACCGCACAAAGGATAAACACGATAATACCAATGGTGGATGCCATCTTGTAGTTGTAATAGCTCTGTGTCAGATTGAACAGCCAGGTGATCAGCAGATCCACTTCCTTCGCCTGGGAGTTCGCCATTGCCTGATTTGTGGTGGTATATACACCCTGGGTCAACAGATAGATTACGTTGAAGTTATTAATATTCTTGACAAAATCCGTTACCAGAGAAGGACCCGTGACGAACAGCATATACGGCATAGTGATATGAATAAGACTCTGCATCGGAGTAGCGCCGTCGATCTTCGCACTCTCCAGCTGGTCAGAAGGAATATTCATCAGCACACCGGTAGCGATCAGCATCTGGTAAGGAACACCGATCCAGATATTGATCAGGATGATCATGACATGTGCCCATCCGGGAGCGGACAAAAACGGAATATAACTGGTACTGATCGCGCCGATATCTCTCAGCCACTGGGTAATTCCCGCATTGGCACAGATCGTGTTCATGATGCCATTGTTAGCGAAAAAGTTACGTACCAGAAGTAAGGAGACGAACTGGGGAACTGCGATCGTTACAATGAACAGCGTTCTCCACAGCTTGGGCAGTTTGGTTCTCTTATTATTGATCAGCAGGGACAACAGAATACCGCCGATGTAAGTGGTAGCGGTTGCAAACAATGCCCATACCAGTGTCCAGATCAAGATCCTACGGAAGGCATAACCGAAAGTAATGGTCATTCCACCGTTGGAGAACAGATTCTTGAAGTTGGTAAATCCCACCCATGTAAACAATGCGGAGGGAGGCATATGTCCCTGATCATAGTTCGTAAACGCAACAGCGATCAGGATCAGCAGAGGAACGATCGTGAAAATAACAACACCCATGACAGGAAGTGCCAGCAGTGTGATATAGAATTTGTCATTCTTGAACTGCTGCAAGTCTTCTACAAACGTATTGATATGTTCTCCTGCCTGTGCTTTTTTCTGAAGCCGGTAAACGGTCACTTCATTCTTAAGCCAGATCACCAGGAATGTGAACCAGACCACAAATGAGATTACGGAGAACAATAGGATCATAAATGAGTTGTCATAATCATTGAACTCATTCTGCATGGTTACAATATTGAAAACCGTCTCCTGCTGAACCGTTCCCAAAGTTCCAAAATCACGTACATACTCTGTGGCAAAGCCAAAGGTGAATACTATGACTGCCACTTCGAGCAGAGTCATTAAAATACCTTTGATAATTTGTTTTCTGCGGATATATCCTGCTCCCATCCAGACCAGGGATAATTTTACGAACAGATCTCCTTTTACGACTGCTTCACCGAACTCCTTGAAGAATCCGCCGATTCCGCTCTTTTTCTTCTTCATTCTCTGCCCTCTCCTTTCTTCATATTAATATAAATTTTAGTAACTGTTCCGAACATCTTCCCGCGTTCATCTGACTAGTTACATAACCCGGCAGACAGGAGTCGAACCTGTTTACCGGAAACGTTTCCTGTAAAAAAGGCATCCCTCCACTACGTGTTATTGTTCATAGCTTCAGGACGCCTTTCTATTCTCTGTATTCGTTCTGCACCAGAACGTTTTCATCATTCATTTGTAACAGAACCGGAACAGATCATCTTTCCAAACTTATTCAGCGGGTACGGAAACACCTTCTACCAGCTCATCCAGGGCTGCCTGGATACCTGCTTCATCATCAGCCTTCAGCTGACCCTGAGCTACCTTCTCACCAAAAGTCTTGGCAGGATCCCAGTACTTGCCGCCAACGATCTGAACTACACCATAAGCGGACTGCTCAGACAGAGCTGCAATAGCGGTATTGGAAGAAACCTCCTCGGAACCAGCAACGTTGATATTGGAAGGTCCGATCTCTCTCTCTGCGAAACGTACTGCCTGGTTGTCTTCGTTGGTGATCCAGTCAGCCAGCAGAGTTGCCCAGCCTGCATTTGCAGAATACTTGTTAACACCTACCAGCTTGAAGCCTGCTACGGAACCCTGCTGAATCTGCTTGTCACCACAGGTGTAGGTAGGAAGCTTGGTAGCTGCGTAACCATCACCGAAAGCGGTCTGAGCTGCAGCTGCATCCCAGGTACCGGAAATTACTGCACACAGGTCACCGGAAGCAATCTGGTTGGAAATATCACCATCAGCGATCGGAAGGAATGCGCTGTTGCCAGCAATACCCAGCATAGACTGTACTACCTGTACACCGGTAACGCCATCAGCGCTGGTGCCGTTCCAGTCCATAGCAGTGCTGCCGTCATCATTCAGTGCAGTAGTGAAGCCTGCACCATAGAAGAAGGAAGCGTTATACCAACCGGAAGCAAGAGTCATACCAACCTTCTTGCCAGCCTTCTCAGCTGCTGCAAGTAAGGTATCCCAGGTCTGTGCATCTTCGGGAGTTACTAACTCGGAATTGTAATATAAGAAGTAACCGTTATCAGCACTCATAGGGAATGCATACAGTGTGCCGTCCTTGGTTGCTGCTTCTACAGAACCGGAAGCATTTGCGCTCTTAACATCAGCTACGCTCTTGCCTGCGTAAGTTTCCAGAGCTGCATCCATCTCATCAACAGACTGCAGGGCACCTGCATTTACCAGGTCAAACAGCTGATCAGATGCGAAAGAATACACATCAGCAGCAGCCTCGATGTCGGCTAAAACAGTATCCTTAGCTGTGGACTCGGACTCGGTACCAAGCTGGATATCGAAGTTTGCATAATCTGCGTAATGCTCCTTGAAGGAATCGATCATGCCCTGTAACATGGTCTGATCTTCCTCAGCACCCCAGATTCTCAGGGAAACGTCCTGCTTCTCAGCGGGAGCGGTCTGTGTAGCCTCGGTAGAAGCTACGGTGGTAGCAGCGGCATCAGTGCTGGTGTTGGTGTTGGAAGCATCAGAGTTTCCACAAGCTACCAGAGAGAATGCCATAGTCAGTGACATTGCTAAAGCGACTAACTTTTTCATTTTGTTATCCTCCTGTTTTGTTTTGCAAGTTTGTGCGTATTGCGCAACCGCTTGTCTACGATAATAGTTTAGCAACATTTCCTTATGTTGTCAATTTATAATAATGACTGATATTGTAGTCGAAAATTGTGCATTTTGCACAACCGCCTTTTGAAACCATTGATTTTACTGGGTTTTTAGCACATCCTATTTTTTGAAAAAAATGCTTTTTTTATGATTTTTTTGAGTAAAATATAGGAAAACGTTTTTCCAAATTATGATTTTCACACTCTCATTCAGCCTTTTGTAGACTCCTTCAGGATGATCTCATAGTCCAAAAGTGTTTTGTCAGGTACTGTTTTGCCATGGATCATATCCAACAACACCTGGCAAGATCTTCTGCCCAACTCTGTGATATTGAATTTCAAAGATGTGATCGTAATAGGATAATTTTCCAGAATGCGGCTGTAATGGCAGGATGCCACTTTCATCTGGTCCGGGATTCTCACACCCATGCGGGCAAGCTTTCTGACCACTTCATCACAGATGTAGTCATCCTGGCACAGAATGCACTCCACGCCGCTGTTTTTCAGCTCTTCCACCGCTTTTTCCACCATAGCCCTGCTGCTTAAATCCGTGTAGACCAGATCCTGGTTCAGCTTCCGTTTTCCCTTGCGGTAGGCTTCCTCATATCCCTGATACCTGCAGCGGTTTACCATCTGGTCCATATTGCTTCCCAGATAGGCAATGTTCTGAATCCCCTTAGCAAACAGAACCGTCACCAGTTCCTTACAGGCTCCCACATTATCATGGTCTACCTGTACCACATCATCATCCGGGAATTTTCCAACTGCCACAAAGGGAATCTGCTTTTGTTTCAGAAATTTCACATATTTGTCGTTCTCATAAGTCCTGGTAAGGATCATTCCGTCCACTTTACGGTTTTTGATCAATCTCTCCAGTGGTTTGGTATCGTTTCCGTTCGTCGTTACCACAATAATGTCATAATCATTAGCCTGTGCCACCTCTTCCACTCCATACATACAAGTGTGGAAGAAAGGCATATCCACCAGAGTATTCACTTCCGGAAGGATGATCGCGATATTATTGGTCCGGGACTGTGCCAGGCTCTGTGCCGCCGCATTTGGATAAAAGCCGTGTTCTTCGATATAAGCAAGGATCCGGTCCCTCGTAGCCGCGCCGATGCGCCCTTTCCCTGAGATCGCCCTGGATACGGTGCTGGCAGACACCCCCAGTTCTCTTGCCACATCATGGATCGTCATCGTCTTGTCGTTGCCGGAATTGTTGTTCATCTCATTCACCCCATTCTCTGCGCAATCCGTCTGTTTTATGTCTTCCAGAGTCTGTTTTTCATGCGCAAACGATTGTTCATGATCATAGTAGCATTTTACTACTATGCTTTCAATGCGCCTTTTTACACAAATTGGCCATCCATTTCTATACAATAGTAACAAAACAGGGGGATTCTTGATGTTATTTCATCTGTTTTTCTTCCTTCCGGTTCCGGAACTGTTTCCAATGCGTAACTAATACCGTTCATTCTGATGTTCCTGTCTGCGGCAGGCTGTCTGCCACACACAGCCTGCCATACCCCACCCGGTCGTTGGGATATTCCCTCTCTCCCCTTAAGGGTCTGGCACCTTTTCTGAGATATGCCTTGATTTTTTCGCCGTAGAGGAAGGGGTCATTTCCCTGCACGATCCCCCATTCCATCAGAAGCGCCGCCGCACCGCTGACAATCGGTGTGGCGAAAGAAGTTCCCGTAACAGGGAGAAAACTGCCATAAACATCCGGAGCCTGGATATTTACACCGGGAGCCACAAGATCCGGCTTGGTCAGTCCTGCTGCCGTCACACCGATGGTACGGGTGCTGTCGGCATAACCCCTGCCGGAGAAATCCGCATAGGTATCATAGACCGGATCGTAAGCCCCCACTGTGATCACCTTCGCTGCCGTGGAGGGAACCGTCAGTGTCATCTGCGGAGTGGAACGGTAAAAGCCAGTGCTGTCTCCCCTGCCGTTCCCCGCCGGAAGATACAGATAATATTGTCCCGTTACGGTCATTACCGGCTCCAGCCGGATCGTCCATATCCCTGCATTGATGTAGCTTCCCTCTGCCGGGATCATGTCCAGATAGATCTCCTGCGCCACCGCATAGGGCAGGGGTTCTCCCAGATAGACCAGAATCCTTGTCTGCTCCAACCTAAGCGTATATTTCCCGCCCTGAATATTCGTGGTTAGCTCTGCCTCCTCACCTCCCGGAGATTGCAACCTTATCCGAAACACATCGCTGTAATTTTTCCACAGCTGGATATTCAGGCTTTTTTCATAATTTCCAACAGCCAGTTCCACGCGGCTGTCTCTCGTTATATTCCCGGCGAAATGCCCTCTTGCCGCACCCTCATTACCACTGCCCACACAGATCACGGTTTTGCCGATCTCGGAGGCATTGTCCAGAAAGCGCTCCAGCAGAGAGCTTCCGTCATGGGAACCATAGCTGTTACCAAAGCTTAGATTGATGACAAGTGGCATATTCAACTGTCCGGCTTTCCGCAGTGCATAGGTCACTCCACGCAGGATTTCGGTTGTCCGGGGGAATCCTTCTTCTGCGCCCCCGCTATTTCCCGGCAATCCCAGCTTCACCACGATCAGTTCCGCCTCGGGGGCCGCCCCGGTATAGAGACCACCTGCACTTTTCCCGGCGGCGATCCCTGCCACCGCGGTTCCATGTCCGGACAGGTCTCTGCTGGGGATCAGACGGTAACGATCCAATGCAGGCATCTGTAATGCCGCATTTATTTCCTCCGCGGTATATTCCGTCCCAAAGGCAAATCCATCCGGCATTTTTCCATATCCCACATTACCTGTTTTCTCCGGCACTGTCTGATCCTGTGGCCGCGTCCGATCCCTGAGGACTGTCTGGTCCCATAGATAACGTATCCTCGTACTGCCATCTGCCTTCCGGAACACCTCCAGATCCCAGGTGATCCCGGAATCCAGTACAGCCAAAAGAACGCCCCTTCCATTCAGAAAAGGCGTTCTCATAGTGACCGGTGGAAAACAGGATGTCCCCGCAGGAAACGTCTGTCCATAATAAAACCGCTTGGGTTTTTCCACATACTCGATCTCCGGGGTATCCGATACCGTATCCACCAGTGCCTCCGGCACCGTAAGGATCGCATATCCGGCGATCAGTTCCTCCACCACAATATTCTGTTCCCGCAGTCTGTCCAGACTGCCGTGATATTTTACGATCAGCTCCCAGCTGCGGATCTCCGCGCTGTAACCGACATTCAGACTCTCTGTCTGTTCTCGTTCTTCCTCCGGGGTCTCTAATGCAAGGTTCAGGATGTTTTCCAGCTTCTGGTCCATCTGAATTTCCGTCCTTGGTCCTGTATTTCCTACATCGTATGCAGGCGATACAAAACTATTCACGAAAGTCCTGGGTAATCTTCCACTCTTCTACGATTCCTTCGGGATCTGTCCGTCCACATGCAGGATATGGTTGATCAGCCAGTCCGTCAGGTAATTCAGAATATCCATGATCTGTTCATCCTGTTCCTCCTGATCTCCTTCATCCTTCTCATGCTGATCTATAAACTCATCCAGTTTCTTGATAAATTCCTGATGCTGGATCTTCTGGGTAAAAATCTTTTTGTACTGAATGGATTCCATATACGCTTCTTCATCTGTAAAATGTTTTACGGTATAATCACGCAGTTTTTCCAGAATTGCATCGATCTTGTCATACTTATCCGGTGTAAACTCCTCCTGCAGCAGCTCGTAAGCCTCATTGGCATAGTCAAACAGCTGCTTATGCTCCTGATCGATCATATCAATTCCAATATAGTATTCCGGTTTCATTTCAAACATAACTTCAACCTTCTTTCGTATTTTTTTCGGATCCTTTTTGGATCATTTCTTGATTCTTTCTTTGAATCTTTTTTTCATTCTAACTATGCACTTTTCGGCCAAAGCTTTCAATGCTTTTTATACTTTTTTAATGATTTTCCGGGATAATTCATCATTCGCCCCAGAATTCCTTCAGCGCCCGCACTGCATATTCTGTATCCATCATACCCGCAGTCTCCACCGCGGAATGCATGGCCAGCTGGGGCAGTCCGATGTCCACGCTGGACACCGATACATGTGCCGTGGAAATATTACCGAGGGTGGATCCTCCTGCGATATCCGAACGGTTGGCATAGGTCTGGTAAGGCACCTTTGCCCGTTCACAGTAATCCTTCATTTTTGCAGCTGAGATACCATCTGTAGTATATTTCTGGCTTCCGTGGAATTTGATGACGATTCCACCGTTTAAGTAAGGTCTGTTCGTAGGATCCGCCTTCTCCGGATGGTTGGGATGTACCGCATGGGCATTGTCCGCAGAGATCAGGAAGCTATCCGCGATCCAGCGCAGATACGTGCTGTGATCTGCCAAAAGCCCCTCCGTAATTCTGTCTAACACATCCGCAAGGAACGTGGAATCTGCACCCTGTCTGGTACCGCTTCCCACCTCTTCATTATCAAATACCGCGCAGATATTGATATATTCCGCAGGTGTACTCTCCGTAAAAGCTTTGGTCAGCGCAAAGGCGCTCTGCAGATCATCCAGTCTCGGAGCCAGGACAAATTCACCCTCTGCTCCTAAGAATCTTCCTTCCTGCCTGGTATACAGGAACAGGTCTTCCCCGAGAATCGCTTCCGCATCCACGCCTGCTGCCTCTGCTGCCAGTCCAAGCAGCGCAGGCTTCTCCTGCGGTCCGTCTGCGGTCTCAGCTGTTCCTGCGGCATCGGTATCAAATGCCACATCCGCAAACAGTGGGAGCATATCTACCTGCGGATTGTACTCCACACCTTTGTTCATCTCCCGGTTCATATGGATCGCCACATTTGGGATCACGCAGAGATCCCGGTCAATATTGACCAGTCTGCTCTGGATGCCATCCGTTCCGCGCACCGCCAGTCTGCCTGCTACGGAGAGCGGTCTGTCCATCCAGGTGGAAAGGATCATGCCGCCGTATTTCTCGGTGTTCAGGCGCATATAGTGATCTTCTACCGTAAGTTCCGGTTTTTCCTTCACCTTAAAGCATGGGGAATCGCTATGTGCCGCTGCCATATGAAACCCTTTCACAGTTCCCGTAGGAACAGCAAAAGCGATCACGGAAGAATCATTGCGCTCCGTGTAATATTTTCCACCCTTCACAAGCTTCCATTCCTCGTTTTCCCGCAGTCTGACATATCCTGCCTCTTCCAGCATTGCTCCGATATTCACAACCGCATGAAAACAGGTGGGGCTTTTCTCTATAAAATCCAGCATTTCTTTCGCTGTCTTCTGAAAATCATTCATGTTAATCGTCCAGTCCTTCCGCTGCCCACTACCGGCAGACACCTTTCCCTAGCGTTCCGCGCGCATGGGATTATTGAGGAAATCCTCATAGGTCAGACGGATACCGTCTTCCAGCTCCGTCGTATAATGATAGCCGAGACTCTCCAGCTTGCTGACATCTAAAAGCTTTCTGGGGGTTCCGTCCGGCTTGCTGGGATCCCATTTGATCTCTCCGGTATAGCCTACGACCTTTGCCACCAGCTCTGTCAGCTCCCGGATGGTCAGTTCCTTGCCGGTTCCCAGATTCACAGTCTCATTGCCGCTGTAAGTATTCATCAGATAAACGCAGGCATCCGCCAGATCATCCACATAGAGGAACTCGCGCAGGGGAGTTCCGGTACCCCAGCAGACCACTTCCTTCGCGCCGGACACCTTCGCCTCATGGAAACGGCGGATCAATGCCGGGAGCACATGGCTGTGAGTCGGATGATAGTTGTCGTTGGGTCCGTACAGGTTCGTAGGCATAACACTGATATAGTCGGTTCCGTACTGTCTGTTCAGGAACTCACAGTACTTCAGACCGGAGATCTTCGCCAGTGCATAAGCCTCGTTGGTCTTCTCCAGTTCAGAAGTCAGCAGGCAGCTCTCCTTCATAGGCTGCGGTGCCATACGGGGATAGATGCAGCTGCTGCCCAGAAACATCAACTTCTTACAGCCGTTCTGCCATGCTGCATGGATCACATTCATCTCCAGGATCATATTTTCATACATGAAATCCGCCAGTGCTTCGCTGTTCGCAATGATGCCTCCTACCTTCGCTGCTGCCAGGAATACATAATCCGGCTTTTCCTTTGCGAAAAATTCCTCTACCGCATCCTGTCTGCACAGATCCAGTTCCTTATGGGTGCGGGTGATGATGTTCGTATATCCGTTTCTCTCCAGTGCTCTGCAGATGGCACTTCCCACCATTCCTCTGTGTCCTGCTACGTATATTTTTGCGTCTTTTTCCATGATGTTACTCTGCTTCCTCTCTGATCTATCCTATTATTTCTCAGTCTCCTGCAGCATGATCGCTTCCGCCTTAGCCAGCTTCAGATCGTGTTCTGCCATCAGACGGCACAGTTCCTCATAGCTTGTCTTCTGGGGATTCCATCCCAGCACCGTACGTGCCTTCTGCGGATCTCCCCACAGATCTACCACATCGGTAGGACGGTAAAAGGCTTCACTGACCTCCACGACCACCTTGCCATTGGCTTTGTTGATCCCTTTTTCATGAATGCCGCTTCCCTGCCATTCCAGTTCGATCCCGGCATAATGGAATGCCAGCGTGGTAAATTCCCTCACGGTATGCTGTACCCCGGTGGCAATGACAAAATCCTCCGGCTTGTCATGCTGCAGCATCAGCCACATGCACTCCACATAATCCTTCGCATAGCCCCAGTCCCTCTTGGAATCCAGATTACCCAGGTAGAGCTTGTCCTGAATACCACAGGCGATCCTTCCGGCTGCCAGTGTGATCTTACGGGTCACAAAGTTCTCTCCGCGGCGCTCAGATTCATGGTTAAACAGGATACCATTCACTGCGAACATATTGTATGCATCCCGGTATTCCTTCACGATCCAGAAGCCGTACTGTTTTGCCACCGCATAGGGGCTGTAGGGATGGAACGGTGTATTCTCGTTCTGCGGCACTTCTTCCACTCTTCCGTACAGTTCGGAAGTAGATGCCTGATAGATGCGGCAGGTCTCGGTCAGTCCTACGATACGTACCGCCTCTAAGATACGCAGCACGCCCAGCGCATCCACATCACCCGCATATTCCGGTGCTTCGAAGCTCACCTGCACATGGCTCTGTGCTCCCAGATTATAGATCTCATCCGGACGCACTTCTCCGATGATCCGCACCAAACTGGAGGAATCCGACAGATCCCCTCCGTGAAGAACAATTTTATTCTCCCGGATCAGATGATCGATACGTCCTGTGTTGCTGATGGAGGATCTGCGGATCAGTCCGTGCACCTCATAGCCTTTTTCCAAAAGGAACTCTGCCAGATAGGAGCCGTCCTGTCCGGTAATTCCCGTAATTAACGCTTTTTTCATTCTCTGTCCTCGTCTTTCTCACGCCTGTTTACGGCTGATATACAATGCCGTGTGCGCAGGCATCTGCCTTATTCTGTCCGCAGAACACGCCTGCGATCGCCAGTCCGAAAGGAATGGAGGTTCCCATACCTCTGGAAGTGATCACATTCCCGTCAATCTCTACCGGTCCCGCAGTCACTGCCGCGCCTTCCAGATGGTCTTCAAAGCAGGGATAGGAGCAGGCTCTTTTTCCCTGTAAGATGCCTCTGTGCCCGAATATGCTCGGTGCCGCACAGATTGCCGCGATGTATTTTCCTGCTGCGTAAAAAGCATCGACCTGCTGCATCAGGGGCTCACAGGCCTCCAGATTCTTCGTGCCCAGTCCGCCGCCGGGCAGTACCAGACAATCATATTGTGTAAAATCAACCTGAGACAACGTCATATCCGCAGTCACCGGAATCTTATGTGATCCCATCACCTGTCTGTCCTCTGTAATGGACACCATATCGATGGTCAGACCGCATCTGCGGCAAATATCCACCACAGTCAGACCTTCTATTTCTTCAAACCCATTTGCCAGAAAAATTGCTATCTTACTCATGGTTTTCCCTCGCTTTCCGTTTTGTTTCCTGTCTCATCTGTAAGTCATACACTCTGACTTTGCACAGTTATGATTAGTATACACAATTTGGAGGCGTAATTCAATTCCCATGGGCAGATATTTGTAGATTTCACTGTATTTTCAAGGGAAATCATGTTATACTAAAGAAGTATTTTTAAGTCTTAATTACAGAAGCGAGGCATTAATACTATGGAAATCGAGCGAAAGTTTACCCTGAAATCCTTACCTGATAATCTGGAAAGCTATCCTTCTCATCATATCGAGCAGGTATATCTGAATTATAATCCTGTGGTCAGAGCCAGAAAACAGGATGATGAGTATTATCTTACCTACAAAGGCAGCGGCATGATGGCCAGAGACGAGAGCAATCTTCCGCTGAACGAAGTATCTTATTATCATTTACGGGAAAAAGCTGACGGCAGCGTGATCTCCAAGAGACGCTATCTGATTCCTCTACAGCATCCCGGATTCAAAGAAGGCTTTCCCACTCCTCCCGCAGATTATTCCCTGACCATCGAGCTGGATGTTTTTGACGCCCCCTTCGCCCCTCTGATCATGGCAGAAGTGGAGTTCGGAAGTAAAGAAGCAGCAGAGGCATTTGTCCCTCCCGCATGGTTTGACAAAGATGTGACTTACTGTAAGGAATACCACAATTCCTATCTGGCGCTGGAGCTGCATCACGCACCGGAAAATTCCTAAAATGTAAATACAACGACGTACGCCGCAAAGCGCACGGTAAAATGCACGGTAATTCCCATTGGGAATCCCGTGCATTTTGTTTTTCTGTCTATACCACCGTAAAACAACGAATGCTTTCCTTTAACTGCCCTGCCGAGGCTGCCAGTTCCTCCACTGCATAAGAGATATCTTTCATCTCCTGCTGCAATCCCTGATTGTTTTTCTCTACCACTGACAGCTTTTCCGTACTGTCTCCCACAGTTGCTTCCATCTGTGTATTGGCAGTATTGACATTCTGCAGTACCGACAGCAGTTCGTCGATCTTCTGTCCGAATTCGTTCATCATTTCATCCACATGATCTGCCGCTTCATGATAGTTGCTGCCGGTATCCTCCAGTGCATCATAATCTTTCATGACTCTGGTATTCATAAATTCCAGCAGTCTGGTGGCGTTCTCGGATAGTTCCTCCACGCTCTCCACTACACGATTGCTGATTTCCTGGATATTGTTGGCAGATTCTCTGGAGCTGTCGGCCAGTTTGCGGATTTCCTCTGCCACGACAGCAAATCCACGGCCAGCTTCTCCTGCCCTTGCTGCCTCAATGGACGCATTCAGTGCTAACAGATTTGTGGTTCCGGCAATTCCCAGAATCTCTTCCGTCAGTTCTGTGATCTTGTGGATCTGCCTGCTGTTGGCTATGGATTCTGTCATAGCCGTGTCAATCTCCTTCATGACAAGGGTTGCCTCCTGCTTGCTCTCCACCGCTGTCACTTTCATTTTACCGGCTTTTTCCTTGATATCCGCTGCGTAGTTTCTTCCGTTTTGGGCTACTTCCAGCATATTTTCCACCGTGTGATCCAATACACCGGTATCCTGCTGTACACCTTCGATTGCCCCTGTCACCAGCTGCATTCCCCTGGACATTACACCCAGATTCCGCATGGTATGATCCGCAGTGGCATTTACTTTTTCCACATTGGAGATAATGTCAGCCTGCTTTTCTTCCATCTGTCCACAGCCCTCGGTGATGGCTCTGATGATGATCTGCATCTGGGCTACCAGATCATTGATGGCAATGGCCAGTCTTCCCACTTCATCTCTCGATCCCACATGAATTCTTTTGGTAATATCTCCTTTGTTGCAACGAATCCCTTCTACCAGTTCATCTACCTGTTTCGTTGCCTTTTTCACCGGGCCGATGACCCACAGCCGCAGTCCCAGCATGATCACGATCACTACCACAAGTAATGCAATACTTGCCACGGAGATGATCCCCGGCACTCTGGCAGCACTCTGCTCCATTTGTCCCTGGGCCTGTTCCATTTCCTGCGCTGTGATCTCCAGCATCCGGTTCATGTAATTCTCGATATGTTCATTAAACATCGGAAGGTTGGATGTGGCAGATACATATGCCTGGGTTTTGTTCTCGGCACTGGTGACCAGCAGACTCTCCACCGTCTTTCTGTATTTTGCCAGTTCTGCAGAAGCACTGTCCAGTGCTTCTTTACGCTCATCTCCCTCGGAAAGCAGGGCGCCGAATTCCTCTATCTGCTGTTCCATATCTGCAATATCCTGCAAAATTTTCTCAGATAGAGTATCCATGGTCACACTGTTGGTAGTCATGACATGGGTGAGCACCTGACTGTTGATATAAGTGAACTGTCTGGAAAGTGTGCTTATCTTTTCCTGCTCTGCAACCTGTTCGGATACGATCTGATCACTCATCCCGATCACACTCTGCAGCGTCCATACCAGCACTCCGACACAGCTGATCGCCGTAATTGCCAGAAGCAGCAACAGCACCATGATCTTAATGCCGATGCCGACTCCTCTTTTTCGCTTTCCTGCATTTTCTTTTTTCCGTTGTCTTTTTCCCTTATCCATACCCTTCTCCTGTACGCAACGAATAAATACCATCAAAAGGGCCTACGGCACAAAAGCGCCGGGCCCCTTTTGATTAGATAATATGTAGAAATTAATTCTTGGCAATTAATTTTCCACCACGTTTGGATACAACATCGAAGATAACTGCTGCCAGAAGTACCAGACCCTTGACTACCTTCTGCATATTCTGATCTACACCCATCAGGGACATACCCAGGTTGATAACACCCATCAGTACCGCACCGACGATAACTCCGGGTACCGTTCCGGTTCCGCCGTATGCAGAAGCACCGCCAATGAAGCAGGAGCCGATGGCATCCATTTCATAGTTCTGTCCGTAAGTCGGCTGTGCGGAAGTCATACGTGCAATGGTTACCATACCTGCCAGAGCTGCCAGGAATCCCATGTTCATATAAGCTAAGAAGTACACCTTGTTGGTATTGATACCGGATAACTTGGTTGCCTTTTCATTGCCGCCCACTGCGTAGAAGTAACGGCCTACAGTAGTATTGGAAGTAATGTAACCGTATACCATGATGACGATCAGTACCCAGATCAGCACGCTGGGGATACCTTTGTGCTGTGCCAGGCGATAGCTGAATGCCAGGATCACAACAGCGATCACAGCTATCTTACCAATGGTAGCTCCAAGACCGGGAGCTTCATAACCCTTTTTTACCTTATCTGCTCTGTTCTTCAGCTGAAGTACTGCAAAGATCACTGCTGCCAGCACACCTGCAAATACACAGGTCAGATTGATGGGGCCGTTCCCAAAGAAATCGGGGATATAGCAATCCGCACCGCCACCGAACAGATTTACGAAAGTGGTACAATCCTTAATGGATACTGTCATACCCTGCAGGACTACGTTACTCAAGCCACGGAATGCCAACATACCTGCCAGTGTTACGATGAACGGAGGGATTCTCACATAAGCGATCCAGAAGCCCTGGAAAGCACCGATCAGGGTACCGATCACGAACATGATCAGGATTGCCAGCCACATGTTCATCTTCATGTTCACCATGAGGACTGCACCGATGGCTCCGACAAAACATACTACCGATCCGACGGACAGATCAATGTTACCGCCGGTCAGGATACACAATAACATACCGGTTGCCAGAATGAATACATATGCATTCTGGGAGATCAAGCTGCTGACGTTCATGGGAAGCAGGATCGCTCCTCCCGTTCTCCATGCGAAAAATGCCGTAACCACGATGAGTACGAGGATCATGGTATATCTTTTAATGAAATCGAGGCCTTTTGTTTTATTCATGCCAATGCTCCTTTCTTACCGGCTGATAATATCTTGGACATGATAAGCTCCTGTGTTGCCTCACTGCCCGCCAGTTCTCCTACTATTTTTCCTTCGTTCATGACATAGATCCGGTCGCACATACCCAGTATCTCAGGCAGTTCGGAGGAGATCATGATAACAGATTTTCCTTCTGCCACCAGTTGATTGATGATGCAGTAAATCTCATATTTTGCACCGACATCAATACCTCTGGTCGGCTCATCCAGGATCAGGATATCCGGATCCGCGAACATCCATTTTGCCAAAAGTACTTTCTGCTGGTTACCACCGCTTAGATTACCCACATTCTGTTCTACCGTAGGACATTTTGTATTCAGTTTTTTCTTGTAATCCACAGCTACATTGTACTCTTTGTCTTTATCAATGACTGTATGGCTGCTGACAGCATCCAGATTTGCCAGAGTCGTGTTGATCTTGATCGGATTGCTTAAGATCAGTCCGTTTCCTTTTCTGTCCTCCGTCACATATGCCAGATGGTTCTTGATTGCTTCCTGTACCGTATTCAGATGTACTATCTTGCCGTTAATATACAGCTCACCGCTGATATTGGATCCGTAGCTTTTTCCGAATAAGCTCATTGCCAGTTCGGTTCGTCCGGCACCCATCAGTCCGGAGATTCCAACTACTTCACCCTTTTTCACAATGATATTGACATCATCTACCACCTTACGTTCCGAATACAGGGGATGATGGACGGTCCAGTGCTTCACTTCCATCCGGACATCTCCAATCTTCGGCTCTCTCTTTGGGAATCGGTCGGCAATTTCTCTTCCTACCATTCCTTTGATGATCCGGCTCTCGGTAATATCATCTTTTCCTTTCACCAGAGTTTCAATGGTAGATCCGTCACGGATCACTGTGATCTTATCTGCCACATAGGAAATTTCATTTAATTTATGAGAAATGATGATAGATGTCATTCCTTTTTTCTTGAGTTCCAACATCAGATCCAGTAGTGCCTTGGAATCTGTCTCATTCAGAGAAGCGGTAGGCTCATCCAGGATCAACAGCTTTGCATTTTTCGCCAGTGCTTTTGCAATTTCCACCAGTTGCTGCTTACCTACACCAATATCCTTTATCAATGTCTGGGGGCCTTCCTTCAGACCTACGGTCTTTAACAGTTCCGACGCCCTGGCATTGGTTTCATTCCAGTTGATTTTGTACTTATGTCCCCGTTCATTGCCTAGGAACATATTTTCCCCGATTGTCATATAAGGGATCAGTGCAAGCTCCTGATGAATGATGACGATACCTTTTTCCTCACTGTCCTTAATCTTATCAAACTTACAGACCTCACCGTCATAGATGATATCTCCTTCATAAGAACCGTACGGATAAATACCGCTCAGTACATTCATCAATGTGGACTTTCCTGCGCCGTTTTCACCTACAAGGGCATGGATCTCTCCCTCTTCTACCTGCAGGTTTACATTGTCAAGTGCTTTTACACCGGGGAATGTTTTGGTTATATTTTTCATTTCCAATAAGATTTTTGCCAATGGTATCCCTCCCAAGTCTTATTTCCACATTATCTAATCAAACAATTGCTTTTGGTATTTCCATGAATACGGCAGGCGGGATACGCCCGCCTGCCGTGAGGATCTTTTCAGATCCGGTAAATCTTTATAAATTACTGTAAATCTGCTTCTGTATAGTAACCGGAATCGATGAGCAGTTCTTTGTAGTTGCTTGCATCAGCGAATACGGGCTCACACAGATAGGAAGGAATAACGCCGGTACCATTGTCGTAAGTTGTGGTATCGTTGACAGGTGCCTCGCCACCCTTCATGACAGCGTCTACCATCTCTACAACCTTGGATGCCAGAGTACGGGTATCCTTGAAGATGGACATGGACTGCTTGCCGGAGATCATGTTCTTAACGTTGGGCTTATCACAGTCCTGACCGGTAATGATGGGCCACTCGCCGGTGTAGTTAGCTTCCAGAGAGTTGGTAACACCAAGTGCGGTAGAGTCGTTGGAGCACAGAACTGCATCCAGTTTGGTTCCGTCTGCATAGTTAGCGGAAATGATAGCGTCCATTCTGGACTGAGCGGTCTCAGTAGACCAGTTAGCGGTTGCAACAGTTTCGAAATCGGTCTGTCCGGATTTTACTACCAGCTTGCCTGCATCGATGTAGGGCTGCAGCACATCCATAGCACCACCGAAGAAGAATCTTGCGTTGTTGTCACCAGGATCACCGGTTACCAGCTCGATGTTGAAAGGTCCTGCTGCGTTGTCCAGATCCAGCTGGTCTCTGATGTATTCGCCCTGCTTGGTACCTACCATGTAGTTATCAAAGGTTGCATAATAGGTAACTGCATCGGAGTTCATGATCAGACGGTCATAAGCGATAACAGGAATGTCTTTTTCCTTTGCCTGCTCCAGAACAGTTCCCAGGGAATCACCATCGATAGATGCGATAACTAACATCTGGCATCCGGAGTTGATCATGTTCTCGATCTGGGATACCTGCGTAGGAATGTCGTTGGATGCATACTGCAGATCCACTTCATAGCCTGCTTCCTTCAGCTGGGCTTCCATGTTGGTACCATCCTGGTTCCATCTCTGCAGATCCTTGGTAGGCATTGCTACACCGATCTTACCGCCTTCTGTTGTCGTGGTGCCGGCAGTGTCATCTGTTTTCGCTTCTGCAGATGTTTCTGTTTTGTTTTCTGTTGCCGGTGTGGATGCCTGCTGTCCCCCATTGGATCCACATCCTGCAAGCATCGTAACAGCCATAGCCGTTACCAGAAGTGAGCTTAATAATTTCTTCCTCATAAAAAGTAACCTCCCTTATTTGGTTTGTTTTTGTTGCTAAATAGAGAATATCATAAATCCTATAGCATGATTTTACGACCTTCTGTACTTTTCCGTCCTATTCAGAGGACAAAAATAAGCTGTGCTAGCAATATCTTGTCTGCCGGCACAGCTTTGTCACCAAATTTTTCCTATTGTGTTTTTAGAATCTATCTCTTTTCCCCATTTTCAAAGTAAATCCAATATTATTTGGGCATTTCCGAGGGAATGTTCAGATAAACATCCTCTTTTAAGTGAAATCCGCTTCCGATGATCACATCATTCATATTGTTTTTATCCACACTGATTGGTTCCAGACCAATGTACGGAACTTCATACTTTCCATTCTCTATGGTTACCGTATCTCCTTCCGGCAACGGCTCTCCCTTTGCCAGAAGCACCGCACACTCCGCTGCCTTCTGCGACATTTTTTCCACCGGTTTGTAGACTGTCATGACCTGTGTCCCCTCGACGATGCGCTGGCACGCTTCCAGGTCGGCATCCTGCCCCACTACCATAATATCTCCTGCCAGTCTCTTTTCTTTCAGAGCATGTACCACTTTGCTTGCCAGATCATCATTGCCGCACATAATGGCATCTGCCTCCGATACAACATCCATATGCTCATAGATATATGCCCCGGCAAGTTCCGCTTTCCAGCCATCTGCATGCATAGAATCCAAGATCGTCACCTGATTATCCTCCATGACCTTGCGAAAGCCCTTTTCCACCATGGCAACGTTGCTGTCCACGGCAGAGCCTCCCAGCATCAGCACATTTCCGCCGGCCAGACCGTTTTCCAACAGTGCCTCTCCCATCATGGTGCCTACTCTTTCGTTGTCAAACGAGATATACAGGTCAATATCTGTATTCTGCAGCAGTCTGTCATAAGCAATGATCTTAATGCCGGCATCTTTCGCCCTCTGCACTTCCTCTGTTAATCCTTTGGAGTCAATGCATATCACAACGATCACATCCATTCCTTTGTCGATGAAGTAATTGATCTGCTTTTTCTGCTGCTCCAGATCACCGTTCGCATTCTGGACATTCACTTCCGCTCCCAGTTCCTTTGCCGTTGAAACGAAAATGTCACGATCCCTCTGCCATCTTTCAATGACAAAAGAATCAAAACTCATGCCGATCTGAATCTTATCATTTTCCGCGACCTCTCCCTGATTTTTTCCGGTCTCCAGATTTCCGCAGGCACACAGCAATAACATCATCGCCAGAAGCCACGCAACACATATCCATCTCTTTTTCTTATACATTGCCCTGTTCCTGTCCCTTTCCACGGTTTTCCTTGTACTCTGTCGGTGTCACGCCCACGTTCTTCTTAAAACTGCGGCTAAAATAATTCGGATCCGAATATCCGGTTCTGGCACAGATTTCTTTCATGGAGCACTCTGTCGTCTGCAGCAGTTCTTTTGCCTTGTCCATCCTTAAATTGGTCAGGTACTCGATAAAGTTTTCCCCGGTAGTTTCTTTGAATAGTTTACTGAAATAATACGGGCTGATATTTACCTCTCTGGATACATCATCCAGGGAAATGTCTTTGTGATAGTTATTCTTAATATAATTTTTCGCCGTCTCGATAATGCTGCCCGACTTTTCTTCCCTTTTATTCAGAACGTTCCGGCAGGCTTCCTTCACTTTTTCCAGGAACCATGTTTTCATGGCCGCCGGTTCCGCTATTTCCATCACCTGCGGCAGATACTCCGCACGGGAATTCAGCTGATAGATCATACCACCTTTTTCATAGGCAATGTGCTCTGACCACAGGGCAAATTCCAGCACCTTAAGCCTCATATTCATCAGATCGGAACCACTATCCACCATCCAGTCAAAAAATGCCGATGCCGATGCGGAAGCATTGTCAATGTCGCCATCCTCGACTTCCGCAAAAAGTTTTTTCTCCAGCTTCACCGGATAATTTCCACCATATTCGCATTTGATCGGCAGGTCATCCACATGTGCCACACTGCCGGTGGTCGCCACCAGTGCATTCAGCGCCTCCGTATAAGATTCCGAAGCCATCAGAAAATCTTTCGGTTCTCCGATGCCGATGCGGAAGCTGATATCCGTTCTCTTGCGCAGATATCTGGTGAGTTCTCTGGCTTTTTCAATGAGTTCGATACGCTCATTATAGTCCATCACATCTTTCTCATAAGGTACCAGCACTGCCAGTTTGTTTGCCATGACGGTACCCACAATACAGTCAAAATTTTCTTTCAGACAGTCCCTGACCTCCTGATAATGCCTCTGCATTCTGACACTGCTTCCCACCGCATTCGTCATGTGGTTTCCCTGCTGCTCATCCCCGCATACCACAGCGATCATGTAGGCATATTGCAGCGTGATCCCTAAAATTGACCGGTAATTCTCAATATCCTCGCGAAAATGCTCCTGTAATAAGATATTGTGGATCAGACCGCTTTCAATAATCGGTACGACCGTCTCCAGTTTTTCCTTGATCAACAACTCATTTTTGCGTTTCAGGCGCTCTGCATCGATTCGCTCCATTGCCTTCTGCAATGCTGCAATGATCCGGGTCTTCTCCATCGGCTTGGTAATGTACTCCATGACTCCCAGTTTGATAGCTTCTTTCGCATAATCAAATTTGTCATAAGCTGACATTACGATAAACACTGTATGATTATTGCTTCTCCGGATCTCTTTCATAGCATCGATGCCGTTGATTCCCGGCATCTGGATATCCATGACCGCAACGTCCGGACGGAAGCTCTCTGCCAGTTCAATCACACTTCTGCCGGTCTTGGCATACTGCACCTCACAGGTATCCTTGAATTCTTTTTCGATGATGAATTTCAGGGAATCGATCACGATTCCTTCGTCATCCGCCAGCATGATCTTATACATCCGTCTTTTCCCTCTCTTTTATCGGAAGATACAGGATTACTTCCGTTCCTTGATCTTTCCCGTCACTTAAAATCGTCATTACATCTTCGTTTTGCGTGAAAAGTTTTAATCTTGCGATAACGTTCCCCATCGCAATACCATTGGAACCGCCGCCTGACTGCTCTTCGTGATAATTGCCGCCAAGTACTTTTTCTATCGTATCCGGATCCATTCCGATGCCGTTATCCCGGATACTGATCCCCAGCGTATCTCCATCCACATGGTATACCTTCAGCCGGATCTTTCCCTCTCCGTTCATCTCTCTGATGCCGTGATTTACGGAATTTTCCACGATCGGCTGTAAGATCATGCTTGGCATGCAGCTGTCCAGCAGATCCTCCTCAATTTCTTTTCCATAATGGATATCCCCGGAAAAGCGGACATTCAGAATATAAATGTAATGATCCACCAGTTCCAGCTCTTCTCTGACCGTCACGATATCATTACTCTTTTTTACATTATAGCGGAAAAATTCCGCCACATTCTGTACATATTCATAGGTCCGGTCGGCGCCTTCCATCATGGCCAGCTGTGCTCCCGCATTTAACGTATTGAATAAGAAGTGGGGATTGATCTGCGCCTGCAGATACTTTAGCTGTGCATCCTTTAAGTGTGCCTCCATCAAAAGCTCTTTTTCCATTAATGAACGCCGGATTTCCATGCTCTCGCGCAGGCTTTCCAGATACTGTCTGATACTGATAAGCATCTGGTTAAATGCTCCCGTTACCACGCCGATCTCATCCTCCGACTGTACTTGTAACAGTTCGGTATCAAAGTTTCCGCCCGCTACTTCGTCAGCGGTTACCGCCAGATCCTTTAACGGACTGATGATCTCCCCGGTAAGCTTTACTACTATAAATACGCTGACCACAATGACGATGGATAATGCAATCACACTGACCATTTCGAAATTACGGAAAGCAGCCGACAGACGGCTGTAGTTCTCGGAGTTGCTGCGGAACTGTTCGTTGTTCAGACTGTAAATATAGGTATTGATATATTCATACATCTGTGTCGCGTTCTCGTACCGGACGCGGTATTTCTCTACATTTCTCCCACGCTTTGCCTCAATCGTCTGACTTACGAGATCCAGGTATTCTTCCGACATATGCCGGATACTGCGTTCCATTCTCTGAAAGGTGGCTCCCGTCACCCCATCGCTCATATCCTGCACCAGTTGGGAATATGTCTGTTCATTCCGGTAAAATTCCTCCAGGGAATCACTGGTCTTGGAATTCAGATAATCCGTCATACTGTCCTGCACCGCCATCAGTGCATCAGATACTTCGTTCAGCCGCAGATTCCCCTGATAGACCTTATCGATCTCCGAAGACATGCTGTTGATTCCCAGAAGCAATATCACCGTCACTGCAAATACTACCAGATTCGCCAATACAAAAATGCTGCTCATCTTCGCCTGAAGAGACAGCTGTCGAAATTTTTTCCTCATGCGTACCTCACTCTGTCGCTTCCTGCGCTTGTAAATATTCACCCACGTTATTCTGATCAATAATTGTGACATCCGCCGTAAAATACTGACTGGTATAGCCAAAACGATAGTACTCCTGCAAAGCATCCACGCAGAAAGCTCCCATCTGCTCCGTGTCTATCGAGATCGTTGCATTGACTACATTTCGCTCGATTGCTTTGAGTATCGTATCGGTATCATAATACCCTAAAATTGCGACCTCGCCCACGCAGTTGTAATCTACCACTGCCTGGTAGACACAGGTGGTGCTCAATTCGTTCAGGCAGATAATGATATCCGGCAGCTTTTCATTCATAAAAATATCCCGGATGGATTCCTCCACGGAAAAAGTATTCGTATCGTCCACGGTAATTAAGGAAAGTTCTATTTCCGGTCCCCGGATTTTCTCCTGTTCCAGTGCGTCCTGAATCCCGGAGCAGACAATATTTTGTGCCGAGTTCAGTGCATGGGCATTCACCAGTACCGCTACCGTCATGGGCGCGGTACTCTCACTGACAGAAGCCAGCTTCAATACCTGTCGTCCGTATTCCCTGCCCAGATTATAGCTTCCTACACCGACAAAGCTGCAGCGTGCACTGTGCGTATTGTCACCATACAGTGTCACCACAGGGATGCCCCGTTCTACTGCTTCGTCGATCATCTGTGACATCTCGTCGCTTTCATCCGATTCTACAAAAATACCGTCTACACCGGAGGACATGGCGATCCGCATAAGCTCTGCCCTCGTATACTCCTGGGACAGATGCTCGCCCAGCAGATCCACATATACATTCTCTTCCTGTCCGCGTTCAAAAGCTCCGCGGTATACGGACTGCCAGAAATCCGATTTGCGGTCTTCTGTGATCATCACATAATACCGGTCATATATTTCTCTGTCTGTTACTTTATGAAATCCCCGCACATAGGAACGAAAGATTACTGTGCATATCGAAATGACTATGATAGCAAAAGCCATAAACCCAATGACGATCCATTGTCCCTTATTACGGCCTGCCCTGTCAGTAGTACGGCTCATGTTTCTCCTCTCTCTCGCAGAAATCCGATTGCAGACTCCGCCCAATATAGATAACCATACCATAATAACGTGGCTTTTTCCATAAGACCACAAAAAAGTCCTCTTGTTTTGACAAAAATGCACTAAAAAATGCTACCTGCCATAGTTATCCGCTCAATAGTCACCCGAGTTTCCCGTTTTGTAAACGAGTTTCACATTTTGAAAGCGACCTGCAAATTTTGTACCCGACTTTCCACTTTTGTAATGACTTTCCCGTTTTTTCCCTTGCTTTTATGATATAATCACCTTATGGCAGAGTATT